>Ga0070667_100004416_pt1 | contig 11863 bp, 10 predicted proteins | sample KBSS33metaG_FD_64659 | JGI IMG/M metagenome (GOLD analysis project Ga0070667, IMG submission 64659) | Switchgrass rhizosphere microbial communities from Kellogg Biological Station, Michigan, USA - KBS S3-3 metaG | ecosystem: Host-associated > Plants > Roots > Rhizosphere > Soil ...
CCGGTGAACGCGGTGGACATCACCGCCAGCGCCAGGATGCCCGGGGCGAGGAAGTCGACCCGCTTGCCCGGGCCGAGGTCCAGCAGCGAGGTGGCGCTGAAGAGGGTGAGCAGCACCACCGGGATGATCAGGGTCAGTAGCAGCTGCTCACCGTTGCGCAGCAGGGTGCGCAGCTCGTAGGCGGCCTGGGACACGACCATCCGCGGCAGCGGCACCGCTCCGGGCGCGGGGGTCAGGTCCAGCGCGGGCGCGGTGGTGGACGAGGTCGAGGTCATGAACGCAGCTCCCGTCCGGTCAGCTCAAGGAAGACGTCCTCGAGTGTGCGCCGCTCGATGCGCAGGTCTTCGGTCATGACGCCGTGCGAGGCGCACCAGGCGGTCACGGTGGCCAGGAGCTCGGGCCGCACGTCGCCTTCGACCAGGTAATGACCCGCGGGCGACTCCTTGGCCGCGCTGCCCGCCGGGAGGGCCGACAGCAGCTCGTCCAGGCCGAGGGCCGGGCGGGCGCGGAAGCGCAGCTGCCGCTCGGCCCCGGTCAGCTCGGCGGGGCTGCCCTCCGCCACGACCTTGCCGTGGTCGACGATCACGACCCGGTCGGCGAGCCGTTCGGCCTCGTCCATGTGGTGGGTGGTGAGGACGACCGAGACGCCGCAGGCGCGCAGCTCCTCGACGAGCTCCCAGGTCGCGTGGCGGGCCTGGGGGTCCAGGCCGGTGGTCGGCTCGTCCAGGAAGACCAGCTCGGGCCGCCCGACGATGGCCACGGCCAGCGAGAGGCGCTGCTGCTGCCCGCCGGACAGGCGCCGGAACGGGGTGCGGGCGTGCTCGGTGAGGCCGAGCCGGTCCAGCAGCGCTCCGGTGTCCAGCGGCGTGGCGTGGAACGAGGCGACCAGCTTCAGGAAGTCGGCGGCCGGCACGGTGCCGGGCACCCCGCCCGACTGCGGCATCACGCCGACGCGGGGCTTCAGCGCGCGGGCGTCGCGGGCCGGGTCCAGCCCGAGCACGCGGACCGTGCCGCCGTCGGCGCGCCGGAAACCCTCGCAGATCTCGATCGTGGTGGTCTTGCCCGCACCGTTCGGGCCGAGGAGAGCGGTCACGGCGCCCCGCTCGGCGCGGAAGCTCAGGCCGTCGACCGCGGTCGTCGTGCCGTAACGCTTCACCAGCGCGTCGAGCTCGACCGCGCCGTCTCCGGGGGGTGCCATGCGCCTGAGTCTAGGTGGGAGGACCGACAGCCACGCGCGCGGTACGGCGGTAGGAACCGGGCGTTCGGTGAAGGCGGGGTAAAGGCTCGAACCGGGGACGGCCGGGTGCGGTGAACGTGTTCACGCTGCGTGACAGTTTGGTCGCATGGCTGCTGCTCAACTGCGCGCGCTGCGGTCGCGCATCCGGTCGGTGAAGTCCACCGCGAAGATCACCCGTGCCCAGGAACTGATCGCCTCCGCGCGGATCGCCAAGGCCCAGCAGCGGCTCGCGGCGGCCAAGCCGTACGCCCGGCAGGTCACCGGCGCGGTCTCGGCGCTGATCAGCCACCACGTGCACCTCGACCACGCGCTGCTGAACGAGAAGCCGGACGCCTCGCGGGTGGCGGTACTGATGATCACCAGCGACCGCGGCTTCTGCGGCGGCTACAACCACAACGTGATCAAGCAGGGGCAGGCGCTCGCACAGCATCTGCGCGAGCAGGGCAGCGAGCCGGTCTTCTATCTGGTGGGCCGCAAGGCCATCGACAACTTCAAGTTCCGCGGCCGGGAGGCGGCGGGGCAGTGGGGCGGCTTCACCGGCCAGCCCACCTTCGAGAACGCGGCCGAGATCGGGGAGACGCTCCTCGAGGCGTTCTGCATGCCGACGTCCGAGGGCGGCGTCGGCGGCGTCCACGTCGTGTACACCGAGTTCGTGTCGATGCTGACGCAGCGCCTCACCGTGCGGCGGATTCTGCCGCTGGAGATCGAGGAGGTCGAGGAGACCGAGGGCGGCCAGGCGCAGGCCGCCGCCGGGGCGCTGCCGGATTACGAGTTCGAGCCGCGGCCCGACCTGGTGCTGGACGGCCTGCTGAAGCAGTACGTCAACGGCCGGATCTGGCACATGCTCCTGGAGTCGGCCGCCTCGGAGTGGGCGGCCCGGCGGGCGGCGATGATGGCGGCGACCGAGAACGCCGAGGAGCTCGTGGACAAGCTCACCCGGCAGGCCAACGAGGCCCGCCAGGAGCAGATCACCATGGAGCTGAGCGAGATCGTCGCGGGCGCCAACGCCCTCGCCGACAAGTCCGAGTGACCTGGCTCACAGGTAATGGGCTGGTCAAAGATTTGGACATGAGCCCCCAAGTCGATTAAAACCGTCTCCTTAAGGACGAAATCGACTTGGGGGACGCATGGGGCTGTCGGTCGCCGAGACCCGGAAGCTGAACGAGATCGCCGCGCGGGTCGCCGCGGACGACCCGGCGTACAGCCGGCGCATGTCGTCCCTGGGCGGCTACGAGGGCAGCGTGCTCGGCCTTCCCACCCGCTGGACCCTGGTCCCGGTGTTCCTCGTCGGCGCGCTGCTCCTGGTCGGCTTCCTCGCCGCGACGGTCGCCACCGCCAACAGCGCGGAGGGCTCGGGTGTCACCGACACCGCCCCGGCCGCACGCCTGCACCCCTGATCCTTGCGCCTTTCCTTATTAAAAGGCGTCCCAACCTAAACCCTCTCCGGCAGAAAAACCGACACCCGGCGATGCCGCTTCGTATTCGCGCCGATGAACGCCTGTAGCGGCGGAGTTTTCTTTACGAAGCCGTCGGGTAATCCCTGATTGTCGCCGCGATCTTGTGCGGTGACCTGGGCTTCTGCTTTCTGTCGGGGGGACGAGAATGGGCGAGCCTAAATCGGCTTGGGAAGCCGGAGAGCTGGAGAAGGCGGGCGTCGAACGTCCACAGAATGACGTCGCAGAAGCCACCGGTGACACCAAACTCGGATTGCCGCAGGCGACCGCCCTGGTCATCGGGAACATCGTCGGCACGGGAATCTTCCTGTTGCCCGCCTCGCTCGCCGCGTTCGGAACGCTCAGCTTCCTGGTGATGATCGGCACGGTGGTCGGGGCGATCGCCCTGGCGCTGGTCTTCGGAAAGCTGGGCGCCCGCATCCCCGCCAGCGGCGGACCGTACGCCTACGCGCGGAGCGCGTTCGGCGAGTTCGTCGGCTTCTGGACCTCGTGGTCCTTCTGGCTCACCGCATGGGGCGGCAACGCCGGCATCGCCTGGGCGTGGATGTCCTACGTGAACTACTTCCTGCACTGGGACAGCACGATCGGCAAGATCGCCATCGGACTCGTCGGGCTCTGGATCCCCGCGCTGATCAACCTGACCGGCGTGAAGAACATCGGGCTCTTCCAGCTCGTCACGACCGTGCTGAAGTTCATTCCGCTGATCTTCGTCGGCATCGTCGGGCTGTTCTTCATCAAGTCCGACAACTTCGGGCCCTTCAACGCCAGTGGCGGCTCCACCTGGAACGCGATCTGGGGCGCGGCCGGCGTGATCCTGTTCATCTTCTCCGGCATGGAGAGCGTCACGATCGTCGCCGAACGCATCAAGAACCCCGGCCGCAACATCGGGAAGGCGAGCATCTACGGGGTGCTGGCCTGCGCCGGGATGTACCTGCTGGCCACCCTCGCGGTCTTCGGCAGCGTCCCGCACGGCGAGCTGGTGACCTCGGAGTATCCGTTCGCCGACGCCATCAACCACATGTTCGGCGGCACCTTCTGGGGTGGCGCGGTCGCGGTCTGCGCGATCATTTCCGGCATCGGCGCGCTGAACGGCTGGACGATGCTGGTCGCCGAGATGCCGATGGCGGCGGCGCGGGACGGCATGTTCCCGGCCGCCTTCGGCAAGCTGTCCAGCCGCGGCGCCCCGGTCACCGGGATCATCGTCGGCACGGTCCTGACCTCGCTGATGCTGCTGTGGGCGGGGCTGCAGGAGAACTCGTTCAACACGATCCTCTACTTCGCCTCGTTCACCACGGCGATCCCGTACTTCTTCTCCGCCGCGGCCCAGCTGTTCTGGCTGGTGACCGGCGGCCGCGAGATCAACAAGAAGCGGATGGCCATCGACCTGACCATGGCCGGGCTCGCGACGCTGTTCGCCTTCGCGATCGTCTACGGCTCCGGCGAGCAGGCGGTCATGCTCGGCATCCTCGTGATGCTGATCGGCGTTCCGGTCTACATCTGGACCAAGGCCAGGCGGGGCGAGTACGGGCCCACGGAGACGACGCCCGTGGCCCCGGCCGGACCGGCGTCCTGACCGGTCGCCCTCTCGCACACATCTACAAGGAGTTCTGGAATGTCTTTCCACGTCGATTCCGAGGTCGGCAAGCTGCGCCAGGTCCTGGTCCACAAGCCGGAGCTGTCGCTGAAGCGCCTCACCCCGTCCAACCACGACGAGTTCCTCTTCGACGACGTGCTGTGGGTGCAGCGCGCGGGTGAGGAGCACGAGGAGTTCCAGGAGGTGCTGCGCTCGCGCGACATCAAGGTGCACCAGCTGCTGGACCTGCTGCGCGAGACGATCGAGATCCCCGAGGCCAAGAAGCACATCCTCGACTATGTGATCGACCCGCACTTCTTCGGCCCGCTGTCGACCGACCCGATCCGCAACGCCTTCGACGCGATGGACCTGAAGGAGCTCGGCTCCTACCTGATCGGCGGCATCACCAAGCGCGAGCTGCTGGGCTACATCACCGAGCCGAAGTCGATCGCGTTCCACTCGATGGAGATGGACGACTTCATCCTTCCGCCGCTGCCGAACCACCTGTTCACCCGCGACACCTCGTGCTGGGTCTACGACGGCGTCTCCATCAACGCCATGCGCAAGAAGGCCCGCATGCGCGAGACCGTGAACATGGAGGCCATCTACAAGTGGCACCCGCTGTTCGCCGACGGTTACGACCGGCCGGACGCGGGCGGGTTCAACGTGTGGAACCACGGCACCGAGATGGCGCCGGCCACCATCGAGGGCGGCGACGTCCTGGTCATCGGCAACGGCGCCGTCCTCATCGGCATGAGCGAGCGCACGCAGCCGCAGGCCGTGGAGATGCTCGCGCAGTCGCTGTTCGCCAAGGACGCGGCCGAGAAGATCGTGGCCCTGCAGATGCCGCAGAAGCGGGCGTTCATGCACCTGGACACGGTGATGACGATGGTGGACCACGGCGTGTTCACCAAGACCTCGCTCATGGGGATGCTGCCGTCCTACACCGTCGAGCCGGGCGACAACGAGAAGGAGCTCAAGGTCACCGACCACGCTCCCGAGGACATGCACGACGCGATCGCCAAGGCGCTGGGGCTGGACTCGATCAAGGTGCTCACCCCGACCACCGACGTCTTCTCCGCCGAGCGCGAGCAGTGGGACGACGGCTCCAACGTGCTGGCCATCGAGCCGGGCGTCGTCGTCGCGTACGAGCGCAACACCACCAGCAACAACTTCCTGCGGAGCAACGGCATCGAGGTGCTGACCATCCGCGGCAGCGAGCTCGGCCGGGGCCGCGGCGGCCCCCGCTGCATGAGCTGCCCGATGGAGCGGGACGCCTGAGACCACCTTCCCTTCTCGTCACGCATTTACGGAGCGAACGAACATGGCATTCAACCTGCGCGGGCGCAGCTTCCTGAAGGAGCTGGACTTCACGCCCAAGGAGTGGAAGTTCCTGCTCGACCTGTCCGCCGACCTGAAGGCGGCCAAGTACTCGGGCACCGAGCGGCAGCACATGGTGGGCAAGAACATCGCCCTCATCTTCGAGAAGACCTCGACCCGCACGCGCTGCGCGTTCGAGGTGGGCGCCCACGACCAGGGCGCGCACGTGACCTACCTGGACCCGAGCGGCTCGCAGATGGGGCACAAGGAGTCCACCAAGGACACCGCACGCGTGCTGGGCCGGATGTTCGACGGCATCGAGTACCGCGGCAAGAGCCAGCAGGCGGTCGAGGAGCTGGCCGAGTACTCCGGCGTCCCGGTGTGGAACGGGCTCACCGACGAGTGGCACCCCACCCAGATGCTGGCCGACCAGCTCACCATGCGCGAGCACAGCGACAAGCCGCTCCACGAGATCACCTTCGCCTACCTGGGCGACGCGCGGAACAACATGGCGCACTCCTACATCGTCTCGGCCGCGCTGATGGGCATGGACGTGCGGATCGTCGCGCCCAAGAGCCTCTGGCCCGACCAGGACATGGTCGTCAAGCCGGCCAAGGAGATCGCGGCCAAGACCGGGGCGACCATCACCATCACCGAGAAGGTCAACGAGGGCGTCAAGGGCGCCGACTTCGTGCTGACCGACGTGTGGGTGTCGATGGGCGAGCCCAAGGAGGTCTGGAACGAGCGCATCAAGCTGCTCAAGAAGTACCAGGTGAACTCCAAGGTGCTGAAGGCCACCGGAAACCCGGACGTGAAGTTCATGCACTGCCTGCCCGCCTACCACAACCGCGAGACCGCGGTCGGCGAGGACATCTACGAGAAGACCGGCATGGAAGCCCTCGAGGTGACCGAGGAGGTCTTCGAGTCCGACGCCTCGATCGTGTTCGACGAGGCCGAGAACCGCATGCACACCATCAAGGCGATCATGGTCGCCACGCTCGGCTGAGCGCGGCACGCGGGACGACGGAACATCGGGGATCACGGGGATTCGGGGGAGAGGGAACATGCGCGTCGTAGTCGCGCTCGGGGGCAACGCGCTGATGCAGCGCGGCGACAAGCCCGACGCTGACCTTCAGCGGGCCAACGTCATGACCGCGGTCAAGTCGCTGGCACCGCTGGCCGAGCAGCACGAGCTCATCATCACCCACGGGAACGGGCCGCAGGTCGGCGTGCTGGCGATGCAGAGCATCAATGACGGCAACCTGACCAGGCCGTACTCGCTGGACACCATCGGCGCCGAGACGCAGGGCATGATCGGCTACTGGATGCTCCAGGCGCTGCAGAACGCCCTGCCGGGGCGTCAGGTGCTGGCCCTGGTCACCCAGACGCTGGTGTCGGCGGTGGACCCGGCGTTCGACGACCCGACCAAGTTCGTCGGGCAGGTCTACAGCAAGGACGAGGCCGAGAAGCTCGCCAAGGAGTACGGCTGGACGGTCAAGCCGGACGGCGAGTACTGGCGCCGGGTCGTTCCCTCGCCCAAGCCGCAGCGGGTCATCGAGACGCGCCTGATCCGCCAGCAGGTGCGGTCGGGCACCGTGGTGGTCTGCGCGGGCGGCGGCGGCATCCCGGTCTTCCGCAACGACGTCGGCCAGCTCGAGGGCGTCGAGGCGGTCATCGACAAGGACCTCACCGCGGCGCAGCTCGCCGAGACGCTGGAGGCCGACTGCTTCCTCATCCTCACCGACGTGCCGCGCGTGATGCGCAACTTCGGCACGCCCAAGCAGGAGGAGATCAAGTCCACCACCCCGCACGAGCTGCGGGCGGAGGACTTCCCGGCCGGGTCCATGGGTCCCAAGGTCGACGCGGTCTGCGGCTTCGTGGAGCGGACCGGTGACATGGCGGCGATCGGCCGGCTCGACCAGTGCATGCAGATCCTGGCCGGGACGGCGGGCACGATCGTGACGCCGAACGCCCAGTGGCCCCTGCAGAGCACGCTCTGACCGGCCCGGCCGGTCGGACCGCATAGAGGACGGGGGAGAGCGTGGCCACGGGTTTCCAGGCGCCGAGCACCGGCGGATCGCAGTCGCTGCTGCACAGCCTGATCAGGACCAAGCCGGTCGACCAGATCGTCTCCGAGGGCGGCCAGGGCGAGGGCGGCGAGCTGAAGCGCTCGATGAGCCTGCTCCAGCTGACCCTGTTCAGCGTCGGCGCCACGCTCGGCACCGGGATCTTCGTGGTGCTCGGCGAGGCCGTTCCGCTCGCCGGGCCCGCGGTGATCCTGGCGTTCATCCTGGCGGCGGTCACCGCGTTGTTCTCCGCGCTGTCCTACGCCGAGCTGGCCGGGACGATCCCGGTGTCGGGGTCGTCGTACTCCTACGCGTACGCGACGTTGGGCGAGCTGATCGCCTGGGTCTGCGGCTGGTGCCTTCTGCTGGAGTACGCGGTCTCGGTGTCGGCGGTCGCGGTCGGCTGGGGCTCCTACCTGAACGAGTTCTTCGACAAGACGTTCGGCTTCACGATGCCCGCGGCGATCAGCAACTCGCCGGGCGACAACGGCGGCGTGATCAACCTGCCCGCCGTCGCGGTGGTGCTGATCGCCACGTTCCTGCTCCTGCGCGGCACGTCCGAGAGCGCCACCGCCAACACGATCATGGTGTGCCTCAAGGTGGGCGTGCTGGTCTTCTTCTGCGTGGTCGCCTTCACCGCGTTCAAGTCCGGCAACATGACCCCGTTCGCGCCGATGGGCTGGGCGGGGATCAGCGCCGCCGGGTCGAAGGTGTTCTTCTCCTACATCGGCTTCGACGCGGCCTCCACGGCGGGCGAGGAGGCCAAGAACCCCAAGCGCGACCTGCCACTGGCGATCATCTTCTCGCTGGTCATCGTGACCATCGTGTACGTGGCGGTCGGGCTGACCGCGGTCGGTGCGATGCCCTGGCAGCAGTTCGAGCTGAGCGGTTCGGAGGCCTCGCTGGCCCGGGTGCTGGACGTGGCGACCGGCGCTTCCTGGCCGTCGATGATCCTGTCGTTCGGCGCGGTCATCGCGATCACCAGTGTGGTGCTGACGGTGATGTACGGCCAGACCCGCATCCTGTTCGCGATGTCGCGGGACGGCCTGATCCCGCACATCTTCCAGAAGGTGAATCCGCGCACCTCGGTGCCGGTCGCCAACACCCTCATCGTGGCGGCGTTCATCTCGGTGCTGGCCGCGCTGATCCCGCTCGGCAAGCTCGTCGACGCCACCAGCATCGGAACGCTCTTCGCGTTCTCCCTGGTCAGCGTCGGCGTGATCGTCCTGCGCCGGACCCGGCCCGACATGCCGCGCAGCTTCCGCACCCCGCTCTACCCGATCACCCCACTGCTGGGCATCGGGTTCTGCCTCTACCTGATGTACGGGCTCGGCGGCGTGACCTGGGTGGTCTTCCTGGCCTGGACGGCGGTCGGCCTGGTCGCCTACTTCGCCTACGGCCGCCGCCATTCGAGACTCGCCCAGTCCAACGGGGGGATGAACCGATGACCGACCTGCGCGTCCTCGTCGGCTATTCGCCGGACGAACGGGGCGACGACGCCCTGGCGCTGGCCTGCCTGGTGGCCCGTACGGCCAAGGCCAAGCTGACGGTGGCCAACGTGCACCCGCCCGCCTGGCCCGCCCGCGGCCCCGGCTCGGTCGACGCCGAGTGGGTCGCCTACCTGAAGGAGCAGGCCGAGGCCGCCCTGGAGCAGGCCAAGGAGCGCATGTCCGGTGCGAAGGTCCCCAAGAAGGACGTGGAGTTCGTGGTCCACGCCAACCGGGGGAGCGGGCGCGGCCTATTGGAGGTCGCCAAGGACATCGGCGCGGGGCTGATCGTCGTCGGCTCGGCTCCGCGCGGCCGCCGCGATCGGATCGCCATCGGCAGCACCGCCGACCAGCTGCTGCACGGATCGCCGGTGCCGGTACTGATGGCGCCGCGTTCGTGGGCTGAGGACACGCCCAAGAAGTTCGACCGGCTGACCGTGGCCTACTGGCGCCGCCCGGCCGGAGAACGGGCGCTCACCGCCGCGGCCGAGTTCGCGGGCTCGCTCGGGCTGCCGGTCCGGCTGGTCACGCTCGTTCTGCGCCCGCCGGGGATCGCGGCGAAGTTCCGCAACGCCGACGGGGTCATGGAGCGCCAGTTCGCCCAGGCCGAAAGGGACCTCGCCCACGCCGCCAAGATCGTGGGCGAGTCCACCGAGGTCAACACCGAGGCGGTCGGCGGCGCGGGCATCGCCAAGACCCTGGGCACGGTCGATATGCTCGCCGGTGAGGTGCTGGCCGTGATGTCCAGTCACGACGGGCCGTTGCGCAAGGTATTTCTGGGCGAGAGTTCCGGAAAGATCGTGCGCGCCGCCTCCTGCCCGGTGCTGGTTCTTCCGCGGGGCACCACGGGCCACTGATTTCACCGCGTTCGCGCCCATTTCGGCGAGAACATGCAGGTTAGGTAAGGCTAACCTGCGTGAGCGACGACATCGTGAATCGTTTGGCCTGGCGGAATGAATTAGGGCACACTGATGTTGTGAAAAACGTGAGCGAGAATCCGATGCACACCGAGCGCGACACCCGCGCCCGGGTGGCTCGGCTTATTCTCGAGCACGGCCCGGTCACCGCCTCCGTGCTCGGAGAGCGGATGGGGCTCACGCCCGCCGCCGTTCGGCGTCACCTCGACGCCCTCCTGGCGGAGGGCATGATCGAGATCGAGACCCGGCGCTCCCCGGCGAAGAAGGGGCGCGGTCGCCCCGCCAAGTGGTTCGCCATCACCGATGCCGGGCGGAACGCCTTCGTTCACGCCTACGATGACCTGGCGACCAGTGCCCTGCGGTTCCTCGCCGAGACGGCGGGGGAGCAGGCGGTGGCAGAGTTCGCGCGGCGGCAGGTCGCCGACCTCGAGCGACGCTACCACCCGGCCGTCCAGGCGGTCCCGCCGCACCAGCGGGTCCGCAAGCTGGCCGAGGCGCTGTCGGCGGACGGCTACGCGGCCGCCGCGGGCAAGGCGCCCCAGTCGGGCGGCGGGGAGCAGCTCTGCCAGCACCATTGTCCCGTCGCGCACGTGGCCGCGGAGTTCCCGCAGCTGTGCGAGGCCGAGACCGAGGCGTTCAGCCGCCTGCTGGGCACTCCGGTGCAGCGGCTGGCGACGATCGCGCACGGCGACGGGATCTGCACCACCCACGTCAGCCCGCGGTCCCTCTGTGGAGGGGCGGACGGTGCGGACGGACAGAACACAGATGACGAGGAGTCCGGGAGGACCTCCCTATGACTACGGCAGCCCACCCCGAGCTCGAAGGGCTTGACAAGTACAAGTTCGGCTGGGCCGACAAGGACGTGGCCGGTGCCTCCGCCCGGCGCGGCCTGAACGACGATGTCGTGCGCGACATCTCGGCCAAGAAGAGCGAGCCCGACTGGATGCTCGACCTGCGCCTCAAGGGGTTGCGGCTGTTCGACAAGAAGCCGATGCCCAGCTGGGGCTCGGACCTGTCGGAGATCGACTTCGACAACATCAAGTACTTCGTCCGCTCCACCGAGAAGCAGGCGGCCTCGTGGGAGGAGCTCCCCGAGGACATCAAGAACACCTACGACAAGCTCGGCATCCCCGAGGCCGAGAAGCAGCGGCTCGTCGCGGGCGTCGCGGCCCAGTACGAGTCCGAGGTGGTCTACCACAAGATCCGTGAGGACCTCGAGGAGAAGGGCGTCATCTTCCTCGACACCGACACGGGCCTGCGCGAGCACCCGGAGATCTTCCAGGAGTACTTCGGCTCGGTGATCCCGGTCGGCGACAACAAGTTCGCCGCGCTGAACACCGCCGTCTGGTCGGGCGGCTCGTTCATCTACGTCCCGCCGGGCGTGCACGTGGAGATCCCGCTCCAGGCCTACTTCCGGATCAACACCGAGAACATGGGCCAGTTCGAGCGGACCCTGATCATCGCCGACGAGGGCTCGTACGTGCACTACGTCGAGGGCTGTACGGCGCCGATCTACAAGTCGGACTCGCTGCACTCGGCCGTCGTGGAGATCGTGGTGAAGAAGGACGCCCGCGTCCGCTACACCACCATCCAGAACTGGTCGAACAACGTCTACAACCTGGTGACCAAGCGCGCCGTCGCCTACGAGGGCGCGACCATGGAATGGGTCGACGGCAACATCGGCTCCAAGGTCACCATGAAGTACCCGGCGGTGTGGATGACCGGCGAGTACGCCCGCGGTGAGGTGCTCTCCATCGCGGGCGTACTCGCCGGTCATCCACACCGCCGGGTACTTCATGGTGACCTTGG
>Ga0070667_100004418_pt1 | contig 11863 bp, 12 predicted proteins | sample KBSS33metaG_FD_64659 | JGI IMG/M metagenome (GOLD analysis project Ga0070667, IMG submission 64659) | Switchgrass rhizosphere microbial communities from Kellogg Biological Station, Michigan, USA - KBS S3-3 metaG | ecosystem: Host-associated > Plants > Roots > Rhizosphere > Soil ...
CCAGGTCTCGAGCCCGCTCGCGCCGCCGCCAGGCTGTGCCTTCGAACCGCGCTGCGACCAGGCCCTGCCGCGCTGCACGCAGGCGATGCCGGTGCTCGCGAGCAGCGGCGACGTTCGGCAGGCGCGCTGCGTGCTCGTGCCGAACGTCGCAGCATCAACGGAGGCCGCGTGATGACGATGCACGCCGCGAATGCCATCACCGCCGAGGTCCCGCTGATCGAGGTGCGCGGCCTCAAGCGCTACTTCGGCGCCAAGGACCGCACCGTGCGCGCCGTCGACGACGTGTCGTTCGCGATCCGGCGCGGCGAGACGCTCGGCCTGGTCGGCGAATCGGGCTCGGGCAAGAGCACTATCGGGCGCACAGTGCTGCGCCTGCTCGAGTGCACCGGCGGCCAGGTGCTGTACCGGGGTGACGACATCGGCCAGCTCTCGAACGCACGCCTGCGCAAATTGCGCAGCAAGCTGCAGATCATCTTCCAGGACCCGTACGCCAGCCTGAACCCGAAGATGCGCATCGGCGCGGTGCTGGGCGAGGCGCTGGCCACGCACGGCCTGCATCAAGGCCAGGGCGCGCAGGGCCGGCGCATCGCCGAGTTGCTCGAACTCGTCGGCCTGCATGCGGAACACGCCAGCCGCTTTCCGCACGAGTTCTCCGGCGGCCAGCGCCAGCGCATCGGCATCGCGCGCGCGCTGGCGGTCGAGCCCGAGTTCATCGTCGCCGACGAGCCGCTGTCGGCGCTGGACGTGTCGATCCAGGCGCAGGTGATCAACCTGCTGGCCGACCTGCGCGAGCGCCTGTCGCTGACGATGCTGTTCATCTCGCACGACCTCGACGTCGTCGAGTACCTGTGCGACCGCGTGGTCGTGCTCTACCTCGGCCACGTGATGGAAGTCGCGCCGACGGTCGAGCTCTTCGCCCAGCCGCTGCACCCGTACACGCGTGCGCTCCTGGCTTCGAGCCCGAAGCCCGACCCGACGATCGAGGGCAGCGCGGTGCCGCTGCAGGGCGACATCCCGAGCCCGGTGAATCCGCCGTCGGGCTGCGTCTTCCGCACGCGCTGCCCGCTCGCGATCGAGGCCTGCGCGCAAGCGCTGCCGCCACTCGATGAACTGCGGCCGGGCCGCTTCTCGGCCTGCATCCGCAAGGACCTCCTGCTCACTCCCACGCCATGAACGCCAACGACCTGCTCGACCCTCTCATCGGCCCCGGCTTCAAGGGCTTTCCACACGGCCACGCCGCGCTGCGCTGCAGCGCCATTGCGCAGGCGGGCTGGAACGTGCTGGCCGGCGACCTGCCGTTCCCGATCGCCGTGCTCAAGCGCGACGCGGTGGCCCACAACGTCGAGTGGCTGCAGCGCCAGGCGCAGCACTGGGGCATCGATCTGGCGCCGCACGGCAAGACGACGATGTCGCCGCAACTGTTCCAGCGCCAGCTCGACGCCGGCGCGTGGGGCATGACCTTCGCGACCGTCACGCAGCTGACGCTGGGCGTGGCCGTCGGCGTGCGCCGCGCGCTGATCGCGAACCAGGTACTGGGCGACGCGGACCTGGCCGGGATCCAGCAGCTGCTGCGCGAGCACGCGGGCTTGCGTGTCGCGTTCCTCGTCGACTCGGCGGCGCAACTCGCCTTGATCGAGGACTGGTCGGCCCGACACGCCGGCAGCACGACGTTCGAGGTCCTGCTCGAGCTCGGGCTGCCGGGAGGCCGCACGGGCTGCCGCACGCACGACGAGGCGCTGGCGCTGGCGCGGCGGCTTCATGCCAGCGCAGCCGTCACGTTCGTCGGCATCGAATGTTATGAAGGCCTGGGCGCTCAGGGCAGCACGGAGGCCGACGCGCCGTATGCGAACGCGCTGATGGAACGTGTCGAGGCCATCGCCCGCGAATGCGACACGCGCGCGCTGTTCGATGCCGACGAGGTGCTGCTGTCGGCGGGCGGCTCGGCCCTCTTCGACCTGGTGGCCACGCGTCTGAAGCCGGCGCTCGGACGGCCGGTGCGCGGCCTGCTGCGCTCGGGCTGCTACATCACGCACGACCATGGCACGTACAAGCGCTTCGTCAGCGTGGTCGAGGCGCGCCTGGGCTGCGCGCAGGGGTCCACGCTGCAACCGGCGCTGGAAGTGTGGACGCAGGTGCAGTCCTGCCCCGAGCCAGGGCTGGCGCTCCTGGCCGCCGGCCGGCGGGACCTGTCGTACGACATCGAGATGCCGTTCCCGTTGCTGCGCGCGGCGCGTGGCGAAGGTGTACCCCACGGCGTACCGGCGAGCTGGAAGATCACCGCGTTGAACGATCAGCACGCCCATCTGCGCTGGGACGCGGTGGACGGGGCGGACTCACCGCAGGTCGGCGAACGCGTCGGGCTGGGCATCTCGCACCCCTGCACCACCTTCGACAAGTGGCACTGGATGCCGATGGTCGACGCACACTACCGCGTCGTCGACGCCGCGGTCATGCACTTCTAGCCGCCCATGGACAGCAGTGGCTTGCTCCACACGGTGTCGAAGATCCGCGACAACGCGCCGGCGGCGCGCCGCGCCATCCTCGACCTGATTCTCGAGGACCCCGATCGGGTGCTGGTCGAGAGCTTCGAGCTGCTGGCGCGGCGCGCGCGCAGTTCGGTGCCGACGGTGATGCGCACCTGCCGCGACCTCGGCTTCGCCGGTCTGCGCGAATTCAAGCTCGCGCTCGCGCACGAACTGGCACTCGGCGGCTCGCCGCTGCACCGGCGCGTGAACGTCGGCGACAGCGCCGAGGACATCGTCGCCAAGGTCACTCGCAGCGCTGCGGCCACAGTGGCAGGCGTGCGCTCGCAGCTCGACATGGCCACGCTCGAGCAGGCCGTGAGCGCGATCGCCGGGGCGCGCCATATCGACCTGTTCGCCACCGGCATCACGTCGTGGTTCATGGCGCAGGACCTTCAGGCGCGGCTGTTCCGGCTCGGCCTGTCGGCCAATGCCTGGGTCGACTACCACCTGCAGCGTGTCGCTGCTGCGGCGCAGGACGCGCGCGGCGTCGTGCTCGCGGTCTCGCACGTCGGCGGCCTGCCCTCGCTGCTCGAGGCCGTCGACATCGCACGCCGCCAGGGCGCGCGTGTGGTGTCGCTCACGCAGCCCGGCACGCCGCTGGCCGATCGCAGCGATGTGCTGCTGACCTTGAGCGTGCCCGAAGACGCCGTGATGCACGTCGGCATCGATGCCTACCTGACGCACCTGACGGCCATCGAGATTCTCACGGTGCTGGTGGCGCAGCGCTGCGGCGAGCCGGCGGTGCGACGCCTGCAGGTCGTGCGCGCCGCGCTGCAGGAGCACGGCGTCGACGTGCGGGGCCACCCGCCGCAGAACTGGGACGGTACAGGAGTCGGCCCGCCGCCTGTCGAAGAAGCAAGCAACGAATGAGTACCACCCCAGTCTTGCTGGAAGGCGGCCTCGTCGTCGACGGCAGCGGCGGCCCGTCGTGGTCCGGCGACGTGCTGCTGGTCGGTGCGCACATCGAGCGCATCGGCGCGAGCCTGCGCCAGCGGCTGCCCGACGGCATGGCTGTCGCGGACCTCGACATCGTCGACTGCCGCGACCGTGTCATTGCCCCCGGCTTCATCGACGCGCACACCCATGACGACGCCATCGTGCTGTCTGACCCGGCTTACCTGCCGAAGCTGTCTCAGGGCATCACGACGCTGGTCACCGGCAACTGCGGCATCTCGCTGGCGCCCTACGTGACCGCGTCCCCGAAGCCACCATTGAATCTCCTCGGCGCGCAGTCGTTCCGCTTCCCGACGTTCGCTGCCTACGCCGATGCCGTGCGGGCCGCGCGGCCGGCCGCCAACGTGGCGCCGTTGATCGGCCACACGACGCTGCGCTTCGCTGCCATGGACGAACTCACGCGGGCGGCCAGCGCGGACGAGCGCGCGCGCATGGCCGCGCTGCTCGACGACTGCATGGCGGCCGGAGCACTCGGCCTGTCGTCGGGTCTGTTCTACGAAGAGGCGTTTGCCGCACCGGCGGACGAGGTGACCGACCTGGCGCGCGTTGTGGCGCGCCACGGCGGGGTCTACACGACGCACCTGCGCAGCGAGATGGCGCAGATCATCGAGGCCCTGCACGAGGCGGGCGACTGCGCCTTCGCTGCCGGCGTGCCGCTGGTGATCTCGCACCACAAGTGCGCCGGCCCGGCCAACTGGGGCCGCACGCGCGAGACGCTGCCACTCATCGACGCGCTGGCCGCGCGGCAGCCGATCGCGATGGACGTCTATCCCTACGTTGCCGGCTCCACGGTGTTGCGCGAGGACCTGGTCGACGGCGTGATCGACGTGATGCTGACCTGGAGCGACCCCTTCCCGTCCGTCACTGGCCGCCTGCTCGCCGACGTGGCCGCTGAGTGGGGCGTCGACCAGAAGACGGCGTGCCGCCGCCTGATGCCCGGCGGGGCGTGTTATTTCCAGATCGACGAGCCCGATGTCGAGCGTGTGATCGCACACCCGCGCACGATGATCGGCAGCGACGGCCTGCCGCACGACCGCCACCCGCACCCGCGCCTGTGGGGCGCGTTCCCGCGGGTATTCGCGCGCTACTGGCGCGAGCGCAACCTGTTCTCACTCGAACAGGCGGTGCACAAGATGACGGGCATGACGGCCCGGAACTTCCGGCTGGCGGGCCGAGGCCTGCTGCGCGTCGGCGCCTGCGCCGATATCGTGGTCTTCGATCCCGTGCGCATTGCCGACACCGCCACCTACAAAGAACCGGTCAGTGCCAGCGTCGGCATCACGGCGGTCTACGTCAACGGCGTGCGGACCTATGCGGAGGGCGGTCGCGTGCTTGCTCGCGCGGGCAGCGTGCTAATGCGGGGCGCGGCGTAGGTCAAGGTGCGCGACGTACCCACGCGATGGACGCGATGACCCATTAGCGCGATCGCCACCGGCCGGCGCCACGGCGCGATGCGGTCGAAGACCGCCGGTGACGACGGCGAACTGACCGTGCGAACCGTGCAGCCGACGCGGGATATCGAGCACCTGACGCGACTGTTGGCCGAGCATCTGGGCAAGGCGCAGCTGCTGGCACGTCGGAGACCTCGAGCGCATCGCCGCGGGGGTGCAATCACTCGAGGGCAAGAGCCTGACGCTCTTCCCCGAGCCGCAGCGGCCAAAGATGCTTGCGCGCGCCGTCGATATTGCCCGGCCGAGCTCTCTATGCTTCCGAAGCCTTTGCGGCGGGCCATGTGCGGCGACCGGCCTATGTACCAGGGCGTCTTGCTGCTCCTGGCCGGGCCGCATCGGGTCGAAGGCGGCTGGTGGGACCGCGTTGTCGTCGACGGACAAGCGGCGACGCGCAACGTCGGGCGGGACTACTGGGTTGCGCTCAGCGAGCACGCCGGGCTGCTTCAGACGCGGTTGGCGAACGAGGAGGATGCGTGGTTCATGCACGGCTCGTTCGCTTGGCGCCATGGCGCCGCACTTTGGTTCGGTCCGACTGCTAGCGCGCGTCCGTCATCACCACCACCACTTGCGCGTCCGCCCTGCTGATGGACAGGTACACGTGGCCGATGCCGCTGTCGAAATAAGCCGACTCGTGGCGCGCGAGCTCGATCGCCTCGCCGGTCTCGAAGTGGATGCACACCCGGCCCGACAGCACCATCACGAACTCCTGCCCGGCGTGGCGGATGTAGTCGGGGAACTGCGCCAGCCGGCGCGCGACGATGATGCCGTGCAGCGGCGTCATGCGCCGGGCCGGGAACTCGGTGGCGAGCATGCGGTAGTCGTAGTTCTCGGCGTCGTAGCGGGGCGCCGCGGCCAGCGTCGAGCGCACCACCACCGGCCGGCCGGCGGTTGCGGGCGCCGCGCCAGCACGCGAGTCGAACAGCGCGGCGATGTCGACATCGAGCGCGCGCGCCACCGCCGCGAACTTCTCGTAGCTCACCGAGATCTGCCCGAGCTCGATCTTCGACAAGGTCGACAACGCCACGCCCGAGCGCTCTGACAGCGCCTTCAGCGTCAGCCCGTGCCGTTTGCGCATCGCGCGCAGCCGTGCGCCGACGCGCTCGCGGTCGGGCAAGGCCGCCGCGGTCGTGCGGGCGCGGGTGCGGCTACTGGATGAATGAACAGGCATCGCTTCTCGATAGGGTATTGTCGGCATGATTCTCGCATGTGAGAATTCTCGTATGAGAGAATTCGACGTCGCCATCGTCGGCGCCGGCATCGCCGGCGCGTCGCTCGGCTACCGGCTGGCCGGCGAACGCAGCGTGCTGCTGCTCGAGCGCGAAAGCCAGCCCGGCTACCACGCCACCGGCCGCTCGGCGGCGATGTTCATGGAAAGCTACGGCCCGCCGGCCGTGCGTGCGTTGACGCGTGCCAGCCGCGCGTTCTACGAGCAGCCGCCAGGCGGCTTCGGTGATCGGCCGCTGCTCGAGCCGCGTGGCGTGCTCTACCTCGCGACGCAAGGTCAGGAGGCGCTGCTGCAGGAGACGCAGCGCACGCTGGCGGCGAGCGGCTGCGCGCTCGAGCCGGTCGACGCTGCCGCGGCGCTGACCCGCGTCGCTTGCCTGCGGCCCGAGCGGGTGCACGCTGCCTTGTTCGAGCACGGCGCGCAGGACATCGACGTGCACGAACTGCACCAGGGCTTCCTGCGCGGCACGCGCGGGCGCGGTGGCGAGCTGCGCACGAACGCGCAGGTCGTCTCCGCAGAGCGCGACGGCGAGCTGTGGACGCTGCGGCTGGCCGATGGCGAAGCGGTGCGGGCGCGTGCCGTCGTCGACGCCGCCGGTGCCTGGGCCGACGAAGTGGCGGCGCTGTTCGGCGCCGCGCCGATCGGGCTGGTGCCGCACCGGCGCAGCGCGTTCACGTTCAAAGCGCCCGACGGCGCGGACGTGTCGGGCTGGCCCGCCGTGATCGGCGTCGACGAGAGCTACTACTTCAAACCCGACGCCGGCCGGCTGCTCGGCTCGCCGGCGAATGCCGACCCGACCGCGCCACACGACGTGGTACCCGAGGAACTCGACATCGCGCTCGGTATCCACCGGATCGAGGCCATCACCACGCTCACCATCAGCCGTCCCGCCAGCATCTGGGCCGGCCTGCGCTCGTTCGTGCGCGACGGCGAGATGGTGATCGGCTGGGACGATCACTGCCCCGGCTTCTTCTGGCTCGCCGGCCAGGGCGGCTACGGCATCCAGAGCGCCGCCGGCGCCTCCGAACTGGCTGCGTCGCTGCTGCGCGGCGAACCGCTGCCATCCGAGCTGGCGCGGCACGGCATCGATCCGCAGGCGTTGGCGCCGCAACGCCTGCGCTGACCTTCTGAAAGGAACTCCCATGTTGAAGACCGTCATCCGCCTCGGCCTGCCCCTCGCAGCCGCCCTCGCCTGCGCCTCGGCCGGGGCCGCCGGCTTCCCTGAGAAAGCGATCACGCTCGTCGTGCCCTATCCGCCGGGCGGCGCCACCGACACGGTGGCCCGTGTCGTCGCCAAAGGCACGGGGCAGCGGCTCGCGCAGACCGTGATCGTCGACAACAAGGCCGGCGCTGGCACCGTGATCGGCGCGGGCGCAGTGGCGCAGGCGGCACCGGATGGCTACACGCTGCTGATCAGCTCCAACACCACCTTCACCGTCAACCCGGCGCTACGAAGCAAGTTGCCGTACGACGCGCAGAAGAGCTTCGAATCCATCGGGCTGATCGGCTCCTCGCCGTTGGTGCTGCTCGCGAACCCATCGCTGCCGGCCAACAGCGTGAAGGAACTTGTCGCGCTGGCGAAGGCGCGGCCCGGCAAGCTGGCGTACGGCTCCTTCGGCAACGGCACGACCTCGCACCTGGCGGGCGAGATGTTCAAGCTGGTTACCGGCACGGACATCCTGCACGTGCCGTACAAAGGCAGCGCGCCGGCGATGACCGATCTGATCGGCGGCCAGGTTGAGCTCACCTTCGACACCAACGTCGCCGCGCTGCCGATGCTGCAGTCGGGCAAGGTGAAGGCGATCGCCGTCACATCGGCGAAGCGTTCGCCGTCGCTGTCGAAGGTGCCGACGGTGGCCGAGGCCGGCTATCCCGACTTCGAGATGGTGCCGTGGATCACCATCGTCGCGCCGCGCGGCCTGCCGCCGGCGGTGCAGAAGACGCTCGGCAAGGCACTCGCCGACACGTTGGCCGACGCCGCCACGCGCAGCGATCTCGAGAAGGCCGGCGTCGACGTGTCGTACGAGCCGGGCTCGTTCTACGATGCGCGCGTCGCGAGGGAACTGCCGCTGCTGCGGGCCTATGTGCACAAGGCCAACATCCCCTTCGAGTGACGCCATGAGACAAGACACCTTGCCGGAACGCTCCGCGGTCGAGCTGCGGCGGCTGATCGGCAGCAAGCAGCTCTCACCGGTCGAGCTGATGGACAACTGCATCGCGCGCATCGAGGCGCTCAACCCAGCCGTCAATGCGATCGCCGCCACCGACTTCGAGCGCGCTCGCGCCAGCGCCCGCGCGGCCGAGGCCGACGTGATGCGCGGCGTGCCGCTCGGGCCGCTGCATGGCTTGCCACTCGGTGTGAAGGACCTGCAGGACACCGCGGGGCTGCTCACGACCTATGGCAACGCCAGCCTGCGCGGCAACGTGCCGACGCACGACAACGGCCTCGTCGCACGGCTGCGCGCAGCCGGCGCGATCGTCACCGCGAAGACCAACGTGCCCGACATGGGCGCCGGCGCCAACACGCGCAACCCGGTGTGGGGCGCGACTGGCAACCCGTTCGATCCGGCGCTGAACGCGGGCGGCTCGTCGGGAGGCTCGGCGGCGGCACTGGCGGTCGACATGCTGCCGATCGCGACCGGCTCGGACACCGGCGGCTCGCTGCGCATTCCGGCCGCGCTGTGCGGTGTCGTCGGCCTGCGGCCTTCGCCCGGCCTGGTGGCCAACGACGCGCGGCCGCTCGGCTGGTCGGTCATCTCGGTGCTCGGGCCGATGGGCCGCAACGTCAGCGACACGGCACTGCAGCTCGCCGCGAGCGTGGGCTTCGACGCACGCGACCCGCTGTCGCATGCCGAGCAGGCCACATCGTTCTGGCCGGTCGCTTCGGTGGACCTGTCGACGCTGCGCGTCGGCACGACCGAAGACTTCGGCCTGTGCGTCGTCGACCCGGAGATCCGACGCGTGTTCCGTGCGCGCGTTGAGGCGATCCGCCCGTGGGTCGCCAGCTGCGAGCCGGTCGACCTGCAGCTCGGCGACGCCGACCGCGCGTTCGACACACTGCGTGCCGAGAGCTTCGTCGCCGCGTTCGCGGACACCTACCGCAGTGCGCCCGAGACGCTCGGGCCGAATGTGCGCGCGAATGTCGAGATGGCGGCGGCGATCACGCTGGCCGACCGCGCCTGGGCGCACCTCGAGCAGACGCGCATCGCCCGGCGCTTCGCGCGCGCCTTCGAGCGTTTCGACGTGATCATGGCGCCAACCACGCCGGTCACGCCGTTCCCGTGGAGCGAGCTGTACGCCGGGCGCATCGACGGCCAGGCGATGCGCAACTACTACCACTGGCTCGGCCTGACCTATGTCGTGACGCTCGCGACCAACCCTGCCCTGTCGCTGCCATGCGGGCGCGACGAGCACGGCATGCCGTTCGGTCTGCAGCTGATCGGACGCCTGCGCGGCGATGCCGCGCTGCTCGCGGCCGCGCAGGCCCTCGAACACGCCTTCGAGACGACACCCGCACTGCGCCGGCCGCGGCCCGATCTAGAGGCGCTGCGCGTGCCGCGGCCCGAATTGAAAACTATCGTGACACATCCGCCCATTGCCGCGGGTAGCGTGCCGGGCAACGGGTTGACCGCGGTTTGAAGGTCGCTGTCACGCCCTTCCTGCTCGAACGCGTCAAGGCGCTGACCGGAGGCCGCAGCCTGGAGACAAATATCGCGCTGGTGAAGAACAACGCGCGGGTCGGTGCGCAGCTGGCGCTGGCACTGGCCGCCGCAAGGGGCTGAAGCGCTGATAAACCTCGGGCCTGACTCAGTCGCAAAGATGCCGCACCCTTCGCCGGGTGTACCACCACACTCTCTGCGCCACGGGTCGGGAGCATCGACTGCCACGCCCATGTCTTCACCCGCGATCTGCCCATGCCGGACCGGCGCCGCGCCCCAGCAAGCTACGACGCGACGCCGGAAGACTACCGGCAGATGCTCGGCGCGAATGGCATGACGCAGGGGGTGCTGATCCAGCCGAGCTTCCTGGGCACGGACAACAGCTGTCTCGTCGCCGCCCTGCGGAAGTACCCCGATCGTTTTCGCGAGATCGCCGTGGTCGAGCCCACGATCGCCGGGGCGGAACTGCAGCAGCTTCAGGACGCGGGCGTTCGTAGGCATCCGGCTGAACCAGGTCGGGCTGCCCGCCCCTGACTTCGCGTCCCCGGCCTGGCGCGTCTTGCTCGGCGAATTGAGGCAACGTCGGTGGCAGGTCGAGGTCCACCGGTCCGCCGGTCAACTGCCAGCGGTGGTCGACCCGCTGGTCACGGCCGGCATCAACATCGTGGTCGACCACTTTGGCCGGCCCGACGAGAAGCTTGGCGCAGGCGCCACCACTGGAAGGGCAAGAACGTGTCGCCACCACCGTGGTAGTGGCGACACGATCGAGGAAGGCTTTCATGATGCGTCCTTCAACTGCGCACGCGTGACCGGCATCTTGCCGGCGGCTTCACTGGCCGATGGCGCAGCCTTCTCCTTGGCCGACAAGGGGTCCAGCTCACCCGATGCTGTGGCGAATACTGCGAAGGCGGCCGCGAGGCCGGCCAGACTGCACACCAAGCCGAAGAGAGCGCCTGCTACCCATGCTCTCGAACGGCTGCGTTTGGATTTGAACGATTGCATGATGATTCCGATTGGGTTGTACGGACGGTGTTCAGGAATCGACTGTCAAAGCGACGACGCCCTGCGACCGCCGACCCCATGTGCGAGAAGTAGCGGTTGCATGCTTCGGATCAGGGCGTTGCCGCCAGGGACGCTGGACTTATCTGCAGCACACCGGAAAATGCAACGAGGCCCGGAACCTTTCGGTGTCCGGGCCTCGTAGAGCCTTGGCTCGAGGGCGTGCGGCCGTCTACGACGATCCGCCAGAACCCTCTCCCGGACAGTGCTGCAGCGCCATGCGCGTCAGCGTGTACACGTTGACGAGCGAGCGCATCACGCTGGAAATGCGTGTGTCGATGGTGGCAAAGCGGCAGTTCATGTCGGTACCTCCTTCGGCGCTGCGGTTGAAAAGAGGGCTTGCGGCCCGACGGCGCGGCGGTTTTTGCACGCGCTGAGCCTTCAAAGTAGCTCAGGGTCCGCGAATCGTCAACCCTGTCGCATCACCAAAAGTGATGACGCGACGGCTGCAGAGCCAGCAAAAGGTGAGCCTGAGAACGAGGCGCAAGACGCCCTTCGCGTTGATCATGAGTTGCCCTATCACGTCGAATCATTCGTCGCGAGAGGCTACCGACAGGGGCGGGCTCGACCGGCAATCTGTCCCAGTCGACCACCGTGTGGCCAACTTGCCACGCGGCGCCCACGACCGCGGTAGCGGCGTCTGCCGGGCCGCTTCTCCAGATCATTGGTGTTGGCCAGGAACCGATCAAGCCGCTGCGCCGCAGGGCACCCGCCACTGAGCGGAGCCTGTTCTAACGCACTCGCGGTTCACTTTGTCCCACGCAATCGCCAGAGTGCGGTTGCAAGGCGGCCTCAGGAAGGTCTGCAGTCGTCCGAGTGTTCGACGCAGAACGCGTGGATCGGTTCGACTCGTCCGCGCAGCACCAGCGAGCCAAGGTCGCAGGTCCGGATTTCGGGGGGCGGAGCAAGGGAGGCGAGCGCTTCCGCCGACGCAATGAAGAAGCATCCGAGCTCGCGGGTCGCCTGCTCGAGGCGCCCGGTCGTGTTCAT
>Ga0070667_100004420_pt1 | contig 11860 bp, 9 predicted proteins | sample KBSS33metaG_FD_64659 | JGI IMG/M metagenome (GOLD analysis project Ga0070667, IMG submission 64659) | Switchgrass rhizosphere microbial communities from Kellogg Biological Station, Michigan, USA - KBS S3-3 metaG | ecosystem: Host-associated > Plants > Roots > Rhizosphere > Soil ...
CTGCGTTTGCTGGCACCCAACCGGTTCGTGGTGGACTGGGTGCGGACCAATCTCATGACGCGCATCGAGAGCCTGCTGCTCGCCGATGGCGGACTGCCGGTTTCGATCGAGGTCGGCTCGCGCGAACCTGCCGCCACCGGCACTGCGAACGGCCAGCCGGCGGGCAGCGCGCCGGCTGCTAACGGCGCCGAGTTCTTGGGCGTGCCGCTTAATGCCAACTTCAGCTTCGCAAGTTTCATCGAGGGCAAGAGCAACCACTTCGCGAAGGCTGCGGCGCTCCAGGTCGCGGAAAACCCGGGCTCGGCCTACAACCCGCTGTTCATCTACGGGGGTGTGGGCTTAGGCAAGACCCACCTGATGCATGCGATCGGCCATCTGATCCGCGAACGCAATCCCGGCGCGCGCATCGCCTACCTGCACTCAGAACGCTTCGTCAGCGACATGGTGCGGGCCCTGCAGCACAACCGCATCAACGAATTCAAGAACACCTACCGCACGCTCCACGCCCTGCTGATCGACGACATCCAGTTCTTCGCCGGCAAGGATCGTTCACAGGAGGAGTTCTTTCACACCTTCAATGCCCTGATCGAGGGGCAGCACCAGGTTATCCTGACCTGCGATCGCTACCCGAAGGAAGTCGACGGGCTCGAGGAGCGCCTCAAGTCGCGCTTCGGCTGGGGACTCACGGTGGCCATCGAGCCGCCGGATCTTGAAACCTGCGTGGCGATTTTGCTCGGCAAGGCGCAGTTCGTCGGGGTCGCGCTGCCTGAGGAAGTGGCTTTTTTTATAGCGAAATGCATACGTTCCAACGTTCGCGAGCTCGAGGGTGCACTGCGCCGTGTGATCGCCAATGCGCGCTTCCTGGGGCGCCCCATCACGCTGGATTTCGCGCGCGAGGCGCTCAAGGACCTGCTCACGCTGCAGGCGCGCCTGGTCACGGTGGAAAACATTCAGAAGACCGTCGCCGACTATTACAAGGTGCGGATTGCCGACCTGCTCTCCAAGCGGCGCAGCCGCTCGGTGGCGCGTCCACGACAGGTCGCCATGGCGCTCGCCAAGGAACTCACCACGCACAGCCTGCCGGAAATCGGTGACGCCTTCGGCGGGCGCGATCACACCACGGTAATGCACGCCTGCAAGCGCATCCGCGAGCTGCGCGCCAGCGAGCCTAGAATCCAAGAAGATTTTTCAGCTCTGTTGAGAACCCTGGCAGGTTAAGCTGGCATATCCTGTGGGCAAATCGCAGGAGTTTTCTGCACACAGCTCATCCACAAGCAGCGCCGGTGCTTAGCCTTTGGAGCTCTGATCACGGTCGACTGCTTTTTTCGCTCATTCAGATCAAAAAACGGGTTGTCCCCGTTCTGCACAAGCCTAATAATCATTACTGTCTTAAATCCTCTATAAAAGAATTTATATATGAAAGTCTCAGCATCGCGTGAAAGCCTGCTGGCACCGCTGCAAAGCGTGATGGGTGTGGTCGAGCGCCGGCAAACCATGCCGGTGCTGGCAAATGTGCTGCTGGTCGCGCGTGGTGAGAAGCTCACCGTGACTGGGACGGACCTGGAAGTGGAACTGGTCGCAGCCAGCAGCGTTACCGTGCAGCAAGCCGGCGATGTCACGGTGCCCGGGCGAAAATTGCTGGAGATCATGCGCACGCTGCCGGAGAAGGCGAACGTGTCACTTACGCGCGAAGCTGAGCGCGTGGTGGTCAAGGCTGGACGCAGCCGCTTTACGCTCTCGAGCCTGCCGGCCAGCGAATTTCCCGTGATCGAGGAAATCAATGCCAAGCAGGTGATCCGCGTCGGCCGCGAGCATTTCCGCCGGTTGATCGAGAAGACGCACTTTGCGATGGCGCAGCAGGACGTGCGTTATTACCTCAACGGCACCATGCTGGAGACTTCCGGCAATACCCTGCGGGCGGTGGCGACCGACGGTCATCGGCTCTCGCTTGCCGAAACCGCGCTGGGCGCAGGAGCCGAAAGCGGCCAGCAGGTCATCGTGCCGAGAAAGGGCATTCTGGAGCTGCAGCGCATCCTGGGCGGGGACGGCGAGCTGGAGCTCAGCATAGGATCCAATCACGTTCGGGCCCAGATCGGCGATATTCGCTTCACTTCGAAGCTGATCGATGGAAAATTCCCGGAGTACGGCCGCGTTATACCTGCCAAGCCGCCCTACGCGATGAGCGCCGGCCGGGACATCCTGCGCCAGGCCCTGCAGCGAACCTCGATACTTTCCAACGAAAAGTATCGCGGTGTCCGGCTGTCGTTTTCAAAAAATCTCCTTACTATTCAAGCACATAACCCAGAACAGGAAGAAGCCGAGGACCAGATCGAAGTCGGCTATACCGGCTCGGACATGGAGATTGGATTTAACGTCACCTACCTGCTCGACGCGCTGGCCGCCATCGAGGTCGACACGGTAGAAGTCGCCCTCACCGACTCCAACTCCAGCTGCCTGATCCGGGCACCCGGCGAAAACTCCGTCAAGTTCGTCGTCATGCCGATGCGGCTCTGAGCCCGGCGTGAGCCTGCTGGCGCTCGAGGTCGAGGGCCTGCGCTGCCTGCAACCATCCAGGCTCGAGCTACACAGTCACGTCAATCTTGTCACCGGCGCCAACGGCGCCGGCAAGACTTCCTTACTCGAGGCCATATATCTACTGGGCCGCGGCCGCTCGTTTCGCACCCGGCATACCGAGCGTCTGATTGCCCACGGGGCCGAGCGTCTGACCGTCTTCGGCCGCACCGACGATTTGAGTTTCTCGACCATAGGTTTCGGCTACGAACGCGACAAGGGATTGCGAGCTCGCATCGCAGGCCGGGACGTGCATTCGGTGGCGGAGCTATCGCAGGCATTCTCGGTTCAGGTCGTGGATCCGGGGATCCATCGCCTGGTCGAGGAGGGCCCAGCCTACCGCCGGCGCTGGCTCGACTGGGGGGTGTTCCACGTGGAACCTGGGTTCGTGGATACTTGGGCCGAATACACCCGATCGCTGAAGCAGCGTAATGCGGCGCTCAAGAAACACAGCGACCCGAGCCCCTGGGAGCCCGAGCTGGTGCGGCATGGCACCGCGCTTTCCCAGGCCCGTGCGCGCACCCTGGAGCGGCTCCGTCCGTTCTGGGACCAGACGCTGAAAGGTTTGCTCGGCGAGCCGGTCGCGCTCCATTACTACCAGGGCTGGAGCCAGGAGCGCTCGTTGGCGGATTCCTTCAGCCTGCAGCGGGCACAGGATCTGGAGCGGGGCAGCACCGGCTGGGGTGCTCACAGGTTCGACGTGCGACTGATGCTCGATGGGCGGATCGCCCGGGAAGTGCTATCGCGCGGGCAGCAAAAGGTTCTGGGGGCCGCGCTTGCATTGGCTATGGCGCGGCTGGTGGGCAGCGGGGAACGGCGACCGCCGACGTTGCTTTTGGACGATCCCGCGGCGGAGCTGGACCGTTCTCATACCGATGCACTGGTGTCGGAAATTCGCACGCTGAAAGGGCAGTTGGTGGTCACCGCCCTGCATCCGGAAGAGGCCAAATTTGGCAGGCCGGACAAGGCGTTTCACGTGGAACAAGGACGCGTTACCACGCTATAATATCAGTAGGGTCACCAAGGCGATTTCATGTCAGTCACGGACGTCTACGATTCCAGTAAAATCAAGGTGTTAAAGGGTCTTGATGCAGTGCGCAAAAGACCCGGAATGTACATCGGAGACACCGACGACGGCAGCGGCCTACACCACATGGTTTTCGAGGTCGTGGATAACGCGATCGACGAGTCCCTGGCGGGCCATTGCGACCGCATAACCGTGACGATCCATGCCGACGAATCGGTGACCGTGACCGATAACGGGCGCGGTATTCCGGTGGATATACACCCCGAGGAGGGGCGCTCAGCGGCCGAGGTCATTATGACCGTGCTGCACGCGGGCGGAAAATTCGACGACAGCTCCTACAAGGTCTCCGGCGGCCTTCACGGCGTAGGCGTCTCGGTGGTCAATGCCCTGTCTGACACGCTCCTGCTGACGATCTGCCGAGAAGGGCGGGTGCATCGCCAGGAATATCACCTGGGGAACCCGGTCGCACCGCTCGCGGACGTCGGCCCGACCAGCGAGCGCGGTTCGACGATCCGCTTTAAGCCCAGCTCCCAGATCTTTACCAATATCCAGTTTGTCTACGACACCCTGGCCAAGCGCCTGCGCGAACTCTCGTTCCTCAATTCCGGCGTGCGCATCGAGCTGAACGATGAACGCGAGGATCGCGGCGATATTTTCGAGCACCAGGGTGGACTGAAGGCCTTCGTCACGCATCTCAACCGCGGACGCACGCCAGTGCATGAAAACGTGTTCTGGTTTCGCACCCAGGAAGGACCGGTGAGCGTCGAGGTGGCGCTGCAGTGGAATGACTCTTACCAGGAGAGCATGTACTGCTACACCAACAACATCCCGCAGAAAGACGGCGGCACGCACTTATCCGGTTTTCGCGCCGCACTCACGCGAACGCTGAACGACTACATCGAGCAGGAAGCGGCCGCCAAGAAGGAAAAAGTCCCGACCACGGGCGATGACGCGCGCGAGGGACTGACCGCGATTTTGTCGGTCAAGCTTCCCGATCCGAAATTTTCATCGCAAACCAAGGACAAGCTGGTGTCCTCGGAAGTGAAAGGCGTGGTGGAGACCGCGGTGGCCGGAAAGCTGGGCGAATTCCTGCTCGAGCAGCCGGTTCAGGCCAAGGCAATCGTGGCCAAGATCATCGATGCGGCGCGCGCGCGCGAAGCCGCGCGCCGCGCACGCGAAATGACCCGCCGCAAAGGCGCGCTCGATATCGCGGGACTCCCGGGCAAGCTTGCGGACTGTCAGGAGAAGGATCCAGCGCTGTCGGAAATCTTCATCGTCGAGGGTGATTCAGCCGGTGGCTCGGCCAAGCAGGGGCGCGACAGGCGCACCCAGGCGATCCTGCCGCTCAAAGGCAAGATTCTGAACGTCGAGCGCGCGCGCTTCGACAAGATGATCTCATCGGCCGAAGTCGGCACTCTGATCACGGCATTAGGCTGCGGTATCGGTCGCGATGAGTTCGATATCGAAAAACTCCGCTATCACCGCATCATCATCATGACGGATGCTGACGTGGACGGCTCGCACATCCGCACGCTGCTGTTGACGTTCTTCTATCGCCAAATCCCGCTTTTGATTGAGCGCGGGCACGTCTACATTGCGCAGCCGCCGCTCTACAAGGTCAAGCGCGGCAAGGCCGAGACCTACGTGAAGGATGAAAACGAACTCAACGCGCTGTTGTTGTCGAGCGCGCTCGATGCCGCGAGCCTCAAAGCCAGCAGCGGCGCACCGCCCATTACCGGCTCGGCGCTCGAACTGCTGGCGCGCAAATACATGGAAGTGCAGGCCATCATCCGGCGCTGGGCGCGCCGTTACGATGAACGGCTGCTCGATGCGCTGATTTACCTGCCCGAAGTCACGGTCGAGAGCTTCGATCGCCCGGAATTCCTCGCGGCCTGGTGCACTAGGTTGGCGCAGAGTCTCAATGCCGCCGACGACTCGGTGCGCAGCTTCCGTGCCGAGGTGCGCGCGGCCAGCGACGGCCATGCGGCGCGCGTGGTCGTGCACCGAACCGAGCACGGCGCTACGACCGACAAGCAGCTCACGCGTGAATTCTTCGAGTCCGCCGAGTACCGGCGCATCAGTGAGCTCGGGCGCACCCTGGCAGGGCTCATCGGTGCGGGCGGATCCGTGTCGCGGGGCGATGAGCACCTGGAAGTGGGCTCATTCAAGGAAGCCATCCGCTGGCTGTTCGATCAGGCCCGCAAGGGCCAGTCCATCCAGCGCTACAAGGGATTGGGTGAAATGAATCCGGAGCAGCTCTGGGACACCACCATCAATCCGGACTCGCGACGGTTGATGCAGGTGCGCATCGATGATGCCGTGGCGGCCGATGAAATCTTCACCACCCTGATGGGCGATCAGGTCGAGCCGCGGCGCGAGTTCATCGAGAAGAACGCCCTCGCGGTCGCGAATCTCGATATCTAAGAGTCGTTCGGCTCAAGGCGCCGGCGGCTGTCACGCCGCCGGCGCCCTTAGAACACTAAACTTCGGGTCAGTGAACCAGCGGGAGCTGCGAGGAAAGCATGATTTGCGCGGCATTGCCTAAGCGCCGGTCGATCTGGATGACCCGCGCTGCGGTTCCACCCGATACCACTTTCTGGAATTCCGGCAGGTATTTGCGGCGCACAGCGTTCATGGCCTCATCGCGCTTGAGCAGTGCGTCGACCATCGCCAGGGCCGAGGCGTCATCAAGGGTCTTGTACTTGGTCACGTATTCACTAATCGCCTTGAGCTGAGCGTCGATGATGGTGTTCTGCTCGGTCTGAAACTTCTCGAACACGGGCCAGAACTTCGCGGCCTGCTCAGCCGACAGCGATATGTTCTTCGCCATCAGGTCGGCGCGCTGCGCCTGCAATTCGACGCGTAGCTCGGCCATTGCCTTCGCCGTATCAGCGGGTGAGGGCATGGCGGGCGCGGCGGCGGGCTGGGCCGGCGTAGTCTGCGAAAACACGGGTGTGGTAGTGGCCGCGACCGCCACGAGCAAGGGCAATAAGAGCCGCATACGTAAATCTCCGTTGGTGTGGGACAGGAAAGTGAACTATTTATAGTTGTGCTGGAAGCGAACGGCGCGATTATGGACCTCAGGGGGAGGGCTGCACAACAAATCCAGAGGGACCGCAGCCACCTTCCAGTATCATGGGCCGCATTCCTTATTTATTAAGAGCACCGCGCCGCGCAAAACGGACGCGCGAAGCCGAGGCACACCATGTCCATTGTCTATGCGCTTGAATCCAAGCTTTCGGCCGCGGAATTCCGTGCGGTGCTCGTCGCGTCAACTCTCGGCGAGCGCCGGCCCGTGGATGAGCCGGCGCGCCTGGAGGACATGTTGCGCAATGCGGATGTGATCGTCACGGCGCGCGACAACAACCGACTGGTCGGCGTATCGCGTGCGATCACCGATTTTGCTTATTGCTGTTATCTCTCAGACCTGGCGGTGGATCTGAACTACCAGCATCAGGGCATCGGCAAGCGCTTGATCTACGAGACCCAGCGTGCGGCGGGCGAGCGCGCCATGCTGATACTGATCGCCGCACCGGCCGCCGAGGGTTATTATCCGAAGATCGGCATGCAGCAAGTCAAAAGCTGCTGGATCATTCCCCGCAATGGCTAGCGGTTGAGTCCACCCCGAGTGCACATCCATGGCAGACCCAGCATTGAATGCAGATCCGACCGCCGGGGCCTTTAACGGCCTGAAGGAGCCCGAGCGCACGCTCGAGAGCTCCTGGTATTTCGATCCTGATCACTACCGGCGCGAACTGGCGGCCATCTGGCGTCGCAACTGGATTTACCTGTGCCGTGCCGATTCGCTACCGGCCGGCGCCTCGTTCCGCAGCTTTAGCATCGGCGATCAACCGATTTTGCTGGTGCGCGACAAGCAGGGCGAAATCCGGGCGTTCTACAACACCTGCCGCCATCGCGGCTCGATCCTGTGCCCTGAAGCCTCAGGGCGCCTGCCGGGCGGCAACATCACCTGCCCGTACCATGCCTGGAGCTACCGGCCTGATGGCACGGTGGCCAAGATTCCATCCAAGTGGCCCGAGGGCTACCTCGATCCGAAGCAACTGTCGCTGTATCCGATTGCACTCAAGAACTGGCGCGGCTTCCTGTACGTCAATCTTGGCGGCGACACGCACTCGTCCGCCGGACACTTCAATGCCAATCGCGACAGCTTCGGCAACTGGCCGCTCGAGGAGCTCGTGGTCGGGCGCACGCTGACCAAGCGCATCCAGTGCAACTGGAAAATCTTCTGGGAGAACTACAACGAGTGCCTGCACTGCCCGGGTGTGCATCCGGCGCTAAGCAGCCTGGTGCCGATCTACAAGCGCGGCATCATGGAGCCGCGCGATGATCCCGAGTGGCGCGCACACCAGGGCAGCAACGATCCAACCTTTGCCGGCGGCTTGCGGCGCGGCGCCGAGACCTGGTCGCTCGATGGCAAGACCGTCGGCGCGCCATTCGCGCAACTCACCGACGAAGAGCGGCGCATCGGCTACCACTACATGACCAGCCTGCCTTCGCATTACGTGGTGCTGCACATCGATCACGTGCGCTCCTCGCGCCTGCTGCCGGTGGGACCAGAGACGACGGAGCTCGAAATCGAGTGGCTGTTCCCGCGTGCGACGCTGGAAAATCCCGCCGCGGACATATCGCGCGCCTGTGACTTCTCGGCGCAGGTGATGGCTGAAGATGGCGCGGCCTGCGAACTGGCGCAAAGAGGCCTGCACGCCGCCCCGCATGGTCAAGGTCAGCTGTTGCCCGAAGACTATGACGTCTACCGGTTCCAGCAATGGGTGCGCAGCCAGCTGAGCTGAACGCTAATCCGCCGCGGGCGGCGGCGGCCAGTAGCATATCGCGCGGCTACATATTTGATACCCATTCCCAACGCCATGGGTGCGGCCACAGTTGATTGATGGATTCTTGCTGGTCCTGACCTTCGCGCTCGGCGCGCTGCTCTCGCGCGTCAGCCTGTGCGCGGTGGCCGCCGTGCAGCAGTTCATCATCGGTCGCGACTTGGCGGGTCTGAACCGGCTGCTGCTCGCCGCCGGCGGAGCTGGGCTGATGCTGCTGCTGCTCGCGGGCCTGGCACCCGACCACGTCTTGCTCCCGGCGCGCGCGCCGCTCCACTCGGGAGTATTCATCGGTGGCCTGCTGCTGGGCCTTGGCGCGCTGATCAACGGCGGTTGCTATCTTGGCAGCGTCCTTTACCTCGGCACAGGTAACCTGAACTTCCTGTTCACGCTGGCCGGCATCGCCCTGGGTCTTCACGAAACCGCGTCAATTCTTACAGGCACCGTCAGCACCGAGACAGGGCTGCGCATGAGCATGGGTGCGGAATGGCTGTCGGGCGTCGTTGGCTTCGCTGCTCTCATCCTTATCGCAATGCGCACCCAGCGGCTCGCGGAACGATGGATCGTGCTGTCGCTGGGATTGCTTGCCGGCATCGTATACGCACGCCACCCGGGGTGGAGTTACGGCGCACTGCTGCAATCGCTCCTGCAGGGTCAGTCGGGCCTCATGCACTGGCGCGACAATCTCGCCGCGCTGCTGTTGTTTGCCGGCGCCGTGATCGGAGCGCTGCTGGCCGGTCACCTACGCTGGCAGCGTCCGACCGTACGCCGTTCACTCCGGTGCGCGGCCGGCGGCTTCATAATGGGATGCGGTGCCGCGCTGGTGCCCGGCGGCAATGACACACTGCTGCTTTGGGCCATACCGGGCCTGACCGTCAATGGGGCGCTGGCTTTTGCCGTTATGCTCGCAGTCATTGCCGCCGGTTTTGCGCTCGCGGCCCGCCGGCCCGGATCCGCAACTGCCGAGCCGACCCCGGCAAAGTAAACTAGCCTCATGCAGGACCAAGCCCACGCCAAGCGCCCGATTGCCGGCATCGATGGCCTGCGGGTCATCAGCTTTATTAAGTTCGGCAAGGCCGCTTTGCTCTTGGGTATGACCTATGGGCTCTACCGCCTGCGTCGGCCCGACCTGGTCGATCAGCTCTACGACTGGCTAAACTCGCTGGCCGATACCTTTGAGCGCAGGCTCCTGGAGCGCGGGCTGGACTGGGTGGATTCGCTCGGGATCGATCGGCTCAACAACATAGTCATCGCCACCAGCGCGTATATCGCGATCCTGCTGACCGAAGGGACTGGGCTCTTTTTCCACAAGACCTGGGCCGAGTGGCTCACGATCGTTGCCTCGGGATCGCTCATACCCTTCGAGCTTTGGCACCTGATCTACGGCCAGCACCACAACAAGTGGGCGGTGTTCGCGGCGATCGTGCTTAACGTAGTTATCGTCATTTACCTGGTCCGGGTGTTGCGCGCGGCGCGGCGCGCGCGACAGCTCCACGGTTGATGGCGGCCGGCGTTCGCTTTCGATCGCTGCTGTGGCTGGCGCTGGTGGTGGCGGCGCTCGGCTACTTCCTGCTGTCCCGCCACGGCAGTTCGTCGGCATCGTTGTCAGTTGCCCCTGCTGATGTCCTCAGGCTCGGCGCCCTCACGCTCGAGCCCTGTGAGATCGGTCGCAAGGACGTCGGTGTGGCGACGGTGCACGCCTACTGCGCTCTCGTGCCGGTGCCCGAAAACCGCGCCGCGCCAGCCCTGCGAACGCTGCACCTTAAGATCGCCGTGGTCCGCGCCGATGCCGCGCAGCCGCAAGCCGATATTGTCACCTTTCTTGATGGCGGCCCGGGCGGCGCGGCCACGGAGGACTATCCGGCCATCGCCGCGGCCTTCGCACCGCTCCGCAAGCGCCACTCCATCCTGCTCATCGATCAGCGCGGCACCGGCGGCTCAAATCCACTGCAGTGCGACGACGAGAAGGACAGCGCGGCTGCGCCGGGCGCCGATGCCATCCGCGCCTGCGCGCGTGCACTGCTTCCGCACGCAGATCCGCGGTACTACACCACGAGCGATGCCGTCGAAGATCTGGAAGCCGTGCGCCAGGCGCTCGGACGGCCGATGCTTGATTTGGTTGCTGTGTCATACGGCACGCGCGTGGCGCAGAGGTACGCGCGCCAGTACGGCGCGGGCGTGCGCGCCATGGTGCTCGATGGCGCAGTGCCGAATTCCCTGGCACTGGGCGGCGAGCACGCCGCCAACCTGGAGGCGGTCTTGCGCGAGTTGTTCACGCGCTGCCGGACCACGCAAGAGTGTGCCAAGCGGTACAACGATCCTTACCAGACGCTTAAGGGGCTGCAGGCGCGCCTGCGAGCGCAGCCCCAGAAAATCAGTGTGCGCGATCCCTACACTTTTCGGTCGCAGGAGAAAACACTGACCGCCGATGAGTTGGCGCAGTTGGTGCGCGTGTACATGTACAGCCCCTACACCGCATCACTCCTTCCTTATGTGCTTCAGCAGGCGGCCGCTGGTGATTACGCCCCGCTCGCAGGTCAAGCGCAGGTCGCCGTCGGAGATTTGTCGGAGAGCCTCGCAGGCGGGATGGCTCTCTCGGTCAATTGCGCCGAGGACGCCGGCGGGCTCAAGGTGCAGCCGCAGGATGCCGCTACCGTCCTGGGCAACGGCCTCACCGCGGCCTTGCTCAGTGCCTGCGCGCTGTGGCCGCATGGCACGGCGCCCGCGGACTTTGCCCAGCCACTGCAAGGGCCGCTTCCGGTGCTGATGCTGGCGGGCGAGCAGGACCCGGTAACTCCGCCGCGCTATAGCGACGCGATCGCACGCACGCTCACGAACGCACGGGTACTCAAGCTTAACGGCCAGGGGCACGCAGTCCTGGGCGTGAGCTGCGTGCCACGGCTGATGAATGAGTTCATCCTCTCTCTAAACGCGCGCGCGCTCGATGCCCGCTGCCTCAAGGCACTTTCGCCCGCGCCCTTTTTCATAGACACCAACGGCAGCGGCCCATGATCGAAGCAAAGGGGCTCCGCAAGTACTTTGGTGCCCATCGCGCGGTCGAGGACGTGTCATTCGTGGCCCGCGACGGGCAGATCACAGGGCTCTTGGGGCCCAACGGCGCCGGCAAGACCACGACGCTTCGCATGCTTTACACCCTGGTGCGGCCCGATGCGGGTGAAATCCTCATCGACGGACGCAACGCGCAGCTCGAGCCGCTCACGGTCCGTCGTAGCCTGGGCGCGCTGCCCGATGCGCGCGGCCTCTACAAGCGCCTAAGCGCGCGCGAAAACATCGAGTATTTTGCAGCGCTCCACGGCTTGTCCCGGCAGGAGGCCCGCTCGCGCTCCGACGCGCTCATCGACACGCTGTCGATGCAGGACATCGCCAGCCGGCGCACCGAAGGATTCTCGCAGGG
>Ga0070667_100004421_pt1 | contig 11860 bp, 11 predicted proteins | sample KBSS33metaG_FD_64659 | JGI IMG/M metagenome (GOLD analysis project Ga0070667, IMG submission 64659) | Switchgrass rhizosphere microbial communities from Kellogg Biological Station, Michigan, USA - KBS S3-3 metaG | ecosystem: Host-associated > Plants > Roots > Rhizosphere > Soil ...
GGGATCATTTTTTATAACGATAGGAGCTGAAGGAACAATAGCATGACCCTTTGATGCAAAGAAATCCAAAAACTTTTGCCGGATGGCAGCACTGGTTAACATACTGGAACAATCTTTGGTTGTTTGTTGCCCGCCTTAGGGCTATATTTGGTAAAACAATGGTTTTTTAAGCGGGGCAAAGATAAGGATAAGGGCCTGCAACCGGTCAACAACCAGCCGGTTAAGCAGGAGGTAAAGAACCAGGCCAGGTATTGAATAAGCGGTTGTTAATCCAATTTTCTGCCGGCAGGCTATGAAGAAAATAAAGTACTATTATAACACCAACACGCTCCGCTATGAGAAACTGGAGACACCCCTCAGGGTAAAATTGTTGCGTGTACTGGGTTTTATAGCGGCCTCGGTTGTTACGGCCATCATTATCGTTTCCATTGCTTTTAAATACATCGACTCTCCCAAGGAAAAATTACTGCGCCAGCAATATGAATCTGCCGAAGAAAAATATGATGTGCTGAACGACCAGGCGCAAAAATTACAGCAGCAGATGGCCGATTTGGAGAAACGTGATAACAATGTATACCGCGCTATTTTTGAGGCCAATCCTATACCCGACAGCGCCCGGGCCAAGGCCATGGAAAAGCAGAAAGAGATTCAACTGGTGCAGGGTATGAACCAGTACGATCTGGCCGGCTCCATTGCGGCCACGCTCAATAACCTCTCCCAACGCGTGGCTTTTCAGAATAAATCCTTCGATGAAATCGGCGGCTTTATAAAAAACAAAGAAGTCTTGCTGGCCTGCACACCCGCTATTCAGCCTGTCAGCAATAAAGACCTTAACCGGATTGCCTCCGGCTTTGGTTATCGCATAGATCCGGTGTACAAAACCGTTAAGATGCATGCGGGGCTCGACTTCGCTGCACCACAGGGTACACCCATTTATGCCACAGCCAATGGTACCGTAACTGTTGGTGGCAATACGGGCAATGGCTATGGCAACCACGTGGTCATTAATCATGGGTACGGCTACGAAACCCTGTACGGTCACATGGTGCGCGTAAAAGTGCATGCAGGGCAGAAAGTAAAACGTGGCGAAATCATTGGGTGGGTGGGCAGCACTGGAAAAAGCACCGGCCCTCATTGTCACTACGAAGTACATAAAAACGGGCAGCACGTAGACCCGGTATATTTCTTCTATAACGATCTTACCCCCGAGCAATTCGATCGGCTGCTGAAGATGGCGGCTTCACCGAACCAGAGCTTTGATTAGAGTACCAGTTCCGGGTTCAGAGTTCCTCAGTTCCTGGTCCGGCCTAAGAAAGGTAGGGCTATGGACGTTAAAAGGACTTAGAACTTAAAACCTCGAACTTAGAACTTTTTAGTCCGACTTTTCCACAAAGCCCCGCATCCTTGCGTCGCACTCTTCAACGGCAGTATCTTTGCTGTACTATAGTTTGCTATGCAGGAGCTCAAACAAATAACACTGGCATTTGATGAAACTCCGGAACGAGTTGTTCCGGAAAAGGAATCAATTCCTGAGGCACCGCTTCCGCCAAAAAAACGCGGCCGTAAACCCAAGCCGGTTCCACTGGTTCCCAAACAGGCTTCAAAAAGAGGAAGGCTTTCTTTAAAAGACAATGGAGAAACAGAGGCTGCTATTGAAATACCGGCTGATGAAATTCTTTTTGAAAAAAGATATTATTCCATTGGGCAGGTAGCAGAAATGTTTCATGTTAACCATTCGCTGATACGCATGTGGGCCAATGAATTTGATGAGTACCTGCAAACAAAGAAAAATAAAAAAGGAGATCGCTATTTCCGCCCGGAAGATGTTAAGACGCTTGAATTGATCCACCACCTGCTGCGCCAGCGCAAGTTCACCACCCAGGGCGCCCGCGATTTCCTGAAAAAAAATAAGAATGCCGACGAGCGTTTTGCGGTTATTCAATCCATGCAGAAGATCAAAAATTTTTTACTGGAGATTAAAGCTTCGCTCTGATTATTTTGAATTTTGAATTTTGTTATTTTGAATTGATTCCTGATCAATCCTGCTATATATATTATTTATGTTCTCACTCATCAGGCCAATTCAAAATTTAAAATATACAATTTAAAATAATTATAATTACTGCTTTGTAATCACCGTATGTTCCTGACCCATTGTTCCGTCAATTGTAATGATGTACTGTCCTTTTGAAATGCCATCCAGCGAAACGGCAACTGTATTAACACCGCTGAAGCTTGCACTGCTATAAGATTTTACCACCCTTCCCTGCATATCATGAATGGTAGCGTGCACGGCTGTTGTGCTGCTGATGCCCGCACTGCTGATATATACTGTAGCGGTGGCGGGGTTGGGAAAAGATTTGATAACAGTGGTAGTTGCCTGCTGACCAAAAGATACCGCGCGAACAGATGAATATTCAAAGCTTCCGTCCCTGTCAACCATCTTCAAACGGTAGTAAATTTTAGTGTTATTTGCAATCAGCGTGCTTACGTTATCTGTAAAAGAATATACCGAGCTGCTGCCTGTTGCAGCTACCTTGCCTGCTGCTGTAAAGCTGTTGCCATTGTTCACTGATCTTTCTACCTGGTAATAATCAAAACCATTTTCTGCAGAAGCCTGCCATCTTAGTATTGCATTGTTGTTTACCGCGGTGGCCTCAAAAGCACTGAGCTGAACCGGCAGCAGGGAACTTGGTATAAACATAATACCCGAACTACCGCTGGTTGCAATATTGCTACCGCTATTTGCTGTTACGGCAGAAGAAGTATTGTCATTAGCACCACCTGTGCCTACTGTGTCGGCAACAACTACATTGGATGGTACACCCACCACACCTGATAATATAACAGCACCCTTACCGCCACCACCGCCGCCACCATGTGCGCCGCTATTGTTTACATCGCCGCCATCACCACCACTTGCATTGATATTAATGGGGCATGCATTATTAGCACTATAGGAAGTTGCCTGGATAATAATACTTCCACCCGCACCTGCGCCACCTGCGCCATCATTGCCCGAATTGGCTGCCGCATTGCCCTTTGCCGATATTGAAATAGCACCCGCTCCACCGTTACAACTACCCGTTGTAGTTATATTGTTCGCACTAATCATAATAATACCTCCTCCGTTACCACCCGCAGTGCCCGCATTATTGTTTTGTTGGCCACCGCCGCCACCACCACCCATAAAAATGCGCGAACCACTAACATAAGTGCTTAAGTCTATGCCGGGCAGCCCACCGCCGGTTGTTGAAGCAGAACATGACCAGCCCTGGCCACCCATCCCACCGGCTGTGAAATTTCCACCGCCACCACCACCCGCATTATTGAGGTTTCCACCACCACCGCCGCTTAACATTCTTCCCCTTGCAACGGTGTATACGCCATTTGGATTATGAATGCCTTCTCCTTTATAACCATACCATGAAGTAGATACGCCACCCGCATTATCAAACATAGTAGTAGGGTCGCAACTATAGTCTGCAGGTGCATTGTTAGCCACCACGCCACCCCTGAAACCGGCGCCATCTGCTTTTATATTGCTGTTGAGTGTAAGTGTACCCGTTACCTTGAATGCTACAACGCCACCCGTACTGCCATTCCATGCAGTTGCGGTCAGGCCCCCGTTCAATGTATAATTGGTACCCATCGTTGGATAAGAGATAACCTGCACGCGGCTGTTGTTATTGAAATGAAAACTATGTGTAAGCGTACTGCTCAATGTAATAGTTGAAGTGCTGGCGGCAGTAATATTTACAATTTCATAAATGCCCGCATTCTGTATGCTTGAAAGATTACCGAAGCTGCTGTTATTACCGGTATTGGTTCCAATGGTGCTGTCCTGCATTTGCATAACAATGGCAGCCCCGGTTGTAAAGGTGCCGGTAGCACCTGTTATGGTTAATGATGTACCGGAAACGGCCGTTACCCGTGCATATACATTTATCACAGATTGTGCGGCAGACCATGTAGGCGCCAGCATCATCAACACAACAAGGATTTTAATATGAGATTTCATGGTACAGATTTGCTAACTAAGGGTTAATAAGTATGCCAATCTGATATGCGTTCAGAATCAGCATGATAGCCAGGCTGTAACCGATGGTTGTTCCTATAATGGGATTTTTGTTCCAGAAATGAAACGGGGGAATAAGTTTTTAGGGCTGTAGCGGCCCACCGGTTAGCTTGATTTCCGTGTTGAGACCGGCCAGTTCAATTTTCAATGCGGCCATCGCTTTGATGATGTCAAAATTGACCTGTTGTTTTACGGCAACAAAATCGGCGAGGGGAATAGCGCCGGTATAATATTCAACGGTAACAATATACGCGTTGGTAACAATATCATTGAGTTGTATAATCTTATTAACGATCAAAGGCTGTGCGCAGATGCGTTTTATTTCGGCCAGCAGTTGTTCCAGTTGTTCCGGCGAACTGCTAAGGCTTAATTCAAGCCGCAGATCTACCCGGCGTTGTGTACGCAGGGTCAGGTTATCCATGATACTGTCTACCATCTGCTTGTTGGGTACGGTTACATAGGTTTTTGAATCTGTACGGATGCGTGTACTGCGCAAGCCAATTCTTTCTACAGTACCGGTATAGCCCTGCACTTTTACCAGGTCACCCACGTTGAACGGTTTATCGAAAAAGATGATAAATGAAGCTATCAGGTTTTCCAGGCTTTCTTTTGCTGCCAGGGCCAGTGCGGCGCCAATGAGCCCGAACCCGGCGAGCAATGCACCGATATCTTTATTAAATGAAAAATGGATAATCAGCAGTATGCCGAAAATGCCAATGATCACTTTTAAAAAATCCCTAAAAAAAACAATCAGCTGGTTGTCCCGCGCATCTTCCGCGACGGCTGTTTTCTGCTCAAGAATAAAAGCAGCAAAATCAATCGTTCGGAGTAAGAGCCAGATAAAAGCAGTGATAATAAATGCTGTGCCAATGCTGTCTGTAATTTCCTTGGAACTAATCCGGTGAATATCAAAAATAAAAGCCTTTGGAAAATGCAGTTTATCAAGAGCAATAAATGTAATCAGCACAATTAAAAATCCCTGTAACGGAGCCAGTAACAATTCGGTGAAACTCTTCTTCTCAATATTCCAGGAGGTACGCTTTAATAAGCTGAAAAGGAATCCTGCAATATGCTGTGAAAGATATTTCTTCAACAGCAGTGCCAGCAGGATAGTACCAAAGCAGATAATATAACTTAAAACAGTATTATCGAGTATAACGGTATGCAAAAAATCATTCATGCAGGCTGTTCATTAAATTCAAAATTAAACCACTTATAACGAATAAATGTAAAGCCTTCCTTTGCGCAGGCAATACAGCCGGTCTATGGTAATTCTTATTTTATCTGTATCTTTTAAAATGCCCGGTAATGTTTTCTCTTCCACCAGCAAGGTCGATAACTGGTATCTTTCGAGTAAGATGCCTTTTCTTCCCACTATGTATTTGCCCGCCAGTTGAAAATCCTGCCAACCGGTAAACGGTAATTTATTTTTGAGCGTTCCGAAATAGTCAAAAACCAGCAGGCCTTTGCTGCTGTCGTACAGGTATACCAGGCGGTCGTGATCTTCAATAAAAGATGGTGATGGCGCTTCTTCCAGCTGTAAACGGAAATCACCCGATTGGTCAATGAGATTGCCGTCGTCGCCGATGCGTTTTAGTTTTGCTTCTCCTTCGTCGTATACCCAGATGGCATTGTCGTAAGATTGGCAAATCGCTTTTGCCTGGAAAATATTCTGTTTCCGCAGGTTAATCGTAGTCCGCGTATTCAGCAGGCGATCAAGTACCAGGATGGTTCCAAAATCGCGGTAGTACAGTAATATTTTTAAAGGGTTCCCTGCATCGATGGAATATACTTTTCCGTAGTTGCGAACGTCATTGAATATAGCAATGGAATCACCTGCAGGCGAAAGTTTTTTTAATTGGTTATTGCTGTCCAGTAAAAAAATATTGCCCAGGTTGTCGACAGTGAAGTCTGTGTACCCGCCGTTAATGGTTTGTACCAGTTGTAAGGAACTGTCTTTTTGTGAAAAGCCGCTGGCGGCATCACAAATAAAGAATATGAGGAATGCGTATTTCAAATGGTATGGTATTTTAATTCGAGGTTGGTTCCATCGAAAACAGCATAGGAATTATAATGTATCCAGTCGCCGAGATTAATATACCGGCTATTGCCCGGCAGAGCAAAATCAATGGGCAGGTGCCGGTGACCAAAAATGAAATAATCGAAGAATTGCTGTTGCAGTATTTCTTTACAGTAAGTAATCAGCCATTCATTATCTTCTCCTAAAAAAACCGCATCTGTTTGCCCGGTAACAGCCCTGCTGCTGCGGCTCATATAATTGGCGATGCCTACACCAATGGCGGGGGGCAAAATACCAAATAACCATTGACAGGCGGGATTGCGAAAAATTTTCTTCAGCATTTTATAACCATGGTCACCGGGGCCAAGCCCATCGCCATGGCCTATATAAAATTTTTTTTGATTGAACTCAAAAGTCCTGGGTTCAAAGTAAACAGGTATGTTGAGTTCTTTTTGGAAATAACCTTTCATCCACATATCATGGTTGCCTACAAAGAAATGCATGGGAATACCACTGTCTGTAATAGCTGCCATTTTGCCCAGTATGCGCACATAGCCTTTGGGTACCACGGTCCGGTACTCATACCAAAAATCAAATAAATCACCCACAACAAAAATGCAGGAAGCATCGTGTACAATACTGTCGAGAAAATGGACGATTTTTTTTTCGCGTTCAAGGCTCGACAGGTAGTCAGGCGCACCGAGGTGGAAATCGGAAAGAAAATATATTTTTTTACCGGGTTGCCATTCCATCAGGTCAGGATTTCTTTTGCTGCAGGTATTCCAGCACATCGCCGGATGCAATGAGTGGTTTGCCGGATACATCATTGTTGTACCAGTAGATCCAGGCAGTGGTAACCTCGTCGTTTATATAAACAGGTGTTTGCTCCCGGATATACAGCGCTGTTTCGCCCGGCTCCGGATTTACGCCTTCGTAATCGTCTACCTGCGCAATGGCCCAGGCAAATTCCTCTTCTTCCTTCAAACGGTAAAGTTCGCCCAGTATAAAATATTCTTCGTTGGTGGGAAGCGCGGCCGGATAGGCGCCGAGATCATATAACTTGCCTTTCACTTTTGCGCTGCCTACCAGTTCAAAATGATTGCTGATATAAGCATAGGCAGGATGATTGAAACCGCTGCGCAGTGAACCGTAAACAAACAATTGATGATGGATAGGTTCCATAAGAACGTAAAGATAAATGGTAATTGCTGATTTTGTGAGGGTGGGATTTTGAGATTTCTTTTGCTAAGCAAATCCATTTTGGAATCAATCAATAAATCCCTAAATCGCAAAATCAGCAATCAAATATGATCTACCAGGAACAGATATACTTCTTTAGGCCCATGTACACCGGTCACAAGCGTTTTCTCAATATCGGCGGTACGGCTGGGCCCGGTAGCAAAACTGATGAGTGAAGGCATTTGCTCCTGGTATTTTTCTTTTATTGCCTGTAAAGCATCTTTGATATCATATACCAGTTGAGCCGTGAAAGCAATACAGATATGAACGGGGGCATATACACTCACCGTTCGGCCACTGGCACCGGCAGCGCTCAGCACAATACTGCCGGTACGCGCTACCAGGGTTTCGCAGGTGGTAATACTTGCATCGCAATCAGCAAGCGTGGTATCATACATCTTGTCATCAATAGCTGTGCCCAGCATTTGCCTAATGGCTTGTTCGTTGCAAAACAGGCGCGTCCAGTTCTTTTCTTCCAGTAAAGCGGCGAGTTGTACGGTTAATTCTGCAACTGTCAGGCAGAATGCAAATTTGCCCTGTAGTTTACTGAACTCTTCTGCAAACTGTATCTCCAGTTCCTGTTGCGGTGGCTGATACAGAAAACTATTTCCTTCACTTTGCGGAAAAGGAAGAGGCGTTGATTCACTCAACGCCTTTCTTATTTTTTTCAGAATAACTTCTTTGGAAGAAGAAATATCCATCTGCTATTTAGGTTATTAGTTGTGCGCCTTATTGGTAATACCGCTGTCATAAGGTGGTACGCCTTCGCTGATGGTGCCGTCTGATGCGTGCGGCTCTTTATGGTCTACATCAAGCAATTTCTTTTCTTCAAAAGGCCGTTTACCAATCAGTGCTTCCACATCGCTCTGGAACAGGACTTCTTTTTCCAGCAGGGCCTCAGCCAGTTTTATTACTTCCTGCTTCTTTTCTTTCAGTAACAGTTTGGTTCTTTCAAAAGCTTCGTCAATCAGTTTTCTTACTTCCTGGTCAATGATTTTAGAGGTTTCCTCAGAGTAGGGCTTTGTAAAAGCATTCTCCTGCTGGGGATCATAGAAACTTACATTTCCTACTTTATCATTCATGCCGTATACTGTTACCATGGCATAAGCAGTGCGGGTAATTTGCTGCAGGTCGTTTTGCGCACCGGTAGAGATTTTATTAAAAAACAAATCCTCACTGGCTCTTCCGCCGAGGGTCATACAGATTTGGTCCAATAACTGATCTGTATTGTAGAGGTATTGTTCTTTAGGTGTGTACTGCGCATAGCCAAGCGCGGCCGTGCCCCTTGGCACAATGGTTACTTTCAGCAGGGGATAGGCATGTTCCAGGAACCAGCCGCAGATAGCATGGCCCGCTTCGTGATAGGCAATGATTCTTTTTTCGTCGGGAGAAATGATTTTGTTCTTTTTTTCCAATCCACCTATAACACGGTCAATCGCATCCTGGAAGTCCGACATATCTACTGCTTCTTTTCCTTTTCTTGCGGCAATCAGGGCCGCTTCATTGCATACATTGGCAATATCGGCACCGGCAAAACCAGGTGTCTGTTCGGCCAGTTTGAAAATATCGAGTGTTTGAGAGATTTTGATGGGCTTCAGGTGAACCTTGAAAATATGTTCGCGGCCTTTCAGGTCAGGTTTGTCGATTTCGATCTGCCTATCAAAACGACCCGGGCGCAACAATGCCGTATCCAGTACATCGGGGCGGTTGGTGGCAGCCAGTACGATGATACCGCTTTCGCCACTAAAGCCATCCATTTCTACCAGCAATTGATTCAGGGTGCTTTCACGTTCATCGTTGCTCATCACTGCATTCTTACCCCTGGCGCGGCCAATGGCATCAATTTCATCTATAAAAATAATACAGGGCGATTTTTCTCTTGCCTGTTTAAACAAATCGCGTACGCGGCTGGCGCCCACACCTACAAACAATTCAACAAAGTCTGAACCGCTCATAGAAAAAAATGGGACCTGGGCTTCGCCTGCCATGGCTTTTGCAAGCAATGTTTTACCCGTACCGGGAGGGCCTACCAGCAAAGCTCCCTTGGGAATTTTGCCACCCAGCGCAGTATATTTTTTAGGATTTTTCAGGAAGTCGACTATCTCCATCACTTCCACCTTGGCTTCATCAAGGCCGGCCACATCGTTAAACGTAATATTCACACGTGTTCCCTTGTCAAACAGGGTAGCTTTTGATTTGCCGATATTAAAGATACCGCCTGGCCCGCCGGCACCACCGCCACCACTGCCCATTTTACGCATCATGACCACGCATATCAGGATAATAGCAATGATGGGCAATAAAATGTTAAGCGCGGGTGCTACCCAATCACCTTCGGTATCATTTTTTGTATCTACTTCTTTTAATTCAGGGTGCTTTAAATAAAAGGCACGCATATCGATCGCAAAAATTTCAGGTTTTGAAATGCCGAATTGAAAGTGCGGGCCTTCTTTTGTAGGAGGGGTGGTTTTTTTTGCAAGCTTGCTGCGAACCAGTTCGGTGTTCAGGCTGTCTGGTTTGATATACACCCTAACCAGGTTTTTATTGCTGATGATTTCAATTTTGTCAACATCACCGCCCTGTACCATGGTTTGAAATTCCTGCTGGCTGATATCTTCGGCGGTAGGAGTAAAATTGCCGTGAAATAAATTAAAGCCTATCAAGATGACTGCAATTGCAGCCCAGATCCAGTAAATATTAAACCTGGGACCCCGTTTGGGATCGTCGTTGCTGCCCTGCGGCCGTATCCGGTTTCCTTTTTCGTTCGGTTTCAAGTCTTCCTGTGCCATAAATTTTATGTATCGTACTAAATAAATGCTTTTACAGCATCTTTGTTCGAAATAGGGGTTATAAACTTTTATTAAAGAAGGTTGGTTAGTGTTCTGTTACCTGGGCATCGCTCCACATTTCTTCCAGCTTGTAGAATTTACGCGCATCTTCGTGCATTACGTGTACCACTACATTGATATAATCTACCAGTACCCATTGGGCCGCATGCTGTCCCTCGTGTCTGAAAGGGGCTTCCGCACATTCGTCTTTTACCAATGCTTCTATATGATCAGAAACGGCTTTTACCTGCGTTGTACTGGAAGCATGACAAATGATAAAAAAATCAGTCACTGCTTCGGGTATTTTACGCAGGTCTAATGAAACGATGTTCTCCCCTTTTTTTTGCTGAATGGCGTGGATGATGGTTTTAAAAATTTTCGAATTCCTCGTTAGTCTGGTTACGCTGTTCGGTTTCCGGTTAGCTAACATGCTCAATTGTTCCAAATAGTCAAAACGTTTAAATGAATAAATTATAATAGTTTAATGAAGCCGTTAAGAAAGATGATGCCTGTACGAGCCCTGCTGGCGACAAAATAACGCTTTATATTTATTTACCCCGCATCCTGTTCAATTCTTATTTTCGTTGTTGCCAAAAATACAAATGTTTAATCATTTACCAGCTCATGATTATGCCGGCGGGCACCTAACCGTTTTAGAATCAGTTGACAGTACCAACAACTATGCCATGGCAAGGGTACGTACCGGATTGGCAAAACACGGTGATGCCTTTTTTGCAATGGCACAACTGAAAGGAAAAGGCCAGCGGGGCAAAAGCTGGTTAACAGAACGCGGAACAAATATTATTATTTCGCTTGTAATGAGGCCGCAGGGCCTGGCAGTGGAGCAGCAATTCGCGTTCAGCGCGGCGGTTGCGCTGGGCGTACACGATTTTTTCTCCGGATATGCCGGCAATGAAACTTATGTTAAATGGCCCAATGATATTTATTGGCGTGACAGAAAGGCAGGGGGAATTCTTATTGAGTCTATAGTCGGTAGTCGGGAGTCAGAAGCCGGTACTAAAGGAGAACGACTTCAGACTACCGACTATAGACTCGGCACTAATTCCTGGCAATGGGCAATCGTTGGAATGGGCATAAATATTAATCAAACTGTCTTCCCCGAAGAAATACGCAACGTTGTTTCATTAAAGCAGATCACTGGAAAAGACTGGGAAGTAATTGAGCTGGCAAAAGCATTGTGTGAACGGGTGATGCAACGATATAAAAAGCTGAATACAGACCCTGATTGGTTACAGGAATACAACAACCGCTTGTATAAAAAAGATCAGGTGGTTAAATTCAGGAAAGGCAATCGTGTTTTTGAAGCAAGGGTTAAAGCGGTAAACAGGGTGGGAGAACTGGTGCTGGATACTGGCATGGAAGAGTATTTTGGGTTTGGTGAGATTGAATGGGTACTGTGATTTATACGGAAAATAAACAATGATCAACTATTAATTTTCAACCTCACCCCGACCCTCTCCAAAGGAAAGGGAGTTGCCCTGTCTAAATTCAGGCTTTCGATCTAATTGTTATTTTGCGCCAGCTAAAATTCGTCACTGTGCTAACCATTTATAAATCCTGATTGTTTAAGACACCTTAAACGGCGGAATGTATTTATCCAGGCTTTCGTCTTCTTCTGCAGCCCTGGCTTCTTTTTCGTATTTGTTGTTGTAATAGCCGTTCCTGATACTTTCT
>Ga0070667_100004423_pt1 | contig 11858 bp, 12 predicted proteins | sample KBSS33metaG_FD_64659 | JGI IMG/M metagenome (GOLD analysis project Ga0070667, IMG submission 64659) | Switchgrass rhizosphere microbial communities from Kellogg Biological Station, Michigan, USA - KBS S3-3 metaG | ecosystem: Host-associated > Plants > Roots > Rhizosphere > Soil ...
CTGCGCTCGATCGGCAGCACCGATGCCGGCAGCTCGTGGCCGATCCATTTCCTGTCGATCATCGCGTTCCCTTTCTCAGACGCGTTCGTACAGCGTCACGACGCAGGCGCCGCCGAGGCCCAGGTTGTGCTGCAGCGCCAGCCGCGCACCCTCGACCTGGCGCTGCTCGGCCGTGCCGCGCAATTGATGCGTCAACTCGTAGCACTGCGCCAGGCCCGTGGCCCCGAGCGGGTGGCCCTTGCTCAGCAAGCCGCCCGACGGATTGGTGACGACCTGGCCGCCATAGGTGTTGTCGCCGTCGACGACGAACTTCTCGGCACCGCCCACCGGGCACAGGCCGAGCGCCTCGTAGCTGAGCAGTTCGTTGTGCGCGAAGCAGTCGTGCAGCTCGACCACGTCGATGTCCTGCGCGCCGATGCCGGCGGCCTCAAAGACCTGTTGCGCGGCGTCGCGCGCCATGCTGAAGCCGACCACCTCGCGCATGTCGCGCGCCTCGAAGGTCGCGGGGCGGTCGGTGGTCATCGCCTGGGCCCGGATGCGCACACCGCGGTTCAGGCCGTGCGCCTGCGCGAATGCGTCCGAGCAGACGATGGCCGCGGCCGCGCCGCAGGTCGGTGGGCAGGCCATCAGGCGCGTCATCACGCCGGGCCACATCATCGGCGCGTTCATCACGTCCGCTTCGGTGACCACGCTGCGGAACAGCGCCAGCGGGTTGTTCGCGGCGTGGCGGCTGGCCTTGGCGCGGATCTTCGCGAAGGTCTCGACCTTGGTGCCGAACTCCTTCATGTGCGCCAGGCCCGCGCCGCCGAAGTAGCGCAGCGCCAGCGGCAGCTCGACATCGACCAGGTCGTCGGTGGCGGCGTCGAAGCGCTCGAAGGCGCTGGGCCGGTCCTTGAACACCGCGCCGAGCGCACCCGGGCTCATCTGCTCGAAACCGAGCGCGAGCACGCAATCGGCGGCGCCGCTCGCCACGGCCTGGCGCGCCAGGAACAACGCGGTCGAACCGGTGGAGCAGTTGTTGTTGACGTTGACGACCGGGATGCCGGTCATGCCCACCTCGTACAGCGCGCGCTGGCCGGCGGTCGAGTCGCCGTACACATAGCCCACGTAGGCCTGCTGCACCAGCGCGTAGGCTATGCCGGCATCGGCCAGCGCCTGGCGCGTGGCCTTGGCGGCCATCTGCGGGTAGGGCTCGTTGGCGCCCGGCTTGGTGAAGGGGATCATGCCGACCCCGGCGACGAACACGTCACGGCTCATGGCGGACTCCTGCAAGTTGACGAGAAGAAGGGAGGGAAGAGTGTGCGCGGTTCAGGCCACCGCGCGTTCGCGGCCGCGCCAGAAGGGCTCGCGCAGCCGGGTCTTGAGCACCTTGCCGGCACCGGACAGTGGCAGCGCGTCGGCGAACGCGACGCTGCGCGGGCACTTGTAGCCGGCGATCAGGGACTTGCAATGCGCGATCAGGTCCTCGGTCGACGTGTCGTTCCCGGGCTTGCGCACCACCACCGCATGCACCTCCTCGCCCCAGAGATCGCTGGGAATGCCGATGACTGCGCAAGCGGCCACCGCGGGATGCTGGGCGATCGCGTTCTCGACCTCGGCCGAGTAGATGTTCTCGCCGCCGCTGATGATCATGTCCTTCAGCCGATCGGCGATGAAAATGAAGCCGTCGTCGTCCATCCATGCGCCGTCGCCGGTGTGCATCCAGCCGTCGCGGATCGCGGCGGCCGTCAGTTCCGGCTTGTTCCAGTAGCCCTGCATCACGTTCGGGCCGCGCACAACGACTTCGCCGACAGTGCCGCGCGGCACTTCGAGGCCCTGCGCGTCGACGACGCGCACTTCCATGCAGAAGCTGGCGCGACCGGCGGAGCGCAGCTTGCCGAGCGAGCGCGCCTCGGGTGTGTGGTACCGCGCGGGGTTGATGGTGGCCACCGGCGACAGTTCGGTCATGCCGTAGGCCTGCACGAAATCGACGCCGGGCAGCGCGGTCATCGCGCGCCCGAGTACCGCCTCCGAGATCGGTGAGGCGCCATAGGCGATGGTCTGCAGCGCGCTCAGGTCGCGCGGCTTTTTCATCGACGGGTGATCGACCAGCATCTGGATCATCGTGGGCACCAGCAGCAGGTGGGTGACGCGGTCGCGCTCCAATGTGTCGAGAACGAGCTCGGGGTTGAAGCCCGGGATGATCGAATGCGTGTTGCCCTCGATCCAGTGCGGTGTCGCCACGCCCATGTCGGCCAGGTGGAACATCGGTGCGGCGTGCAGGTAGGTGCCGCCCGGCGTCGCCAGGCCCTCGGCACGCAGCGCCATGCCGGAGCTGCACAGGTTGGTGTGGCTCAGCATCACGCCCTTCGGAAAGCCGGTGGTGCCACCGGTGTAGAAGATGCCGAGCAGGTCTTCGCCGCGGCGCAGCGCATCGGGCGCCGGTGTGGCCGCGGCGAGCAGCGCTTCGTAGCCATGCATGCCGGCGGGGACCGCGCCGTCGCCGCAGTAGATCACTTCGCGTAGCGTGCGCGCATCGCCGCGCAACTGCTCGGCCAGCGCCCGGAAGGTCTCGTCGACCAGCAGGACGGTCGAGCCGGAGTCGTCGAGCGAATACAGGATTTCGGCCGCCGACCAGCGCGTGTTGCAGGGATTGAGCACGCCGCCGCCCCAAGGCACGGCCATCTGGTATTCAAGGTAGCGGTCGGAGTTGAGCGACAGCATCGCGACGCGGTCGCCGTCGCGCATGCCCAGGGTCTGCAGCGCACCGGCCAGGCGCGCGACGCGGTCCGCCAACTCGCGAAAGCTGCGTTGCCGGCCAGCGCAGCGCACCGCGACTCGATCGGGATGTTGTTGCACCGCGCGGTGCAGGGCCTGGGTCATGTACATGGTGCTTGTCTCCTTCGGGCAGTCGGGCCGCAGATCTGTCGTCTGTGCGCGCATGGTAGAAACCGGCGCCGGTCTGCGCGATGGCGCATCGCATCGATCGCATGGCAGAACACCTCAACCGACGACACCGCGCGCTGCTCCATGCTGCACCCTCCCGTGACGATCCCGATCGCGTTCGTGCACGGCATGCTGTCGGGCCTGCGCGCGCAGGGTCTTGCCTGCGACCCGTTCCTGGCGGACGCGGGCATCGCGCCGGCGTTGCTCGAGCAAGCCGGTGCACGCGTCACCGCGGACCAGTACGTCGCGTTGTTTCGGACATTGATCGAGCGCCTCGACGATGAAGCGATCGGATTGCTGTCCCGACCGCTGCGACGCGGCAGCTTCGCGCTCGTCGCGCGTTCGGCGATCGGCGCCGCCACGCTCGAGGTGGCGATGCGGCGCGTCGCGCGGACGTTCCGCCTGCTGCAGGACGATGTCGTTCTCGAGCCGCTGCGCGAAGGCACGCTGGCCGGGCTCGGCCTGCGCTTCGGCGAGCCGGTGCGTGTGCATCCGACCTTTCTGCACGAACTGCTGCTGCGCGTGTTCTGGCGCTTGCTGGCGTGGCTCGGCGGCGGCCAGCTTCCCGCGGCCCGCTTCGACTTCGCCTTCGACATGCCGCCGCACGCGGGCAGCTATGCCAAGGTGTTCCCGGCGCCGCTGCAGTTCGGACAGCACGTGTCCGCGTTCTGGTTCGACGCCGCGCGCCTGCACGACGTGGTGCGCCGCGACGAGGCCGCGCTGCGCGCCTTCCTCGCCGATGCGCAGGCCAACGTGATCGTGCCGCGTCGCATTGCCGCGGTGAGCGCGCGTGTGCGCGATCACCTGCAGCGCACGCTGCCGGCCTGGCCCGACCTCGCCGCCACCGCCGACGCGCTGCATGTGTCGACCGCCACCCTGCAGCGGCGCCTGGCCGCGGAGGGCACGTCGTTCCAGTCGCTGAAGGACGAACTGCGCCGCGACATGGCCATCGTGCGACTCAACGCGAGCAGCGTGCCTCTCGCGGCCCTGGCCGATGAGCTGGGGTTCGCCGACAGTGCTGCTTTCCAGCGCGCGTTCAAGGGCTGGACCGGCACCGCCCCCGGGACCTATCGGCGCGGCGGCGCAAGCGGCTAGGCGAGGCCGGCCTTGTACAGCGCGAGCAGCTTGCCCCAGGCGCGTTCGGCGTCGGGCTTGCTGTAGATCGGCGCGCCGTTGTCGGTCGGCATGTCGGGCATGCACCAGCCGTGCTTGGCCGGATAGACCTCGACCTCGGCCGCGACCTTGGCGGCGGCGAACGCCTCTTTGAGCTTGTCCTTGGCATCGGGCTGGCGCTCGTCGTCGTTCGACGCTACGCCGAAGTACATCCGAGCCTTGATCTTCGGCGCGAGCAGGTGCGGGCTGTCAGGCTTGTCGGTGACCAGGCCGCCGCCGTGGAAGGAGCCGCCGGCTCCGACGCGGTTCGGCAGCGCGGCCGCGGTGCGCACGACCAGCGCGCCGCCCATGCAGTAGCCCTGGGTGCCGATCTTCTTCGCCTTGTCGACCTGCGGTTGCGCGTCGAGGAAGGCGACATAGGCTGCCGCGTCCTTCTCGGCGGCGCCGGCCGCGTTCACCGAGCTCATCAACGGCGTTAGCTTCGCGCGCTGGGCCGCGTCGCCGAAGTCGAAGGTCGCGGGGTTCTCGAACACCGGCGCCTTCGCGACGCGATAGAACGGGTTCGGGACCAGCACCGCATAGCCTTCGCCCGCGAGGCGTTTCGCCATGTCGCGCATGGCCGGGCGCAGGCCGAACGCGTCCGGCCAGACCAGCACGCCCGGATACGCGCCCGTCGCCGGGTGGATGAACGCGGCGTCGCAGCTGCCGTCGGAGGTCTTGATCGTCACGTCGGTCTCGGTCACGGGCAACGCGGCCGCCGCTGCGGTCACGCTGCCGGCACCCAGGCCGGTGGCCACCGTCAGCGCGACGAATTCGCGCCGCGACAGATCGCTCGTTGTCTCGCTCGGTGGCAAGGAATCGGGTGTGTCGCTCATTGCCTTGCTGTTCCTTCTCGTTCGAACTCAGATGATGGCCAGCGCCTGGGCCAGGTCGTCGCGCAGGTCTTCGACATCCTCGATGCCCACCGACAGCCGCACCAGGGCGTCGCCGATGCCGAGCTTCGCACGCGTCTCGGGCGGGATCGTCGCATGGGTCATGATGGCCGGGTGCTCGATCAGGCTTTCGACGCCGCCCAGGCTCTCGGCCAGCGCGAAGATCTGCACCGCCTCGAGAAAGCGGCGCGCGCCGGCCAGATCGGTCTTCAGGTCGATCGAGATCATGCCCCCATAGCCGCCACCGGTGGCGAACAGTTGCGACTTTGCCAGCGCGTGCTGCGGGTGCGAGGGCAGGCCGGGGTAATGCACGCGCGCGACCTGCGGCTGCCGCTCCAACCATTGCGCGAGGTCGAGCGCATTCGCGTTGTGGCGCTCGATGCGGATCGCCAGCGTCTTCAGCCCGCGCAGCGCGAGGAAGCTGTCGAACGGGCCCGCGATCGCGCCGATCGCGTTCTGCAGGAAACCCAGCCGCTCGCGCAACTCGGCCAGTCGCGGATCGGCGCCGACCACCGCGACGCCACCGATCACATCGGAATGCCCGTTCAGGTACTTGGTGGCCGAGTGCACGACGATGTCGATGCCCAGTGCCAGCGGCCGCTGGTTGAACGGGCTCGCGAAAGTGTTGTCGACAGCGGTCAGGATGCCGCGCGAACGCGCCATCTTGGCCAGCGCGTGCAGGTCGGCGAGCCTGAGCAGCGGATTCGTCGGCGTCTCGATCCAGATGAGTCGGGTCTGCGGTGTCAATGCCGCGAGCAGGTTCTCGGGCTGCGTCAGGTCGACGTAGCTGAACGTCAGGCCCGCGCTGTGCCGCCGCACCTTGTCAAACAGGCGGAAGCTGCCGCCATAGACGTCGTCGCCGCTGACGACATGCGAGCCCGCCGGGATGAGCTCGAGCACGGTCGCGATCGCGGCCAGCCCCGACGCGAACGCGAAGGCCTGCACGCCGCCTTCGAGGTCGGCCACATTGCGCTCCCAGGCCCAGCGCGTCGGGTTGTGGCTGCGGCCGTAGTCCAGCCCCTTGTGCACGCCCGGGCTGCTCTGCACGTAGGTCGACGTCGCGTAGATCGGCGGCATGATCGCGCCGGTGCTCGGGTCGGGCGACTGGCCCGCATGAATGGCGCGCGTGGCGAAGCGGTGCTTGTTGCTGTTGCTCATGTGAGGGTCCGGCGCAGGTGGTTGAGCAGGTCGAAGCGGGTGATGAGGCCGTGGAAGCCTTCGGCATCGGCAATGATCGCGGTGAGGCCGCGGTCGAGCACCGCGCGCAGGGCCTGGATGCTCGCGTCCGGCGCGAGGGTCTGCGGCGCATCGCTCATCGCGGTCGCGACCGCGTCGCGGAACTGCGCGGCGTCGGCATGCACCTTCAGCAGCAGGTCGGACTCGTCGATCACGCCGACCAGCTGCCCGCCCTGCAGCACCGGCAGCTGCGACACGTCGGCGAACCGCATGCGCTGGAACGCCGTCAGCAGCGTGTCGTCGGGCGCGACGGAGACCACGCCGCCGTCTTCCGAGCGGCGCGAGATGATGTCGCGCAGATCACCGTAGCGCCTGCGCGCGAGCAGGCCCTGGTCGACCATCCACTGGTCGTTGTAGACCTTGCTCAGGTAGCGCGTGCCGGTGTCGCAGACGAAGCTGACGACGCGCTTCGGCACGGTCTGCTCGCGGCAGTAGCGCAGCGCTGCGGCGAGCAACGTCCCGGTCGACGAGCCGCCGAGGATGCCTTCGCGCCTGAGCAACTCGCGCGCGCTCGCGAAGCTCTCTTCGTCGGAGATCGAATACGCCTTTGTCACGCCGCTCAGGTCGGCGATGCCCGGCACGAAGTCCTCGCCGATGCCCTCGACTGCCCACGACCCCGCTTCGCCGACGGTACCGCTGCGCACGTACTCCGCGAGGATCGAGCCGGCCGGATCGGCGAGCACGAACTCGAGCGCCGGCTGCACCTTGCGGAAGAAGCGCGTCAGCCCGGTGATCGTGCCGGCCGAGCCGACGCCGACGACGATCGCATCGACATCGTGACCGCTCTGCGCCCAGATCTCGGGCGCGGTGCCGGTCTCGTGCGCGAGCGGGTTCGCCGGGTTGTTGAACTGGTCGGCGAAGAACGCGCCGGGGATCTCGCGTGCGAGCCGCGCCGCGATGTCCTGGTAGTAGTCGGCATGGCCTTTGACCACGTCACTGCGCGTCGTGTGCACCTCGGCGCCGAGCGCCTTCAGGTGCAGCACCTTCTCGGGCGACATCTTGTCGGGAACGACGAGCACGACGCGGTAGCCCTTCGCGCGCGCCACCAGCGCCAGCCCCAGACCGGTGTTGCCGGCGGTGGCTTCGACCACCGTGCCACCGGGTTGCAGGCGACCGTCGCGCTCGGCGGCTTCGATCATCGCCACGCCGACGCGGTCCTTGATCGAACCGCCGGGATTCTGTGATTCGAGCTTGAGCAGCAGCGTGCACGCTCCGGTGTCGAAGCGCGTGACCGGCACCAGCGGCGTGTTGCCGATCAGGTCGAGCACGGCGGGGCGGTTCGGGTCGGTCATGCGGGCAATCTACGCCACCTTCGGCGCCCGTTGCTGTGCAGGGCATTGCCGGGTCGCATTCACGGCCCGGCACCGATGCGCATGCGCCTTAGCCGTCTGCGCGGCCGTCGTGATACTGATCGTGGTCGTGATTGCGGTCGCCGTTGCGGTACCAGTAGCGATCGCCATGCGAATTGTCGTAGCGCGGCGCATCCCGGTAGTGGTAGCGGTCGACCGGATAGGCGACACAACCGCTCACAAACACCGCGAACCCGAGCGCCAGCAGAGTGAGGTACTTCTTCATGATGATTGGCTCCTCAAAGAACCAACCTTAGCCAGCGTCGATGCGCGCGTATGTCGGACAAGGTCGCGCTCAGACGTGGGCTTCGTGCGCCGCGGCAGCGAAGCGTTGGCACATCGCTCAGCGCGAGCCCGGATGCTTGAACGCGGCGTCGAAGAAGGCGAACATGCGCGCCGCCGCGTCGGCCGTCGCCTCGCGGTTGAAGCGGTATTCGACCGCATGCTCTCTCGAATCGGTCTTGCGAAAGCCGTTCAGGTTTTCGCAATCCCAGCAATGCGTCGTGGCGGGAGGACATGCCATTCGACGGGGTTGCCCGCATCCTTGATCGGCTCCAGTCGCGAAGTGCATTCCGCGGCCGGCGTTTCGGTGTCGTCCGCCCCTATCAGGACCAGCAGCGGAATGTCGATGTCTTTGCCCACGACCTCGTAAGGCATGCCGCGGGGCGGGCGGATCTCGAAGCAGCCGGGATACATCGACACCACCGCGCGGATTCTCGGAGAGGTCGAGAACGCCGATCCCCAGCTCGACCGGCTCGCGAGCAGGCCGACCATCGCGCCCCACGAATAGCCGGCGAGGACGGATCGAGCCCTGCGAGTCGAGACCTCAGCCCGGGGCCGCGCCGCGCCTCCTGTTGCCCGGCGCGCCAGCAGAGCTTTTCGTGATCCGCGCCTCCGGAGCTATAGCGCCGCAAGCCGGAGTTCAACGGCAGGTGACGAACGCCGCCGCGGCCCTTCAGCCGGCGCCGACCGCCGCGTCGTAGCCCGGCTGCCCGGGCAGCAGTACGCCGGCGACGCGACCGTCGGCGCCGCGCCGCAGCCGCGGGTGCAACGGCGGCAGCGAGGTGTGGGCCGCGGCGTGCGCCAGCAACGCGGCGCTGCCGGACGTCGCGAAAGGCAGCAGCGATTCGATCGTGCGCACGGTGGCGAACTCCATCGGGAACTCGCCGCTTTCGAGCGCGGCCAGCGCGGCGGGCGGGTGCACCCAGGCGAGCGTCGTGGTCTCGCCGGAATCGACCTCGGGCACCTGGCCTGCGGGCGCCCGCGCGACGAAGAACAAGGTGTCGAACCGCTTGGGCAGGCCGACCGGCGTGACCCAATGGCTCCACGGTTGCAACGCGCTCGTGCCCAGCGGGCCGCCGGCCGCTGCGGCGAGCGCTGCCAGCGTCTCGCCGCCATGCAGCCGCGCGCGCAGGCCGGCCCAGCCGTCGTCCGGCGGCGCGTGGTGGTCGGGCGCGCCGAGCCACAGGCCACATTCCTCGAAACACTCGCGCAGCGCCGCCACCGCATACGCCAGCGCCTGCTCGCCGACCTGCGTGACCACGCCGATGCGCAGCGTGATGCGATCGAGGTCTTCGTCGCACGCCGCCGCGTGGGCCGGCGAGCCGTCGCTCGCATCGACCGCGCCGCCCGGGAACACATAGGCGCCGGGCATGAAGCTGGCCTGCGGCGAGCGCCGCACCATCAACACTTCGAGACCGGGCGCGCCGTCGCGCACGATCAGTGTGGTGGCCGCTGGCCGCGGCGCGACGCCGAGAAAGCCGTCGAGTTCGGTCGTCATGGCGCCATTGTCTCAGCGCACCCGGGCGATCGAGGCGGGTGCCTGTGGGGAAGACGGGAACCGCCGATGGCCCGACGATCCGGCAACTCACGCGGCGCTGGCCAGCGCGGGCATCATTGCGTGCACGGACCAAACTGAAACGCCGGCCCGACCCGGGCCGCAGGAGACGACCATGTACGTCGGTGACCGATTTGCCCAGCACCCCGACCGCGCGGCCTTCATCATGGCCGGAACCGGCGAAACGGTGAGCTACGCCGAGCTCGAGCGTCGTACCAACCGTCTGGCGCACCTGCTGCGCGACCAGGGCCTGCGGCGCCTCGATCACTTCGCAATCTTCATGGAGAACAACAACCGCTACCTCGAGTGCAACGGCGCGGGCGAGCGTGCCGGGCTGTACCACACCTGCATCAACTCCTTCCTCACCGCCGAGGAGCTGGCGTACATCGTCGACAACAGCGAGTCGCAGCTGCTGATCACCTCGGTGGCCAAGCTGCCGATCGCGCGCGCCGCGCTGGCGCAATGCCCGCGCGTGAAGCGCTGCCTTGTCGTCGATGGCGGCGCGGCGGTGCGCGCGCTGGAAGACCCTCGCTTCGCCGATTTCGCCGAGGCCGTGGCGGGCTTCCCCGACACGCCGATCGCCGACGAGAGCCTCGGCGCGGCAATGCTGTACTCGTCGGGCACGACCGGCCGGCCCAAGGGCATCCTGCGGCCGCTGCCCGAGACGCCGCCTTCGCAGCCGCTGCCCCTGTTCGGATTCCTCAACAAGCTCTGGCAGTGCCGCGAGGGCATGCTGTACCTGTCGCCGGCGCCGCTGTACCACTCGGCGCCGGGCGCCAACGTCGCGCTGGCGCTGCGCAACGGCGGCACCGTGGTGATCATGGAGCACTTCGATCCCGAGCACTACCTGGCGCTGGTCGAACAGTACCGGATCACGCACACCCAACTCGTGCCGACGATGTTCAGCCGCATGCTCAAGCTGCCCGAGGCCGCGCGGCGGCGCCACGACCTGTCGTCGCTGCAGATCGCGGTGCATGCCGCGGCGCCGTGCCCGGTGCAGGTCAAGGAGCAGATGATCGCGTGGTGGGGGCCGATCATCCACGAGTACTACGGCGCGACCGAGGCGATGGGTTTCACCGCCTGCAACAGCGCCGAATGGCTGGCGCACCGCGGCACCGTCGGCAAGGTGCTGATGGGCGAGTTGCACGTGCTCGACGACGCGATGCAGCCGGCGCCGAAGGGCGCGCCCGGCGAGCTGTGGTTCAAGACCGCGAACCCGTTCGTCTACTTCAACGATCCCGAGCGCACGCAGGCGACGCGCTCGGCCGACGGCACGATGACCACCGTCGGCGATGTCGGCTTCCTCGACGACGACGGCTTCCTCTATCTCACCGACCGCTCGACCTTCATGATCATCTCGGGTGGCGTCAACATCTACCCGCAGGAGTGCGAGAACCTGCTGATCACGCACCCGCAGGTCGCCGACGCGGCGGTCTTCGGCGTGCCCAACGAAGACCTGGGCGAGGAGGTCAAGGCGGTCGTTCAACCGATGCCGGGTGTGGTCGCCGACAACACGTTCGCCCAGGCGCTGATCGCGTTCTGCCAGCAACACCTGGCGCACATGAAGTGCCCGCGCAGCGTGGACTTCACCGACGCGCTGCCGCGGCTGCCCACGGGCAAGCTCTACAAGCAGCCGCTGCGCGACCGGTACTGGCAAGGCCACGGCCGCAGCCGCATCGTCTGAGCGCGGCGCCGCTACCGGCGCGTTTCAGTCGAGCACCAGCTGGGTCTGCGTGACGACGGCGCAGAGCTTGCCGTCGGCATTGCGGATCGAGGTCTGCCACACCATCGTCGTGCGGCCGCGGTGCAGCGCCACGCAGTCGCCGGTGACAGTCGTGCCGACGCGCGCGCCGGCGATGAACTTGGTGCTCGAATCCGTCGTCGTCGTGCGCTTGCTGGTGGCGAGGTTCACGATCGTCCCGACCGCGCCGAGCGTGTCGGCGAACGCCATGCTGGCCCCGCCATGCAGGATGCCGCCGGCGGTGCACAGGTCGGGCCGGACCACCATCGTCGCGACCACGCGATCGGCCGCGAGCTCGGTGATCTGAACGCCCATCAGGCCGGGGAAGAGCGGGTCGAGCAACTTCTGAATTGCGATCAGGTCCATGAATTCTCCTTTGTCCCGCGTGCGGGCCATTTGACGAAGCCGGTGGCCAGGCCGGTGCCCAGCAGAATCACCACGCAGCCGAGCAGCATCGTCAGGCCGAGCTGCTCGCCCAGCAGCCACCAGCTCCACAGCACCGCGAACGCCGGCACGAGAAAGGTCACCGCGATCGCGTTGGCCGGCCCGACGTGGGCGATCAGCCGGAAGTACATCACGTAGGCCACGCCGGTGCACAGCACGGCCAGCAGCGCGACCGTGAGCCACGCGCGCGCCGATGGCGGTTGCGCCGGCCACCACAGCAAGGTGGGCACCGCCAGCACGAGCGCCGCCGCGACCTGGCTGCCGGCCGCCACCGCGAGCGG
>Ga0070667_100004429_pt1 | contig 11851 bp, 14 predicted proteins | sample KBSS33metaG_FD_64659 | JGI IMG/M metagenome (GOLD analysis project Ga0070667, IMG submission 64659) | Switchgrass rhizosphere microbial communities from Kellogg Biological Station, Michigan, USA - KBS S3-3 metaG | ecosystem: Host-associated > Plants > Roots > Rhizosphere > Soil ...
CAGGTGGACGCGGCGATCGGCGGCAAGACGGCGATCGACATTCCGCAAGGGAAGAACCTCGTCGGCTGCTTCCACTGGCCGGTCGCCGTCGTCATGGACGAGGCGCTGCTCGAGACGTTGCCGGAGCGGGAGCGGCGGCAGGGCGAGGCGGAACGTCTCAAGACCGAGCTGCTCGCCGGCCGCCCGCTCGACCTCCGCGGTGCTGCCGCGTACAAGTCCGCGCTCTGCATCCGCGACCCGCGTGACCGCGGACCGCGGCAATGGCTCAACCTCGGCCACACGTTCGCCCATGGGCTCGAGGCTGCCGCCGACTTCGACCTTCCGCACGGCGAGGCGGTCGCGCTCGGACTGCTCGCCGCGCTCCGTCTCTCGGGGCGCGACACCGCGCCCGTCGAGCGGGCGCTCGATCCGAAGCCGGTGCAGGTCGACCTGGAGCGCGCGTGGGCCGCGCTCATGCGCGACAAGAAACGCGCGGGCGACGAGATCCGGCTCGTGCTGCTCGGCCCTGACGGGCCGGTCGTCGAGACGCGGGGTGCGGACGAGGTCCGCGAGGCCCTCGCTAGGCTGATCGCCGGCTGATGCAGGTGCTCGTACTCAACGGGGTGAACCTCGACGTGATCGGTCGCCGCGATCCGAGGCTCTACGGCGGCGTCACGATCAACGAGCTCGAGACGCGCATCTACGAGTGGGCGCTTGCGCTCGACATCACCGCCCGCTGCCGGCAGACGAACAACGAGGGCGAGTACGTCGGCTGGATCCACCAGGCATACGACGACGTGGACGGGGTGATCGTCAACCCGGGCGCGTGGAGCCACTACAGCTGGGCGATCCACGATGCGCTCGAGGTTCTGAACGTGCCGATCGTCGAGGTGCACCTCTCGAACGTCGAGCAGCGCGAGGAGTGGCGGCGCCACAGCGTCGTCGCCCCGCTCGCGGCGCTCCGCGTGATCGGAGAGGGCATGAACGGCTATCTCCGCGCGATGGAGTTCCTGGCCGGGAAGGAGACGACGGGATGACTTCACGTCTGACGGCGCTCGCCGAACGGCTCGAGAGGCCGCTCCTCGTCACGGATCTCGTCAACGTTCGCTACCTCACAGGCCTCGATGCGTCCAATGCGGCCGTCGTCGTGCGTCCCGGCGGCGACGCCGTGCTCTACACCGACTTCCGCTACGCCGCGGCTGCCCGCGCGCTCGACGAGGACATCCCGGTCGAGATCGTCAGGAGCTCTCTCGTCGCCGAGCTCGCCCAGCGGCTCGACGGGCCACTCGGCTTCGAGGCCGAGGCGCTTCCGTACGGGCAGTACGAGGTGCTCGCCGGAGGCGCTCTCGAGCTCGTCCCGACGAAGAAGCTCGTCGAGGAGCTCCGCGTCGTCAAGGACGACGAGGAGATCGCGGCGCTCGCCCGCGCCGCCCGAGTCGCCGATCGCGCGTTCGAGGCGCTGACCGCCGAGACATGGGTCGGGCGGTCCGAGAAGGAGCTGGCCTGGAGGCTCCGCGAGCTGCTCCACGCCCACGGAGCAGACGATCTCTCGTTCGACACGATCGTCGCGTCTGGGCCGCGAGGGGCGCTTCCACATGCACACCCGACGAACACAATCATCGAGACGCGGACGCTCGTCACCGTCGACTGGGGTGCCCGCGTCGGCGGCTACTGCTCCGACTGCACGAGGACGCTCTCGACGGGCAGCTTGCCCGACCGGTTGCGCGAGCTCTACGAGGTCTGCCTCGCTGCGCAGACCGCCGCCGTGGCGTCGATCCGGCCGGGGATGAGCGGCGTCGACGCCGATCGCGCCGCGCGCGACCCGATCGAGGCGGCCGGTCTCGGTAACGCGTTCGGGCACGGCCTCGGGCACGGCGTGGGCCTCGACATCCACGAAGCGCCGCGGCTCTCACGAGAGTCGACCGACACGCTCGAAGCGGGCCAGGTCGTGACCGTCGAGCCCGGCATCTACGTCGAGGGTCTCGGCGGCGTGCGCATCGAGGACATGTGCGTCGTTCGCGCCGACGGGCTCGAGTCGCTCACGTCCTTCCCCAAGGCGCTCGTCGAAGTCGGCTAGATTGGCGCGCCGATGGCCGAGGTCGTCTCCACGAACCAGTTCCGCAACGGCATGCACATCGAGCTCGATGGGCAGCACTGGCGCATCGTCGAGTTCCAGCATGTGAAGCCCGGCAAGGGCGGCGCGTTCGTGCGTACGAAGCTCAAGTCTCTCGGCTCCGGCTCGGTCGTCGACAAGACGTTCCGCGCCGGGGAGAAGTTCACCCGTATCCGCACCGAGACGAAGAACATGCAGTACCTCTACGACTCGGGCGACGAGGTCGTGTTCATGGACGAGGAGACGTACGACCAGCTCTCGCTGCCGCATGCCGCGCTCGAGGACGAGCTCCCGTTCATGCTCCCGTCGTCGAGCGTCCAGGTTCTCTTCGTCGACGGCACGGCGACGGGCGTCGATCTCCCGTCGACGGTGGTGCTCGAGGTGGCAGAGACCGAGCCCGGCGTGAAGGGGGACACGGTCTCGAACGTTCAGAAGCCCGCCACCCTCGAGACGGGCGCGATCGTGCAGGTGCCGCTCTTCGTGAACGTCGGCGACCGGATCAAGGTCGACCCGCGCGAGAAGCGCTACATCCAGCGCGCCTGACGGCGCCGGGAGTATCTAAGGTCCTTAGCTTCATGCCGCGCCTCGTCGACACGACGATCCGCGTCCTCAGCCAGGAGCCGCTCGCCGGCCGGCTGCCGACGGCGGATCTCCTCAGGCTTGCCGAGATTCTCGACGGCGCCGGCTTCGCGTATCTCGAGGTCTCCGGCGGCGGCGGTTTCGACAGCGCCGTCCGGCGTGGCGTCGAGAGCCCCTGGGAGCGGATTCGCGCGATCAAGGCGCGCACGCGGACGCCTCTCGCGCTCGCGCTCCGCGGGCGGTTCCTCGTCGGCTCGCGGCCCCTCGGGGCCGAGCTCGTCAAGCGCTTCGTGGCCACGGCCGCCGAGAGCGGCATCGACGTCTTCCGCCTCCACGACCCGCTGAACGACGTCGCGAATCTCCGGGAGCCCGCCGAGGCGATCCGGGCTGCCGGCAAGGAGTTCGACGCAGGCCTGCTCTACGGCAGCGGCCGCGACGCGCTCATCGAGGCCGCGCGCAAGCTGCCTGACCTCGGGGCGGTGCGGATCCTCCTGCACGACCCGGCTGCGCTCCTCCAGCCGCACCGCGCGGGTGAGCTCGTCGCGGAGCTGGCGGAGGTCTCGGGGCTTCCGGTCGGGCTCTACGGCCAGGGCGCGGGCGGCAACGCGCTCGCGGCGGCCTTGGAGGCCGCACGCGCCGGCGCCGAGTTGCTCGCGACGGTCTCGTACCCCGTGGCGCTGACGATGCACCGCGTCTCGGCCGAGTCCGCCGCCCAGGCGCTCGCCGGGCTCGGCATGGATCCGGGCATCGACGTCGAGCGGCTCTGGGCGGCGTCGAACCTCATCGACGAGCACATCGGCGACGAGCCGGTCTCGCCCACGCCGCCGCGTGTCGCCGTGCGGGCGGCACAGCACAAGCTTCCGGTGGGCCTCGTCGCGGCGCTCGACGTGCAGCTCCGCGGGCTGGCCGCGGGCGACCGGCTCGACGAGGTGATCGAGGAGGTGATGCGCGTCCGGCGCGAGATCGGCTCGCCGCCGCTCGCGGCGCCGATCGGCCAGATCGTCGCGTCCCAGGCGCTACTCAACATCCTCGGCGCGAACCGTTACGGGACGATGGTCGACGAGCTGCGCGACCTCGTCCGCGGTGAGTTCGGGACGCCTCCCAAGGCGATCGATCCGTCGCTCGTCAGGGCGGTCGAGCTGCTGGGCGACGTACCCGACGACGAGGAGCCGCCCGCCGACCTCGAGGCGCTCCGCGAGCAGGCCGAAGGGCTCGCCGCGAGCGAGGAGGAGCTGCTCCTGTTCGCCCTCTTCGGCGAGGAGGCGCGCGAGCTCCTGCGCTCGGTGCGCGAGCGTTCGGTCGGCGACGAGTCGCTCGAGGCGCAGGGAGTCGACCAGGACCGGGCGCGGCGCATCCGCGACGTCGTGCGGATCGTGCAGGAGACAGGTGTCGGCGAGATCACGATCGAGGAGGACGGCCTGCGGGTGAGCGTCCGCCGCCACGCGGAGTACGCCGCAACGCCCGCGATCGCCCCGGTTGGTGCGTCCGGGGAGCCCGAGCTGCCTCCCGTCGCGCTGAGGGACGGCTCGTTCGTCCGCATCGAGAGCCCGATGGTGGGGACGTTCTACCGTGCGCCCTCCCCGGGGTCGCCGCCCTTCGTCGAGGTGGGCGACGCGGTCGCGCCGGGCCAGACGCTCTGCATCCTCGAGGCGATGAAGCTCATGAACGAGGTGAAGGCGGAGATCGAAGCGGTGGTGCGCTCGATCGACGTCGACAATGCCCAGCCGGTCGAGTACGGGCAGCTGCTGTTCGAGCTCGAGCCCGTGAACGCCCGGCCGCTCGACGGCGTCTGATGTTCCGCCGCGTGCTCGTCGCGAACCGGGGCGAGATCGCCGTCCGGGTCATCCGCGCTCTCCATGAGCTCGGCTGCGAGGCCGTCGCGGTCTACTCGACCGCCGATCGCGACGCGCTCCACGTGCGCATGGCCGACCACGCTGTCTGCATCGGCCCGCCACAGGCCGCCGACAGCTACCTCTCGATGCCGAGCGTGATCGCGGCGGCGGTCACGACCGGTTCCGAGGCTGTCCACCCGGGCTACGGCTTCCTCGCCGAGAACCCCGCCTTCGTCTCGGCCTGCGTCGACAACGAGCTCGTCTTCATCGGCCCCCCGGCCGAGGTGATGGGGACGATGGGCGACAAGATCGCGGCGAAGCAGACCATGCGCGCCGCGAACGTGCCGACGGTGCCGGGCACCGAGGGCGCGACCACGTCGGCGGGCGCGAAGGCCGCCGCCGACGAGATCGGCTACCCGGTGCTGCTCAAGGCAAGCGCGGGCGGAGGCGGCAAGGGAATGCGGCTCGTCCACGCCCCGGAGGAGGTCGAGGATGCCTTCGCGACCGCCGCCAACGAGGCGGACGCTGCGTTCGGCGACTCTCGGCTCTACGTCGAGAAGGCGCTCGTGCCCGCGAGGCACGTCGAGATCCAGGTGATTTGCGACGCCGCCGGCGGCGTGCTCACGCTCGGCGAGCGCGAGTGCTCGATCCAGCGGCGCCACCAGAAGCTCATGGAGGAGACGCCGTCGCCGGCGCTCACGCCCGAGTTGCGCGAGGAGATGGAGGCGGCGGCCGAGCGCGCGTGCCGGACCGTGGGCTACCGCAACGCAGGGACGTTCGAGTTCCTGCTCGGCCCGGACGGGAGCTTCTACTTCATCGAGCTGAACGCTCGCCTGCAGGTCGAGCACCCCGTCACGGAGCTCTGTACCGGCATCGACCTCGTCCGCGAGCAGATCCGGGTCGCCGCCGGCGAGCCGCTCTCGGTCACCGGCAGGGCGCCGCGCCGCGGGCACGCGATCGAGATCCGGCTCAACGCCGAGGATCCGACCCGCGACTTCCTGCCGTCGCCGGGCCGGATCGAGCGCTTCCTGCCGGCGCAGGGGCCCGGGGTTCGCGTCGACACGTATCTCGAGAGCGGCGCGGCGATCCCGCCCTTCTACGACTCGCTCGTCGCGAAGCTCGTCGTCTGGGACTCCGATCGCGCCGCTGCGATCGCGCGCGCCGAGCGTGCCCTCCGCGAGACGGTGATCGAAGGCATCCCGACGACCCGCGACCTCGCGCTCGAGGTGCTCGGCAGCGCGCCGTTCCGCAGCGGCGCGTACTCGACCTCGACGCTCGAAGAGCTCCGGATCACGGGATGAGCGCGTCGAGGCGTCAGGCCCGCCGTCAGGCGCTCTTCCTGCTGTACCAGTGGGATCTGTCAGGAGGTGAGATCGGCGCGCAGTTCGCCGGCGAGATCGATCCGTGGGCCCGCACGTTCGCCCAGGCGGTGGCGGACGAAGCGCCGGCGCTCGACCGGCGCATCACGGCCGCGGCGGAAGGGTGGACGGCCGACCGGCTCGGCGCCGTCGAGCGGAGCGCGCTCCGCGGTGCCGTCCACGAGCTCATCAGCCACGATGTGCCCGCACCGGTCGCGATCTCGGAGGCTGTCGGATTCGTCAAGCGGTATGCGTCCGACGAAGCGGCGAAACTGGTGAACGGGATCCTCGGCAGGATCCAACGAGAGGAGGCGGCCTGAGCATGGGATACGAGGAGTCGGTGCGGCAGATGGACGAGCTGCTCGCGCGGATCGATCAGACGCGCAATGCGCTGCCCGACGACCCCGATCGCGCACCGGAGCGCCTCGAGGAGATGGCCGAGCTCGCGAAAGAGACGCTCGAGACGATTCAGCGCGCCCGCCGCGAGGCGGAGACAGAGGCGGCAACGGCCGGGGAGCCGGATGCCCCAGCAGCCTGAGCAGCTTCGCGCGCTCGTAGAGGACTACCTCGAGGAGCTCTCGCTCCTGCCGGAGCTCGGAACCCTCTCCGAGCCGATGCTCTACTCGCTCGGCGGCAAGCGGGTGCGTCCTGTGCTCTGCCTGGCGACGGGAGACGCCGTCGGCGCGCGCGTGGAGGATCTCCTCCCGGCGGCCGCGGCCGTCGAGCTCGTCCACTCGTTCTCGCTCGTCCACGACGACCTGCCGTCGATGGACGACGACGCCGAGCGCCGCGGCCAGCCGAGCGTCTGGGCCCGCTACGGAGAAGCCGCTGCGCTCCTTGCCGGTGACGCGCTGCTCACCGAGGCGTTCCGGCTCGCGCTGCTGTATCCGACGCCGGCCGTCGCGCGCGAGCTCTCCGTCGCGACGCTCGAGATGATCGGGGGGCAGTGGCGGGAGCTCGATGGGGACGGAACGCTCGAGGAGATTCACTCGCTCAAGACGGGCGGGCTGTTCCGCGCGTCGATCGGCTGTGCGCTCGCAGCGATGGAGATGCCGCCGTCCGAGCAGGTGCCGTGGCGCTCGTTCGCCGGTGAGCTCGGAATGCTCTTCCAGGTGGTCGACGACATCCTCGACGGCGACGGCTTCGTCGTCGATCTCGGCGAGGACGGCGCCCGCCGGCTCGCCGACGGGGCTGCCGAGCGGGCCCAGGCGCGGCTGGCGGAGATCGATGCCGACACGGCTGTGCTCGCGGAGATCGTTGCGGGCCTTCAGTCGCGCACGGCCTGAGGAGAGGACGTGGCAAAGCGGCGTCTCGATGTGCTCCTCGTCGAGCGCGGTCTGGCCGAGTCCCGTACGCAGGCACAGGCACTCGTGATGGCAGGGCTCGTCCCCGGGCACTCGAAGCCGGGGGAGCAGCTCGACGAGCGCGCGCCGCTCGAGGTGGAACGGCCGCCGCCGTACGTCTCGCGGGCCGGGCACAAGCTCGCGAACGCGCTCGATGCGTTCGGTATCGATGTGGCCGGGCTCGACTGCCTCGACGTCGGCTCCTCGACGGGCGGCTTCACGGATGTCCTGCTCCAGCGTGGCGCGGCGCGCGTGATCGCGGTCGACGTGGGGCGGGGGCAGCTCCACGAGCGTCTGCGGAGAGACCCGCGCGTCACCGTGATGGAGCGGACGAACGTCAGGGCGCTGCGCGAGCTGCCGCTCGCGCCGGCGATCGTGACGTGCGACGTGTCGTTCATCTCCCTCAAGCTCGCGCTCCCGCCCGCGCTCGCGCTCGCCGCGTCCGGCTGGCAGGCGCTCGCGCTCGTGAAGCCGCAGTTCGAGGCCGGCCGCGCCGAGGCGCCGAAGGGCGTCGTCCGCGACAAGGCCGTCCGCCGCCGGGTGGTGCGAGACGTGGCGGTGGCGCTGCTCGCGGCGGGAGCCGAGCCGCGGGGGGTCGTAGACTCGGGGCTACCGGGCCCCAAGGGCAACCATGAATTCGTCCTCCACCTCGTCCACTCCCCAGACTCAGCGCTTCCGCCCGACTTCGACCGGTGGCTCGATGCGGCTGTCGAGGCAGGTGGCGTAGATGCCGCGGGTTGACGTCGCCGCGGTCGTCACGTCGGGGCGCCCCGACGTGATCGGTCCCGCTCTCGGCCGGCTGCGCGCGCTCGCCGAGGCCGCGGACGTCGAGCTCCTGTTCGACGCGGACGAGGCCCGGAAGCATCGGCTCGAGGCCAAGGACGGGCGCAAGCCCGACATCGCGATCGTGCTGGGCGGTGACGGCACGATGCTGCGCGCGCTGGCCCGGTTCCTCGAGAGCGGCGTGCCCGTGCTCGGTGTGAACTTCGGCAAGGTCGGCTTTCTGACGACGATGCCTGCGACTGCGCTCGACGAAGGGGTCGCGCGGGTGTTCGCAGGCGACTACCGCACCGTCGAGCTCGCGACGATCGAGGTCGAGGTGGAAGGCGCCTCGTATGTAGCCGTGAACGACGTCGTCGTCTCCAGCAGCGCAGTCGGGAGGATCGTCGAGCTCGGGTATTCGATCGGCGGTGAGGATCTCGGCGTTCAGCGCTGCGACGGGCTCATCTGCTCGAGCCCCTCGGGCTCGACCGCGTACAACCTCTCGAACGGCGGCCCGGTGCTCGTCTGGGGCCTCGCTGCGATGGTGCTGACGTTCGTCGCGCCACATTCGCTCCATGTCCGCCCGCTCGTCGTCCCCGCAGGCGCCGACCTCGAGGTGACGAACCGCTCGGTGCGGCTCGAGACGACGGTGATCGTCGACGGTCACCCGGTCGGAACCCTCTCGCCCGGAGCCTCGACAGCGATCCGCGTCGGCGAACGACGGAGCCTGCTCGCATCGCTTCCCGAGTCGACGTTCTTCCGCCGCTACGGCGACACGTTCGGCCGCACGGATCCATAAACGCGGCGCTGGCGAGAGGACGCTGGCGCAGCCGACGGGGAGTAAGTCAGGCGGCAGGCACCGTGACCCACGCACTCAGGCCTTGGCCATCTCGTTCAAGGGTCGCCTTCAGGATTAGAGGTTGCTTCTTCCTCGCTGCTCTACGGAGGTCGTGTTCGAGGCCTGCTGCGTCGTCGCTTGTAAGCGTGCCGATGAACTCCTGGCCGAGGAACAAGCGAGGCTGCGTAAAGGAGCGTGAAGACGGGCTGCTGTCGAGCCAGACCTTCGCCCCGACCTGATCCTCGTCCGGCCACCTCGGATCCCTGAGCGCTTCATAGGCTCGCGCGAGGAACGGCTGCGCCTCGTCAGCCAAGTCAACCTCGACGCCCACGAGATTCGGACCGCAATCTGAGCCGCGCTCAAAATGCCAGCCGAAGACGCGCAGCTCGATACCTGGCGGGGGCTTCAACCAGTCGGGCGGCTCGTTCTCCTTCAGGGTTCGCCGTAACTCGCCGAAGCCACGCCACAGTTCGCGGCCAACACGAAGCAGGCCGAGCGGCCCTTGCGCGGCGACGGTGGCGCGTACAGCGTTGTCTACTGAACGCGGGTCCGGATCGGTGACGCCACGTCTTGCTAGTTCTTCCTCAAGAGCGGTGCGGACAACGGCTGGGTCGCGTCCCGGTCGTTGGAGACGAACCGCACGGGCGGCATCGAGAACCATCTTGGCCGAAGCGACAGCGTCATCTGTTGGCTGCTCACCCGCCTGCCCGTCCATCCAAAAAGAGCCTAGACAACCGGACGACGGCGACGGAAGAACGAGCTGTTTGACGTATGGACTTCTCGCTCGGGGGTCATTCCAGAACACTGGCGCAGCCAAGGATCGTCACCCGCTGGGCCGATCACGGGTCAGCTAACGGATGCCGCCTCTCGCCTTAGCCTCAAGTAGTTAGCGAGCAGGCTCGGCCAAAGGCCAAGCATCAACCCGCACGGGAACGCGAGCACAATCGATCGCACGCCGGGTGTTCCGACGCCGATGAGCACCAGAAGGAGCGCGCCGAGCGCATAACCAAGCGGAATCGAAAATCGCCGGATGCGGCTGCGGTTCGCGTCGATCTCACGCTCGTCCCGACGAAACAGCCGCTTGTCCTTGACGAGCTTCATCGTGTACAGCGCAGCAACCAACACCCCCGCACCTGCGGATACGGCGAACGCCACCCACGCGGATTCCATGTCCGCCCAGTGCGCAGCGAGGAGAAGGCCACCGATCGAGAGCAACAAGACGTAGGCGACCGCAAGCCACTGATGGTCAGCAACAAGTCCAGCGAAAGAGACGGACACTCGACGTGTCACTGCGCCCGCAGTTTAGAGATTCGCTCTGCCCGTTTCGGGGTGTCTTCGCGAACACTCGCGCACATGAACCACCCCGGCGCTAGGTTCCTGCCATGGCGAAGCAGACTTCGAGCAACTCCAGCTAAGGGCGACTGTGGCGCGTCCGTTCAGGTTCGTCAAGTCGATCGAAGACGGGCTGCACACGTACCGCTACTGCGCGGAGGACGGCCCGTTCGAGCGCAGCTGGCTTGGGCTAGAGGTAGGTAGCGATTGGTCAGAGGCGGCCGCGACGCACTCGACGCCGTTGGACGTGTGGGCGGTCGGGAGCGCCGGCGAAGAGGTGGCGCTCTATCTGGCGTTCGCCTGGCGCATATCTGCGGGGACGCAGGGGCTTCCGAACTTCCGCCGCTTCGTCATCCCCCGCTTTCATAGGGTGGCTGGGATGTACGCAGCGGGCGAGCCGTACGCGATGGTCAACTGGGAACACCAGGTCGACGAACTCGGCACGAATACGAACGACTGCGCGATCCGGGGCTTCGTTCCCGCGCGCTCCTTGGTCAGGCTCGGGCCTGAGCCGGGACCTTGGGAGCGGGAAAATGCCGACCGTGCCGGACTCTTTGAAGTCTTCACGTTCGCGCAGTTGAAGACGATGATGCGCATGCTCGACGACGCGACGGCGACGATCAACCTCTTCGCACCGCGCGACGAGCGCCTCGACCGCGGAACGAGGACAACGCCGCGGAGCCTGCTTCTCGCCCAGCGGCTGATGGCTGATGGACGCCCCCGCATGGCTGACCTACTGGAACCTGGCGAGCTCTTCATCGACCTCACGGTCGGCTTTGACCCAGGCTACACCGACATGCTGGTCATCCAGTCGCCCGTACAAATCGAGGACCGTCTCGACCCCCTGGTCGCCGAGTACGAGACGGCCATCGAACGGTACGAACGCGAGCTCGATTCGATCGCTTCAGTCGCCGAGTTCAACCAGCGCCTCGGGCAACTTGTCGGCATTGAACCGCCGCAATCTTAGAGACTCAAGATGAATCGATCAGGCGTCATACGCGAACACTCGCCCAGGCGAGAATCTCGATTCTCGGCCCGCTATGGGACTCCCGTGAGTGACGCTCGCGTCGTCACCGCAGCGAATCTACGAGATGGTTCAAGGACTCAGCGACCCCGGCCCAACTAACTTCATTCGCCGCCGAGTTCCACACCAAGCCCTCGCGCGCGAGCGTCCAGACGGGATATGAGCGACCCTGATTCGTCTTGACCAGAATCCCGGGAGTTGGGTTGCGGCCAGTGTTGAACAAGCCCTCCAAGCCCTGTGTTCGTTGCAGACCGTGCGCGAATTCAGCCACGTCCGAGAGGGGGATCACCCGAGAACTGAAGGGGTTCCTGATCACGACCTCGCGCTGTGTGACCATCACACCAGCGCGCGCAGAGCCGTAGGCGTACCAGCCGGCGTACATCACCAGGGACCCGAATACGCCGAGGATGACGAAGACACCGGTCAATTGGTCGTTCCGAATTGCGCGGACGAGGAACACGATCAGAACGACCGACGTCACCGTGGCCAAGGCGCCCCAGAGGACCGCGAACAACCGATTCCGGCTTCGGTTACGGATCCATTCGTTCGCAGCGAATCTCGACAGCACGCGCTGGAAGCTATCGCCAGCGAGAGGCAAACGCTCTGGCGTCATTCCGGAGTACTGGCGCAGGGAAGCGCGCGTGTTCCGAGGCGGATCAGCGAAAGCCTGCCGGCTGAATCGGCGTGAGGT
>Ga0070667_100004430_pt1 | contig 11850 bp, 15 predicted proteins | sample KBSS33metaG_FD_64659 | JGI IMG/M metagenome (GOLD analysis project Ga0070667, IMG submission 64659) | Switchgrass rhizosphere microbial communities from Kellogg Biological Station, Michigan, USA - KBS S3-3 metaG | ecosystem: Host-associated > Plants > Roots > Rhizosphere > Soil ...
CTGCTCGATCCCGCCGGCAATGCGCTCGAATTCAAGGCGATGGCCGACCCGACCAAACTGTTCGCTAAAGGCTAGGTCTCACCGCGCTCGCGGTTGGGCGCATGAAGGCGTACCCGAAGGATGCGCCGCGGATCGGATTCAACCGCTTCCAGCTTCCAGCCCGAAGGATGGTCGACGCACTCGCCCTTGGCTGGAATGTGGCCCGCCATCAGGAACACCAGGCCGCCTAGCGTATCCACTTCGTCGTCTTCGGCCGTCAGGTGCGGATCGACCACGTTTTGCAATTCCTTGAGCTCGATCCGCGCATCGGCTTCCCACAGGCCGTCGTCGAGAAGGGTCAGCATTCCCGCCTCGGCCTCGTCATGCTCATCCTCGATGTCGCCGACGATCTCTTCGACGACGTCCTCAATCGTGACCAGGCCGTCGGTCCCGCCGAACTCATCGACGACGATCGCCAGGTGAACATGCTCGGCGCGCATTTGCGCCAGCAGGTCGATCACGCCCATGGACTCCGGGACGAACAGCGGCGCGCGCAAGAGCTTTTCGAGCGCGCGGTCCCGCGTCGGGTCGACGCTCGCCATGAATACATCTTTGATGTGGATCATGCCGACCACTTCGTCGAGGCTCTCGCCATAGACCGGAAGACGACTATGGCCAGCGTCGGCGAACGCCCTTACCAGGTCGTCGAAGCTGATCGTCGAGGGAACGGCCATGATATCACCGCGGGTGACGCAAATGTCGCCCGCCGTTTGATCGCCGAAGTTAAGCAGATTCCTCAGCATCTGCCGCTCGGATGAGCTGAGGTCGCCGGCGACAGGCCGCGAGTCCTCTGCATCCTCGATTGCTTCCTCGATCTGATTGCGCAGCGTCGGCTCGGCGTCGTCGCCGAAGATCAGGTGCTGGATTCCGCGCCACAGGCGCGAACCGCCGTCATCATCCTGGCGCGTCGCCATCAGTCGTGCTCATAGGGGTTGGCGATGCCGAGCCGGGCCAACGCCCGCACTTCACGCGATTCCATTTCGGCGGCGTCGGCCTCGTCGAGGTGGTCGTAGCCCAAGAGGTGGAGCGTGCCATGCACCAGAAGGTGCGTCGCATGATCCTCGAAAGACACGTCTTTTTCGCCAGCCTCGGCGGCGCAGACGCCGTGCGCGATGATGATATCGCCGAGCAACAATTCCTTCTCGACAACATTTTCGTCCATCAATTCGTACGATTCTGCCATGGGAAACGTCAGCACATTGGTCGGCTTGTCCTTTTTCCGCCATCTCGCGTTGAGCGCTTGGACATGTTCGTTGCTCGTGAGGCATACCGAGATCTCGATCGGGCGCCCGCACATCGCGATGTCTGGAAACGCGCTTTCCGCGATCGCTGCTTCGGCAGCTTTTCGAACTAAAGGCTCCCAGGGGCGGCTACTGTCCCATTCCTCATCGGCATCAAGGGCGATCTCGAGCATCATGCGTTGGGTCCCTCATACGCTTCGACAATGCGTCCGACGAGGGGATGCCGGACGACGTCCGCGGCGGTGAAGCGCACGACCGCGATACCTTTGACCCGCTCGAGCCGGGCAACCGCGTCCGCCAGCCCGGATTTGGTCGGATCTGGCAGGTCGACCTGGTGCGGGTCGCCGCAGATTACCATCCGGCTGCGCATCCCGAAGCGGGTCAGGAACATCTTCATCTGCAAGGGCGTCGTGTTCTGCGCTTCGTCAAGGATAATGAAGGCGTCGTTCAGCGTGCGGCCGCGCATGAATGCCAAAGGCGCGATCTCGATCTCACCGCTGGCGATGCGGCGCTCGACCTGCTCCGTTGGAAGCATGTCGTAAAGAGCGTCGTAGAGAGGGCGAAGATAGGGGTCGACCTTTTCCTTCATGTCGCCGGGCAGGAAGCCGAGTCGCTCCCCGGCTTCGACCGCAGGACGCGATAGGATCAACCGGTCGACGCTTCCACTGATCAGCTGCGACACCGCTTGCGCGACCGCGAGATAGGTCTTGCCCGTGCCCGCGGGTCCTAGGCCGAAGATCATATCGTCGCGGCTCAGCGCCTCCATGTAGGGCGTCTGCATCGCCGAGCGCGGCACGATGGTCTTCTTGCGCGTGCGGATCATCACCTTCGGCGCGGAGGTCACCTCGTCCTGGATGATGCCGTCGAGGTTGGGCTGGGCGGCCATGCCGAGCACGGCCTCAACCGCTTCAGCATCGACGTCGTGCCCACTGTCGAGGCGGTTGTAGAGGCCGACGAGCACGTCGCGGGCGCGCGATGCGGCGTCGGGCTCGCCCTCGATCTGCACGCGATTTCCGCGCGCGGCGATATGCACGCCGAGACGGTTCTCGATCGTAATCAGGTGGCGGTCGTAATCACCGAACAACGGTCCGAGCAAATAGGGCTGCTCGAACTCCAGTTCGAGGCGCGCGCGGTCAGGCACCGCGGCGAGCTCGCGGCGCGCCATCAGGCAGCGACCTTCTGGCGAACCGCGCCGGCCATGCTGTTCGGTCCGGCGGTGACGAGCGAGACGTCGACGATCTCGCCCACTGCCGCCTCGCTGTTCACATGGACCGATTGGAGCCACGGGGAGCGGCCGATCATTTGCCGCTCGTGCTTGCCTTCGCGTTCGATCAAGATTTGCGTCTCCATCCCCACTTTCGACCGGTTGAATGCCAACTGGTGCAAGCTGATCCGCTGCTGCAGCCGCTGGAGCCGCTCATCCATCACCTGGCGCGGAATCTGGTCTTCCATGTTTGCCGCGGGCGTGCCCGGCCGCGCGCTATATTTGAACGAATAGGCCGAGGCGTAACGGACCTCGTCCACAATCCGAAGCGTGGCCTTGAAATCCTCTTCGGTCTCTCCGGGGAAGCCGACGATGAAGTCGCCGGACAGGGCGATATCGGGACGGGCCGAGCGCATCTTCTCCAATATACGCAGATATGTATTCGCGTCGTGGCTGCGGTTCATGGCCTTGAGGATGCGATTCGATCCCGACTGCACGGGCAGGTGCAGGTAAGGCATCAACTTCTCGATCTCGCCGTGCGCCGCGATCAGGTCGTCGGTCATGTCGGCCGGGTGGCTCGTCGTGTAACGGATTCGCTTCAGGCCATCGATCTTCGCGAGCGCGCGGATGAGGTCGGCGAGGCCGCGGCTCTCGTCCCTCCACGCATTCACATTTTGGCCAAGGAGCACGATCTCGCGGGCGCCGGTATCGACGAGCGCCTGCGCCTCGTCGATGATGTCATGCCACGGCCGCGAAATCTCCGCTCCCCGAGTATAGGGCACGACGCAATAGGTGCAGAATTTGTCGCAGCCCTCCTGGACGGTCAGGAAGGCGCTTGGCCTCGCCCGACGCCTTGGCGGAAAAGCTTCGAATTTGGAGATCGCCGGCATATCGGTGTCGACTGGCCGCGCTCCCCGAACGGCCGCGTCCACCATTTCGGGGAGTCGATGGTATGCCTGGGGACCGACCACGATGTCGATTAGCGGCGAGCGGCGCTTCGCCTCAGCGCCCTCGGCCTGGGCGACACAGCCGGCGAGCGCGATCAGCGGCTTTGATCCATGGTCACGCTTCAGCCTTCCGACGTCCGAATAGGCTTTTTCGGCCGCCTTCTCGCGAATATGACACGTGTTGAGAACAACGAGGTCCGCGTCCTCGCCGTCGGCTGCCGCGGCCATCCCGCGCGCGCCGAGAAGCTCAGCCATTCGCTCGCCGTCATAGACGTTCATCTGGCAGCCGAAGCTTTTGATTTTGAAAGTCTTGGGCATCATTCTCCAACGCCTATAGGCGAGTGATCGGGCAACTTGAAGCGAAGCGTGCGCGCGATCGCGTCGCGGGCGGCGTGGGTGATTTGCTTGCGGTTTCCGACGCGATCCAGCGGAGGCAGGACCCGAACGGTGATCGGCAGGATCCCGCGGCGGCCGAGAATACGCACGATATTGTCCTTGCCGCGCTCCTTATACCAGCCGACCTCTGGCGCGGCGGCACCGTAGTCGATCGCGACTGGACGGATCTCCACATACTTCGCGGCGAAGTTCGCCGCTTCGAGCAGGGTCGAGCGGAATGGCAGCAAGTGGGTTCCCGGTCCCGTGGTGCCTTCCGGGAACAGCGCCACCGGTTTGTCCCGCTCGAGCGCTTGAGCGATTGCGATCGCCTGGTCTTTTGCACCTCTGACGTGGGTTCGTTTGACATAGACCGTCGCATTCTGGTCCGCGAGCCAATGGATGAAGCCGTGACCGAGATTGTCCTTTGAGACGAAGGTGCAGTTGGTCGCTCCGCCAAGCACGATAATGTCGAGCCAGCTCGTATGATTGCCGATCAGCAGGCTGTGCGGACGAAGTGCGGAGCCCTCGCGAGTCACCCGCGTGCCGATGATCCAACCCGCCGCGGCGAGGAACCGTGGAGGCCACGCCGATCGCCCGAGCAGCCATTTGCTTGCGATGTGAAGGGGGGCACAGAAAATGAACAGAGCGGCCAGCCCGCCCAGGCGCAAGCCGATGCGCAGGACGGAAGGCTTAGCGGTCGCGGTCGAGTCTGACGCCGTACAGCTCCATGCGATGGTCGACGAGACGGAAGCCAAGACGCTCCGCAATCCGCTTCTGCAGGGCTTCGAGCTCGTCGTCGGCGAACTCGATCACGTTGCCCGTTTCAACGTCGATGAGGTGGTCGTGATGAGTCTCGGACGCTGCCTCGTAGCGCGAGCGACCGTCGCCGAACTCGTGACGCTCGAGGATACCCGCCTCCTCGAATAAGCGAACCGTGCGATAGACAGTCGCGATCGAGATGTTGGAGTCGATCGCCGCGGCGCGTGCGTGCAGGGTTTCGACGTCCGGATGGTCCTCGCTGTCGCCGAGCACCCGCGCGATGATTTTGCGCTGCTCGGTGATCCGTAGGCCTTTGTCGGCGCACAGGGTCTCGATGTCTATGGTGCGGGTCATGGCGCCAAGGTAAGCATCGCCGCGGGCATGGTCAAAGGGCGAAGCAATCCGGCGAATCGCCCGAATTGCTTCGCCCTCGATCGTTACTTGCGCGTACGCTTCCGTTTCGTCCCAAGACCGATGGACTTGGCAAGCATCCGCCGCTGCTCGGCATAATTGGGCGCAACCATCGGATAATCGGATGAAAGGCCCCACTTCTGCCGGTATTGGTCTGGAGTCATGCCATAGTGGGTCATGAGGTGACGTTTCAGCATCTTGAGACGCTTCCCGTCCTCGAGGCAGACGATGTAGTCCGGTTTCACCGAGGAACGGATCGATACCTTCGGCTCCGGCCGCGGCTCCGGTGCGGTGGAGGCGCCGGAAATTCCGACCAATGCGGCATGCACGTTTTGAATGACATTCGGCAGGTCGTTGACGGCTACGCTGTTGTTGCTGACGTGTGCCGCGACAATATCGGCAGTCAGCGTCAGCAAGGTGTCTTCGGTATCGGTTGTATCGGCCATGGATGAATTCCTGAACAAGAGCAGAGACAGCATGCAGTTACCCCAACTGCATGCTTCTTGGCCTTACGCTTACCGATTCGGGCGCGCAACCAAACGAAAGTTAGCGAGCAAGATAAACGAAAATCAAACTTGGCGTGCGTAGGTCAGTGCGTCGAAACGCAAGCCGTCAGCTCCATAGTAATAGTTGCGGCGTCGGCCGGCCGCAGCGAAACCAGCCGCGCGATACATGGCAATCGCGGGGTTGCCGTCTCGAACCTCCAGATGGACGCGAAGGACGCCGTTGGCTCGGGCCCGATCGATAAAGTCGTCTAGAAGGCAGGTGCCGACCCCCTCGCGATGGCGGTCGGGAAGCACGGCAAGAAGGAGCAATTCGGCTTCGTCGGCGACCCTCCGCGAGAGCGAAAAGCCGATCGCATCGCCGCTCTCATAGTCCCGAGCGATGGTCAGCGAGACCCCCGCCATCGGGAGGATCCCCGCACATTGGGAGCGGCTCCACGCTTCGCCGTAACGGTTCCCGAAGGCAGCGGTCATCACTTCCATGACGCCGTCCAGATCGCCGGAATTGCCGGTCCCCAGTCGTACTGCGCGATCGAGCGTGGCCATCATGCAGCCTTCCGCGCACGGGCGTCGGGCGCCCTGGCGTAGACCGGCTTGGCAGCCAGAATGCGCAACGGTTGCGGCAGCGCGAGCGCATCGGCCGCCGACGGGAAGGCGTCCCGCGCCTCCCCCCAGCCGCGGACACCGACCAACTGTGCGGCTCCCGGTCCGATTACGAGCCGAGCCTTGGTTGCATCTGCGGCAGCAGATGGCGGGAGACTTTTCAGTTCGGACAGGGGCTCGAGCGACTCCGCGCCAAACTCCTGGACGAACAATTCGCCGTGCCCGCCAATCATGACAGCGGCGATCTCTTCCTGTCCGCCGGCGCTCGCCGCGAGCAATGCCAGGGATGACATGCCGAACAATTCCGCTTCCCAACCGATCACCATGCCGTGAGCAGCCGCGATGCCGACCCGGATGCCGGTGAAACTCCCCGGTCCCACGCCGACAATGATGCGGTTGGCGGTCTGCCCGTCGAGCAATTCGGCGATCATCGGCACGAGCCGCTCGGAATGGCCGCGACCGATCCGTTCGTCCCGGCGCGCGACGCACTTGCCTGAGCCGTCGAACAGCGCGGCGGTGCAGGCTGCGGTGGACGTGTCGAGCGCCAGGATCATGGGCGGGATGATGGCCACAAGCCGTGCAAAGCCGCAACCCCCTCGAATCTAGACGGCTTCCACGGTCTCGACTTCGGGGACGTAGTGGCGAATCAAGCTCTCGATCCCGCGCTTCAACGTAACGGTGGAAGACGGACATCCGGAGCAGGCGCCGTGCATCGACAGATATAGCCGGCCGTCCTTGTAACCCTTGTAGACGATATCGCCGCCATCCTGCGCGACGGCGGGTCGAACGCGGGTCTCGATGAGGTCCTTGATCTGGTCGATGATGTCCGCGTCGGCCGGGTCTTCCTCGATCGCCGGCGGCTCGTCCGCGATGTGAATTCCCGCCGCGGTGCCGGCAGCGAAGAGTGGCGCGCCGCTCACGAAATGGTCGAGAAGGGTTTCGATCACCACCGGCTCGAGGTCGGTCCATGATACGCCGGGCGTCGCCGTCACGGAGATAAAGTCGCGTCCGTAGAATACGCCCTCGACAAGCCCGCTCATGAATAAAGCGCCTGCGAGTGGCGAAGCCTCCGCGCTCTGCGCGTCAGCAAAGTCGCGCGTGCCCGCCTCCATCACCACCTGGTCGGGCAGGAATTTGCGAGTGGCCGGATTGGGCGTTTGCTCAGTTCGGATTAGCATGAGCGCGATGTGGTTGTGCGACACGTCGCGATCAAGGACCAAAAGGCGGCGCGCCGGCGACGACCCAGCGGGCGATTGCGAAGGCGCCAATCAGGCATAGCAGCGCCATCCACCATTTCCCGGGCTGCATTGGCTCTGCTTCAGGGTGGAGCATGGCCTTGCCGGTGATCATCGGTTTGGTGAGCTTGCGCCCGCGTAGACGGTGCCAGGCGATGGCGGCGATGTGGAGGATGATCAGGAACAGGACAACGTTGAACCACAGCTCGTGGATGTCGCGCGCCTTGTCGGACGTATCGGAACTTACGAGGCGTGCCAGCGGGCCCATGAAAAGGCCGTCCTCATCCTGTGAGATCAAACCGAGCCCGACCTGCACGCAAACCGCGGTGAGAAGAGCGATGATGCTGAGCGCGCCGAGCGGCGTGTGGCCGGTGCCGGTCCAGTTGCCGCCGAGATAATTGCGAACGGCACGCGGACCGCGGACGAAGTACGCGAACCTCGCTGTCGAGCTTCCGACGACGCCCCAAAGCAAGCGGAAGATTAACGCTGTCAGGATCGCGATGCCGGACCAGATATGCCAGTCGGTGTGGTGATTCTTCACCGACCACCAGCTGAACAGAATCAGCCCGGCGAGCAGCCAATGGAACATGCGCGTCGGCAAGTCCCAGACCGGCTGCACTACCGCGCCGGGCCGGCTCAGTGGTGCATCTCCGACCGATATTTGTCGTGGCATGCCTTACAGGTTTGGCCAAGGTCCCCGAACTGCGTGCGGATCAGCGCGATATCGTTGCCGTTACTCGCTGCGTTGAAAGCTTTGGCTTCCGCCTGGAAGTTGTGCAGCTTGGCCGCAAAATCCTTGGGATTCTGCCAGATCGCGGGCTTGGCGCCCGTTTTGCCGACATCCGGACCGGTGCCCTGCGGGAACCATCCCGAAGCCTTCACGGAGAGGGCGGCAATTTGGCGCGCCGCCGCTCGGATCACGGCGAGGTTCGGCGACGATGCGTCGAGTTCGCGGTGCAACGCTTTGGATGCCTTGCCGATGGTCTCCATGCCCTCGTGACGCTCGTGCATCACGGCAGTCGGGTTGATCTTGCCGGCCGCGATCGAGGCGTTGGGAAGCAGGCAGGCGAGGGCGACAAGGGTAAGCGGAACAATACGCATAAACACTCCTGAAATGTTGCTCGATTTAGTTCGGGACTTTCCAGCTGTCGTCGATCATCTTGATGATGCCGGAAAAATCTTTCTCCCCACCGCCACGGTCGACGAACCGCTGGAACAGCTCCTCCGCCTCCCCGCCCATCGGGGTGTAGGCGCCGCTCGCCTTGGCTGCTTCCATTGCCAGCTTTAGGTCCTTGAGCATCAAGGCGGCCGCGAAGCCGCCTTCATAGTCATGATCAGCCGGCGTTTCGGGGCCGACTCCCGGCACCGGACAATAGCTCGTCATCGACCAGCTCTGGCCCGACGCCTTGGATGAAATATCATAGAAGGTTTGCAGATCGAGCCCGAGCTTCTCGGCCAGCGCGAACCCCTCGCAGGTGGCGGCCATAGTCGCGCCGAGGATCATGTTGTTACAGATTTTCGCGGCCTGGCCGGTGCCGAGTGCGCCGGCGTGGATAACCGCCTTGGCCATGGGATCGAGAATGGGGCGAGCCTTTTCAAAAGCTTCGTCGCTGCCGCCGACCATGAAAGTCAGCGTTCCACCTGCCGCTGCGGCGATTCCGCCCGAGACCGGCGCATCGACGAACTCGAAGCCACTGCTCCGCATCTGCTCGCCGACCTCGCGGGCGGAAGCCACGTCGATCGTCGAGCAGTCGATCAGCAGTGCGCCCGGCCTCGCGTTGGGCGCGACGTCGTCGTGGAAGACCGCGCGTACATGTTTCGAGGCGGGTAGCATGGTGATGACCACGTCCGCGTCCTGGACGGCGCCCGCCGCCGACGGAGCGGCTATGCATCCGCTTTCCGAGGCGTGCTTAACCGCTTCCGGCACCAGGTCGAACGCTCGGACCTCATGGCCAGCTTTGGCGAGGTTCGGCGCCATCCCGCCGCCCATGTGGCCCAAGCCGATAAATGCGATCTTGGCCATCAGCGTCCCTTCCAGTTCCCCGGCCGTTTCTCGACGAAGGCGGCCATGCCCTCCTTCTGGTCTTCCGTCCCGAACAGGCCGTGGAACAAGCGGCGTTCGAAACGGATGCCGGAGCCAAGTGGAAGTTCGAGCGCTGCGTTGATCATTTCCTTGGTCGCGATCGCCGCGAGCGGAGCCATGGCCGCAATCGCTTCCGCGGTTTTCATCGTTTCCTCGATCAGGTCGGCGGCAGGAACAACCCTGGCGACGAGGCCGGAGCTCGCCGCCTCTGCGGCATCCATCATCCGTCCGGTCAGGCACATTTCCATCGCCTTGGCCTTACCGATCGCCCAGGTCAGGCGTTGCGACCCCCCCATACCTGGCGTGACGCCGAGCTTGATCTCGGGCTGGCCGAACTTGGCCGTGTCGGCGGCGATGATGAAGTCGGCCATCATGGCAACTTCGCAGCCGCCGCCCAGCGCATAGCCGGCGACAGCAGCGATCCATGGCTTGCGCGTGGCCGTCACCTGATCCCAGCCGGCGAAGAAGTTCGCCGCATACATGTCGGCGAAGCCCTGGCTCTGCATCTCCTTGATATCGGCGCCGGCGGCGAACGCCTTTTCCGAGCCGGTGAGGACGAGGCAACGCTGGGCCGGGTCGGCGTCATAAGCGGCAAAGGCGTCGATCAATTCCGCCAGCACGGTGGAATTGAGTGCATTCAGCGCCTGCGGGCGGTTCAACGTCACCAGCGTCACCGCGCTGCGCTGCTCGACCAGAATGGTTTCGTAGTCGCTCATCATTCGTCCTTTAGAAATCGAACGGTCGCCACTGCTCTTCAGGCGGCAGCGGCTCGAAGAATTGCTCGACGTCGGCGTCACCGATGACCGCCGGGTTGGTTGGCTGCCAGTTGGGTTTATTATCCTTGTCGATCAGGAGCGCGCGCACGCCTTCCTTGAAATCGGGGTGGTGGATGAGGCGCACCATGATCCCATATTCCATCCGCATCTCGTCAACGAAATGGAGCTGGTAAGGGCTCTCGACGAGCATCTTGAGGCTGACCTTGCAGGCCATCGGCGACTTCTTGCGGATCACCTCGGCTTCACGCGCAGCCCAGCCATCCTCCGCCCCGGCCGCTGCATCGAGAGCATCGAGGATATCCTCAACCCGGTCCGAGGCGAACAACCGGTCGATCTGCTTCAACCGGCCGAGGATCGGTGCTTCCGGCACCTCTTCCGCCGACAGTTCGTCGAGAATCGCCTCGGTGCGGAACGGCTGGGCAATGATCCGCTCTTTTGCTTCCTCGAGCCGATCCGACGGGACGTAATGCGTTGCCAACCTCAGTCCGAGGCATTCGGCGCCAGTCAGCCGGTCGCCAGTCAGCGCGAGATATTGCGCGAGGCGCCCGCGGAGTCGCGACAAATATCGACCGCCGCCGACATCCGGAAAGATGCCGATCGCGGTCTCGGGCATGGCGAACACCGTGCGCTCGGTGGCGACGCGAAAGCGGCACGGGCAGGCGATGCCGACACCGCCGCCCATGGTGATCCCGTCCATGAAAGCGACGCCGGGCTTGGGATAGGTATATTCCAGATGATTGAGCCGATATTCGTCGAAGAAGAAGGCTCGCGCCGCCGCCTCGTGCCCCTCGACGTTGAGCGAAATGTCAACGACGTCGCCACCGGCGCAGAAACCCCGGCCTTCCGTGTGGTCGATGAGGATGATGCGCACGTCGGGGTCGTCCCGCCATTCGAGCAGCGCCGACGCCATGTCGCGAACCATCTGCCGGTTCAGGCTGTGAAGGGCCTTTGGCCGGTTGAGGCGCAGGCGGCCAGCGAGCCCCTGCTTTTCGGTCAGAACATCCTTCGCGGTTGTCACGGCATCCATCAGGGCATCATCGCATAACGGCCCGGCGCGGGCTCGATCGGCTCCTCGGGCTCGCGGGCAGCCACGCTCTTGCCGGTACCCTGCTTGTCCAGCCACTTCGTCCACCACGGCCACCAGCTGCCTTCGTGGCGCGTCGCCGTCTCCAGCCATTGCTCCGGATCTTCGGGCTGTTCGGAGTTGGTCCAATAGCCGTGCTTGTTGGCGGACGGCGGATTGACGATGCCGGCATTGTGCCCAGAGCCGCCCATAATGAAATCGGCGCCCAGGTGGCGAGCGCCGCTGTAGACCGCTTCCCAGGCCGAAACATGATCGTCCTTCAGCGCGATCACCAGCGTCGGCGTGCTGATAGCTGCAAGATCGATCGCGACATCACCGACCATGAATCCGGCCGGCTCCTTCAGCCGGTTTTCGAGCAGCAGCTCGCGGTTGTAACTCTTGAGAAAGGCGGCCGGGATGCGCGTGCCATCCTCGAACCAGTACAGCAGGTCCGATGCCGGGGCGGGGCGATCGAGCAGGTAATGGTTGACGACGCTTGACCAGATCAGGTCATTCGCCCGCATCGCCGCGAATAGGCGCTGCAGCTCGAGGCTGTCCGCGAATCCTTGCGTTTCGAGATATTCCTCGAGGACGCCGAGATGCGCCTCGTG
>Ga0070667_100004433_pt1 | contig 11844 bp, 10 predicted proteins | sample KBSS33metaG_FD_64659 | JGI IMG/M metagenome (GOLD analysis project Ga0070667, IMG submission 64659) | Switchgrass rhizosphere microbial communities from Kellogg Biological Station, Michigan, USA - KBS S3-3 metaG | ecosystem: Host-associated > Plants > Roots > Rhizosphere > Soil ...
AAACGCCCGCGAGACCGCCGCGCGAAACCCGTCGCGACACTCCAGTTCCACGCGATGCCGCTGGCCGTAATCGAAGCCGAGCGTCTCGACTGTCCTGTAGCGTTCGAGTGCCCAGGCAAGGCACGTGGCCGAGTCCTGGCCGCCGGAAAACAGCACGAGTGCGCTGTCCTTAGCGTCTGTCCGAGTCACCGTGAAACTCCGTGAGTGAGGCTGATGTGGCGCGCCGGCATGCGCGCCGCGCGGCCGGTGAGAGCCGGCACTTTTCAGTATAGAGGGCCGCTTTTCGCGCAGGCTCGAGCGGCGCTTATACCACCGATACCCTCGCCACACCCACCCGCTGACCGAGCACCCGAGGCGCTGAAATCATCGAAAACAAAAAAGGACTTGCGGGCCGAACGCGGCAAGTCCTTGAACGGACACGCATTTTAGCATGCGAGGCATGCGGCTTGCCGGACCGCCCGCCGTCACGCCACCCCGCTCTTGCCAACTCTGGCCGCCCTTTAAGCGCCTCCACAACGTAAAAGGCCCGGAAACCTCTCGGTTTCCGGGCCTGCTTGCAACTGTGGTGGCCTGGGACGGAATCGAACCATCGACACGCGGATTTTCAATCCGCTGCTCTACCAACTGAGCTACCGGGCCACGAAGAACGAAAGTATATCAAACGGGATTCTGCCCCTCAAGCCCTTTTGGGCAATTTTCCTAAAATCGAGCGATGCCTGAGCGCGCTCAGGCATCGCTCTTGTTCTTGCCGAGATCGACGCCGAGCTGCTTGAGCTTGCGGTACAGGTGCGTGCGCTCGAGCCCCGTCTTTTCCGCCACGCGCGTCATGCTGCCGTTCTCCCGCGCGAGGTGATATTCGAAGTAGGCGCGCTCGAACGCGTCGCGTGCATCGCGCAGCGGGATGTCGAAGGAGATGGACGCCGACTGCCCCGCCTGACCCTGCCCCGCGCCGCCCGCGCCCGGCTCGCCCGACGCGTTGAGCGACAACGCCGTCGGCAACGCCGCCGACGCCGGCACGCCAGCCCCGCCCGCGGGCGACGCCGGCTTCGCCGCCGCGACGACGGGCGGCGCCGCGGTGCCGTGCGCGAGCCCCTGTTCGACGGCCTTCAGCAGCTTTTGCAGTGCGATCGGCTTCTCGAGGAAATTGAGCGCACCGATCTTCGTCGCTTCGACGGCCGTGTCGATGGTCGCGTGGCCCGACATCATGATGACCGGCATCGTGAGCTTGCCCTGCGCGGCCCACTCCTTGAGCAGGGTCACGCCGTCGGTATCGGGCATCCAGATGTCGAGCAGGACGAGATCGGGCGCCTGACGCAGGCGATAGTCGCGCGCCTGCTGCGCGTTCTCCGCCGCCTCCACCACATGCCCCTCGTCGCTCAGGATTTCCGAGAGCAATTCCCGGATCCCCATTTCGTCGTCTACCACCAGGATGGTTGCCATTTACGCTGCCCTTGTCTGCACTGTTGCTTTTGTCGTTCCGTGGCTCGCCGCCGCACTCGCCGCCGGCGGCGTACCGCCCGGCTGAGCGGCATCTTCCGCGAGTTGCAGGAACAATATCGATATCTGCGCGCCTTCGATCACGTCTGGCGCCTTCGAACGATTGCGAATATCGATGCGAGCGCCATGCTCGTCTACGATTTTCTTCACCGTTGCAAGACCCAGGCCCGTGCCTTTCGCCTTCGTCGTCACGTAAGGTTCGAACGCGCGCGAAAGGATGCGCGCGGGAAAGCCCGGACCATTGTCCGACACCGTCAGGCGCACCGCCACGCGCGCCCGGCCGGATGCATCGGGGTCGCCATATTCTACTGTCCTCGTTTCGAGCAGCACGCGCGGCTCCGCCACTTCGGCCACCGCGTCCTGCGCGTTTTGCAGGAGGTTGTGTATCACCTGGCGAAGCTGCGTCGCATCGCCGCGAATCACGGGGAGTTTCGCGAGATCGATCGCGATCGAACTCTTGCCTTCCTCGATGCCGTACAGCGTCAGCACTTCGCCCACGAGATCGTTCAGCTGCAGGTTGCCGAGCACCGCGGGCGGCGTGCGCGCGTATTCGCGGAAGTCGTCGACCATCTGCTTCATCGCCTGCACCTGGTTCACGATGGTCGTGGCGCCGCGCTTCAACACGTCGGCGTCGTGCGGCGCGAGCTTGTCCGCGAGCTTCATTTGAAGGCGCTCGGCGGACAGCTGGATCGGCGTGAGCGGATTCTTGATCTCGTGCGCGAGGCGCCGCGCCACCTCGCCCCACGCGACGGAACGCTGCGCCGAGATGACGTCGGAGATATCGTCGAAGACGACGACGTAGCCGGTCGTCTCGGCATCTTCGGAATCGCTTTCGGTCGCGCTCAGCAACTGCGTGCCGCGCACGAGCAGCGTCAGCGGATCGTTCTCGCCCGGCACGGCCACGGCGAGCTGCTGCTGCCAGTGCCCGCGGTCGCCGACCGGCTGGCCGCTGCCGATCGACGCCGCGTCGCGGTCGGCGAACGCCTTGCGCACCATGGCGCCGAAGTCGGCGAGCACGCCGATCTGTTCGAGCGGCATGTTCAGCGACGCGCTGAACGGCTGGCGGAAAATGCGCTCGGCGCCGCGGTTGGCGGTCGTCAGGCGGAATTGCCGGTCGAACACGAACACGCCCGCTGTCAGGTTGGCCAGAATACTTTCGAGATAGGCCTTCGAGTGCTCGAGCGCAATGCGGTTGTTCTCCACGGCGGCGCGCGCTTCGGACAACTGCCGGGTCATCGCGTTGAACGACTGCGTGAGAAAGCCGAGTTCGTCGCGCGATTTCACCTCGCGTTTGGGCGTGTAGTCGCCTTCGGCCACCTCCTTCGTGCCTTGCGCGAGCAGAAAGAGGGGCCGGGCGAGCTGATTGCCGAGCGCGAGCGCGAGCATCATCGCGATGAAAGTCGCGAGAAAGAGCGCGAGCGTCAGCGTGCCGATGTACATCTTGCGCAAGCCGGTGCGCCCGAGGCGCTTCTCCTGATACTCGCGGTACGCGCGCTGCACGGCGTCCGCGTTGTGCGCGAGCGCCTGGCTCACGGGCTGCTCGATCTGCAGGAAGCGCTCGACGGGCTGCAGTTCGGTGGTCGACGCATCCGGAATCATCACGATCACACGCAGACGCAGCGCGCCTTTCGGGCCGGTCGCGCTGGCATCGCCGTCGACCTCGCCTTCGATCGCGCCGTACGGACGCTGGCGCGCCTGATTGATCATGAGCGGCGTGGGCAGGTTGTCGGGCACGAGCGCCGCGAAGTTGCTCGACGCCTGCGCGACCACGCGCACGTCGGGCGCGGTGCCTCCGCCGCTTCGCATCGGCTCGACGATGGTCGCGTCCTGCACGTTGAACTGGTCGCGCAGGCGCAGCAGCGCGAGCGTGAGGCTCGTCTGATCGGCGCTCGACAGCTGGTCGGCCATCAGCCGGCCCTTGTTCTGCAGATCCGACAGCGACGCATCCAGCATGCCACGGCCAAGATTGAGGCCGGACGTGAGCGCGGTTTCCACGTTCACGTCGAACCACGACTCGATGCTGCGCGACACGAACTGGTACGACACCACGTAGATGATCGCGCCCGGCACGACGCCGACGAGCGCGAAAATGAACGCGAGCTTGGCCAGCAGCCGCGTGCCGAACTTGCCCTGCCGCACGCGCGACACGATGATCAGCAGCAGGCCCGCGACGATCAGCATGAACGTCACCGCGACGGCGACGTTCGCGGTGTACAGCCACGAGTAGTAGCGGTCGAAGAATTCGGTGTTTGCACTGGCGAGCGCGAGCATCACCAGCAGCAGCACTGCCGTGACCGCGACCGTCGAAACCAGCAAACGAACGACGAAGCTCTTCATATTCGTGCGACGCCGGCGGAGTTTATTTAGCACGCTCTGCCGCCGTGAAGGTAAATCGCTTCCAGTCGGAGGCGAGGCTCCAGTCGCGGTTGTTCACCGCGTCGATCTGGAAGGGCTTGGGCATCAGCGCAATGTCGAGCTGCATGCGCACCGATGCGTTATAGGTCTCACCGGGCTTCACCTGATTGCGATCGATGACGTGCCACGAGGTCACGTGCTTGATCACGGCGAGGGCTTCCTCGAGCGAGCTGAAACCGAGTTGCAGACCGCCCGTCGACACGCGGTACTCGCGCGTGAGCGGCTGGAACGACAGCCGAATGCTCTGCGACACGTTGACCGGCTCTTCGTCGAACCAGTACCAGCGCGGACGCGAGAGGTTGAAATCGGTCGTGAAATAAAGCGGCACCCCCCGGTTGACGGCATCTTCGAGGCTCGAGTTGAGGTCGAATTCGAAACGGGCGTCGAGGCTCCAGCCGCTGCCGTCGGATTGCAGCGACGCGCGCTGCACGGCGATCGTGTCGGCCAGTGCGGGATCGGCTGCGGCGAGGCTCACGAACAGAGCCAGCGCAGTCCAGACCACTGCCGCGTGCCGAAGCGGAAAAAAGCGTTTGATCGTCACCGTTTCTGAAAGCGCGCGTAGAAGAATCCGTCGTGGTCCGCGAAGGGTTCTGCTTCCCGGTTCGATGTCGTGCAGGCAGGAGGCGCCGTCTCCGAACCGGGATTTGCAGCATTTGAACCACCCGGTGAATCCGGCACGAGACCGGCGCTCGCTCGGGCGGCCGTCGGCAGCAATTGCCCCGGCGCGTCCAATCGTACCGCATCTTCGTGCGCCGCTCCAAACCACTGCGCCTGCAACTCGCCCTCTTCGGGGAAGATCGAGCACGTAACGTAGAGCAACTCGCCGCCTGTCGCGACGAGCGGCCACAGTGCCGCGAGAATCCGCCGCTGCTCGGCGACGAGCGCCGCGATGTCCGACGGCCGGCGCAGCCACCGGATATCCGGATGGCGCCGCACGATCCCGGATGCCGAGCACGGCACGTCGGCGAGGATACGGTCGAACGGATCGCCGTCGGACCAGCCGGACGGGTCGCCCGCATCGCCCACGCGGATTTCCGCTTCAAGCCCGAGCCGCTCGAGGTTCTCCCTGATGCGGCCCGCGCGTTGCGCGTCGCTTTCGAGCGCAATCAATTCGACATTCGCGAGTTCCAGCACATGACCGGTCTTGCCGCCGGGCGCGGCGCATGCGTCGAGCACCCGCATGCCGTCCTTCGCGCCGAGCAGCTGCGCGGCGAGTTGCGCGCCCGAATCCTGCACGGAAACGACGCCTTCGCTGAAGCCGGGGATTCTGTCCACCGGCACTGGCGTTTGCAGGCGAACCGCGTGTTCGCCAGCGGCGAGCGCGTCGATGTGGGCGGCCTTCAGGGTGTCGAGATACTCCGGGACGCTCGTGCGCCGCGCGTTCACGCGCAGCGTCAGCGGGCCCTGCCGGTTGCCTGCTTCGAGAATGCTTTCCCACGCGCCGGGCTGGCCGCGCTTCACGGCGTCGATCCACCACGCCGGATAGTTCCAGCGCGCGACCGGGTCCTGCCGGGCCTCGGCGAGCAGCGTTTCACGCTCGCGCAGGAAATTGCGCAGCACCGCGTTGACCAGCCCCCTCGCAAACGCGAATTCGCGGCGCGCGCCGACGGCGTTGACCGCCTGGTCGACGACGGTGAACGGCGTGTAGGCGGCGTGCGCTTCGTCGTCGACGAGCAGCGCGAACGCGCAGGCCAGCACGTTCGCGACGTGCGGCGGCGGCCCCTTGCGCACCAGCTTGTGCTGCAGGGCGTCGGCGACGGCGAGACGCCGCATCGTGCGATACGCGATGTCCTGCGTGGCGCCGCGCGCCGCATGGTGGCCCGACGACGCGAGCACGGTCTGCAGCGCGGCGGGCAGCGCCGCGCCCGCGCGCACGGCGCCGACCGCCTGCGCGGCGCCGTCGAGTGCGAAGGCGAGCGAGTCGGGGGCGAGGTGCAGGGTGCTGAGGCGGGCGTCGGTCGACGCACTCGCCGCGCCTGCCGATGAGGGGGCGCGGCGCCGGGAAGGCTTGTCGGTCATGTCGGAGCGAAGGCGTTCGAGCGGCAAAATGCCGGCTCGCACAAACGAGGCATTGTAACTTGCGTGGGAAAGGCCGCAGGAAGCGGGCGCGCGGGACATGCGGCGGCTCGCGGAAAGAGGCAGCGGGATGGCTGTTGGTGGCGCCGCTGCTGGCCGGGACGACGAGCATGCACCGTTCGGCGCTTCGATCCGGCCCGGGTATGAAAAAAGCCGTTCGGGACGACCCCGAACGGCTCTTGCTGCTGCGTGCCGCCTGTTATATGCGGCCGGTCCGCGCCATCTCCATCAGCCGGGCGACGCGCTCCTCCGTGGCCGGGTGCGTCGAGAACAGGTTCGCGATCGTCCCGCCCGACAGCGGATTCATGATCATCATCTGCGCCGTGGCCGGATGCGCCTCGGCCGTCGGGAACGGCACACCGGACGCGTACGCGTGGATCTTCTCCAGCGCGCTCGCGAGCGCTTGCGGATCGCCGGAAATCTGCGCGCCGCCGCGGTCGGCTTCGAACTCGCGTGCCCGCGAAATCGCCATCTGGATCAGCGCGCCCGCGATCGGCGCGAGGATCGCCACCGCGATGCTTGCGATCGGATTCGACGGACGGCCTTCATCATCGCGGCCGCCGAAGAACATCGCGAAGTTCGCGAGCGCCGAGATCGCGCCCGCCATCGTCGCCGAGACGGTCGAAATCAGGATGTCGCGATGCTTCACGTGCGCAAGCTCGTGCGCCATCACGCCGCGCAGTTCGCGCTCCGACAGCACGCGCAGGATTCCCGTCGTGGCCGCGACGGCCGCGTGCTCCGGGTTGCGGCCGGTGGCGAACGCGTTCGGCGCGTCTTCGTTGATCAGGTAGACGCGCGGCATCGGCAACTGGGCGCGCGCCGCGAGGTCGCGCACCATCCGGTAGAACTGCGGCGCGCTGGTTTCGTCGACTTCCTGCGCGTTGTACATGCGCAGCACCATCTTGTCGGAGAACCAGTACGAAAAGAAATTCATGCCGAGCGCGATGAGCAGCGCGAGCATCATTCCCTTCGACCCGCCTATCATCCCGCCGATCACGACAAAAAGGGCCGTGATCGCTGCCATCAGCATCGCGGTTTTGACCCAGTTGAACATGTCTTGAACTCCTCACCCTATATCAGTAGCGCGTCCCGCGCGAATGGGCCGGGGTCCACCCCCGGCCCATGATTGTAAGCAAAATGTTAGATAGGGGCATCCCGCAATAATTCAATCACCTGTGTGACGTGGCGAGTTTGATGCCGAGTCCGACGAACGCGCCGCCGACACCCCGGTCGAGCCACGCCTTGATACCCGGCTTGCCCGAGAAGCGCTGCGTCACGCTGCCCGCGATCCACGCGACGAAACCGTTCCAGACCGTGCTCATCATGATGAAGACGAGCCCGAGCGTGAGGAACGCGGGCACCTTGTGGGGGCTGTCGGCGGCGACGAACTGCGGAAAGAACGACACGAAGAACAGCACGACCTTCGGGTTCAGCACGTTCGTGATGAATCCCTGCGCGAAAAGCTGCCGCAGCGGCCTGGGCGCGGCTTTGGCGCTGATTTCGGCACTCGCGGCGGCATTGGAATCGGGTTTCGCGAGAATGAGGCGCACGCCGAGATAAATCAGATAAATCGCGCCGGCGACCTTGATGACCGTGAACGCGGTGGCCGAGGCAGCCAGAAGCGCCGTCAGGCCGAAGGCGCAGGCGAGCGTGTGCACGATGCAGCCGCCGGAAATGCCGAGCGCGGAGACGATGCCCGCGCCACGGCCCTGCGCGACGCTGCGTCCGACGATGTAAGCGGTGTCGGGACCCGGCGTCACGTTCAGCAGGAAAACGGCGACGAGGAACAGGGTGAAGCTGGTAATGCCGAGCATCGGTGACTCCGGACAGACGCGTAATCAGAGCCTTTCATTTTAGCGCCTGGGCAAGCGCGCGCACGCCGTCCGCGAGCGTCAGGCGGCCGGCAGCGCCTCCTGAAACCGCTGGCCGCTCGCGAGTTGCGCTCCGGCAAGAAATTCGCGCACCGGCAGGCGCTTGCCGCCGGGCTTTTGCAGCTGAGTGAGCCGCAGCGCACCCTCGCCGCACGCGACCACCACGCCGTCCGGCCCGACATCGACGATCGTGCCCGGCTGCGCCCCTGCCGCCGACGCCAGCGCCTGCCCCGCCCATAGCTTCACCGCGACGCCGTCGAGCGTGCCGAACGCACCCGGAAACGGATCGAACGCGCGGATCTGCCGGGCGAGCACGCCGGCGGGACGGCGCCAGTCGAGCGCGGCCTCGTGCTTGGCGATCTTCTCGGCGTAGGTCGCGCCCTCCGCCGGCTGCGGCGTGGATGGCAGCCGGCCGTCACGCTCCAGGTCGCGCAGCCCCTCTACGACGAGTTCCGCCCCGAGCTGCGCAAGCCGGTCGTGCAGCGTGCCGGTGGTGTCGTTCGGGAGAATCGGGATGCGCGCATCGCGGATCATCGGACCCGTGTCGAGCCCGGCGTCCATCTGCATCAGCGTGATGCCGGTTTCGGTGTCGCCCGCCTCGATCGCGCGATGGATCGGCGCGGCGCCGCGCCAGCGCGGCAGCAGCGATCCGTGGATGTTGATCGCCCCGTGCGGCGCGATATCGAGGACTTCCTGCGGCAGGATCAGCCCATAGGCGGCCACGACCATGACGTCGTGGGGTGTCGCGCGCAGCAGGTCGATCGCCCTGGCCGCGTCTTCCGGATACTTCCCGTTGCGACGCAGCGACGGCGGCTGCGCGACGTCGATCCCCTGTTCCACCGCGAAGCGCTTCACCGGGCTCGCCGTCAGCTTCATGCCGCGCCCGGCGGGCCGGTCCGGCTGGGTGAGCACGAGCGGAACGGCAAATCCGGCCGCATGGACTGCCGCGAGCGCGGCGGCGGCAAATTCCGGCGTTCCGGCGAAAACGACGCGCAGCGATTGGGTCATCGGGTGGGGCAGCCTGCGAAAACGTGGGACAAAAAGCGCCTCACAGCGCCTTTTCGAGCTTCTTCATCTTGCCGCGGATACGCGTCTGCTTCAGCTGCGACAGGTATTCGACGAACACGTGACCTTCCAGATGATCCATTTCGTGCTGGATGCACACGGCGAGCAGCCCGTCGCAGTCGATCTCGAAGGTCTCGCCTTTCTCGTTCAGCGCCTTCACGCGCACTTTTTCGGGCCGCTCAACGAAGTCATAGATGCCCGGCACCGACAGGCAGCCTTCTTCCCATTCCTTCCTGGTTTCGCTCGACCAGACGATTTCCGGATTGATGAAGACCTGCAACTCGTCGTGCGCGTCCGACACGTCGATCACGATCACGCGTTCATGCGCGTCCACCTGCGTGGCCGCGAGCCCGACGCCGGGCGCCGCGTACATCGTCTCGGCCATGTCGGCAACGAGCTTGCGAATGCGGTCATCGACGGCGGCAACGGGTTTCGCCACCTTGTTCAGCCGCTTGTCCGGGTAGTTGAGTATTTTGAGCAGAGCCATGTTTCGGATTATCGACGCACGCCTCGGCGCGCGAAAGTCGGCCATTCGGCCAGGTTGCGAATGCGTTCCGGCATGCGGAAGATGTGCGGCTGAATCGCTCGGATTCAACGCCGCACGCGAGCGGCGACGCCTTGTCAGCCGGTCGGGAACGCTGCCGGACGACGACTTTTTTGTGTTTCGGAATATGAAAATCTTAACATGTCGACTGACGCCCTGCTGACCGCCCCTGCCGCGCCGGACGTGGCTCCCGCGCCCGCCGACGACCTGCGCGCATGGCTCCTGCTCGCGAACGCAGGCGGCCTGCGGCCGCTCGCGCTGCGCACGCTGCTGCGCGAATTCGGCTCCCCACAGGCGGTGCTGGCCCAGTCGTTCGGCGCGCTCGCCGCGATTGCGGGCGAAGCGGCCGCCAATGCGGTGCTCGCGCCGCCGCAGGGCGTGGAGGCGGGCAGTTTCGACGAATACCTCACGCGCACATGCGAATGGATGTCGATGCCGGGCAACCACATCCTGACGCTCGCCGACATCGCCTACCCCCGCGCATTGCTCACGATGCCGGACCCGCCGCCGCTGCTATATGTAAAGGGTCGCGCGGAATTGCTGCAGACGCGCTCGGTTGCCGTCGTCGGCAGCAGGAGCGCGACGCCGCAGGGCATCGAGGATGCGCGCCGCTTCGCGCACGCTCTCTCCGATGCCGGGCTGGCGGTCGTCTCCGGGCTTGCGTTCGGCATCGACGCCGCGGCCCATCGCGGCGCGCTCGAAGGACGCGGCAGCACGGTCGCGGTGATCGGGACGGGCGCGGATCTCGTGTACCCGGCCCAGCATCGTCCGCTCGCGCACGAAATCGCGGCGCACGGCGTGATCGTCTCCGAATGGCCGCTCGGCACGCCGGCCCGGTCAGCCAACTTTCCGCAGCGCAACCGGCTGATTGCGGGGCTCGCCGGCGGCGTGCTGATCGTCGAGGCAGCGATGCGCTCCGGGTCGCTGATCACCGCGCGGCTCGCGAATGAAATGGGGCGCGATGTGTTCGCGATTCCCGGATCGATTCACGCGCCGCTGTCGCGCGGCTGCCACCGGATGATCAAGCAAGGCGCAAAACTCGTCGAAACACCCGAAGAGGTGCTGGAGGAATTCGGTCTGGCGCCGGCGCCGACTGTCGAGAAAAGCGCCGGCGGCTCGCGCCAGGGTGTCTCGAACAGCGCGCGCGGCGGCGCGTCGGCTACCCGTGCGGGCAGCGCCGTTTCGTCGCCACCGCCTGCCGCCACCGCGTCCTGGGCGTCCGCACGCGTCGCGCCCGCGCAACACAGCCCGGAGGCCGAACGGGTGCTAGCCGCGCTCGGCCACGCTCCCGCGACGCTTGAAATCCTCGCCTCGCGCACCGAACTGGAGGGCGCGGCGCTGCAGGGCCTGCTGCTGCAACTCGAACTGGCAGGCCGTATCGAGACGTTGCCGGGAGGCCGCTTCGTGCGCGTCGAACGCTCGTGACGCCACGTCATGCTACATTCGCTGAAAAATCCGCAGTAAAAGCGACCTGCACGCGAAAAGACGACCAAGGAACCATGCCCGCGCTCAATCTCGACACCGACGCCGAGCGGATCGCCGAACGTATCGGCGAACCCGATACGCTGTTCGTCGCCTGCCTGTGCGCCGAATGGTGCGGAACCTGCCGCGATTATCGCGAGGGCTTCGACCGGCTTGCCGACGCGCACCCGGAGATCTGCTTCGCGTGGATCGACATCGAGAACCAGGCGGATCGCTTCGAGGATCTCGATGTCGAAAACTTTCCGACCATCCTGATCGAAGACTCGATCACGACCCGTTTTTTCGGTACGGTGCTGCCCCAGGTTTCGATCGTCGCGCGGATGCTCGTCGATCTGACCGCGCTGCCGAACATGGCGGGCGCGCCGAAATTGCGTCCCGCGCTCGTCGCCGCATAAGAAAACCGCGTCGGCGGCGCGGGTCCGGAAGCCGTTGCGTTCGCCGGTGAACGGCCGCTTTTATCGGATGTGGGGCGCGCGCCCCGCGTACCGTGTGCTATAAAGCGGTCGTTAAAGGGTCCCAAACCGGGGCCGATGCCAGTCCCCAACTATATTGAGTCATGTCCAAAGCCCTGATCATCGCCGAGAAGCCTTCCGTCGCGAACGACATCGCACGCGCTTTGGGCGGCTTTACCAAGCATGACGAATACTACGAAAGCGACGACTACGTACTTTCGTCCGCAGTCGGCCACCTGCTGGAAATCGCCGCTCCCGAGGAATACGACGTCAAGCGCGGCAAATGGAGCTTCGCCAATCTGCCCGTCATTCCGCCGCATTTCGACCTGAATCCGATCGCGAAGAGCGAATCGCGCCTGAAAGTGCTGACGCGCCTGCTCAAACGCAAGGACATCGACCGCCTGATCAACGCCTGCGACGCCGGGCGCGAGGGCGAGCTGAT
>Ga0070667_100004442_pt1 | contig 11825 bp, 12 predicted proteins | sample KBSS33metaG_FD_64659 | JGI IMG/M metagenome (GOLD analysis project Ga0070667, IMG submission 64659) | Switchgrass rhizosphere microbial communities from Kellogg Biological Station, Michigan, USA - KBS S3-3 metaG | ecosystem: Host-associated > Plants > Roots > Rhizosphere > Soil ...
GGAGTTGAGATTGCCGGTGTGCCGCGGAACGGTGGCGCCGAGGAGCCATCTTTCCCATAGCCGAGAATCGCCCCTTTCGCCACCCAAGGTTGGGTCCTCCCGAGCCGCAAATTTCGCCTCCGAGCACGGGCATGGAGTAATGTCGACTCCTAGCGCCCAATCGCAGACCTAGCGGCCAGACCTGTCGAGACTTGCCCCAACCTTCGATGCCACCGACTCCAGCAGGACGCCAACGGCTGAGCTCGCTGGTTGTCGTCAAGATCGCACATACCGTGGCCTGGGCGTTCTTCGCCGGATGCATCCTGGCGATTCCGGTCGCGTCCTGGTGGGGCCATCACGCGGAAGCTGCATGGCTTTGTGCGATCGTGCTGGGGGAGGCGCTCATTCTCGTGGTCAACGGCTGGCGATGCCCACTAACGGCGGTGGCGGCACGCTTCACCGAAGACAGACACGACAACTTCGACATCTATCTGCCCCAGTGGCTCGCCCGGCACAACAAGCTGGTCTTCGGCGTGCTCTATGTGTGGGGCATGGCGTTCGCCTTTGTTCGGTGGCGCCAAGCCTGACGCGGCGATTCAGCCACGCTCCGCCGCTTCGCCTCGTAGAGAGCTGTATCGGCCCGACGCAGCAAGGCGGCGTCATCGGTCCCACCTTCCGCGCCCGTCATGGCCCATGACGCACTCGGATGACCACGGCCTCGTACTACCGCCCGCGATTGCGCCGGCCGCGACAGGTTCCAGTCGGACGTGATTGCATTGCTGGAAGACATGCAGGCCGCTCTCCTTCAGAAAGCGTCGGTCTTCCGTGATGGACATTTGATCCGGCCTAAGTCGTTGGGGAACCTGACCACCGCATTCTCGGACGTTGATACTTCGCCCTTCGCGCTTGGCCCCATGGACGTGAGTGCCGAACGTGAGGAGGCGGTGCAGTCGGTGCTGACGGAGCACAAGCTCAGCATTCGGTGCTTGCCAGAGGCAGAACTCGGCGAGCTGGATCCCGATGACAAGTGCATCTTTACCGGCAAGCGGCCAACGCACGTGGCGTTGATTGGAAGGAGCTACTGACCCGGCCACCGAAACGATTCCTAATTGCGACGGACGAGTTGTCCGAAGACGCGTTGGCCGGATGGTTGATCCACCTGCTTGATGCGGCCCGTCCGTTCCAACGACTGGTTTGCGGACCCAGAATCGGCGGAATGAAAGACGGCTCAGGGTCGACCAGCGCCGGTCCGGTATGAGATCTCACGGCTGCAAAGCTGACCCCCAAGTTGGCCGACCGCGTAGCCGACGTCCGCGGTCGGCAGTACCCGACCCACTGCTGAAATTCCGTGGTCGAGATTGGCTGCCTCAACGCAGACATCGAACCGCCCAGTGGGCGCACCGATTGCTCGCCGCGCTGCTGCAGGTACGCGGCCCCTCTATGCCACTGCAGGGCGCGCCCTGCATGAGGTGCATGAATTGCCGATCAGGTCATTCTTGACGTGCCTTCGACGGGAGGTAGCATGCGACACAAAGTCCTCGGGAGGGGCTCGACTCGGCGTGGATACCTCGATGGCGTCGCGGACGCGTTCGCCGCCTCTACGTTCCATCATTGCGACAGGAGGTCCTATGCATGAAAACCGTCATAGCGCCCGGTGGCTCGCCTCAGTGTTGATCTGCTGTGCCGCAGGTACCCCCGCCTTTGCACAAGCGCCGACCACCTATCGCTTTAGCGACCTAGGCACGCTCGGTGGCGCACAAAGCTTCGCCGAAGACGTGAATAACCTCGGTGAAGTCGCGGGTCACAGCACCGTTAGGTCAGGCGAACAACACGCCGTGCTCTGGCAAGGCCGCGGAGCCACCTTTGCCACCTTCGATCTCGGGCCGGGGCATGCGCAAGGAATCAACGACCGCACCGTGCTGGTTGGCCAGCGGGCGCTCGCGAATGCCCGTGCCTGGATCGGCGGGGCGCCCGTTGACATGGTTGGCTTCCCGGACAGCCTGAGCAGCGTTGGCATTGCGATCAACAACGCCGGCCGTATCGCCGGCTACAGCTATCTGCCGGACTTCACTTTTACCCATGCCGCGCTCTGGCCCGCTGTAGGCTCTGCCCCGATTGACTTGGGTTCCCTGGGAGGTATCAGCAGCGTCGCCGAGGCTATCAACAGCCGTGGAGACGTCGTCGGCGGTTGGACAAAGGGGGTCAGCGGCACGGAAAACAGCAGCAGTCATGCGGCCTTGTGGCGGGATGGCGTTGCAATTGATCTCAGGTTCCCGGGCGAGGCGAACAGCGTCGCGGCGGGAATCAACGATGAGGGCGTGATCGTCGGCTCCTCGAACTCCGTCACTTTCGGCCCCCCTCATGCCACCTTGTGGGAGGGCTCGAGCGTGTCTTTCCTTGATGAGCTCGGCACAGGCTCGGGCATCGCCATGGACATCAACAACCACGGCCAAGTCGTGGGTAGTACGGGAACGTCTTTCACCGGCACTCCACACGCGACGCTCTGGGAAGCTGGAGCGGCCATCGACCTCAACTCACGGCTGCGCCCCGGGACCGTCGAAGCCGGCTGGGTGCTGAACACGGCCAATGCCATCAGCGACCAAGGCTGGATTGTCGGCCAGGCGTCCAATAGCAAGCTCGGCATCATCACCCATGCGTACTTGCTTTCCATCTCGGACCTCCCGGACGTTCCGCCGGTTCCGGAGCCGCAGACGTATGCGCTCATGCTGATGGGCGTGGCGCTACTGGCACTTCGCCGCGCTTGGCGATCTTAATCGGTACAAGGCGAAGCCCCACCTCGGGGAGCTGAACCGCATCCGGAGCGGCTTCCGGGACCCTCGTGCGGGATTCACCCGATCCTGGCCGACCTTGGGCGGGCACCCGTCTTGCGCCGCAGACTGCTCAATGGGCCTGTCATCACAGTTCGCAATGACGGCTCCATCCACCCCGCCCTTCCGGGCCATGGGTCTTCATGGGCAACTGCCCATACGGTGACTTAGGGACTGTGGGGCGGTAGGTCCAGGGAGTTTGGAGTCGAATCGACAGAGGAGCAACTTCATGCCACAACCCTCTTGTGTGAGAGCCCGTACGGCGCTGGTCGCCGCGTTACTCGGGTGGACAGTTCCTACCTTCGGACAATCGCTCGAACTCGTGTCGCAGTCGCGCGAGCTCAACGCGAGTTGGCATCTGGTACTCCAGAGCGCGTCAGGCTTTGTGGACGACGGGGAGCCCGCAAGCGCTTCGTTCGAGCTGCCTGGCGAGTGGGCCGCCACTGTCGGCAGCTCGGATGTCCACAGCAGGACGGTTCCCGACAGAACCGCCACGGCCAACGCAGTCGCGCAGGTAAGTTGGGACTCTTTCGTCGGTGCCGATCGGATCAGCTTCGAAACGCGGGCAACCGCGGTTGCGTCGGGATCCGCCACCGAGCCTGCCACGTTCATCGCCGCGGGAGGGGGTGCATCGACAATGCGGGTCTTCTTCGACGTCGCCACACCGACCGCCGTCTCCGTGCGCTGGACGACTGACTTCAGCTCGAACGGCGGCAGGCTTTTGGCCCAGCTCACGCGCGGGTCAGAGTTCGTATTCTTCCTGGGCGGCGACGCATCAAGCATTGGCCTGGGTCGCCATAGCTTCGAGGACTCCTTGCTGCTTCAGCCCGGCCGCTACGACCTCTTGTCGCAAGCTAACGCAGGATCATTTGCATCCAGCGTGCCGGTTTCGGGACAAGATCAGATTCCAACCTCCACGGTGTTCGCGGCCTTCTCCATCACGGCTGTCCCGGAGCCCGTGACATGGATCCTGATGGTCAGCGGACTGGTTCTCCTCGCGGCACGAGCTAATCGTTGTCGCGGCATAGCCGGTCCTGATACTCCCGGCTGCAAGCTAAGAGAAGGCGAGGCAGCCAGATGACGCATAGAGATTGCAAGGCAGCGCGATACCGTTCGTCGCTAAGTTGGACACCCTGACCACTCCCTTAGCGGACGTTGGTGAAGGACAGCAGCTGGCCGGGAGTGTGAGTACGCCGGAATGCCAGGAAGCCGACATCGATCGCAAGGCTGCACGCCGGTGGTGCAGTTCCACTTCAACTGGAAGCACATCTCCTCCGTCGCGGGCCTGACACCCTCGAATTTCTTGTTCCGGCTGTACGACGGTGCGGTCAAGAGCGAGCAGATCGTGGAGTTCTTGCGGGCCCTGCGCGCGCAGCTCAAGCGCAAGCTGCTGATCGTCCGGGACGGTGCGGCCCAGCACAAGAGTCGCATCGTGCGCGCAGACCTCGACAGCACCAAGCGCGCGATTCAGATGGCGCTGCTGCCGGCCTACTCGCCGGACTCAATCCGGTCGAATACCTGTGGGCCTGGCTCAGGCGTCACGCCCTGGCGAACTTCTGTCCGCGCTCGCTGGCCGAGCTCAAGACCACCGCGCGCAACAAATTGCGCAGCGGTCAGCACCGGCAATCGATCATCACCGCGTGCTGGAAGCAAGCCGAGCTGTGGTGATGTCATGGATTGTGTAAAGCTCAATAAGGTAGTCCTATCGTGATGTCCGGGCTTCACCCCTGGGGAGGACTTACATCGGACGAAAGAGGTGGCCGAACGCGCGGCTCACCTTCAACGGCCGCAGCAAGCCGCGCAAGGCCAGGCGGTAGTGCCCATTCTCGTCGCGCGTCGCACTCAGGATCGCGTTCGCATTGACCATCACGCTGCGGTGAACCTGGATGAAGTCGGTCGAGTCAATACGCGCCATCAGTTCACGCAGGCTCATGCGCACCAGCGCCTCGCCCGCGGGCGTCACGACGTTGACGTACTTCTCGGTCGCCTCGAAGCAGACCACATCGGCGACCGGGATCATTCTCACGGTGTTGCCCACGCCGGCCCGGATGACCTTGATGCGCTCGCTTGGCTCGGCTGGCGACGCGGCAAGTGACTGCATGCGCTGCATCAGTGCGGCCCGGTCGCCCACGTCGGGAGAGGCGCGCTCGAACAGTCGCGTCTTCAGCCGTTCGACCGTCTGCTGCAGACGTTCGGCCGTGGCGGGCTTGAGCAGGTAGTCGACCGCAGCGCGATCGAAGGCCGGGACCGCAAAGCTGTCGTAGGCAGTGATGAAGACGAAGAGCGGCTCGGCGCGGTCGTCGGGCCAGTCGTCGGCCACGGCCTCGGCCACCTCCAGGCCGGTGCGACCGGGCATCTTGATGTCCAGAAACATCACGTCGGGTGCGTGCAGCAGCCCGAGCTCCGTCGCCCGCAGGCCGTCTTCCGCGACGCCGACTACGCGAAGCTCGGGCCACACTTGTTCCAGCAGACGCGACAAGGCGCGAGCGAGCACGGGCTCGTCCTCTGCGATGACGGCGGTCGGAGCGGTGGCCAGGGTCATGGAGGTCCCTCTAGAAGGATCGTTTGGCAACGACGAATGGTGGACCCAGGGTTGCGCCGGGTCAGTCGGGGATGAACACCAGCGCGCTGACGCCCGCGGGACGGCGCCGCTGGAGGCTGAGGCGGGCGGCCGGGCCATAGACGGCGTGCAGCCGGTCGCGCACATGCTGCAGGCCATAGCTTGTTCCTGCGGGGCAAACGGCGGGGCCGTCCTCCTCATCCGCCGGCAGGCCGAGGCCGCTGTCGTTGATGCGGATCTCGATGCCGGCGGCGGTCGCGCGCGCAACCACCTCGATGCTGCCCGGGCCTACCTTGGGCTCCAGCCCGTGTTTGATGGCGTTCTCGACCAGCGGCTGCAGCAGCATGGGCGGTACCGTGATGGTCTCCAACGCAGGCGGCAGGTCCAGCGTGTAGGTCAGTCGTGGTCCCATGCGCAGGGACATGATGTCGAGGTAAGCGCGCAACTGGGCGAACTCCCGGCTCAGGACCACCGACTCCGTCTGCGACGCCGCCAGCGCACTGCGCAGGTACACGATCAGCTGGTCGATCATCGACTCGGCACGATCGACGTCCTCGCGTACCAGTGAGCGAAGGTTGGCCAGGGTGTTGAAGAGCATGTGGGGCTCGAGCTGAGCCCGCAGCAGGCGCAGTTGGGCGTCGACTGCCAGGCGTTGCGCCTCCGAGCGCGCGGCCGCCTCCGTGGCCAACTGCTCGCGTGTGGCGTAGTAGTGCAGCCCCACGCCACCCACCAGCAGGGTGAAAAGAACCGGGATCAGGCTGACGCTCAGATACCCGACCATGCGCAGCGGCTCACCCAGCATCAGGAAGGCGAACTGGTGCCCCACGACGAAGCCGGTGGGTATGGCAACGGCTCCTGTGAGGAGCCAGCGGGTCATCGGTCTGAATTGCGAGAAGGCCCGAGTGCGCCGCAGCAGCAGCACGCACACCACCATCGTCATGCCGACGCACTCGTGGAACACCAGCAGCCGGGGCCAGGTATCGAGCCCGGGGGACAGCAAGTACAGGAGCGTCGCAGCCAGTGCCCAGAAGACGGCGGCGATCGCGATGGCGCGCAGCGCGCCTCTGAGCGTGTCGGGCCACAACTCGGCGGTGCGCGTCGAAGAGAGATACATGGTGGGCACTGGTGCTGCGAGAGTGTGAGGCACCCGGCCCGACTCTAGAGCCGACGCGGTGCAACGCCAAGCCGCTAGAGGCTCGAGCCCAGCGCCATCACGACCCCGACCCCAAGCCCGTAGGGAATGTGCGAGACCGTGCTGGCCAGCAGGGCGTTGGATCCGCGCGGCCCGCGCCGCCCGAACCAGCCCCAGCCGAAGGCCGGCAGCAACAGCAGCCAGGGCAGCAGCGAAGTCGCTGCCCCGAACGCCACACCACCCCAGAGGTGTTGGATGGGCAGATTGAAGCCCGCGGCGTGGACGAAGGCCGCGTACAGCAGCGCGACCCCACCGCCGCCGACGAGAAAGTGGAACGCCCAGCCGGTACGCACCTCGCCCGGGCGCTCCGGGGAGCGGGCGATATCGGCATGCGCCCATTGCCCGCGCAGCAGGCCCAGGGCCCAGCGGCCGACCAAGGCGACGTTGACGCCGCTGGTCAGGCCCGCCCGGGCGGCGAACGTCTCGGTGATGTCCATCAGGACGGCGCCGACGATGCCGCCGACATAGGCCAGGACAAAGCTGTTCACGGTCGGTCTCCTTTGTGTGGAAGCGGGGCGTGATCAACCCGCGAGGTCAAGATACCGGCAGCAGCCGGGTGGCGGCTGGCGGCGTCGTGCCGGTTGGAGTCCGGCTCAGGATTGGGCGCAGCCGGCGCCGGCACTGGCGCCGCATTTGCACTGCGAGCCGCACTGGCATTGAGCGCGGCATTGGCACTTCGGGCCGCAGGCGACGGCGGTTTGTGCGGCGGCTTGCTGGCAGCCGCAGGTGCAGCCGGTACCGGGACAGGTGGTGCAGCTGCAGGTGGATTGTTGGGTGGCGTTCATGGTGGGTTCCTTCAGGTTGCATCGAGGACGGGATGTCTTCGATGGCTGCACTTTCGGCGGTGCGGCGGCGCTCGGACAGCTCTATGAGACGAACAGTCGGCGGACGTGCGGGAGCGGTCTCCCTGATCGACCGAGTGGTCACGCCGTCGAACCCCTACTTCGTTCTCACCGCTCAAGTAAACCGGCTTCCCTATGAACGCTGCCCGTGAGCGACCGGTCGCGGAGAGAGCGGTCCTTCGGACGGCCGCAGCTGAGGGACTGCAATCAGTCTTGACGTGTCGATCGGTGGCGGCCATCCTCCCATCCTTCCTTGGGATAGAGCCCGACGCCAACTCGACAAGCTTGTCTACAACGGCTGTGCACGCAACACGCCGCCAGCACGCACGAAGTTGCCGCCACCGAGATGGTGGATCGTCTGCAGCGCGAGGTTGTCATCGCGAAACGACCAATGGCCGTTTGCGAAGATGCGTTCGTCGGCGGCGGCCGCAACCACCTCCGCGAAGCAGGTGTCGTACGCGTCCTCGGTATGCGGTTCGCGAATCAATCGGCATTCGAGCCAGGCGGCGCAGCCCGACTCGATGAGCGGTACGCCGAGTGCGGGTCCGGTCCTTGCGGCGATCCCGTGGCGAGCGAACTTGTCGATGTCGCGGCCGCTCGCGCTGCCGACAGCGTGGGTCAGGTCGACCAGCGCAGCACCTGGAATGCAGAGGCCAAATGCGCCACTGGCCGTGATGAGTTCGCGTGTGTAGGTTCGCTTGTCGATGACCACTGCCACGCGGGGCGGCGTGAATTCGACTGGCATAGACCACGCGGCCGCCATCACGTTTCGGCGCCCGCCGTCGGCGCTGGTCACCAGCACGGTCGGGCCGTGGTTGATCAAGCGGCTGGCGTGCTCGGAAGCAACCGGTCGGAAATGCTCATTCATCGTGCCAGCTCCAAGAATCTGGGGATCGGATGCTCGGGTGCGCTTGGTAGATTTTCAATCTTGACCAGGCGGCCGGCATGCTCGAACGCAACCGGTTGGAAGTGTTCGATCATTTCGTCGGCTCCAGGCTATTCGGGTCAGGCGCCCGGGTACGTGTGATAGACCTTGTTGACGATGATCCACTTGCCGTCGATCTTCACAAGATTGAAGAAGTCCGTGAAGCGATAGCCGGCCACATTCTCGCTGTCCACGCGCGCGTTCGCCGCGATCCCGGCGACATCGATACGGGCGATGGCAGTCCGCGCCTTCGGAGAGTGTTCGAGCGTGTCGACGATGTCGTAAAGCTTCTGGATCTCCGGCCCGACTACTTCGTTCCCATTGACGCCGAAGATTGTCGCCTTCTCGTGAAATGCCAGTTTCGTTGCTGCGCTGTTGCCATAGGCGTTGCCTTCGAGGTACTTGTTCAGCACCTCGGCGATCGCGTTGTACTCCTGGACGTAGGTGGGTTCGGTCATTGCAAGTTTCCGGTTGGATGGAAGAAAAAGGGGCGCCCGGGCGGGGAGCACCGGGCGTCGAGTTGGTTGGCACTTGGGCTGGATGCTCAGTCCGTCGTGACACCGCGACCACGACCACGCGGATCGGCGACCGGCGTCGGGGTGCCATTGGTGATCTGTATCGCTTCAACGTCGGTGTTGAACCAGTTCGTCGTGACGGTGTAGCCCCGGCCGACAAGCTCTGCAGCGACATCGGACGGGATCGGCGAGTAGGGCTCGCCTTCCATCACGGTGCCCTGAGGCAACTGGTGATGGAAGCGGCGATTCTTGACGGCTTCCTCGGCGGTCATGCCGTAGTCGTACATGTCCGCGAGCACCTGGTACACGGCCGTGAAGATCCTCGACCCACCGGGGGTGCCGATCACAGTGACCGGCTTGCCATCCTTGATGACGATTGTTGGCGACATCGACGACAGCGGGCGCTTGCCGGGAGTGGTCTCGTTGGCAGTACCGCCAATGACGCCAAGCGAATTGGGTTGGCCCGGTACCGTGGCGAAATCGTCCATCTCGTCATTGAGCGCAAACCCCGCTCCGCGAACGATCACCCCGCTGCCATACGGGTTGTTCAGCGTGAAGGTGTTCGACACGGCATTGCCCCATTTGTCGACGATCGAGAAGTGCGTCGTATGCATCTTCGGTGCGCCCGACTTGACGTCCGCTGTCGGCGTGATGGCCGTCGGGTTGACTTCGGCTGCTCGCTCTGCGATGTAGGTCGGGTCCAGCAGTCCGGCGACCGGAACACTGACGAAGTCGGGGTCGCCCAGGAAGGTTGCGCGGTCCGCAAAGACGCGCTTCATCATCTCGGCGTTGAGATGCATGTACTGCGCGCTGTTGACAGGGACCCCCGAGAACAAGGTATTTGAAAGCGCAGACTTCATTCCGAGCAGCTGGGCGAGCGCGATACCCCCGGAGCTGGGCGGCGGCGAGCTCAGCACGGTCATGCCATTCCATTGGATCGAGATCGGGTCGCGCCAGACGACCTTGTACGCTGCAAGATCCGCCTTGGTGACGACGCCTTTCCCGCCATCCTGGGTCATCGCCGTCACCAGCAGATCGGCGGTTTGGCCCTGATAGAACTCGGTGGCGCCATTGGCCGAGATGCGATCGAGCGTCGAAGCGAGTTCGGGCTGCTTGAACAACGTGCCTGTGGACAGGCCCCCGAAATATTCGGTCAGGTTCGCGGGGTAAGGCGTGGCCGCGAAGGCATTGAGCATGAAGTCCCGCCAAACGATCGAGTCGTTCGCCGGGTAGTAGCCGTTGCGAGCCAGAGCGATGGCCGGGGCCATCAGCTGCGACCAAGGCAACTTGCCGAACTTCTGGTGGGCGGCCCAGAGGCCTGCCACCGTCCCTGGGACGGCGACGGCCTGTGCCCCCCAGACGCTGCTGTTCGGATCCTGATTGCCGGCGGAATCCTTGAACTGCAGATAGAAGTCCGACTTCGTCGCCGCGGGCGCAACCTCACGATAGTCGAGGAAGTACGGCTTGCCGTCCATGTAGATGGTCATGAACCCGCCGCCTCCGATGTTTCCGGCTTCGGGGTAGGTCACGGCGAGCGTGAAGGCCGTGGCGACGGCTGCGTCAATGGCGTTGCCGCCCTGACTGAGGATCTGTTTGGCGACTTGCGCGCTGTAGTCATCACCGGTCGCTGCGGCACCGGACGACAGGACGGCGGGTTTGTCGTCACCGCCTCCGCCACACGCGACGATGACTGAAACCGGTATGGCGACCGCGAGAGCCAGGAATGTGCGTCGTGCGGACGCGGGCAACTTCAACATCTTGATTTCTCCTTCAGGTTGGGCCGGGCTCAGCTGCGCTGAGATCCAGCAATGGGACGGCGTCGGGCAAGTCAGCCCCCTGGCGCGGCCTTCGCGGCGTGCGCATTGGGGTCTTGTTGGTGTTGATGCAGCAGTCGCGGCGAGCGGCCAGGTATGTGCCGCTGCCTCGATGCTTGTGAACGTTGCTCAGGTCTTCTTGCTGGCCTCGTACCTGGCCTTGTTCTCGGCATTGGGGGGATACAGGCCCGGCAGGACGGTCCCGGCGTTGACCTCTTGCATGATCCAGCCCTCGAAGCGCTCCTGCTCGACGGATTCAGCGACGATTTCGTTCACGAGCGCTGCAGGAATCACGACGGCGCCGTCCTGGTCCGCCACAATGACATCGTCGGGGAACACCGCGACGCCACCGCAGCCGACGGGTTGCTGCCAATCGACGAACGTCAGGCCGGCAACGGAAGGAGGTGCTGCCGCGCCACTCGCCCACACCTTCAGGTGGGTGCCCAGGACGCCACCCAAGTCGCGAAGCACGCCGTCGGTAACGAGCGCCGCGACGCCACGCTTGACCATGCGAGCACAGAGGATGTCACCCCAGATGCCGGCGTCCTTGACGCCCATCGCGTCGACGACCGCGATGCAGCCTTGTGGCATCGCCTCGATGGCCGCGCGGCTGGATTTGGGTGAGGCCCAGGATGCAGGCGTGGCCAGGTCTTCACGCGCAGGAACGAAGCGCACCGTGAAAGCGCGGCCGACGGTGCGCGGCGTGCCAGGCACGAGCGGGAATGCCCCGCGGATCCAGACGTTGCGCAGGCCCTTCTTCAGCAGAATGGTCGTCAGGGTGGCAGTGGTCACGCCCGAGAGCGCCTCGAAGATTGTCGTGTCGTTGGTCATGTTGCGGTCCTGTTGTGATGTATGGAGGTGGCGTGGCGGTCAAACGTTGGGGATGAGTCCGCCGTCCACGCGCACGCTCGAGCCCGTCACGTACGAGGCACGCTCGCTGGCAAGGAAGGCGACGACGTCGGCGTACTCCTCGGGCTTGCCGTAGCGGCCGAGCGGGATGGAGGCCGCGCTCTCGGCCTCCACCAAAGCCGCATCGCGGCCCTCGCGCTGGGCTTTGGCCCCATCGAGAAACTGGGTGCGCGCGGTGGCAATGCGGCCCGGCACCACGACGTTGACCGTGATGCCCTGCGAGGCCACCTCACGGGCCAATGTCTTGGACCAGCCGAGCAG
>Ga0070667_100004448_pt1 | contig 11816 bp, 11 predicted proteins | sample KBSS33metaG_FD_64659 | JGI IMG/M metagenome (GOLD analysis project Ga0070667, IMG submission 64659) | Switchgrass rhizosphere microbial communities from Kellogg Biological Station, Michigan, USA - KBS S3-3 metaG | ecosystem: Host-associated > Plants > Roots > Rhizosphere > Soil ...
TCGGCGGATTTCAGGTAGTAGCCGTCGCCGTCGAACTTGAACCGGTTCGGATCCGACAGCGTTTTGCCGGTCTGGACGCACAGCAGCGCCTCGTGGTTGTGTGCGGCGTCGCGGGTGACGTAGTGGCAGTCGTTGGTGGCCAGCGGAGGGATGCCGAGTTTCTGGCCGATTTCGAGCAGCCCGTCGCGCACCCGGCGCTCGATGTCGAGGCCGTGGTCCATCAGCTCGAGGAAGTAGTTGTCGGGACCGAAGATCTCGCGCCACTTGGCCGCCGACTCCAGCGCTTCACGTTCGTGACCGAGCCGCAGCCGCGTCTGCACCTCGCCGGACGGGCAGCCGGTGGTGGCGATGATGCCCGACGCGTGCTCGGCGATGAGCTCGGCGTCCATCCGCGACCACTTGCCGAGCTGACCCTCGAACGAGGCCAGTGACGAGAGCTTGAACAGGTTGCGCAGACCGGTGGCGTTCTCGGCGACCATGGTCAGGTGGGTGTAGGACCCGCTGCCCGAAACGTCGTCGCTCTTCTGGCTCGGGTCGCCCCACAGGATGCGCTTGGTTTCAAAGCGCGACGCAGGCGCGATATAGGCCTCGATCCCGATGATCGGCTTGATGCCCACATCGGTGGCGGCGTTGTAGAACTCGCTGGCGCCGAACATGTTTCCGTGGTCAGTCATCCCGATCGCGGGCATCTGCAGCCGCTCCGCTTCGGCGAGCATCGGCTTGACCTTCGCGGCACCATCCAGCATCGAGTATTCGGTGTGGTTGTGGAGATGCACGAAGGACCGATGAGCGCTTGCGCGAAGAGCAGACGAATCGGAGTTCATAGGGAAGCCAGTCTATGGCCGCGGTCCGACACTTCTCGGCGTGTCGCTGTGCGTGTCTTTGCCGGCGTGCCTTAAGCGGGGAATCGGCGGGCGCCCGGCTCCAGCGGTAGCCGCAGACTGTTCACGAGATAGCTCACGGTCCGGTAGGTGCCTGCGAGCATGAGCAGCTCCATGATCGCCTCGTCGCTGTGGTGTGCGGCCAGCTGAGTCCAGATGCCGTCGTCGACCGTGCAGGTCTGCTGCAGGCTGTCGCACAACCGGATGAGCACCCGGTCTTCGTCGGCCCAGCAGGTGTCCTCGGGCCCGCCGTCCACCAGCGACGCGATCTGCGCTTCGGTCAACCCGGCCTTGGCCGCGAAGACGGCCACGTGCACTCCCCATTCGTATTCGGCGCCGCACGATGCCGTCACCCGGTCGATGACGATCTCACGCTGCCGAATCGTCAGGTGGCCCCGGTCGAGCAGACCCGAGTTGAAGAACTTGAAGAACAGCCGTCGATCGCGGGCCATCGTCGTGAAGAGGACCAGCGGCGGCGCGCCCCGCATGATCGCGTCGATCGCCTCTTGCATGTCGGATTCCAGCGGCGCCGCCGCCGGGGCAATCCGCGCGCTATGGATTTTATAGCTACTCATGCTGGCACTGTACGCACCTGTGCTACAAAATGTGAAGCATGACTTCACTGAAGATCGGATCGCCTGTCCGTGGCTCGACGTCAGGCAGACCGATCATGGTTGCCCTCGACATGCTTGGCCGTCGCGGTGCGCTGCGCGCGCTCTGGGAACTGCGTGGCGGCCCATTGACATTCCGGGCTTTGCAGGCCGCCTGCGAGACAAATCCCGGTTCGCTCAACACCCGGCTCCGCGAACTGCGAGACCTCGGCATCGTCGACCACGATGCCGGCGGGTACCGGCTCACGGATCAGGGCCGTTCGCTGATGACTGCCCTTGAGCCGCTGCAGGACTGGGCCCACCAATGGGTAGCCGCCACGGTTGCCGAGGGGCGTTAGTCGATCCGCGACCGTCCGCGCCGCAACACCCGTTTGACGGTCGGCATCGGATGCAATTCCCAGCCGATTTGCACGAGTACCCCGGCCGCGATGAACGCGGCGACGAGGACTGCGAACCAGATGCCAACCATGGACAGAACGCTATTGCCGTCCCACCGGGGAGGAATCGGGTGTTTCCCTCGAAAACGAAAGCGATTGCCCTCGAAAAGGTCAGGGTCACCCTGATCCGCGACTGACCTGCGGTAACAAGATCAGCCAGTCAGTCCTGGCCAGACATCGGGAAGTCCGTCGGCACCGACGCCGGCAGGAACGGGAGGGGTCAAGCTGAGCGTTCGGCCGTTCTTCTGCTGATCTAGCAATCCCCTTGTCATCAGCCGGTGAAGTTGCTTGGCAATCTCAGCCATGTTGTTGTGTTCGACAATAAATCCGGCGTAGAAACCCATTCCCAGGAACATCGCGAGCAACATGCTCACCACTGCGGGGGCATCGGTTCCGGAGGGGACTTCGCCGCGGGAGATCGCGTCGTCGATGATCGAGGCATAAAACTCCTGCACGGCGGCGACCACCGGACCGGGGTGCTCCTTGAGGCTAGGACTGCGATGCGATTCCAACCGGGCAGTGATGACGAATCGCAACATCGACTGATCCGCGAAGCCCGATCGGTCTGCGGCCATGGCGAAGGTCGTCAGCTGGTTCAGCAGAGTGTCTTGACGTTTCGCTTCTGCAATGCAGTCGGCGACAATCGAATACGCCTCCGCGATGAGGCAGTCGTAGATCTCCTCGCGCGCGTGGAAATAGTAGTGCATGGTTGGCCGGCTCAGCCCTGCGCGAGACGCGATGGCCTGAAAGTTGGCGGCCTCATACCCGCGTTCGTTGATCACTTCGCGCGCCGCGCGAAGAATGCGCGCACGCGTCTCAGCCGAGTCTGCACCCACCGGACGGCCGCGTCCCCTGCCCCCAGAAAATCGGTCAGCGTCGCTCCCCACGAGCAAACGCTAAGTCATAGCTAGTGTGTTTTCAACGCAAACGCCAGAAAAGATAGTCGGCCACCCCGGGATCCGTGGTCAGTTCGATGGCCCGGCGGAACGCTTTCGCGGCTTCCGCGGGCCGCCCCGCCTCGGCAAGTAGATGCGCCCGCGTGGCCCAAAATGGCTGAAACCGCGCAGCGGCCGGGTTATCGATCGCGGCAAGCCTGCGCAGCCCCGCCTCGGGTCCGTCGAGTTCGCCGTCGACCGCCGCAGCGGCCACGGCTGCCCCCAGCGACGGCGCGATTCGCAGCAGTGCCCGGTGCAGCTTGCTCAGCACATCCAGGTCGACAGCGCCATGGGTGGCCCTGGCGCAATGGGCGGACTGGATCGCCGCCTCGTATTGGAACCGGCCAGGCGTGTGGTGCTCGTATGCGCGCCGTAGCAGGCCCTCGCCACGGGCGATCAGTGCCGCGTCCCAAAGATCGGTGTCTTGTTCGTCGAGCGGGACAAAGGCGCCCCCCGCGGTGCGCCGAGCCGGTCGGCGCGCCTCCGACAGGCACACCAACGCGGCGAGGCCGAGCACCTCCGGCTCATCGGGCAGCAACTCGGCGAGTACGAGCGCCAGATGCAACGCTTCGGCGGACAACGATTCGATCGGTGCGCCCTGCGGCGCGAGTTGCCAATCAATCGAATAGGCACCGTAAACCGCTTCGAGGACCGCGGGCAGTCGGTCGGCGAGGTCATCCCGTTCGGGCAGCACGAACGGGATGCCTGCGTCGCGGATGCGTTTCTTGGCACGCACCAGTCGCTGTGCCATGGTCGCGGGTTCAACGGCGAAAGCGGTGGCGATCGCGGTGGCCTCGACACCAAGCACGGACTGCAACATCAGCGGTGTACGAATGTTCGGCGCGATCGCCGGATGTGCGCAGACCAACATCAGCTCCAGCCGCCGATCCGGTATAGCGGACATGTCGTCATCCAAAGATGTTGGGGAATAGTCGATTTCGTCTAGTGGCTCGGTCATCCGATAGCCGGAGGATTTCCAGAGGTCGCGTAATCGGTTGCGTGCCACGGTCAGCAGCCAGCCTTCGGGGTTCGCGGGTATGCCGTCGTCGGGCCACCGCGCGAGCGCGCGTTCGAACGCGTCGGCCAGCGCATCCTCGGCGGCGGCGAGATCGCGCGTCGGCGCCGCCAGCACCGCCAGCAGTCTGCCGTAGGAGTCCCGGGTGAGCTCAGCGACCAGGGACTGGATTGCTAGGGGTTGTACCACCCGCGGTCGGCGGCGTATGTCCGCGCCACCGGACGGATCTCGATCCAGCCCCAGCCGTTGGCGGGATTGCGTTGCGCCCACTTCAGCGCCTCGTCGAGGTTGTCGACCTCGATGACGAAGATGCCGCCGAGTTTCTCCTTGGTGTCTGCGAACGGGCCGTCCTGGATTTCGGGCGTGCCGGTGTGGGCGGTGACGGTGGTGGTGGCGACGACGGATTCGAGCACCTCGGTGTCGATCAGCACACCGGCGTCCGACAAGTCGTCGGCGTACTGCTGGAAGGCGGCCATGGCGGGCGCCATGTCCTCCTCGGTCAATCCGACTTCTGTGCCCTCCTGGTAATGCATCAACAGGCAGTACCTCATGGCGTGATCCTCTCTAACTCGATGGTGTCATTACGGAGATGACGATTCGAGTGCCCGCCGATCGACACGGGCCCGCCACCATGCGTCGGCGGTGAACACCGCCAGCGCCACCCAGATCAACCCGAAGCCCAACCACCGCGCCGGCGGCATCGGCTCATGGCCGACGACCACACCCCAGGTCAATTGCATGGCCGGGGTCAAGTAGAACAGCAAGCCCATCGTCACCAGCGGCAACCGCTGAGCAGCGGCGGCGAACAGCAGCAGCGGCAGCGCCGTGAACACTCCGGACAGGATCATCAGCACCACGTGACCCGGGCCGTGGTCGATGAAGGTGCCGCGGCCCGTCACCTGCAGCACCACGATGTAGGCGAGCGCGAAGGGCGCAGCCAGTCCAGCCTCTATGCCGACGCTGACCCGCGGGTCGACGGGCACCACCTTCTTGATCGCCCCGTAGAGACCGAACGACAGTGCCAGCCCGAGCCCGATCACGGGCAGCGAGCCGACTTCCACCGTCAGCACCACCACCGCGATCACCGCGATGCCCAACGCCGCGAACTGTGCGCGGTTGAGCCGCTCACGGAAGACCAGCAGCCCCAGCGCCACCGTCACCAGTGGGTTGATGAAGTAGCCGAGCGCGGCGTCCACGACGTGGCCGTTGTTCACCGCGTAGATGTAGATAACCCAGTTGATCGAGATGAGGGCCGACGCCAACGTCAGCAACAGCCAAGTGCGCCCGGTGATCTGGCGGATATCACCTAACCTGCGCACCGCCGCGATGACAACGACCATCAGCGCCACGCACCAGATGATTCGGTGGGCCAGGATCTCGAATGCGCTGGCGGGCTTCAGTAGCGGGAAGAACGCCGGGAACAGGCCCCACGACGCATACGCGCCGACGCCGAACAACAACCCTGATCTACGGCGGTCACTCACAGTTCGTGGTTGCGCAACACATCGAGCGCATGCTGCAAGTCGTGCGGATACGGGCTGGTGATCTCCACGCGCCTGCCGTCGGCGGGATGAGCGAACGCCAGCGACCGTGCGTGCAGCCACTGACGTTGCAGGCCAAGCTTTTTCGCCAAGGTCGGATCGGCGCCGTACGTGATGTCGCCTGCGCATGGATGGTGCAGTGCGGCGAAATGCACCCGGATCTGGTGGGTGCGTCCGGTTTCCAGTTCGATGTCGAGCAGGCTTGCCGCCTGGTGCGCCTCGAGTGTGTCGTAGTGCGTGACGCTGTGCCGGCCCTGTTCGGTCACCGCGAACTTCCAGTCGTGCCCGCGGTGGCGCCCGATCGGCGCGTCGATGGTGCCACTGGACGGATCGGGATGACCCTGCACCAGTGCGTGATACCGCTTTTCGACAGTGCGCTGTTTGAACGCCCGCTTGAGTACGGTGTAAGCGCGTTCCGAGAGCGCGACCACCATGACGCCCGAGGTGCCGACATCCAGTCGGTGCACGATCCCCTGGCGTTCGTGGATCCCCGACGTGCTGATACGAAAGCCCGCCGCAGCGAGCCCGCCGAGCACCGTCGGCCCGTGCCATCCGACGGTCGCATGCGCGGCAACACCTGGCGGCTTGTCGACGGCGACGATGTCGGCATCGGAGTACAGGATCTCCATGCCCTCGATCTCGACGGGCGTATTCTCCACCGGCGCAGGCGCTTCGGGGAGCCGTACCTCCAGCCACGCGCCTGCGGTCAGCTTGTCCGACTTACCGGCGGGGGCGCCATCGACCTCGACGCCGCCGTCCTCGGCCAGCGCCGCGGCCGCCGTTCGCGACAGCCCGAGCAGCCGCGCCAGGCCGGCGTCGACGCGCATTCCGGCCAGCCCCTCCGGGACTGGCATCGAGCGGGTCGTCACTCGGACGGGTCGGCCTTGCGGCGGCCGACGGTGTCGAAGTCAAAACCGAACAGCGACAAGGCAACCAGCAGGATCGCTCCGCCGACCACCGACGGGTCGGCGACGTTGAACACCGGCCACCAGCCGATCGACAGGAAGTCCACCACATGCCCGCGCAGCGGTCCCGGTGACCGGAAGAACCGGTCGACCAGGTTGCCCATGGCGCCACCGAGGATCATGCCGAGTCCGATCGCCCACCACGGCGAGACCAGTCGCCTGCCCATCCAGATGATGCCGATCACGACGCCGGTCGCGATCAAGGTCAACATCCAGGTGTAGCCGGTCGCCATCGAGAACGCCGCGCCGGAATTGCGCACCAATGTCCACGTGATGGTGTCTCCGACGATCGACACCGGCTGACCGGGGGTCAGCAGCCGCACCGCGAGCACCTTCGTGACGATGTCGAGGACCAACACGACCCCGGCGACAGTCAGGAGCAGACGCAGCCGCTTATGTGCAGGCTGCTGCGGCGCCTCCTCGTCAGTCACGGGTTCGGCCGCGCCCGGGGATTCATCAGTCACTCCCCCATCATCGCAGGAGACTGGATTTGAAATGATTCCCCCATGGGTCGCCTCGTCGTCGTCACCACCGGCGGCACCATAGCCACCAGCAGCGACGACACCGGGGTCAAGCGACCGACCCGCAGCGGCGCGGACCTGACCGCCGGGCTAGACGTCGACGTCGTCGATCTGATGGCGATGGACAGCTCGCAATTGACACCCGCGCACTGGGACCAAATTCGCGCATCGGTGCTGTCGGCCTGCAAGAACGACGGAGCCCAGGGTGTGGTCATCGCCCACGGCACCGACACCATGGAGGAGACGGCGCTCTGGCTCGAGCTGACCTACGACGGCGAGATGCCCGTGGTGGTCACCGGCGCACTGCACAGCGCCGACGCGCCCGACGCAGACGGACCCGGCAATCTGCGCGATGCGCTGACGCTCGCCGCCAGCGCGCAGGCCCGCGGGCAAGGCGTCTTGGTGACCCTGGCCGGCACGGTGTGGCAGCCATTGGGACTGCAGAAGTCCGCGACGGGTGACATGCGCGGATTCACGGGCGACGTGCTCGGCAACGTCGCCGACGGGCGGTTCATCGCGCAGCGATCCAAGGACCGGCCGTTTCTCGGTCCACTGTCTGGGGCGGACGCGCCGCGCGTTGACATCATCGCGGTGTACCCCGGCGCAGACCCGGTCGCGATGGACGCCTGTGTCGAGGCGGGCGCTCGCGGCATCGTGCTCGAGGCCGTCGGCGCGGGTAACGCAGGCGCCGTGGTGATCGAAGGGGTGCGGCGGCATTGCCGCGACGGGGTGGCGGTCGCGGTGTCCACCCGGGTGCCCGGTGGAAAGGTCACCGCCGGTTACGGCCCCGGCAGGGACCTTGTCGACGCGGGAGCGGTGCTGGTGCCGCGGCTGCCGGCGGCGCAGGCCCGTGTGCTGCTGATGGCCGCCTTGGCCGCCGGCTCACCCGTCGAGGAGGTCCTCCGCCGCTGGGGCTGAGCGGGCCGCCAGCTCGCTGACGAAGTCCGGCCAGTCCAGGCTGTCGACGGGGTTGGCCCGCTCGATGCCGGGGGTGTCGTCGGGAAACGTGTGCACCGGGCCGGGCCCGGTGCTGCGCGTCTCGAACCGCAGGGTCATCACGCCGTGGCCCGCGCCCTGAATCCAGCCGTGCCCGTGTTCGGGGTGGACCACGTCGTCGCCGACGCGCCATGCCGGCGCGGTGGCGGCCAGATCGCTGACCGTCTGCGGCAGCTGCGTGTCGGACACTTCCTCGGCCATCAGCTCGAGGTCTGGAAACAGGGACTCCTGGCGGACATCGGACAAGCCCGAAAAGCCAACGCCGACAAGGCGAATCGGGCCGATTTCGACGGGGTCGAGCAGCAGCCGCCTGGCCATGGCGATCAAGGTCGGGGCATCGGTCGTCGCGTACGGCAGCGTGGCCGACCGCGTCAGAATGCTCATGTCGGACTTCTTCAGCTTCACCGTCACGGTGCGGGCGCCGCGACCGTCCTTCTCCAGCCGTGCATGCGCATGCTCACCGATCGGCCCTGCGGCTTCCCGCAACTGGTCGAGCGTGGTCAGGTCTTCCGGGAAGGTCGATTCTGCGCTGATCTGTTTGGCAGGAGCGTTCTCGGCGACCGGTCGCTCATCGATGCCCTGCGCGAGCCGGTGCAGCGACGGCCCGACGGTCGCCCCGAGGATGTTCGCGGCCTCGGCGTCCGTCAGCGCCGCAAGCTGGCCTACGGTATCGATGCCGAGCCGGTGCAGTTTCTCTTCGGCCACGGGCCCGATGCCCCACAGCCGTCGCACCGGAAGGCCGTGCAGCAGAACGGTTTCCTCATCGCGGCGCACCACCCGGATGCCGTTCGGTTTGGCGAGATCCGAGGCGATCTTGGCGATCTGCTTGCCCGATCCCGCACCGACCGATGCGACCAGCCCCGTCTCCTCGCGGATCCGGTCCTTGAGGTGTCGGCAGAACGCGTCGACGTCCGCGGCGTCCGCACCGGACAGCTCGGTGGGCTCGCCGAAGGCTTCGTCGAACGAGAGCTGCTCGAGCACGGGCACCAGCGTTCGGACGGTCTCGAACACGCGGCGGCTGGCCACGCCGTAGACCACGCCGCGCGGCGGCAACACCACGGCCGGGGCGCCGACGAGGCGGCGAGCCTGATGCATGGGCATCGCCGACCGGGCGCCGTAGACGCGGGCCTCGTAGCTGGCGCCTGCGACCACACCGCGGCCACCAAGCCCGCCGACGAGCACGGGCCGTCCCCGCAGGGTGGGCCGGGTCAGCTGCTCGACGGACGCGAAGAACGCATCCATGTCGAAGTGCAGCACCCAGCGCGAATCCACAGTTCCCGATGCTATGGCCACGGGCTGACGTCGCCGACCGTGTCCCCGAGGGACACTCTTCTGCAGAGCGTCATCATTTGTTGACAGCGCTGGAAAGTGCGGCTCCGTGGAGAGGGTGCGATGGCTACCGAGAAGACCGACTATCGCCTCAACGGCGTACGAATCGTGCACGCCGACGAACTGGACACCAACACCGCGCAGACGCCCGGCATGAATCGGGCGGCAGCGATCAACGCCGCGCGCGCCGGAGCCGAGAAGCTGTGGGCGGGCACGGTTGTGATCCATCCCGACGCCAAGACCGGTCCGCACCACCACGGCCACCTCGAGAGCGTGATCTACGTCGTCGCGGGCCGGGCCCGGATGCGATGGGGCGAACGCCTCGAGTTCACCGCGGAAGCCGGCCCAGGCGATTTCATCTACGTCCCGCCGTACGTACCGCACCAGGAGATCAACGCCAGCGCCGACACACCTCTGTCGTGCGTCGTGGTCCGCAGCGACCAGGAGCCGGTCGTCGTCAACCTGGAGCCACCCGACTTGGAAGCCGATCCCGAACGCGTGCAGTGGGTCGATGACATTCACCCTGGCACCTAAGCCTTCTCGATAGCCTTCTCGATCGCCACCCGAACGCCGTCGCCGATCTCCGCGCCGTTGACCGGCTCACGGAACTCAAACGCCGTCGCCAGGGTCTCACCGGCGATCAGGTCGGCGTGCGTCCGCGCCCACTGCTCCTTGTCCTCGGGCACAGCGATCGTCACCCGGATCCGGTCGGATACATCGAGACCCGTCGACTTGCGCAGATCCTGCAGCTCCCGAATCAGGTCGCGCGCCCAGCCCTCTGCTTCGAGCTCCGGCGTCACCGTGCCGTCGAGCACCACCAAGCCGGCGCCCTCGGGCAGCGCTGTGGTGAACTCGGGATCGGCGGCCACCAGCCGCGAGTTGTACTCCTCGGGCTGCAGCACAGCAGGACCGGCAGTCAACGTGCCGTCCGCGTTGAGGACCGCCTCCCCTGCCTTGACGGCCTTGATCGCTGCCTGCACGTCCTTGCCGAGCCGCGGACCGGCCACCTTGGCGTTGACCGTCAGGTCGAATCGACCGTAGGTGTCGATGTCGTCGGTGAGCTCGACGGCCTTCACGTTGAGCTCGTCGGCCAGCAGGTCGGTGAACGGCGCAAGCCGCTGCGGATTCTCCACTGCCACAGTCAGTTTCGGCAACGGAAGCCGCACCCGCAGCTTCTTCGCCTTGCGCAAGGACGACGCCGCCGAGGCGACCTCGCGCACCTGGTCCATGGCCGCGACGAGTTCCGGATCCGCCGGCACCACACCGGCTTCCGGCCAGTCGGTCAGATGCACCGACCGCTCGCCGGTCACGCCGCGCCAGATCACCTCGGTGATCAACGGAAGCAGCGGCGCCGCCAGCCTGCCCGTCACCTCGAGCACCGTGTGCAGCGTGTCGATCGCGTCGGGATCCTCTTCCCAGAACCGCTGACGTGACCGCCGCACATACCAATTCGTCAGCGCTTCGGTGAACTGGCGCAGCTGATCACACGCGCCATAGATGTCACAGACGTCCAGCGACTCGGTCAGGTCGTCGCGCAGCGCGGCGAGCTTGGCCAGGATGTAGCGATCGAGCACATGGCGCGAATCGGTGCGCCAGGTGCCCTTCTTCGGCGCGTACAGCGCCAGAAACGTGTAGGCATTCCACAACGGCAACAGCACCTGCCGGACGCCTTCGCGGATGCCCTGCTCGGTGACGATCAGGTTGCCGCCGCGCAGGATCGGCGATGCCATCAAGAACCACCGCATGGCGTCGGAGCCGTCGCGGTCGAACACCTCGGTCACATCGGGATAGTTGCGCAGCGACTTGCTCATCTTCTGGCCGTCGTTGCCCAGCACAATGCCGTGTGCCACACAGGTTTTGAAGGCCGGGCGGTCGAATAGAGCGGTCGCCAGTACATGCATCGTGTAGAACCAGCCACGGGTCTGCCCGATGTATTCGACGATGAAGTCGCCGGGGAAATGCGTGTCGAACCAGTCCTGGCTCTCGAACGGGTAGTGCACCTGCGCGTACGGCATCGAGCCCGAGTCGAACCACACGTCGAAAACGTCCTCGATGCGCCGCATCGTCGACTTACCGGTCGGGTCATCGGGGTTGGGCCGGGTCAGCTCGTCGATGTATGGCCGATGCAGATTGTCCGGTCGCACCCCGAAGTCGCGCTCGAGCTCGTCGAGGCTGCCGTACACATCGATCCTCGGATAGTCCGGGTCGTCGGACTTCCACACCGGAATCGGACTGCCCCAGTAGCGGTTTCGCGAGATCGACCAGTCGCGCGCATTGGACAGCCATTTGCCGAACTGCCCGTCCTTGACGTGTTCGGGATACCAGGTGATGTCCTCGTTGAGCTCGACCATGCGGTCGCGGAAGTCGGTGACCTTGATGAACCACGACGATACGGCCCGATAGATCAACGGGTTTCGGCACCGCCAGCAGTGTGGGTAGGAGTGCTCGTAGGTTTCGTGGCGCAACAGCACCGCGCCATTGACCCCCGCCGACCGGCCATGGTTCTTCAGGTCGCGGATGATCTGCGGGTTGGCGTCGAACACGTGCTGGCCCGCATAGTCGGCCACGGTCTTGTCGAAGCGGCC
>Ga0070667_100004450_pt1 | contig 11813 bp, 8 predicted proteins | sample KBSS33metaG_FD_64659 | JGI IMG/M metagenome (GOLD analysis project Ga0070667, IMG submission 64659) | Switchgrass rhizosphere microbial communities from Kellogg Biological Station, Michigan, USA - KBS S3-3 metaG | ecosystem: Host-associated > Plants > Roots > Rhizosphere > Soil ...
CGCCATTATCGGCAAAGCTTTTTACGAAAGAGTCATTTCCATCAAGCAAGCCGAAGCAGCTGTTGCTGATTAATTCCCATTAAGCAGCCAAATTCAGGGTAGAACCATCCCGCGGATTTGTCATATGCCCAGCAACCAAAGGCAATGGTTCACGTTCAGGGAAACCAACAATCTCATCATCCGGAATTTTCCCATTAAACACTGCATCCCTCCGCGCGTTCAAATGTTCATCTTTAAAATCATGTGTTTGCAAAAACGCATACTTCGGATCTTCTCGCAGTTCTTTTGCTGTACGTGTAATACAATGAACTCCATAAAATTCATATTCGTGTTCGGCCACGCGCTGAGTATTAAAACCGAAAAGATTTAAATCTATCATGATTTGATACATTGTTTGTGTACGATCCAAGCCAACCCATCGTCCACGGAAATCTTTCTGCGGATCAAAACAATCAAACTCCGGAACATTACCTGGAGAAAAGCTGATCGCCTTTGAAGAAAATGGCGCATAAAAGCCAATAACAAAGCGTGTTTTAAGATCCAATCTCGACAAAAATTGAATAAGACGAACCGTTGCATGAATATCCGTCGCCCGATCCAAAAACAGATTCAAATAAATATCATCAACCGAATTCGGTTCAATGCCTGTTGCTTTAAAAAACGCTTCAGGCGAAGCACAAAGATTCGCAACCATCGCGTTGATCCCAATTTTCTTGGCACCTTCAACCTGTTTTTCATTGCTATCAATGGAAGTAATAAACGGATCAGGTTTTTGCAAATCTTCCGGAGCTGTTTGATAAACCTCTTCACGCAATTGTTCAAAATCCTGCGGACTCAAATCTTTAATATTTTTTACACCATCAAATCGTTCAGGACTATTTTTCAAAACTCGCGTCATGTGCGAAATCAGAAATTTTTCCAACGCCGTTTTAGGCCCAGTTTTACTTAACAAACTTGTCCGCATCAATGTTTTGCTGATGGAAGCATCACCCGCAGCCAATTCAAGAATTCTTCGTCTTCGAAACACTCCATTCTCTTCCACAAATACCAAATCATTCACATTTTTTGCTCCATGCATGACCTGCAGATTTTTGGCTGTAAGTTCTCCACCAGAAAAATCTTGTTTCTCATAAAACTTATCCACACGTTCAGAAGCATCTTCAATCAAAGCAATTTCCGCGAACTCATCACTTTCTTGCAAACAATAAATCGACTCAATAAATTCACGTGTAAATTTTTGTTCTCGAAAACGCTGCTGATTTTCATTTGCAGGGTGAAGTTTTACAGCTTCAACTTCAATACTATTTTTTTGCCACAACATATCCACCGCAGCCAAAACATCCTTCGTCGGGTGAATCCGCTCCTTTCCCACCATTTTCTCTTTCAAATCAACCACCGCTGCAATCGCATGTTCGCCGGAATCTGCAGACGCACTCGGCGCAACAACACCTTTTATCGCCTCACGAACACCTCTCACGCCTCCGTTCACTGTTGAAACGATTAAAACCTCATGAACAAGATCAGAACGACGCACAGCCTTCCGCAAGCCAGGCAAGTCAGCAGTCACCACATCAGATTTCCCATCTTGTTTTTCGTTTGTCATAATTTAGCAAATTACCCGTAATGTTTAGTTACCGTTGGCTCAAAACCATAGTAAAAATCCCCATCAAAGTCAAGAAAACGCTTACCAAAGCTCAAAAACCATATTACATTCTGTCGTGAGCATTAATGTACTCCACCGTTTGATACCCAATAATAAGCAAGATAAAGCCCAAAACCACGAACCAATTAAAACTAAAATTCAAAAAATAAATTTCTGCTCCAAACATCACCATCGCAAAACCAGTTAAAAGGAACGACATCACCCAATATGCCCGGGTTTCGCGCAGTTCCGGGAAACTCCTTCTGCTCAACGATTTCAGCATAAAAACACCTACAAATAACATCGTAAAACTAAAATATTCAAACAACATGGGGAGCAAATCTGTGGAATTTGAAGCCATCTGATTTTTTTCCAAACCCATAATAAAAGGGTGGAAAGCCCAAATCGAAAACGTAAACATACTCACGATTAAAAATAACAGTTTCCTTTTCCAAAATTCACGTTCAACTCTTTTCACACCGGGCACATGTTCAAAATTTTCAAAAAGCTGGGAAAGCTGTTCATAATCATCAATTTCCAGCACAAACTTACATAAAAAAACTCTGCGGAATAACGAAAGATAACCACGTGTTTTCACAATATTAATATTGAATTTAGAAAGAACCGTTAGCAAACTTTTCAATTGCCCCGGATGATCTTCATCAAAACAAATTTTAACGTGAACATGCGTTTTATTATTTTGAATCGTATGAATATGAAGAAACTCCAACACCGAATGTTTCTTATGACTAAAATGTTTGCGAACAGGAAAAAGCGAATGAATTAAATCCAGGGTTTCCAGCGAACCTTCGCCAATTGCGATCAAGACCTGTTCAAAATTATCAAGTTTCACTTCCGGAAATTTTTTGGCCAAAGCACGAATTTTTTTCGTTGGAATACTGTGAATAATTCCCAAACCAGCACGGTCATACTCTTTTTGTAAAAGCTGGCGACCCAATTGTATTTTTGATTCCTTTGATTCTTTTTGAAAATATTCGCGCATTTTCGTTTTTGCATTGTTGGTTTTTGCAAAATAAAGCCATTCACGGTTAGGACCTTTTGCCCGGTCAGACGTAATAATGCGCACCGTATCGCCGGTTTTAAGCAATGTCGTCATTTGAACGAGTTCTCCATTCACATCAGCTTTCAACGCACGATGCCCAACATTGGTATGAACAGCATAGGCAAAATCAATACAAGAAGAATCAATCGGAAGATCCACAGGTTCACCCATTGGCGTAAAAACAAAAATACGATCTTGAAGAATATCTCCTTTTAAATTTTCCAAAAAAGATTCTTGTTGAGTTTGGTCTTTTTCAATTTCACGAATTTTTTCCATCCAGTTTGAACCTTTTAATTCCGGTTCATGCCCCCGGATTTTTCCCATCGAATGATCAAAATAACGGCCGGCCATTCCATATTCAGCATCCAAATGCATTTGATTGGAACGAACCTGGAACTCCGTAATAATTCCTTTAATTCCAAAAACAGTAGTATGCAAACTTTGATATCCATTCATTTTTGGAACCGCGATGTAATCTTTAAACTTTCCAGGTTTTGGCTTAAACAAAGTATGCAAAATGCCCAAAACTTTATAACAATCTTCACGTTCAGAAACCAAAATTCGCAGCGCAATAAAATCATCAAGTTCATCAACGCGTTTTCCTTGAGCTACATTTTTTTTATAAATTCCGTACAAACTTTTTTGACGACCGTAAACCACGGCTTTAATATGAGCTTTTTCCATTTCCTGTTGAACAATCTCCGCAGTTTCATCCATCACTTTTTTATTTTTATCACGTCCCCGTCGCATCCGATCAAAAATCGCTTCGTAATCATCCGGCATCAGATAGCGGAAACACAGATCTTCCAATTCCGATTTCAACTCTTCAATTCCCAATAAATTCGCCACCGGCACAAAAATTTCCAAAGTTTCACGCGCAATGCGCATCCGTTTTTCCGGCTTATCAATGTATTGCAACGTCCGCATATTATGAAGACGATCCGAAAGTTTAATCAAAATAATTCTCGGATCTTCCGCGGTATAAATAAAAAGTTTTTTCAACGACTCAACCTGACGGCTCATCATGTCATTGCGATAATGAACCTTCGCCAGTTTTGTCACGCCATTCACCAAAAACGCCACTTTTTTCCCGAACTTATGTTCAATTTCTTCAATCGTATGAGACGTATCTTCAGGAACATCGTGCATAAAAGCCGCACTTAACGTATCTTCATCTGCGTGGAGCGAAATCAAAATCCGGACAGTTTCAAAAGGATGAATAATATAAGGTTTATTCTCTTTTCTAAACTGACCTTCATGGGCTTTTGCCGCAAAGTAAAAGGCTTCCCGGAACTTTTTATCGTTAAAATCAGGAAGATAACGCTGGACATCTCGAACCATAGCCTCGATGTCGAGACCATAATCTTTGCGGAGGGCGGTAATGAGAGCTTGTTTTTGTTCCATAAAGCTTCGGTAAATACCCTTGCTGGAATGTAAGAAGTATGGCATAAGGACAAGGCAAAGTCAACGTTTTGCTCTTCAATAAAACCTCAATGACCAACAAAAAAGTTTTAGTCGGAATGTCTGGTGGAGTCGATTCATCAGTCACAGCGTGTCTCCTCAAAGAGCAGGGCTATGACGTGATCGGAATCCATTTAAAATTTTGGACGGACCCAACAGTTTTTACCGAAGAAGACAGTCTCAAATTTCCGCAAAACAAATGCTGCACATTGGAAGGCCTCACCAAAACCCGCCAACTTGCGGCAAAAATCGGCATTCCATTTTACGTTTTAAATTTTGAAGAATCTTTTAAAACGAATGTCGTTGATTTTTTTGTTGAAGAATATGGCAAAGGACTCACCCCTAATCCGTGTATCGAATGTAACCGCAATGTAAAATTCGGACTTTTTTTGAAAAAGATGGAAGAACTTGGCGCCGATTATGTGGCTACAGGCCATTACGCACGCAAAGTCACAACTCAAAATTCCGACGGAACAGAATCGTACGAACTCTGGACGGCCAAAGATAAAATGAAAGACCAAAGTTATTTCTTGTACGTTTTGACCCAAGAAAAACTCAAACACATTCTCTTCCCGCTTGGCGATCTCACCAAAACAGAAACACGTCAGCTCGCCAAAAAATTCGGCATCCCCGAAGTGAACGATCAAAAAGAAAGTCAGAATCTTTGTTTTTTCCCGGAAGGCAATCACGGACCATTTTTGAAAAGATATCTCAAAACCAAACAGTTTGATCCAGGCCCGATCATCACAATCGAAGGCCGGATTATTGGCGAACACAAAGGCTTACCGCTTTATACCGTTGGCCAACGCAAAGGTTTGGAAATTGGTGGAATTAAAGATATGCCAGATCAAGAAGGCAATCCTTGGTACGTTGTAAAATTAGACACAACAAAAAACGCAGTCATCGTTGGCCGCGCCGATGAACTTTTAGTGAAAGGATGCAGTGCCCACAATCTCACATTTGTTGACGGCAAAATTCCACAGCAAGAACGCCGTTACCAAGCCAGAATTCGTTATCGCTCATTGCTCCAACCATTAACATTGCGTCCAACCGAAAACGAAAATAACGTGACGCTAGATTTCGATTTGCCTCAACGCGCAGTCACTCCTGGGCAATCTGTAGTTTTTTACGACGGCGAAAAAGTTGCTGGTGGCGGAATTATTGCTGTGTAAACTAAGTTACCCAATCAAGTACTGACATCAAGCATACCAACAAAGTTTGTTTCCAGGCCAGAACTAAGCTATAATTAACTGAAAGAACTTCTATCTTTTTCCAGGGAATTCATGGCAGTTGAAAAGCCGAAAAAATCGATAAAAAAATCAGTAAAAAAAACTCCTGAGCGAACCAAACAGATCGCTGTAAAATCCGAACCCGCTGTTCAAGCTGATCAAAGTCCATTGCTAAAAATTACCAAACAATCGGAAGAATCCGCAGTTCCAAACACAACTCCAGCAAGCGGTTCTCCAGAACAAACCTTTCAACTTGGAGTACAAATTCCTCACGCTGCCCACGAAGTTTTAAAAAATAGCGCAAAGATTCCCAAATACGCTCAAAAAGGCGAGGCAAAAAATTCTCCAGAAGCCGCGTCCACAACTCCAGATTCACAAACAACTCCATCTCACCCAAATCTCCATCAGCCACAACCCGCTCCACAAAAACGCATCATGGGGACAAAAATCTGGAACACACTGGAATGGATCGCAACATCTGCACTCATTTTTACCGTGCTTTTTTTCGTTATCAATTTTAATGCCTACAGCACGCTTTTTTTGGATAAACTCAATCAACTCCGCGGGGGATTTCAGCTCAATCCTGCGGCCCAAAGCCTGGTTCAACCGCAAAGCCAGACCCAACAACCACTTCCCATCACTGCCACTTCGGATCAAAGCAAAAAACAAATTCCATATCTCGTGATTGAAGTTGCTCCACCGGATGACCGCGTTATTATTCCTCGTATCAATCGCAATGTACCGGTGGTAAAAGTCAGCAGTGAAAATTTAATCAAGCGCGATTGGGGAGCATTGGAAGGTGATATTCAGCAGGCGCTTCGTTATGGAGTCGTGCATTATCCAGGAACGCCATATCCAGGCGAAGGCGGAAATGTCGTGATCACAGGCCATAGTTCCTATTTCAGTTGGGACCCGGGAAGATTCAAAGACGTTTTTGCCTTACTTCACGAAGTCGTTATTGGCGATACCGTCATCGTTTATCACAACCAGAAAAAATATTATTACCAAGTCTACAACACCGAAGTTATTACTCCTGATAAAGTCGATGTCCTCACGCAAAACGGCGATAATCGCTTAACACTCATCACTTGTACGCCGGTTGGAACAAACCTCAAACGTCTTGTGGTGTTCGCAAAACCAATCGCTGATCCAACAAAAAGCCCAAGCTAAAATAGCTCAGACTTTCAACCTGAATCCACTTTCAATCTGATTCCAAGAATTACACCTGACTCAAACGCTTCAATAAGTCTTCTTCTTCAGCTTTTTCCTGCTGTTTAGAAGTCTGTTCTGCAGTCGTAAGACTCTTACGTTTTTCTTTTGTTTCAAAATCTTTCCATTCAATCATGTGTTTTTCATTGAGCTTGTTCAATTCTTGCTCATATTCCGAATCCAAATGAGAAAGTTGTTCCTTTTCATTCACCAAAATATCGCGGAACTTTTTAATCTGATCCTCGGTCATTATTGGCAAAATCTGAAACCAATAATCACGTTCCTCATCATTCATTGATTCAGTTTCCTTGATCAATTGAACCAAATCCGGAAACTTCTCTTTCACCATTGCTGGAATTGCATATTTATCAGCAGGACTTGGAGCTTGCATCGGTTCATCATCACCCAACATAATCGCATTCGCACGGCGTGGATTTGCAGCCGCAGAAGCAGCAGGTTGAGCAGCCGCAGCTTGTACCTCATCAGCTGGAGCCGCAGGAACAGCCTGAACTGGAGCCGCACCATTTTGTGCAGCAGGTTTTTGATCAATATTTCTTAAATCAATCACAGGATTTAATCCCTGATCGCCTGAATTTTGTGCAGGTTGGGGAGCGCCAGCCACTGGTGTCTGCGCGGTTTGACCACCAACTCCGGTCGTGCCGGCCGTTTGCTGGGCATTCTGCCCGTCCGTTTGTGGATTCATACCCTTAATTTGGATATCGTCAGCCATAGTTTTCGGCTTATTTGTTTTATATAATTATATACTATTTTGTCTTTTTCCGCAATTAGCCTTCATCTAGTCTTTCCACGTATCAATTTTCGTCAAAAAGAATTCAAAAGTCTTTTGATCGTCAGTAACTTTCTCAGCATCATTTTTCTTGAGTGCAGTAACAAAAGCATCATAACGTTTTTTATCAAAATCTTCAGGTCTTTTCTTCAAGAAATCTTTCAATTTAGTATCAGCCAAATTTTTCAATTCACTAATACTTTGAATCTTAAATTTATCTTTCAAAAGTGATTTTGCCTTTTTATCAATTTCCGCTAACTGTTCAGGAGTTTTTGGCGTATTTTGACCTTTGAAAAAATCTCCCAAATCCGATGAAACATTAATTCCAAGAGTTTTTAACGTACTTGGAGCCAACTGGAAAATACCCAAAATAAATCCGCCAATCAAAGGAATTTTTCCAAGTTTTTTAACAATTTCCTGGAGTTTTGGATCTCCCATCACGGCTGCATCAACTGGACCAGGTTTTGCTTCTGGTACTGCAGGGTTTTCCGCGTCTGCAGGAGCAGCATTCGGATCTGTTGGAGCATTTGGATCCTTTGGAACATCAGCACTTTTTGCTTTGCTTTCCGTAAATTTCACCAAATCAAAACTAATTTTATCTTTTGTTTTTTGAAGATCCGCAGACAAATTCATAAGCGAAGCACGTTTTTGCGGACTTTTTTCTGCATCCAAATCTTTCACTCGTTGATCATACTGTTTTTGTAAATCTTTAATCTGATCGTCCATTTTCGGATCAATATCATCGTATTTACCTTTTGCGTCATCATATTTACTTCGCAAATCAGTAAGATCTTTGCTGAAAGCCATAAACGGGGTAAGCAAAGCCATGTCTGCTTCCAAAGTGGCCGTACGTTCTTGAGCCTGACTCGGATTCGTTAATGCCAAACCTTCAATTTCCTTAATCTGAGCATTGTAATATTCTTGTTCAGGTTTTGAAAAATCCGCTAAACCTTTTTTATCTGTTTCGAGTTTCGCTTTTGTATCAACAATCGCCTTTGTATCAATTTTTGTATATTGATACGAAGCATCTTCCATCGTCATTCCTTTGTATGCAAGCCACGCGTTAAAGTTTTGAAGATAAGGAAAAGTTGTCGCAAATTTCTGTTCCATTTTTGAAATATCGGAATAATCAAAATTCGTCCATGCAGAATCCGCATCATCAAGTGTTTTCGCAAAACTTTGAAGAAACTGCAAAGCAAACTGATGACGAACATCTCTCTTCACATTCGCCGGAACCGAACGAATCGTATTTTTAAATTTATCCAGACAATAATCAAAAGTAGCTTTGGTGTCCCAGTCCATTGAATAACCTTTTCCTTTATATTTAGCCACTTCCGGATTATTTTTCATTTCACCGTCACCCACACCCACGAGCATCAAATACTGATCCACATAACTCGTGTGTGAACCATTTTGATCCGTATAACCTTCATTTAAATCACGTTCCAAAACGTCTTTCTGTGTTGTTTCAATAATCTGATTCACAAACTCTTCAATACTGGCGCCACGTTCATTCAACGAACGCATTTTTTGTCGGAGTTTTGCTAATTCTGTTTTGGCATTTTCATGAATCAAACTTTCACGTTGCTCTGTTGTTAACGTTTTTTCGAAATAATTTTTAACAACTTCACGCTTGTCGGAATCTTTAATTTCATCAATTCCAAGCTTGGTTTCAAGTTCTGACGGCTGATTTTTTTCATCACCTGCCATACAATCGGCTAAATAATATAAATATCTCCACCCAGTTCTTCCAAACGTTCTTTGGTCAAACGAATGCGATGAGTAAGGTTTTCAATTTGATAAGTATTTCGCTGACCCATGGTCCAAAGCTTGCGAATTTCCCTGATCGTTCCCAGCAAATTCAAAGCATCAAAATCAGCTTTTCCTTGTTGAGCTTCTGTTAATTTATCGTAAACAGCATTATTCAAAAGTGTTGAAGGACGATAAAGATCAATTTCACCTTTATCCACTTTTTCCATAATCATCGTCAAAAAGTCTACATCCTTTGGATCAAGATTTTCCGGATGATCCACAGGTTTATTCAACATTTCCTGAGTTTCTGCAGTAATATCTTGATTGCTGAACGCCAAAAGTTTTGCATCTCTTTTTTGAGCATTATTTTGACTGTTCGCATACGAATTTGGAGCTCTCTGTTCGTCACTCATAGTTTTATAATTACATCAAAATATTATAGCACAAAATTAGTCATTTTGCATGAAGATTTTCTCAGTCTTCCACCATTTCTTCAAAGCCTTCCAGAAAGGCAAAAGTGAGTGAAAATACCAAAAATCAAACTTCCGACGCTTTAACCATGGAAAAATCCCATTAGAAGTCTTTTTATCGCTGTGGTAAAGGAAAAATTTGCCGCCCAAAGAAATAATAAAACCTTTGAACTTAGGAATATATGTCTTTTGCTGATGTTTTGTAATATCCGCCCAAATATTATGAGCAATAATCGGAGCCTGTTGAACCGCCAAAGCTCCCAATTTTGGCAACATGCCATGATGCATCACATCAAAAACCGCAGCATTGTCACCTCCTGCATAAACTTTTGGATAATGAGTCGCTTCCAAATTCTGTTCAACATCCAAACATCCGCTTTCATGCAAGATCGGGAAATTTTTAATCAAAGGATTGGTTTGAATTCCCGCAGTCCAAACCAAAACATCAGCAGGGATTTGTTTTTTTTCAGTACTGCCTTTTGGTGTAATCTCCAGTTTTTTGTCAGCATATCCACCAATTCTCGTGTTGCACAACGCTTCAATTTTCAATTTTTTAAAACGATCCATTGTAAAACAGGAAACCTCTTGTCCCAAACCAACTAATTCCGGTCCGCCCTGAACCACCGTAATTTTCACTTCCATCGGATCAAAACCATATTTCGTACTTAATTTTTTAACAAATCCCGGAAGTTCACACGCATATTCAACTCCGGTAAATCCTCCTCCTCCAACTACAACATGCAAAGGAGTATGAATATTTTTTGTTTTTCTTTCCTGGAAAATTTGCTCAAAATGGCATTCTATAGCCAAAGCATCCTCAATCGTTTTTAATGGGAAAGCGTTTTCCTGAACACCTGGAAGACCATAAAAATTTGTCACTGCGCCCAATGTCACGACCAGATACTCAAATGTTACAGGCCCAAAATTTTTAAGTTCAACTTTTTTTTGAGGATAATCAATTTTTGTAACCGTATCGCGAACAAAGCACGCTGTTGAGCCTTGTAAAACATCATTAAACGGCAAAGTAATACTGTCAGAAAGTTCTCGCAAACATGATTGCGTAACTTTTGGATAATAGGCCGTAGCAATCTCATAAAGATCAGCTGCATACAAATGCAGCAGTTTTTTATCAACCAAAATCACTTGATATTCCGGATATTTTTCCAGTTTTTTAGCCAAAGTTTTGGCTACACGAAGGCCACAATACCCTCCGCCCAAAACCACGATGTTTTTTTTATCCAGATGTATTTTGGTATGCATGACAGATTTGTGATAAAATTGTCCCAATGATGGCCTCTGGAAGATCAACAGAGCACAGCAGGCAATCAAATCATTATACCAAAAAACCGCATTATGAACAAGCAAGAGGCCAAAGAAAGAATCCAAAAACTCAGGGAAAAAATCAAAGATCTCAATTATCAATACTTTGTCCTCGATAAATCGGAAGTTTCCGAGCCTGTTCGAGATTCCTTAAAATTAGAATTAAAGAGCTTAGAAGACCGCTTCCCGGAATACATCACACCTGATTCTCCAACCCAGAGAGTTGGTTCAGTTTTAAGTGGAAAATTTGCAAAAGTAAAACACATTAGCGCAAAAAAAAGCCTTCAGGATGCGTTTTCCGAAGAAGACATCCGCGATTGGTACGAAAGAATTTCCAAACTCGTTCCGCCAAATCAAAAAATTAATTTCGTGTGCGAACTTAAAATCGACGGACTCAATTTAACGCTTCATTATCAAGCCGGAAAATTAGTGCGCGCACTCACTCGTGGCGATGGCGTTGAAGGTGAAGATATCACTCACACCGTTCGAACCATTGAAGCAGTGCCTTTGGAATTAAACGAACCGGTTGATTTGGAAGTTTCCGGCGAAGTCTACATGCCAAAAGCCAGCTTCCAAAAATTAAACGAAGAACAAAAACGTAAAGGAGAAGAGACATACGAAAATCCTCGAAACACAGCAGCAGGAAGCGTTCGCCAGCTAGATCCAACGATCACAGCTTCCAGAAATTTGTCCGTCTATTTTTATGAACTTGGCCAAAATACTTTGAGAAATCCTCCAAAAACCCAACAACATGTTTTGGAACGTTTTCAGGATTTGGGTTTGAAGGTAAACAAGTTCTACCATTTCTGCGAAACGATTGATGGTGTTATCACATTTTTAAAAAGCTGGGACGAAAAAAAACGTGAAAAACTTCCCTACG
>Ga0070667_100004467_pt1 | contig 11797 bp, 9 predicted proteins | sample KBSS33metaG_FD_64659 | JGI IMG/M metagenome (GOLD analysis project Ga0070667, IMG submission 64659) | Switchgrass rhizosphere microbial communities from Kellogg Biological Station, Michigan, USA - KBS S3-3 metaG | ecosystem: Host-associated > Plants > Roots > Rhizosphere > Soil ...
GCGCAAGCGAGATGAGTACGATGTCCTCAGTTACCTGCTGATCACCTGTGGCAGTCCCGACAGCAGCTCGTGTTGTGTCATCAGCGCTGAGCGTTATGACCTTGTGCGCAAGGCGTGGTTGTCCTTCAAGATTGTACGTCGGGAGATTGTGATGGATCGGCGCCAAGCGTCTTCCGGAAATCGGCCTACATGCGCTATGTGCACTAGAAGGCATAAACCCCCGGTCAACAGCAGAACCGTCTTGATGACGGGAGATAGGGTTTCCCAAAGATGCTTGAACTCTCCCACTTCGCACTCCTCAATGTCTCTGTAGATTTCAAAGTTGAAGGAATGTTGGCGCCGGCTTGGATCATTTCGCACTCCTGCGCTTTCCTGACCCTCCTCCTCTTTGCTTCATCCCGATGTTGTGGGTCGACCATGGACGAACTCCCTGTCATGGGTTATTAGGGGGCTATACTATTGCGGTAGTATTCCTACGTAATAGTATAGTAACCTTCCGCACATGAACGACATTATCGACAGAGAACAGGAACAGGCGGAGTTGCGCGGGTTGCTGCAACAAAAGACGCCCCAACTCGCCCTCCTTTACGGCAGACGACGGCTAGGCAAGACTCATCTCCTGACCCATGTCCTACCAGCCGCTGCGACTTTCTACTGGACCGCCGCCGCGACCACATCGTCTCAAAACCGTGAACAACTGGTACGTGACATCGCCTCGTGGACCGGGGAGCCACTTGAATCGGTGGATTATCCTACTTGGCGCACCGTCTTCAGACTATTGCTGGAGTTGACCCGCGCACAAGCTATTGTGCTGGACGAATTCCAGTATCTTGGCGAAGACCCGAGGGAACTCGCGGGCGTTTGCTCTGAGCTCAATGCAGCGTGGGAGCAGCGACGGCCCGCGCGAGCACTGGTCTTAGTGCTCGCAGGATCCTCGGTTCGCACTCTTGAAGCGCTCGACGAAGGCGGCGCGCCGTTGCACGGCCGCTTTGCTTGGAAGGCATCCTTGCAGCCGTTCAACTACTGGTACTCAGCTCAGATGGCGAACTTTCGGTCCACCCGCGATCGGATTGGAGCCTATGGGGTCTTCGGCGGTACTCCTCGGTATCTAGATGCACTCAGACCAACTCAATCACTTGCAGACAATGCTGCGCGGCTGATGCTCGCTCCGCGAGGTGAGGTCAGAGGGCTTGTGGAGACGGCGATCTTGCAGGAGCAAGGGCTGCGCGAGATCGCCAGATACCAGGCCATCATGCGTTCGATTGGAAACGGCTGCACCGAGGTCAACGAGATCGCTCAGCGCTCGGGACTGACTGTTGACACGCCGCTACGCGACAAAATCGAGCGCCTGATCGACTTGGGCTACGTCAGCAGAACACGGAATCTAGGGGCGAAATCCACGTCACCCTATCGTTATCGTATATCCGATCCTGCATTCGCCTTCTACTACGAATTCGTCAGTCACAATGAAGCCGCACTTGAGCGCACCGAACCAGGATACTTCTGGCGTCACGTAATTGAACCGCGCTTTGATACCTATCTTGGACGCATTTTTGAGCGGATTGCCGAACAAACCTACCAGTGGCTGCAACCGCAATTGCGGTTACCCGTCGTCAGGGAATGGGGACGCTGGGAGGGCAAGGACCGACGAGGGGAGTCGCTGGAGGTTGACATTGCCGCAACGCTCGCAGACGGGCGCGTCATGACTGGAGCGGTGAAGTGGAATTCAAAGCCGCTGGATGCCAGATGGCATCTTCATCATCTCAATTCCCTCGAACGACTTGCGCAGTCCGGCGTGAAATGGGCCCACGCGGCCCAAGCCGACGATTCCCCGATCCTCTACCTCGCCGCCGGGGGCTTCACACGCGAATTCACAGACCTGGCACGCGCGAGCCGCGGTTCGTTGTATCTCTGGAGTCTCAAGGACATTTTCAAACCTCGGGCCGACTCAGCCAGAAGGCGGCGTCGATGATCACGCCATGCATCCAAAGGCTTGTATAACTTGAGTCGGCAGAAAACTCATATCCCACGTCCACACTTGCCGCGGATCCGTGGCGAGATGGGTGGTCGGCGGTCGCACACGCCGGGGAGTCTTGGCACGCCCACGGTGACGATTTTGGCCGTGAGCTCGTAGTACCCTGCTGAAGCTGGATTCGCTGGCGATATAGACTCCTTCGTCAGCCAGCGTAGGGACAATGCGAGCGGGTGGCAGAGCTGCAAAGCGCGGCTCATTGGCGACACGCAGGATCTGCTCGTGCTCCTGCGTACTCAGCGCATGGGACCGCACTGGACGCACCGCTCGCGGCCGGGCATCCCCATCGCGCAGACCCCCGTTGGTTTCCCAGCGCTGCAACGTGCGTGCATCAATACCGCCGACTCCACAGGCCGCTTTCAGCCAATCCGCATCCACAAGATACGGAAACTCATCCAAGACGATCGTCAGACCCGGCTTTTGCTTCCTTGATCGCCTCCCGAATCAACGTGGATTTTCCAATCCGACGCCGACCATAGACGATCGCCAGAGACGCTCTGTCGGTCGTCAGTTCCTCATGCAGCAGCGCCAACTCATTCTGTCGCCCGGCGAACAATGTAATTCCAAATAGCCTAATTGTGATTAGCCTAATTTAGATTAGGTAAATTGCCCAATTGGTGCAAAAGGTGAAAATCCGTCCAGCGATTGGGGCAACGGCTCGCCGCGATGGTGCATGGCGGTGGGGTGTTGTGGGAGATCGGACGGCAGCGTGGGCCAACCGTGGCATGACGCAGCTGCATTTGCGCGAAACTGGCAGCTCTGCGGCTTGCTCATCGACGCTGGTATACAACGCCTTGAATCAAGACCTGATCTGGCTCCGGTTCCTCCGTCAAAGCGCTTATGCGCTTCGGCAATCGCGACTTGGTTCCGGTTCGCCCAGTTGACCAGTGCCATGACCGGTTCCAGCAACGTTCTTCCCATGTCAGTGAGTTCGTAGTCGACGCGCGGAGGAATCGTCGGATACAGCGTTCGCGTTATCAGTCCATCGCGCTCCAGCCCGCGCAATGTCAGCGTCAGCATGCGCTGGGAAATGCCGTCGATGCCGCGCTTCAATTCGTTGAAGCGTCGCGGGCCCTTAGCCAGCAGGGCGACGATGTAGAGGCTCCACTTGTCGCCGATGCGATCCAGGATTTCACGCGTTGCCAGACAGCCGCCGGCGTCAGGTGCAGGCATATCGGCAGGCAGCTCAATGTGACTCAGTGACATGTATGTGCCTTCTTGCGAGGAAATGGCAGGAACCATACCCTCCTTGGTATTACTTTGTAAGTCAGAAGAAATTAGTTTCTTGGTACTTATTTTATACCTACGTGCAGTGATGAACCACACCCTCCTTATCGCTTCCAGCCCTCGCGGGGTTGACAGTCTTTCCACCCGGTTCGCCACCCAAATCGCCGAAAGCATTCAGGCCCGCGCGCGTGGCGCGCTGACCGTGCGCGACCTCGTTGCGAATCCGCCGCCACACATCACGCCAGCCTACATCCAGGGGCGGATCACGTCGCCCCAAGCGCGCACCTCGGAACAGGTCGAGGCGGTGAGGGTCGCGCAACAGTTGGTCGATGAGTTGAAGCTCGCCGATGTGATCGTGCTCGGTTCGGGCATGATCAACTTCAGTTTGCCCTCGCAGCTCGAGGCTTGGTTCGATCACGCCACGTGGCCCGGCGTCACTTTCAGCTATGGCGACGTCGGGCCGCAGGGGTTGCTGACCGGCAAGAAGGTTTATCTCGTCACCGCCGCGGGCGGCGTGTTTTCGGAAGGCGCTTGGGCGCGATTCGATTTCCAAACCAACTATCTGCGACATCTGCTCGGGTTCATCGGCCTGACCGATGTTGAAGTGGTGCGCATCGAAGGCACTGTGTTCGGCCCCGATGCCGCGAAGGCCGCTGTTGCCCATACCGAAACGGCCGTCAATGCCTTGCTGGCGAAGGTAGCCTGACTCATGGCTACGCAAAAGACCGTCGCGCTGTTCGGTGCGACCGGGCCCACCGGAAAGCACCTCATCGAGGAAGCCCTGAAGCAGGGCTACCACTTGTCGGTCTATACGCGCGACGCCAGGAAACTCGAATCGTTTGCCGGACGGGTTGAAGTCGTTGTCGGCGACTTGCAGGACCGGGATGCCATTGCCAAGTGCCTGCAAGGTGCCGATGCGGTCATCAGCGCACTAGGTCCCAACAGCTTGAAGGTGCAGGGTGATCGGCCGGTCATGCATGGACTGTCCAACATCATTGCCGCCATGAAGCAATCGGGGGTGCGCCGGCTCATCCAGATTTCCACGGCCGCCTACCGCGATCCCAGGGATGGCTTCGCCCTCAACGCGCATGCGTTCGTCCTGCTATTCAGGGTGATCGTGCGCAAGGCGTATGAAGACATCAAGGCCACTGGCGAGTTGATCGCCCATTCGGATCTCGACTGGACGTTGGTGCGGATTCCGAACCTCGTGGATGGACCCGCAGACGGCGAGATAAACGTCGGTTGGTACGGAAGGAGCAGGTTGGGCATGAAGCTGTCCAGAGGCAATCTGGCGAAGTTTCTGGTCGATCAGATCGCGGACCCGACATTCGTGCGTGCTGCGCCAGGGATCGCCAATCGTTGAAGAAGGAGAAGGGCGTCATGTTGCGAATCGATCTCTATACCGAGATTACTTGTCCCTGGTGCTTCGTCGGTCTGCACCGGCTCGACAAGGTTCTGTCGGAACGCTTCCCCGAGCTGGTCGTGGACATTCACCACCACCCAGTGCTGCTGCTACCGGATGCGCCTGCGGCGGGACTCTATATTCCAGATCTGTTGCGCACGCGCTATGGCACCACAGACCCGAAGGCGGCGTTCGTTCGTCCCGAAGCCGAAGCCCGTTCGTCTGGTTTCGATCTGGATTTGAGCCGACAGCTCTACGCCTATCCGACACAAGCGGCGCATGCCGTCATTCGGGCCGCCGGAAAACTTGGCACGCAGCATCAGCTCGCGGTGGCCATCACCGACGCCTATTTCCTCGCTGGGAGGAACATAGCGGATGTAGAAGTGCTGGCCGACATCGGGGCAATCCACGGATTCAACCGGGATCAAGCCCATGCCATCTCTCTTGATGTCGCCCTGCACCAGCAGGTCGAACAAGAGGCAGCAAACTCCGCCGCGGCAGGCATTCGCTCGGTTCCCCACTTCGTCTTCGATAACGGTGTTGCGATCACCGGCGGACGCAGCGAAGGCGAAATCGCTAACGCAATTCAAGAGGCCTCGTTTCCGGTTCAACCCAATGCACCTGGAAAGCTCGCTTTGCCAAGTCCAAACCGCAAGTCGTAATGTTCATCGTGGATCCCTGTCGCTGGAGTGGTTGCTAGACACTTCCACTCTGGCATAACGATGCCGTTCGGGCTCCAGGGGATCCGCCAACGTTCTGCGTTTACTCACCACCCCCGGCTCCTCGCTCAGAGAGGGGCGGCGTCCATCTCATCTAGTTGCTGTACAGCACGCCCCGGCAGCTGCCGCCCAGATAAATGCGGCCATAAAGGTTCTGATCCGCTGCCATGACGTTCGGGCCGCCGAACTGGTGGCCGTCGTCGTTGAAGCGTGTCCAGGTCGCGCCGCCATCGTCAGAGCGATAGAAACCCCACACGCCGTTGATCGTGCCCATCACATAGACCGCGGCCGAATACGCCGCACCTGCCTTGGCCTTGCCCAGCGCGACATTGCTGGCACCTTGAACAACGGGCCACTGCCAGGTTTGCCGCGTCCCCCAGACCGACGCGAAGTTGTTGAACGTAGTCCAGGTCGCACCCGAATCCAACGAGTGGTAGATGGTGTTGCCATCCGCGAGCCAGAGGTCGCCCTCGACGTTGGGGTTCACCGCCATCGACGTGACGTTAAAGGGATTGGCACGCAAGTTGAGCGCCACCGAACCCTGGCTCAACGCGAACGTGTGGCCGCCGTCGGTGGAGACGTACACCTTCCCCGCGGTGGTGCCCCACCATGCGCCGCCCGAATCGTAGGCATAGACCTTGTTCGGGTTCTGGCGGTCGGCCACGAGCCGGTAGCTGCGCGGCACGCCGGAGATGACGCTGAGGGCGGGCAGGTTCGTCGCGGTCCACGTGGCGCCGTTGTCGGTGCTGTAGGACGGCACCGAATCGGCCGGTGCCCAGACCAGCTTGTTGCGCGCGGTGGCCACGATGTTCGTCGCCCCGGCGGTGTTGGCGGCGACGCCGGCCGGCAGCGAGGCGAAGCTCGTCCAGCTGTTGCCGCCGTCGCCGGACCAGTAGCCGGTGCCCGTGCTGGACGAATTGATGACGTTGGACGCCACGATGTAGGTCGAATCGGACCACGCGGTGTCGATGGAATTGCCGCTGCTCCATTGCTTGTAGGGGTTGAGCGTCGGCGCCTTGGTGAGGTCGGTGTAGACCCAGGTGCCCACGTCGCCCGAGCCGGTGAGCAGGGTGTAGGAGGCACCGGCCGGCGGGGTGTTGAGGGCGAGCGTGCAGGTCTCCTCCAGGCCATTGACCGCGAAGTTCCACGTGGGCGTCGCCGACGAGGCGCTGCGGGTCTCGACGATGCCGCCGCCGTGCACGTGCATGATGTGATCGCGGTTGGACGGGTCGATCACGACGTCGTCGACCCAGCCCGAAGCGGTCTGGCCCGGCATCCCGCCTTCGATCTCGCGCCACGTCGCGCCGTCGTCGTCGGACAGCTGGACGATCTGCTGCCCGCTGTAGTTGCCCCAGGTGCCGCTCACGCCCAGCGCGATGCGGGTGGTGGCGCCCGTGCCGAACACCGCCACGCCGCCGTAGCCCGCCGAGTTGGTGCTGTCGAGCAGCGTCCAGGTACTGCCGTCGAACTTGTACAGGCGGGCGGGGCCGCCGTCACCCGGGCCCGCGCCCTTGGTGAACGGCACGTAGAACAGGCCGTCGGCGGCGCGCACCATGTGGGGAATGTGATAGCCCGACACCGGGGTGGTCACCGGCGTCCATGAGGCGCCACCGTCGGTGGACTTGTACAGATTCGAGCCGAGACCCGCCAGGTTCACGTAGTCGGGCGCGATGGCCACGTAGAGCGTAGCGGTCGCCGTGCCCGTGCCCTTGATGGACGTGTCGTACACCACCAGCTCGACGCCCATGGCATTGCCGCCCAGGGTGTTGAGCTGGTCGGCGGTCAGCTTCGTGGACGACAGCGACGTCACCTGCGCCCAGGTGCGGCCCGAGTCCGCGCTCTTCCACAGGCCGGCGGTGCGCGAGCCGAAGAACAGGATCGACGGCTTGTTGGGATCGACCATCAGGCGCTCGCCCATGCCCCGGCCGTTGTTGTTCGAGCCCGCCGAGAATGGCAGGTTGACTGATGTCCAGCTGCTGCCGCGGTCGCCGGAGATGTACAGCCGCGCGGTCGCGTCGGCCGAGTTGTACATGCCGGTGACCATGTAGACCATCTGGTCGTTGTTCGGATCGAGCGCGATGCTCTCGACGCCGTGCCAGAAGCTGTCGGCGACGCCCAAGCCGTCGGTGATCGGGATCCAGGACGACGTGGACGCGTCCCAGCGGTATGCACCGCCGACGTCGGTCCGCGAGTACAGCAAGTCCCTGGTGGTCGGATGAAAGACGAGGCCGGTCACGTAGCCGCCACCGCCGTACTTCACGTTGGACCATGAGTTGGCGTGCTTCACGGACGCCGCGGCGGAGGCGGCGCCTTCGCCGGCCGCGTTGGAGGCCGTCACCACGAAGTAGTAGGTCGTGCCGCCGACGACCGTGCTGTCGGAGAGGTTGGTCGACGAGGTCGAGCCGACCAGCGTCCCACGCGCACCTTGTGTGGTCGACCGGTAGACGTTGTAGGACGTGGCGCCGGATACTGCCGCCCAGGAGACAGTCACGTGCGAAGCACCGTCGACTGCGTTCACGCTCGCGGGGGCCGCGGGCACGACGGTCGGCATCGCAGGTGTCGCAGCCGACTGGATGGATGGCGGCCCCTGCCCCGCGCTGTTGGACGCCGTGACGACGTAGTAGTAGGTCGTGCCGTTCGTGACTGCGCTATCCGTATAGCTCGATGTGGTCACAGTGGCGATGTTGGTATACGGGCCGCCATTGGTGGTGGAGCGGTTGATCTTGTACGAAGTCGCGCCGCTGCTTGCGGTCCACGTCAGTGCAACTTGCGCGTTACCGGCTGTCGCCACGAGGCCGGTTGGAGCGGCCGGTGCGCTCATCAGCGGTGTGCTCATCAGCGTTGCGCCCGCTTCCGGGGAGTTGGCGCTCGTCCCGGTGGAGTTGGTCGCCGACACGACATAATAATAGGTGGCGCCGCTGGTGACTGCGGTGTCCGTGTAGCTGGCGGTGCCTGGGCTGGCGATGTTGGCATACGGGCCACCAGTCGTAGTCGACCGGCTGACCGTGTAAGAGGTCGCGCCGGTGCTGGCGCTCCAGGTCAGTGCAACTTGTCCGCTACTGGCGGTCGCCGTGAGTCCCATCGGCGGGGTCGGTGCACTCGTGCCCGAGGTGGAGCCGCCTGAATTGGAGCCGCCTGAATTGGAACTGCCTGAGGAGGTGCCGCCCGAAACGGAGCTGCCTCCACCGGCGTTGCCGTCCGAGCCGCCGCTACCGCTACCGCAGGCTGCTAGGAAAAGAGCACACAGGATAACGAGGCCGAGACGAAACGGCGAAAAGCACCCAGGATTCATGACGGGAAGCGGCTCCGCTCAAGGTGAGGAGCCTGACTCTAGCTCGGACTTTGGTCCGGCTGGAATGTCAAAATGGTTAAGCGGGAAGGCCATTTAGGCATTTCGTGACGGAGTCGGCCTTCACATAACAGCTGCGCGCAGCGGAACCTGCCGAGTTGGGATGTTTGCCAGGACCTTTCTTTACAAATTCTCGGCCCCGGTTAAATCACGCTCTGCGATGTCGACTCGAGCGCGCCCAACCCGAGGCACCCTTCCTCGCCGAAGGCGTAAACATCTGACTCAACCGAAGTTGATCTCCGCTTCCAGGTTGGCGCGCGAGTCGGCGGCGGTGAGGGTGCACTTGGCGCCTCGACAGCGCGCGTTCGAGACTAGGCGAGGTAACGTTGTAGGGTGGGTCAGTCGGATACGATAGGACCGTCGTAACGATTGAAAGTACAGTCATCACCCAGTGCCATCTTGTCCGAGCCACCCACCGTGATGACTTTCACCGAGGGGCAGCGTCTGGGTAGCGGCCTTCGCCGATTGGTTCGACTTCGCGTTTTCGGAGGGCCGAATTGACGATCTGGTCGCCTACCGTGAACTAGCTCCTTACGCAACTCGCAATCATCGAAGCGAAGAGCATCTACTGTCCCTGTTTGTTGCGCTGGGCGCCGCTGGTGTCGATGCCACGGTGAAGCGTCTGCATGCGAGCGCGACGTACGGTGTCTTGCGCATGGACGTATTCTCTTTCTTGAGCGTGGAAGTAATGAATAACAACTGACGAGACCATGCGTAGCGGGGGTAATACACGACACGGACGCAGCGGAGGGCATTTGATCTTGATAGGCCTGTCTACACATTCAATCAACGTCATTCTCCACTGGGGTAAATCCGCGCGAGAGGCGGAAACCGCGAACTGGAAGAGCAGATCCCCGACAGGCTTGCCCGGGATCAGCGGCTTCACCGCGAGCTTACGGCTGGAAGCGACCCAATCGCACTGAATGCGCGGTACGAGGACTTTTGTGGCATCACTGGAAGGTCAGGCTCGGCCCGGAGTTTGGCGTGCGAGTCATTGCCCCGACGAACGCGGTGGCAGGTACGTTCCTTCAGTCGTCCTCCCACAATGCATGTCAGCGCGTATCCATTGATCTTGATGAAGGCACTATTCGCTTCGAAGGATCGAGGCGAGAAAAGCCCGGGTGGATCGGGTTATACAGGCACGAATGCAGGCAGCTTGAGGGCGCCCTGGTCGAATGTCGCAGTCGCGCTGCCCCCGAGAGCCCGATACCGCGCACCGATCAGACAGTCAGCGAACTGCGCGCCGGAGTCCTGCCAAACAAACAGCGCCTCCTCGATCGAGGCCTCATCCTCAAAGCTCAAATCCACGGAGCTCAGAAGAGCCGAGAAAGCGCCGAGGATCTCGCCTTTGCTCAACTTATAGCGACTGCGTAAGACCCACTCGGTCTCGAGTAACACGATGAGGCTGATGCACGCGGGCTCCCCTGCCTGCGCTTCCCGCCGGATTCGCCGACGAGCGCGTTCATACTGCTCCTCGTCGTCGCGCACGAGAAAGCGGACGAGGACATTGGTGTCGAGGCCAATCATCAGCGCGAGAGATCTTCAATCGGAAGCGCCTTGCGACCCTTCTTCTGCAGGCTGCCGCCAACGGAGAGAGCAGACTTGTTTTTCACGCGCATCAACACAGTCCCATTTGGAAGCAATGTAAACGTCATGCGATCACCTTCCTTGATCTGCAGGCCGTCTCGAATTTCCTTCGGAATAGTGGTTTGACCTTTACTGGTCAGGGTTGCGTCTGTGCTCATGATGAGTTCTCAGTAATCCTTACTTTTACTATTATAGTAAGGAATGATGCGATTGTCCAATGTGCCTCCCCCATCCGCCCGGGGGTGCCACCGGCCTGAGTCTCCCCGCAGATTAATGGAGGAAAGCCGCCACAAACAAAGCGTTAATTACTTCAGACACTCTCGTTAAAGTACTCGCATGGGGCTGCGTGATGACTTCCGAAGGACACGCTCCCGATCACCAATGGACCGACACCTAAACACTAGGCATGCCTCAGTCACTGGCCGCCGGCGGCAAGATTGGGACGCGGCCGCACCAACTGCTAATCCATCGCGATCACGGCCATGAGTCACGCGCGACCCGGTTGAGCACTGCGCCGTACAACCATCTAGCCATTTCCCGAGCAGATGTTGATCGAATTCAACTCATTCCGCTTTCGGTTGGTTAAACACATGATTCATCTCACTCGAAGTGATCGACCAAAACCAAGTGTCCGAACTGGTCGGCAGGTTGGGAAGGTCGGTGACGCATCTTGTGTTTGATGTCTCCTTCGTCATTCGACTTTTTAACCAATGTGGAGTACCTGAAATGAATCTCAAGAACAAAGTTGCATTCATCACTGGCGGCACGTCGGGCATCGGCCTGGAAACCGCGAAGCTATTCCAGACCGAGGGCGCGCAGGTGGTTCTGGTCGGCTCAAACGAAGAGCGGCTGGCCGCGGCCGGCAAGGAACTCAGTAGCAAGGCGCTGCTGCTCCGTGCTGACATCCGCAAGGTGGCTGACATCGAGCGCGCGGTCGAAGAGACGCGGACCAGGTTCGGTCGCATCGACGTCCTCTTCGCCAACGCCGGCGCCACGACGGTCGCTCCGCTGGAGGCGGTGACGGAAGCGTATGTCGCAGATAACCTCGCACTCAACTTCACCGGCACGTTCTTCACGATCCAGAAGGCGGCACCGGTCATGGCTCAAGGCGGCAGCATCATCGTGACGACGTCGTTCCTGAACACCATCGGCTACCCGGGTCTCTCGATCCTGGCGGCGACCAAGGCGGCGGCGCGCTCCCTCGTCCGCACCCTCGGCGCGGAACTGGCGCCGCGAGGCATCCGCGTGAACGCGATCAGTCCGGGCGCGATCGCAACGCCCTTCTACAGCAAGATTGGCCTGCCTGACGACGTGCTGTCTGAGATCGCTGCTGGCATCACTCAGAAGGTTGGCCTGAAGCGCTTCGGTGATGCGCTGGAACTCGCAAAGACTGCGCTGTTTCTGGCCAGCGACGACTCGTCGTATACGACGGGCACGGAACTCGTGGTCGACGGTGGCTTGACCCAGTTCTGATGACCCAC
>Ga0070667_100004478_pt1 | contig 11784 bp, 8 predicted proteins | sample KBSS33metaG_FD_64659 | JGI IMG/M metagenome (GOLD analysis project Ga0070667, IMG submission 64659) | Switchgrass rhizosphere microbial communities from Kellogg Biological Station, Michigan, USA - KBS S3-3 metaG | ecosystem: Host-associated > Plants > Roots > Rhizosphere > Soil ...
GACACTCCGCGCAAGGGGGTTCCGCAGGGCCGCCACACTCACGGGCTCCTGGCGCGCGGCAGTGCGGTACTCGAGGAGTTGTTCCCAGGGTACAAGAGCGAGATTGTCGAGCAAAGTGGAGGGTTGCTCGGCGATATTGTCGATGATCTAACCTGGATAGGTCATAACGTTGCGCTTGCTAACGGCAAGAGCGACATGATCGGCCTAGCTGCGAGTCGTCCTGTACTCGAGGGCCTTTTGCGCCGCCGGCTCCTGGCGTTGCCGAACGTGCGCGCCATAGATAATTGCTCCGTGCAGGGTCTTGCCAGCGATCCCGGTCGCAAGCGTGTGACTGGTGTGCGCGCACGTATCGCGGGCAAGCCGGACGAGATCCTCAATGCGGATCTTGTCGTCGATGGGACTGGCCGCGGCTCAACCAGTGCGGCGTGGCTCGACGGGCTCGGTTACCAACCTCCCGCCGCCGAGAAGGTTAAGATCGGCATTAGCTACACGACACGTACGTACCGACGTCGACCTAGTGATCTCGGCGGTAAGCTCGGAATAATTGTCGCCGGTAGTGCACCGAACTGGCGAAACGGCGTCATCCTTGCCCAAGAGCACAACAGGTGGACTGTCAGCACCGGAGGTTTTCTAGGCGACGACGCACCTGACGACGATCAAGGCTTTCTCGCGTATCTGGCGACGCTACCGACCATGGGGATTCACGACATTGTCGCGAGAGCGGAGCCGCTGACCGATTACAGTCGCTACCGTTACCTTTTTAACGTGCGTCGGCGGTACGAGCAGCTGACACGCTTCCCCGAAAATTACTTGGTTTTCGGTGACGCGATCTGCAGCTTCAACCCGGTTTACGGGCAGGGCATGACAGTCGCGGCGCAGGAGGCGCTGGCGCTGCAACAGTGCCTGCGCGCGGGCTCGAGAGATCTTGCGCGGCGCTTTTTTAAAGCGACGGCGAGGATCGTCGACATCGCGTGGGATATCGCTGTTGGCAACGACCTCCGACATCCGCAAGTTAACGGCGCACGCCCGCCGATGCGGCGTTTCATCAACTGGTACATCGGTAAGCTCCATCTTGCGGCGACGCGCGACAGCAGTCTGGCGACCGCGTTCCTGAAAGTTGTAAATCTGATGGCCCCGCCCCCGTCGCTGCTCAGCCCTACGATCGCCTGGCGGGTTTGGCGGGCCAATCAACCGGCGCAGACCGCTAATTCCAAGGATTTAACAGTGATTTCAACGAGGCACTGAAATCGCAAGACATGGCGGTTTTTTCCGCCGGATTCCGCTATAGGCCATTGTCACATCACCGAGGAGGACCACACCATGCCGATTGATTCCGAGCGACTCGATGCCTTTCTGGGCAAAGCTGTCTGCGACCTGGGTGCCGCCACAAGCGCCACGCTCATGCTGTTGGGCGATCGCCTGGGTCTCTACAAAGCGCTGGCGGCTGCGCCGCTGTCTTCCGCGGAGCTTGCAGCCCGCTCGAGCACGAACGAACGGTACATCCGGGAGTGGCTCAACAATCAGGCTGCTGGCGGGTATGTCGAATATGATCCGGGCAGCGGTAAGTATTCGCTAAGTCCCGAACAGGCGTTGTGTCTTGCTGACCCGCACGGACCCGTCGATCTCCCGGGCGCTTACTTCCTGGTTGAGGCGCTGTTCCATGCGCTGCAGAAGACTGAAGAGAATTTCCGCACCGGCAGAGGCATGGAATGGGGTGAGCACCACCCGTGCCTTTTTCATGGCACCGAGCGCTTCTTTCGCGCCGGCTACAATGCCAATCTGTTGACCTCATGGTTGCCGGCACTGGACGGCGTGATCGGCAAGCTCGAACGTGGTGGCAGCGCCGCTGATGTCGGCTGCGGACACGGCGCCAGTACCATCCTTATGGCCAAAGCATTTCCCAAATCACACTTCGTTGGCTACGACTATCATGGACCGTCGATTGAGGTGGCCCGCAAGCGAGCGACCGATGCCGGCGTCAGTAATGTCGAATTCCACGCCGCCGATGCCGTGAGCTACTCGGGCCGCGACTTCGATCTGATCGCCTTCTTCGATTGTCTGCATGACATGGCAGACCCGGTGGGCGCGGCGAAGCAGGCGCGTGAGGCATTGAAGAGCGATGGCAGCTGTATGATCGTCGAGCCGCTCGCGGGCGATCAAGTTGAGGACAATCTCAATCCGATCGGTCGTATTTACTATGGCGCGTCCTCACAGGTGTGTGTGCCGGTTTCTCTGGCACGCAAGGGGCCGGCGCTCGGGGCGCAGGCTGGCGAGAAACGCTTGCGCGAAGTGATCGTAGATGGGGGCGGCTTCCGCCGGCTGCGGCGCGCAACCCAGACGCCATTCAACATGGTTCTGGAGGCGAAACCGTAGTCTCGATCTGCCGGACGTGCTGCATAGCAATGGCCGCCGGCTACTCTAACTTTGGGCAACAAGCCTTCACCGCGTGGATCGGCAGGACCGCATTGGTCGGTCGTTACCGAGTCAAGAGCATCGGCTTCGACGCCGCTAGCCCCACTTCATCGCGAGTGTCTTCCCGGACTCGGCGCATTCGCGCAGATACAGGTTGATCAGATTCTGATACGGAATACCGTTCTTTTCTGCCAGCGACTTGAAGTACGCAATCGTGTCTTCGTCGAGACGAATTGGCAGTTGCTTCTTCGCCTTGCTGAGGTACGGATTCCGAACCGATTTGGAAAAGTCGTAGTGTTTCTTCAATGCAGTCTTTGCCTCCGCGAATGACACACCATGCTTGCGCCGATTGGCGGCGCTCTTCTTCCTCACTGCTTGCGAAAGGCAGAAGAAAAACAACGGTTTGCAGACTACTGCAGCCATCAGGACAATGCATCGGTCCAATCAGCGGCAGAATCAACCCGGGGCAATTTTGTCTAGCACAATCAGCATCTTAGATCGTCGAATTTCCGTGGCCCCCATGATGGACTGGACCGACCGCCACTGCCGCTACTTCCTGCGCGGCTTTTCCCCCCACGCGCTCCTCTATACAGAGATGATCACCGCCGCCGCCATACTGCGCGGCGACCGCGCGAGGCTGCTCGAATTCGACCCCGAAGAACATCCTGTTGCACTGCAACTAGGCGGCAGCGACCCGAGGGAATTGGCCGTGGCGGCCCGTGCCGGAGAGGACGCGGGCTATGACGAGATCAACCTCAACTGCGGCTGCCCCAGTGACCGGGTGGCGAGTGGGTCGTTCGGCGCGTGTCTCATGCTGGAGCCGAACCGCGTCGCGGAATGCGTGGCGGCGATGTGTGCCGGTGTCAGCGTGCCGGTGACCGTCAAAATGCGAGTCGGCGTGGTCAACTCTCACGCGCGCGAGCCTCGGGTGTCCATCAGGGAAGCGGTGAGCAGGTTCGATGAAGCGGACTACGAGTCGCTGCACGAGTTCGTGCGGGCGGTCCGCGCTGCGGGATGTCAGGTGGCCATCATTCACGCCCGGAAGGCGGTACTCGGTGGACTTTCGCCAAAGGACAACCGGGAAATCCCACCCCTGCGGTTCGACGTGGTCGAGCGGATAAAACAGGCATTCCCGCAGCTGCCCGTGATCGTGAATGGCGGCATCCGCACATCCGCGGAGGCGCTCGATGCGCTCGCCTGGTGTGAAGGAGTGATGTTAGGCCGCGAGGCCTATCACCGGCCGTTTGTTCTCAAGGAGCTGCATGACGCGCTGTACCCGGGCGAGCTCCAGCTGCAAACTTCGCGCGCGGAGATGCTTGAGCGGATGGCGCGCTATACCCACGGCGAGCTCGCGCGGGGTGGGCGGCTTTCCTCCATAACGCGGCACATGCTGGGACTCTATGGCGGCCAACCGGGCGCGCGCGAATATCGGCGGTTCCTGAGTGAAGGCGCGCGCGAAGCCGATGCCGGGCCTGACTTGCTCAGGAACGCCGCTCGGCTCGCCGGCGCTTACCGCGTTTCAACGTGAAACTGGCGTTCCGACTCTGTGTCTCACGATGGCGACGCCACGGCAGGGTGGGCCCAAGGGTGTCAGCTTGCTAGCGGCTCGAGGGCGGTCGCGTATAATCCCTCTAATTGCTTGAGTATTCGAGGAGTTTGCACCTGACCCACCCGCGGTCTGCCTGCATTGCATGGGCAAGGATATTGAACTAGCCATTTTGTTCGCCGATGTCGTGGGCTCCACGCGGCTCTATGAGCAGATGGGGGACCTGCGGGCCCGCGACATGGTCGCCATCTGCATCGACGTGATGCGCAGCGCAACGGAACAGCGCCAGGGCACCGTCATCAAGACGATGGGCGACGAGGTGATGTCTACCTTCCCGAGCGCCGACGAAGCCTTGAACGCAGCTGCTCAGATGCAGCAACAGATCTCCACGCACGCGCAGCTCAAGGTGGATCACCAGGCGGTGGCCATCCGTATCGGCTGTCATTTCGGGCCCGTGATGCTCGAGGCGCGTGATGTCTTCGGCGCCACTGTGCACACGGCCAACAGAATGACCAGCCAGGCGAAAGCCGGCCAGATTATTACCACTGCGGCAACGGTGGAGCGGCTGTCGCCCGAGTGGCGGGCCTCGTGCCGCCAGATCGACGTTGCGACTCTCAAGGGTCAGGGCAGCGAAGTCACACTCTACGAAGTGCTGTGGCAGTCAGAGGACGTGACCAGCATGGTCCCGGCGATTGCAATGAACGCGCGGCCGGTGCGGCTCATGCGCCTGAAGTTGCGATGCCAGGACAAGGAGCTGATGCTGGATGAGACGCACTCGAGCATCACGATAGGGCGCGCCGAAGACAACGACATTGTCATCAAGGGCAACCTGATCTCACGTTTGCACGCGCGAATCGAGATCAACCGCAGCAAATTCGTGCTGATCGATCAGAGCACCAATGGCACATTCGTGCAGACCGACGACGGGGAAGAGTCGTTTGTGAGGCGTGACAGCCTGCAGATCAAAGGCGAGGGGATGATCGGTCTGGGGCGGCTCCCGGAAGCCGATTCCCCCCAGACCATTCGTTTCGAGTGCGAGGACAGCTGAGGCGGCAGGGCCTCAGCCGGCCAGCCTCGACTGCGTGCCGTTGAGCTCCTGAAGCATTTCGGCAGGCAGCCGGCTTCCGTACTGCTCGAGGTACGTGCGGATCTCGGATACCTCTTTCTTCCACAAGGCCGGATCCACCGAAAGCAACGCCTTCATCGCGTCCGGGCTCACATTGAGGCCCTGAGTGTTCAGGTCTTCAGGGCGAGGCAGCCTGCCGATAGGCGTCTCAGTGGCTCCGACACGGCCGGCGCACCGGTTCAATACCCACTCCAGGACTCGCAGGTTCTCGCCGTATCCGGGCCAGAGGAATTTCCCGTCGGCATCCCGTCTGAACCAGTTCACGTGATAGATCCCGGGTGGCCGGGTCAGCTTCGCACCGACATCGAGCCAGTGCTGCCAGTAGTCACCGAAGTTATAGCCACAGAAGGGCTGCATGGCCATCGGGTCGCGGCGCACCACACCCACCTGGCCAACATTGGCAGCAGTGGTCTCAGAGGCGACCGAAGCGCCCACGAGGACGCCATGCTTCCAGTCGCGAGCCTCATATACCAGAGGGGCGACTTCACGGCGGCGGCCGCCGAACACCAGCGCCGTGATCGGCACACCCTGCGGGTCCTCCGACCGATGCGAGTAGCTGGGATTTTGCCGGGCCGCGACAGTGAAACGAGAGTTCGGGTGGGCAGCGGGTCCGCGTGCCGGATCGTACGGCCGGCCTTGCCAGTCGATGGCGGGCTTGCCGGTGCTCAGGCCCTCCCACCACGCCTCGTTATTGGCGGTGAGGGCAACGTTGGTGAACAGCGTATCGCGGCGGATCATGTTGTAGGCGTTGCGGTTGGTCTCCGGATTCGTTCCGGGCACCACGCCGAAATAGCCGGACTCGGGATTGATCGCCCACAATCGGCCGTCCGCGCCCGGATGCAACCAGGCGATGTCATCCCCCACCGTGAAGACTTTCCACCCCGGCAGCGAGCCCGGTGGAATCAGCATGGCGAGGTTGGTCTTGCCGCACGCCGACGGGAAGGCGCAGGCGAGATAGTGGGTCTCGCCTTGCGGATTCTGCAAACCAACAATGAGCATGTGCTCGGCGAGCCAGCCTTCGGTGCGGGCCTGCCAGCTCGCGATGCGCAGGGCATGGCATTTCTTGCCGAGCAGGGCGTTGCCGCCGTAGCCGGAGCCGAAACTCTCGATGCCGAGCTCATGCGGGAAATGCATGATGAAGCGCCGATTGGGATCGAGCTCACCGATCGAATGCAACCCGCGGACGAAGGTGCCCTCGCGCGCGATGCGTTCCAGCGCCGGGCGGCCCATGCGGGTCATGATCGCCATGTTCAGCACCACGTAGGGACTGTCAGTGATCTCGACGCCGCAGCGGGACAGGGGAGAGTTGATCGGCCCCATGCAATACGGCACCACGTAGAGCGTGCGATTCTTCATGCAGCCGCGGAACAGATCACGCATCTTCGCGTGCGCCTGCGCGGGGTCCATCCAGTTGTTGTTCGGCCCTGCGTCTTCTTTATTGGGCGTGCATATATAGGTGAGGTGCTCGACGCGCGCCACGTCACTGGGATCAGAACGGGAGAGGTGACATCCGGGAAATACATCCGGATTCAGGATCTGCAGCTCGCCATCGCGCACGAGCTTCGAGGTCAACTCGCGGACTTCGGCAGCGGATCCGTCGCACCAGTGGATGGCTCGTGGCTGCGTCAGCTCACGTACCGAGTTCACCCAGGCCGCCACGTCGGGGCTGATCTGGGGGAGCGAAGTAATCAGGTGTGCTGCAGTGGCCATCCAAGGTTCCTCATAATTATTCAGATGTACACGGCCCTTCATTCGAGGCCGTTTACCGCACTGGGCAGCCAGTTTGGGCGGCCCATGAGCCGCATGAGAAATTATAGCTGGGCCGGCCAGGATGCCTTCATAAATAGGACAATACCCCTCATTTTGTTCCATTATCGTACGAGCCGGACTTTATCGGCCGTTCTACACCACTAATACGCGGGGGCGCCCAGCCCTCGACACGCTGGCAGGCGCACGGTAGCGTGCGTCGCGAATGCTTGATCTGTCAGACATATTCGGGCACGGGGGTCCGCTGGAACGCGCCTTGCCGGACTTCAAGGTCCGCCGCCAGCAGCTTCGCATGGCCGAACGGGTTGCAGCCGCCGTCCACGGGCGCGAGACCCTCGCGGTCGAGGCCGGTACTGGAACCGGCAAGACATTCGCATATCTCGTACCCGCGCTGCTTTCGGGGGCGCGGGTATTGATTTCAACCGGAACGCGTACGCTGCAGGACCAACTTTTCTCCAAGGACCTGCCGCTGGTGGCGGCGGCGCTGGGCCGTCCCGCGAAAGTGGCGCTCCTGAAGGGCCGCTCAAACTATCTGTGCCGGTATCGGCTGGCGCAGGCAGACGCGCAGAGCGAGCAGCTCGAGCTGGATTCCTCATTCGGGAGCCGAGGAGCAACGCCTGAGAAAATGCTGGCGCGCATTCGAAGTTGGGCGCGTACCACCCGCATGGGCGACCTGTCTGAAGTTCGTGGCCTGTCGGACTCGCACGCGGTGTGGCCGCAGGTCACATCCACCCGCGAAAACTGTCTCGGTAACCGCTGTCCCGAAGTATCCCGCTGTCATGTAGCAGTGGCGCGCCGGCAGGCGCTCGACTCAGACATCGTGATCGTCAATCACCACCTGCTGCTCGCCGATCTGGCCCTCAAGGAGGACGGCTTCGGCGACATCCTCGGGTCCTCGGATGCCGTCATACTCGACGAGGCTCACCAGATCCCGGATCTTGCAACCCAGTTCTTCGGTGCGAATGTCAGCAGCCGCCGCATCGAAGGTGTGTTGAAGGACCTGCAGGCTGAAATGGGTCATGCGCCGGAGCCCTTTGATCTGACCGGTGCGCTGCAGGCGGTCGAAGAGTGCCTCCGGCACGTGTCCGCATGTCTGCCGTCCAGCGCAACCAGGGTATCCTGGACAGAGCGGCATTCGCCGCTCAACAGCGCAGTGGAGGAGCTCTTTGATTCGTTGCAGGGATTGCACTCGCGGCTGACCACGCTCGATGAGGAAAATCCCCTGGCCCAGATTGGCCAGAGAGTCGCCGATTTGGCGGCCAGTCTCGAGCGGATCTGTGCGGTCGATGATCTGGAAGGCGCGCGGGCGGTCGAGACCAGCCAGCGCGGCTTCGCGTTGAGTCTCATGCCGTTCGACATTTCCGCCCGCTTCCAGGCGATGTTGCAGGCGCGGCGGTGTGCCTGGGTGTTCACGTCGGCGACGCTGTCACTCGGCGAGGACTTCAGTCACTTCACCGGCCGCCTCGGGCTCGCTGACATCCCCACTCTGAAGATCGACAGCCCGTTCAACTACGAGCGTCAGAGCCTGTTGTATCTGCCTGTTGGAATGCCTGAACCGGCCGCCCCCGGTTACGTGGCTGCGGTGATCGACCAGGCCGTTGGTCTGATTGATGCGTCGCGGGGAGGTGCCTTCGTACTCTTTACCAGTCATCGTGCGCTGAAACAGGGCGCGGCGCTGTTACGCGAGCGCTGGGCACAACTGCCACCTCATCGGCTGTATGTTCAGGGGGAGGCGCCGCGCGAGCGGCTGTTGCAGGAATTTCGCGAGGACGGCAACGCGGTTCTACTGGGCACCACGAGTTTCTGGGAGGGCGTTGATGTCAAGGGCGAGGCATTGCGCCTGGTCATCATCGAGAAGCTGCCATTCGCTTCGCCCGACGATCCTCTGGTCCGCGCGCGCATCGAACACCTGCAGGCCACTGGCGGCAATCCGTTTCGCGACTATCAACTCCCCGAGGCCGCACTCGCGCTCAAGCAGGGTGTTGGCCGCCTCATCCGCAGCGAAGACGATTACGGTGCCATTGTCATCTGCGATCCGCGAATGGTGGGGAAGGGTTATGGAAAAGTGTTTGTCGCCGCCTTGCCGGCAATGAATGTCACCCGCGAGCACGATGAGGTCGTGCGTTTTCTTCGCGGGCACGCTCCGCAGATTCCCGCTGCCCGGGTCGTCGGTTGAAAATCCTCGCGCTCGATACGGCAACCGAGAACTGCTCGGCTGCGCTTTGGGTCGATGGGAGCCTCCTGCAGCAGGAAGTCGAGGCGCCGCGCGGGCATGCCGATCTGATTCTGACAATGATCGACGAGCTGCTGGCGCAATCGGCCACAACGCTAGCGGGCTTGGACGCCATCGCATTCGGCCGCGGCCCAGGCTCCTTCACGGGAGTGCGATTGGCTGCAAGCGTTACGCAGGGCTTGGCGTTTGGGGCGGACCTCCCCGTCGTACCCATTTCTGACCTGAGAGCCGTTGCTCAGCGCGCAGCCAGCCGGCCTGGCGGTATCGCAGCGCAGCATATGCTCGTGTGCAATGACGCTCGTATGCATGAGGTCTACTGGGCCTGTTTCGAACGCGACATCAACGGTCTCATGACGCCCGTAGGAGTAGAGCGTGTGAGCAAACCCTCGGACGTGTGCCTCCCGGCGGAGTGGGCCGGAACGTTGGTCAACGCGGCTGGGCGCGGATTCGCCGCGTACGGAGAGCTTGGAACGAATTTGGCACCGGTCCTTGTCACCGTCGACAGCAGCCTATTGCCCGGAGCTGGCGAGATCGCCGCGTTGGCCGTGCCGGAAGTTCGGGCCGCTCGGGTTCTGCCTCCGGAGCAGGCGATTCCGGTGTATCTGCGAGACGACGTCGCTCGGCCGAAGGGCGGCTGAGCGCCGCCGGACGGTTAAATTGCCATGACAGATCAACGACTAGCGTTCTTGTCATGAATCTGCAACATGCTGCATCTGTAATACCCGCGCCCCACAATCTGTATCACATGCCCGCAAAACAGGTTCTGATCGTCGAAGATGAGCGCCCGATTCGCGAGATGATCGCCTTCGGGTTAAAGCGCGCCGGCTTTGAAGTCCGGGAGGCTGAGGATTGCCGTGCTGCGAGAGCCGCGTTGGCGGATCAGCGCCCCGACCTCGTGCTCATTGATTGGATGCTGCCCGACATGAGCGGGCTCGAGCTTACGCGTGCGCTCAAGCGTGACCGTGAGACCCGCGAGCTGCCCATCATCATGTTGACCGCACGGGCCGAGGAGGGTGACAAAGTCGCTGGCCTCGAGGGCGGGGCGGACGACTACGTTACGAAGCCCTTCTCGCCGCGTGAGCTGCTGGCCCGGATCAATGCCGTGCTGCGCCGCGCGACCGGCAACGGCGCTGACGAGTTGATCGAATTCGAAGGGCTCGCGCTCGACCAGGCCAGTCACCGTGTCATGGTGTCCGACCGGACCGTGCCGCTGGGCCCCACTGAATACCGCATGCTCGAGTTCTTCATGACACACCCCGAGCGTGTCTACACTCGAGATCAGCTTCTTGATCGGATCTGGGGCGGCAACGTGTATGTCGAGGAGCGCACTATCGATGTGCACATTCGACGTTTACGCAAGGCGCTCGAAGAATTCGGGTACGATCGCTTCGTACAGACGGTTAGAGGCTCCGGGTATCGATTCTCGGCGAGAACCGTCTAAAGACACGCTCCAAGGGACTGTCTAGTCTTTCACATGCAGCCAGCGACACAGGCGTGGTGGTTCGCAGCGGGCCGAATGCTCGCGACGGTGGTGAGCGGCCTGATGGTCGGCTGGCTGTTCGGCAACGTATGGGTCGGACTTGGCGTGGCGCTCGCTCTGCATCTGGGCTGGCAGCTGTCCAATCTCTTTCGCCTCGAGTGGTGGCTGCGTCATCGCAGCTTCGCTGATCCTCCCGATGTGGGCGGTGTCTTTGGCGAGATCATCGCGCAGATCGTCCGGCTGCACCGCCGCAAGCGATTCCACAAACAGCGTTTCGTACAACTCATGCGGCAACTGCAGCGCTCGACCGCGGCACTGCCGAACGGAGTTGTTATTCTCAACGCGCAGCGCGAAATCATCTGGTTCAACCGGATGGCCGCGCGATTGCTCGATCTGCGCCGCACGGCCGATCTCGGCCTGCGCATCGAGAACCTGCTGCGCTCGCCGCAATTTGCGCGGTACCTGGAGATTGGCGATTTCGCGAGTCCCATCGTGATCAGGACCACGACGGGAGAGGACTGCTACCTGTCCTTGCAGATGGTTCCTTATGGCGAGGGTCAGCAGTTGCTGCTCGTCAGCGATGTATCGCGCCAGATGAGGCTCGAGGCCATGAGAAAGGACTTCGTGGCCAATGCTTCGCACGAGCTGCGCTCACCGCTCACCGTGATCTCCGGCTACCTGGAAACGTTGAGTCAGGATCCGGCTCTCGATCGTGACTTGCAGGGGCCCGTGACGGAAATGCGCCGCCAGGCCGAGCGGATGACCGCGATCATCCGCGATCTCTTGGAACTGTCGCGCCTCGAAGAGACGGACGAAATGCTTGGCGGCGAGCCGATTGACATCCCGGCACTGCTCTCGATGCTGCGCAAAGACGTCGTCGCGCGTCCTGTGCATCCCCGCGATATCCGCATCCGGATCGACAGTGACGCGCAACTGCTGGGCGATGAGCCGGAGATACATTCCGCATTCTCAAACCTTGTGGAGAACGCTGCGAAGTACACGCCCGCCGAGGGTTCGATTGAGATGCGATGGTGGGTGGACGACGAGGGCGGTCACCTTTCCGTGACGGACACCGGTATGGGCGTTCCCCCGGAGCACATTCCTCGACTGACGGAGCGCTTCTATCGCGTCGATGCTGGACGCTCACGCTCGACGGGTGGCTCCGGTCTGGGCCTCGCTATCGTCAAACATGTGTTGCAACGCCACGGGGCGGAGCTCGA
>Ga0070667_100004481_pt1 | contig 11781 bp, 10 predicted proteins | sample KBSS33metaG_FD_64659 | JGI IMG/M metagenome (GOLD analysis project Ga0070667, IMG submission 64659) | Switchgrass rhizosphere microbial communities from Kellogg Biological Station, Michigan, USA - KBS S3-3 metaG | ecosystem: Host-associated > Plants > Roots > Rhizosphere > Soil ...
CCTCGTCGTTGTCGAAATCGGTTTGGTTCACCCATCGTTCGGGCCGGGTGCCACGAACCACGAAGCCACCTTGGCCGTCGGACTCGACGGTGAAGCCGCTCTCGTCGACCGGGATGGGCCGAATCACCGGGCGGCGCGGCACGATCGCCGGCTGCGCGGCGCGGTATGCCGACACCATGTCCCACAGCGCGAAGGTCAACGGCCGCAACCCTTCCCGGCTGACGGTGGACACCTCGTAAACCGGCCAGCCGAACCGCCGAGTGATCTCCTCGCGGACAAAGTCGGCCAGCTCGCGCGCCTCGGGCACGTCGATCTTGTTGAGCACCACCGCCCGCGGCCGCTCGGCGAGGTCGCCCAGCGTCGAATCACCTTGCAGCGTGGGCGTGTACGCGGCGAGCTCGGCCTCCAGCGCCTCGATGTCAGAAATCGGGTCGCGGCCGGGTTCCAGCGTCGCGCAGTCGACGATGTGCACCAGCACCGCGCAGCGTTCGATGTGCCGGAGGAAATCCAGACCGAGTCCACGGCCCTCGGACGCCCCGGGGATCAGGCCCGGCACGTCGGCGACGGTGAACGTGTGCTCCCCCGCCGACACCACACCGAGATTCGGGGTCAGCGTGGTGAATGGATAGTCGGCGATCTTCGGCTTGGCCGCCGAGATGGCCGACACCAACGACGACTTACCGGCCGAAGGGAATCCGACCAGGCCGGCGTCGGCGACGGTCTTCAGTTCCAGTGTGAGGTCGCGGACCTGGCCCTTCTCGCCGAGCAGCGCGAAGCCGGGCGCCTTACGGGCCCGCGACGCCAGCGCGGCGTTGCCGAGCCCGCCGCGTCCGCCCGCGGCCGCTTCGAAACGGGTGCCCGCACCGACGAGGTCGGCGAGCAACCGGCCGTTCTCGTCGAGCACGACTGTGCCGTCGGGAACGTTGACCTCCAGGTCGGAACCGGCGGCGCCGTCGCGATTGCTGCCCGCGCCCTGCTTGCCCGACGGGGCGACGACGTGCGGGTGGAAGTGGAAGTCGAGCAGCGTGTGCACCTGCGGGTCGACGACCAGCACGACGCTGCCGCCGCGGCCGCCGTTGCCGCCGTCGGGGCCGCCGAGGGGTTTGAACTTCTCGCGATGGACCGAGGCGCAGCCGTTACCGCCGTTTCCCGCCCGCGCGTGAATGACGACGCGGTCTACGAAGCGCGGCATTGCGATGAACCTCCGAATGTAACGCCCAGGGCGGGAAAAGACTTGCGATCCCGCCGTGTCGTTACAGTCGCGAAGCCTAGGCCTGGGGCGCGGACGGTCGCACCACGCTGACCGTCTTGCGGCCACGCTTGGTGCCGAACTCCACGGCGCCAGGGGCCGTCGCGAACAGCGTGTCATCGCCACCACGCCCGACGTTCACGCCGGGGTGGAAGTGGGTGCCGCGCTGACGGACCAGGATCTCGCCGGCTTTCACGATCTGGCCGCCGAACCGCTTGACACCCAGCCGCTGTGCGGCGGAGTCACGACCGTTACGTGAGCTGGAAGCGCCCTTCTTGTGTGCCATGTCGTCGCCTCCTACTTGATGCCGGTGACCCTGAGGACCGTCAGCTGCTGACGGTGACCCTGCCGCTTGTGGTAGCCGGTCTTGTTCTTGAACTTGTGGATGCGGATCTTGGGACCCTTGGTGTGCTCGAGCACCTCGCCGGTCACGGCGACCTTCTCGAGATCCTTGGCGTCGGTGGTGACCTTCGCGCCGTCGACGACCAGGGCGACGGGCAGCGAGACACTCGAGCCGGGCTCGGAGTCGAGCTTCTCGACCTTGACCACGTCTCCGACGGCGACCTTGTACTGCTTGCCGCCGGCCTTGACGATTGCGTACGTCGCCATCGTTCCTCTTCGTCTCGTCTCTGGGCGCGCGCTACCTGTCGGAGCGCTCGCGATGCTTTGGTGCGGAGCCACGTCGGGCCCGCTGTCGTCGGCGTCAGCCGAAAGACAACTGGTCCAGGGTACGTGAGGCTCGCCTACAGGGTCAAATCACCGCAGGTCACGGCTTGTGCGCGGGGCGCGACTGCAGGTAGCTGCGCTCCTCGCTCAGTGGTCGTGGATCGGCGGGCCCGCGGGACGCATCGCTGCCCTGCGGCGATGACGGCCACCGACCGGGGCCACCGCGGCAGGGTCCTCGCCGGCGTCGGGTTCGTCATCTTCGTCCGAGTCATCGTCGTCAGACTCGTCCTCGTCCGAGTCCTCGTCGTCGCCGTAGTCCTCATCGTCAGAATCGTCGTCGGAGTCGTCCGAGTCATCGGCATCGTCGGAATCGCCGTTGATGACCTCGATGTCGTCATCGATGTCGTCGTCCTCGTCGTCGGCGTCGAGGTCGATTTCGTCCTCGTCTGACTCGTCCTCGTCCGATTCGTCGAAGTCTTCGTCCTCGAGCTCATCGTCCTCGGCGTCGACGTACGCCTCCCGGATGGTGTCGGGCTCCAGTTCGGCGACATCCTCGGTGGTCTTCTCTTCGACCTCGCCGTCGGTCTCGTCGTCGTGCTTACCGTTCGCCGCGGCCATCGCCTTGAACATCGGGTGCTCACCGGCTGGATGGGCATGCACCTTCGCGACCGCGACGTCTTCGCCCCGGCCGCCCTTCTTGCCACGCTTACCGCGGCGCCCACCCGAATCGGCCTTGCGGCCTGTCGCCGACGTGGAGTCCACCGGATCGCCGTGCAACAGGATGCCCCGGCCTGCGCAGTGCGGGCACTGAGTGGAAAACGCCTCGATCAGGCCGGTGCCCAACCGCTTTCGGGTCAGCTGAACCAACCCGAGAGACGTCACCTCGGACACCTGATGACGGGTGCGGTCGCGGGCCAGCGCCTCGGTCAGCCTGCGCAGCACCAGATCACGATTGGATTCCAGCACCATGTCGATAAAGTCGATGACCACGATGCCGCCGATGTCGCGCAGCCGAAGCTGACGCACGATCTCCTCGGCAGCCTCGAGGTTGTTGCGGGTGACGGTCTGCTCCAGGTTGCCGCCGGAACCGGTGAACTTGCCTGTGTTCACGTCGATCACGGTCATCGCCTCGGTGCGGTCGATGACAAGCGTGCCACCCGACGGCAGCCACACCTTGCGGTCCATCGCCTTGGTCAGCTGCTCGTCGATGCGGTGCACCGCGAACACGTCAGGGCCGTCCGTGGCGGCGAGCGCGTACTTCGTCAGCCGCTGAACAAGCTCGGGCGCAACGGAATTCACGTACGCGTTGATGGTGTTCCACGCGTCGTCGCCGGAGACGATCAGCCCGGAGAAGTCCTCGTTGAACAGGTCGCGGATGACCTTGACCAGCACATCGGGCTCTTCGTAGAGCGCGATGGCGGCGCCTGCCTTCTTCTCGGTGGTTTCGGCAGCCTTGGCCGCGATCTCCGTCCAGCGCATCTGCAGGCGCTCGACGTCGGAACGGATGTCTTCTTCCTTGACGCCCTCCGACGCGGTGCGGATGATCACGCCGGCGTCGGGCGGCACGACCTCGCGCAAAATCTCCTTGAGCCGCTGCCGTTCGGTGTCGGGCAGCTTGCGGCTGATGCCCGTCGACGACGCGCCAGGCACGTAGACGAGATAGCGCCCGGCAAGCGACACCTGGGTGGTCAGCCGGGCACCCTTGTGTCCGACCGGATCCTTGCTCACCTGCACCACGACGTAGTCGCCGGGCTTGAGGGCCTGTTCGATCTTGCGGTTGGCGCCGCCGAGCCCGGCGGCCTCCCAGTTCACCTCGCCGGCATAGAGCACGCCGTTGCGGCCGCGGCCGATATCGACGAACGCCGCCTCCATCGACGGCAGCACGTTCTGCACGATGCCCAGGTAGATGTTGCCAACCAGCGAGGCAGATGCCGCTGAAGTAACGAAATGTTCGACGACCACCCCGTCTTCGAGCACCGCGATCTGGGTGTAGCGGGCGCCCTCGTGCGGCGGCTCGGTGCGGACCTTGTCGCGCACCACCATCGTCCGTTCGACGGCCTCGCGCCGGGCCAGGAACTCCGCCTCGCTCAGGATCGGCGGCCGGCGGCGGCCGGCGTCGCGGCCGTCCCGGCGGCGTTGCCGCTTGGCCTCCAGCCGCGTCGACCCGTTGATGCCCTGGATCTCGCCGTTGCCGCCGTCCGTGTCGGCGGCCTTGTCCCGCCGAGGCGACCGCTCGTGAACGACGGTGTTCGGTGGATCGTCCGGGGACGCACCGCTGTCGCCGTCGTCCCCGGAGCCGGACTTGCGGCGCCGCCTACGACGCCGCCGACGATTCCCTGCTTCACCGCCGGCGCTGTCCTCGTCGCCGGAATCCTCGTCGGACTCGTCGCCGGAATCCTGGTCTTGGCCCTCGTCGGCCGAGTCGATGTCGGCGTCGGAGGAGTCGTCGCCACTCGGCTCACCGCGACCGCGGCCGCGACCGCGACGGCCCCGTCGGCGGCGCCTAGCGGCGGGCCGCTCCCCTTGATCCTCGTCGGAATCGGGTCCGCCGTCGTCGTCCTCGTCGTCCTGGTCGGCGTCGCTGTCATAGTCCGCCTGGACCGGCTGCGGCGCCATGAACAGGGGCAGGTAGTCCGCCCGCTCGGGTTCGGGCGCGGTCTCGAGGATCAGCCGAGACTCCGGCTCGTCACCGTCGACGTCCTCGTCACCGTCGACGTCCTCGTCTCCGTCGACGTCGGCGTCGACGGCAAACGGGTCGCCGACACGCTCTTCGCCCTCGGGTGCGTCGGCCAGCGCTTCGCTCAGCTGCTCCGGCTGATCCTCGCTGGGCTGGGTCTCTTCTGATAGGTCTTGGGTAGGGGCATCGTCGGCCACGTATTCTCCTCAAGCCCCCGGGCGCGTCATGTCTGACGCGGCCACGCGAGGGCTGCCGCTATGGGCCCGGGCTACTTCTCCCGAGCTTGTTATGGTCTCGCCCCGAGGGGTCCCTGTTTCGGAACCGTCTCGGTGCCGGTCTGAATGATGGCTGGACGGTCGGCGCCGCACCGCGGTGGCGATGGTCGCGCACGTCGAAGTCTTCATTCGGGCATCCGACCCGCGTTACAGGCCGGCTACCCGACGCCAGTATCCCACATCACGCGTCCCAGCCTGACCAGGCTGGACAAGCCCGGCTATTTACAGGGCTAATGACTGGGAAACCAGAGCTCGATTTCGCGGGCCGCCGACTCCGGCGAATCAGACCCGTGCACGAGGTTGTCCTGGGTGATAAGCGCCAGGTCACCGCGGATTGTGCCGGGTGCGGCCTTCTCCACTGGGTCGGTTGCGCCTGCGATCTGCCGAAACGCGGCGACCGCCCGCGGACCTTCGACGATGGCCGCCACGACGGGCCCCGAGGTGATGAATTCCAGCAGCGATCCGAAGAACGGTTTGCCCTCGTGCTCGGCGTAGTGCTTTCGGGCGAGGTCGTCGCTGACATTCTTGAGTTCGAGCGCCGCGATGGTCAGGCCCTTGCCTTCGATGCGGCTGAGGATCTCCCCGATCAGGCCGCGTTGTACGCCGTCGGGCTTGATCAATACCAGGGTCTGCTCGGTCACGGCCGACACTCTAGCGGGACCCGACCCATCCACGAACAACCTGGAACGAATTGTGGCTGACCGGCCGAGACGCGCGACGCCGGCAACCCGCACGAGAAAGGCATACCGATGGCAACACAACAATCGGAAGCGGCGACGCGCCACCGCTGGGCGGCCGCCCAGATAGCCGCACTCGTCGTCGGAGTGGCGTTCCTGCTGCCCGGCGTGCTCGGCTTCGTTCCCGGCATCACCACGCACTACGAGATGCTTGACTTCGCCGGTCACGAATCGGGGGCGAAATTGCTTGGCATTTCGGCATTTCGGTTCTGCACAACATCGTGCACCTGGCGTTCGGCATCGGGCTGATTTTCGCCCGCACCGTCAATGGCGCTCGCGGATACCTGATCGTATCCGGCGTGATCTACCTTCTGCTGTCGATCTACGGTCTGCTCATCGACCACGAGAGCGCCGCTAACTTCGTCCCGATCGACTACGCCGACAACTGGCTGCACCTCGTGCTTGCCGTTGGCATGCTCGGACTCGGCGCCGTGTTGGGCCGGACCCGCACGACGTCCTAGTCGGGCGGTGATTGCTGCCCCGGCAGAAGCCCGTGCTTCTGCCGGCGCAGCACCTCGGCGCGCAGGTAGGCGATGAGCAGCCACACCGCGGTGAAGATCAGGCCGATGAAACCGACTGCGCCGTGCACCACCCAGCCCGCGATCAGCACCACCTGGATCCCGAGATTCACCCAGATAGCCCACGGCCGCCCCTGGACACCTCCGAGGAGCACGAGCACGATCGCGAATCCGATCAGGTAACCGGCCGTCAGAGGCGTCAACCCGTGGTGGGCGGCCGCGACGACCGGCAGCGCCAGCAGCACCACGATGGCTTCCAGCATCAGCGTGCCCGCCATGACGCCGCGGAAGCTCTTCCAGGGGTCCGGCCCGTTCGCGGGCGCCGGCTGCTCGGTCATCGTCGTAACTCCTCCCCCTGCCCTGCGGGCGGGTGGGCCCACCGCTTGCGAGGGGAGTACCCCCACGCGCAGGCGCGGGTCATTCGGGGTCCTTTCCGAACAGCGTGCGCGCGGCCCCGGCGGTGACGACCGAACCGGTGATCACCACGCCCGCGCCGCCGAACCCTTCGCCCTCGTTGCCGGACTCCTCGACGAGCGCCGTGGCGGTTTCGATCGCGTCGGGGAGTGTGGTCGCGGTGACCACCCGCTCCGGCCCGAACCGCTCCTCGGCGCGCAAGGCCAGCGCTTCGACGTCGAGTGCGCGCGGTGATCCGTTGTTCGTCACCACAATTTGGTCGAAGACGGGCTCGAGCGCGGAGAGGATGCCGTCGACGTCCTTGTCGGCCATGACCGACACCACACCGACGAGGAAGCGGAAGTCGAACTCCTCCTGCAGGGCCTGCGCCAGTGCGGTGGCGCCCGCCGGATTGTGTGCCGCGTCGACGAATACCGTTGGCGCGGTGCGCATCCGCTCGAGCCTGCCCGGGCTGCTGGCGGCGGCGAAACCCGCACGCACCGTGTCGACGTCGAGCTGTCGGTCCGCGCCCGCACCGAAGAACGCCTCGATAGCGGCCAGCGCGACCACGGCGTTGTGTGCCTGATGCTCGCCGTGCAGCGGGAGGAAGATCTCGGAGTACACGCCTCCGAGGCCCTGCAGTTCCAGCAGCTGACCTCCTACGGCAACCTGCCGCCCCAGCACCGCGAACTCGGAATCCTCGCGCGCCACCGCCGCGTCGGCGCGAAGAGCCTGCGCCAGAAGTACTTCCATCGCCTCGGGCACCTGACGGCCGATGATCGCGACGGTGTCGGTCGGGAGGAGGTCGTCCTCCTGCTTGGTGATGATTCCGGCCTTCTCGCCCGCGATCTCCGCGATGGTGTCGCCGAGATAGTCCGTGTGATCCACGCCGATCGGCGTGATCACGGCGACGGGTGCGTTGACGACATTTGTGGCGTCCCAGCGGCCGCCGAGGCCGACCTCGACGATGGCGACGTCGACCGGGGCATCGGCGAACGCCGCGAACGCCATAGCCGTGACCACTTCGAACTTGCTCATCGCGGGTCCGCCCGCGGCTTCCGACTGCTGGTCGACGAGCTGCACGAAGGGCTCGATCTCGCGGTAGGTCGCCACGTATTGTGCCGGGCTGATCGGCGTGCCGTCGATGGATATGCGCTCCACCGCGGCCTGCAGGTGGGGGCTGGTGGTGCGGCCAGTCCGGCGGCTGAACGCGGTGAACAGTGCGTCGACCATACGGGCCACCGACGTCTTGCCGTTGGTGCCCGCGATGTGTATCGACGGATAGCTGCGCTGCGGCGAGCCGAGCATCTCCATCAGCGCCGAGATGCGTGCCGTACTTGGCTCCAGTTTGGTTTCAGGCCAACGCTGATCGAGCAGATGCTCGACCTGTAGCAGTGAGGCGATCTCGTCCGGGGTCGGGACGTCGTCCGGATGTCGCCGGCCGAGCGGCTCCGGGTCGGTCATTTGAGGCGGGCCAGCCTGGCGGTGATGCGGTCGACCTCTTCGCGGGCCAACTGCTGGCGGGCGCGGATCTTCTCGACGACGTCCGCGGGCGCCTTGGCCAGAAACGCTTGGTTGCCGAGTTTTCCTGCGGTGCCCGCCAGTTCCTTCTCCGCGGCGGCCAAGTCCTTCTCGAGACGGCGCCGCTCGGCGGCGACGTCGACGGTGCCCGACGTGTCGACCTCGACCACGACCGTGCCTCGCGACAGCCGGACCTCGACGTGGGCCGACGGGCTGAACGACCCATCGTCCTCGGTGAGCCATGCCAACGACCGCACGGCGGGGATCTGCGCATCGAGGTCGGCGGTCTCGATGTCCGACAGCCGGGCAGGCACCCGCTGCCTGTCGTTGAGGCCCTGGTCGCTGCGGAATCGACGGACCTCGGTGATCAGCTTCTGCATATCCGCAACGCGTTGTGTGGCAACGGGATCCAGTGTGACGCCGGACGGTTGCGGCCAGTCGGCGATGACGATGGACTCCCCGCCCGTCAAGGTCTTCCACAACACCTCGGTGACGAACGGCATCACCGGGTGCAGCAACTTGAGCAGCGTGTCCAGCACGGCGGCCAGCACCGCGGTGGTGTGCTGTACCCCTTCTGCCAACTGGACCTTGGCCAGCTCGACATACCAGTCGCAGAACTCGTCCCATGCGAAGTGGTAGAGCGACTCACACGCCCGGCTGAACTCGTAGCCGTCGAACGCCGAGTCCACCTCGGCGCGAACCTCTTCCAGGCGGCCCAGGACCCAACGGTCCGCATCGGTCAGCTCGCTTGTCTGGGGCAGCGGGCTCATCGCCGCACCGTTCATCAAGGCGAACCTGGTGGCGTTGAACAGCTTGGTCGCGAAGTTGCGCGACGCGCGGGCATGATCCTCGCCGATCGACATGTCACCGCCCGGGCTGGCGCCCCTGGCGAGGGTGAAGCGCAGTGCGTCGGCGCCGAACTGGTCCACCCAGTCCAGCGGATCGATGCCGTTACCGCGCGACTTGCTCATCTTCCGGCCGAACTCGTCGCGAATCAGACCGTGCAGGAACACATTCTCGAACGGCACCTGCGGTCCGCGCTTCCCGTCGAGGGTGATCGCCGTGTCATCGGCGACGAAGGTGCCGAACATCATCATCCGCGCCACCCAGAAGAACAGGATGTCGTAGCCGGTCACCAGCACCGTGGTCGGATAGAACTTCTCCAGTTCCGGGGTGTGATCCGGCCAGCCCATGGTGGAGAACGGCCACAGCGCCGACGAGAACCAGGTGTCCAGCACGTCGGGATCCTGTTCCCAACCCTCCGGCGGGGTTTCGTCGGGGCCGACGCACACCATGTCGCCGTCGGGGCTGTGCCAGATCGGGATGCGGTGGCCCCACCACAGCTGACGCGAGATGCACCAGTCGTGCATGTTGTCGACCCAGGCGAACCAGCGCGGCTCGAGGCTAGGCGGGTGAATCACGGTGTCGCCGTTGCGCACCGCGTCGCCTGCGGCCTTCGCCAGCGACTCGACCTTGACCCACCACTGCAGCGACAGCCGCGGCTCGATCGGCTCGCCACTGCGCTCGGAATGCCCGACGCTGTGCAGGTACGGTCGCTTCTCCGCGACGACGCGGCCTTGCTCGGCCAGCGCCTCGCGCACCTTGACCCGGGCCTGGAAACGGTCGAGGCCGTCGAACTCGGTTCCGGTACCTGCGATCCGGCCCTTGGTGTCCATGATCGTCGGCATCGCCAACTGGTGGCGCATGCCGATCTCGAAGTCGTTCGGGTCGTGGGCGGGTGTGACTTTGACTGCACCCGTGCCGAATTCGGGGTCGACGTGCTGGTCGGCGACGATGATCAGCTCGCGGTCGACGAACGGGTGCGGCAGGGTCTTGCCGACCAGGTCGCGGTAGCGCTCGTCGTCAGGGTGCACCGCAATCGCGGTATCGCCGAGCATCGTCTCGACCCGGGTGGTGGCGACCACAATGTGGGGTTCACTGTCGTTTGGCGATCCGTAGCGGAATGAGACCAGCTCGCCCTCGACATCGTCGTACTTGACCTCGAGGTCGGACACCGCGGTCTCGAGGACCGGGGACCAGTTGACCAGCCGCTCGGCGCGATAGATCAACCCGGCGTCGAACAACCGCTTGAAGATGGTGCGAACGGCACGCGACAGGCCGTCGTCCATGGTGAACCGGTCGCGGCTCCAGTCCACGCCGTCGCCGAGCCTGCGCATCTGTCCGGCAATGGTGCCGCCGGAGTCATGCTTCCAGTCCCACACCTTGTCGACGAACAACTCGCGGCCGAAGTCCTCTTTGGTCTTGCCGTCGACGGCGAGCTGCTTCTCCACGACGCTCTGGGTGGCGATGCCCGCGTGATCCATGCCCGGCAGCCACAGCACCTCGTAGCCCTGCATCCGCTTGCGTCGGGTCAGCGCGTCCATCAGCGTGTGATCAAGCGCATGGCCCATGTGCAGGCTGCCGGTCACATTCGGCGGTGGCAGCACAATCGAGTACGCGGGCTTGCTGCTGCGCGCGTCGGCCTCGAAGTAGCCGGCCTTGACCCAGCCCTCGTACAGGTCACTCTCGACCGCGCCCGGGTCCCAGGACTTGGGCAGGGCGTCGGCGGCGGGTTTCGAGCTGGCAGTCACCGCGCCATTCTATGAAGTGCGGGCTGCCAGCTCGTCGGGCCCGCCTCGCCCGGCTCTGCCGGCGTGCTACTTCTTACCGCCGAGCAGCCCGCCGAGAATCTCCCCGATCGGATTGCTCTGGCCACCGCTGCCGCCGAGCACGCTGCCCAGGATGCTGCCCAGCGGGTTGTTCCCGCCGCCGCCTGCGCCGCCGAGGATGCTGCCGAGCACGTCGCCCAGGCCGCCCGATGGCGCAGCCTGCGCCTGGGTCCCAGCGCCTGCCGGCGCCGCGCTCCTCTGCGCGAACTGCTTGCCGATGTAGGCCAGCACGATCGGCGCCAGGATCGGCAGCAGTTTCTTGATCAGATCACCACCACCGGCGCCCTGCCCGGCCAGCGCGGAGGCGACCGCGTTGCTGTCGTTGCCACCGAAGATGCGCGCCACGAACTGGTCACCCTGCTGTGCATCGACCTGGTCGACGCTGACGCCGCCGTCGAGCAAACCGCTGGCGCCCTGCTGGGCGACAGCGGACTCGAGTTCGCTCGAGTCGATCTCGCCAGCATGAACGTTCTCCGCGACGCCGCCGACCAGAGCCGGCACCAGCGTGCGAATCGCGTTGTTCACCTCGCCTTCATCGGCGCCGATCTTGCTCGCAATGTCCTGTACGGGGATCTGTGCGATGAGTTCGTCGAGACCAGCCATGACCTGTCCACCTTCGTTGCTGGGATGTTGCACAACCGCGGTGACGACACTAGTCCAATTGATCTTGCCTCACAGGTGTTCGGCTCCGTGCGATCAATTCAATCGAGCCGTCTCCAATAACACTCCGGCGCCGGGGAATCGGGCCATCAGCGCGTCACCCATCGCCGTCGCCGGGGTGAGCACACCCCGTAGGTCCGACAGCCGGTCGCGGTCCAGCGCCAGAGTCAATCCGCTCTCGCCCAGCAAAACCGACGTCGCCTTGTAGCCCGGGTCACCCTTCTGCGACATGGTGGCCCGGTAGCGCGCGCCGGTGGTTGTGGTCGTGTACGTCTCGAACTTGTAGTGCCCTTGTTCGCGGGCGCGTTCGCTCGGGCCGCTCCCCGGTGCCGGGGCGATGCGCTCGACCAGCTTGTTCGGCAACCTGTCGAAATAGCGGCTGCCGAGCGCCATCGTCGCGGCGTTGCCGACGGTCG
>Ga0070667_100004488_pt1 | contig 11774 bp, 6 predicted proteins | sample KBSS33metaG_FD_64659 | JGI IMG/M metagenome (GOLD analysis project Ga0070667, IMG submission 64659) | Switchgrass rhizosphere microbial communities from Kellogg Biological Station, Michigan, USA - KBS S3-3 metaG | ecosystem: Host-associated > Plants > Roots > Rhizosphere > Soil ...
GGCTCCGGCTTTCAGCAGCCGTTGCACTTCGGTAACGTCTCCGTTATAGACAGCCCATTGGAGCGGGGTGCTGCCGTCGTCTTGGCGTTGATTGACCGAATTGACGACAGTCGTCGAATTCTGCGCAGCGGCCACCGTTAAACTGGAGGCCAGGATCGCCGCGCAGAGAATGCTTCGTGCGAATAACCGCGTCATGTCTTACACCTCCGAGAGGGGGCTCGTGCTGTCGGCGAAGTTCTTGAACTCCGTATCGGGCACACCCGCGCGATCCAGTATCGTCACCAGCATATTCGCGTGCGGAGCATCCTTGGGATAGTGGACGTGCTGGTTACCCTTAACTCGTCCATCGCCACGGCCAACCAACATCTGCGGGAGCGGATCGGCATCGTGAGCGTCGCTGTTGGCCATGTTGCTCCCGAACAAAATGATCGAATGATCGAGCACCGAGCCATCACCATCGGACATACCCTTCAGACGCTCGACGAACTTCGCGAAAACAGTGGTGTGATAGTTCTGGATGAGACGCAAGTTGGCGATACGTTCCGGGAATCCGCCCCAATGCGAGGTCGGGTGAAATGCTTCGCTGACGCCCAGATTGTGATACACGCGCATGCTGGCTTCTTTGACCATGCGCATTGTCGTCACATTGGTCCGATTTGTCTGCCAGGCCAGTGCCATCATCTCGAATTGAATGTTGAGTAGTTCATCGAAGCTGTCCGGCGCGCCCAGCGGTGCATCCGGTAAATCGGTCAGCGAAGCCGTGCTCGTCTGAAGTTTCTGCACGCGCTTTTCGATTTCACGCACGGAATCCAGATAGTCGTTCACTCGGGTCCGATCCGCCGGATCAAGCTCGCGGTTCAGGCTCGCCGTCGATTCCCTCACGTAGTCGAGCAGGCTGTTCGTCGTATTCAGAATGGCGGTGCGTTCCTTCTGGTTATCCCCTTGACCGAACATCGTGAAGAAGACCTTCCGGGGATTACCTTCCATCGGCAGCGGCTGAGTCGGACTCCTGTAAGAGATGTTGCCACCCGGTTCGCCGCAGAGTTCCAGCGATGGCAGTGGTGTGTTCTTGCCAAGATGACGTGCAGCGATCTGGTCCACAGTCGTGCCACGCCCATTGCTTGCATTGCGGTTCCGAGGCAGAACAGCCGACAACCATGTCTCTTCGGTATAACCATGCGGGGTGCCGCCTTCACCGCCTTTGTTACGCAGACCGCTGACCACTGTGATGTAGTCACGGTACGGTTCAAGTGGCTTGATTATGTAGGGAAACTCGAAGTCTCGCCCGATCGTCTTGGGCTGCCATTCATCCTGGAGAGCGCCGTGCGGAAAATAGACGAAGCCCAAACGCAGGCTGTTCGCTGCGGGGGTCTGGGCCATTGCCGTACCTGCCGGGATCATCGCGTCCAGTAGCGGCAAGGCGACCGCGGCGCCGGCGCCCTTGAGCATCGTTCGACGGGACAGGTGCTTTTTCGACAGAAACATGATTTACGGTCCTCCGTTACGAGTTTTCGCCTACTTCACAGATGCCACGCTTCGATTTGGCAATGACGATTCCCGCTTGCGGAAAGCATCGCTGGAAACAATACCGAGGACGATGGACTCGAAGCGGTAATCGTCCTTCGCCGCCTGGCGCACAAGCCTGCGCACAGCGGGCATGTCGTTGTAATCAAGACTGCGACCCAAACCAAAACTCAACAGATTCTCAGTAAATGCCTGAACGAACTGATCCGGCTTCGCGGCCAGCGCGCGCCGCAAATCTTCAGGACCTTTGATCGCCGTGCCGTCGGGCAGAGTCCCCGACGTGTCGAGCGGGCTGAATGTCTCGGGGTCGATCGTGCGGAACTGACCGACCGTATTGAAGTTCTCCAGCGCCATCCCCAAAGGATCCATAACGCCGTGGCAGCTCATGCACGTGGGATTCGCGCGGTGTTGCTCCATTCTTTCCCGCACTGTCTTTGCCTGACCGCCGCGGTTTTCCGGCAACGTCGGCACATTCGGAGGTGGCGGCGCCGGTGGTGTTGCGAGAAGACGATCGAGAATCCACGCGCCCCGCGTCACGGGAGAGGTACGATTCGGATACGCCGTCAGCATCAGAATCGCACCTTTACCCAGCAGGCCATAACGCGCGGGGTTCTCCATTGGCACCTTTCGGAAATTCGCTCCCTTAACGGTCTCGATTCCGTAGTGTTCCGCGAGGCGTTCATTCAAAAAGGTGTAGTCCGCAGTCAGCAGTTCGGTGACGTTGCGATTGCCGCGCAGAATGTTATCGAGGAAGAGACGCAGTTCCTCCTTCATTAGTGCACGCTGATCCAGTGCTCCGCTAGCTTGCGGGAACTGGCGGCTATCCGGTGTGATCTCGTCGAGTTTGGCAACGTCGAGCCACTGAAAGGCAAAGTCGTCGATCAGCGACTTGGACCTTGGGTCGGCAAGCATACGCCGCACTTGTTTCGCCAACACATCGGGTTGGCCGAGACTCTTTTGGATGGCGAGGTTCAGGAGTTCCTCGTCCGGAATGCTGCTCCAAATAAAGAACGAAAGGCGCGACGCCAATTCCAGATCGCTTAATGTCCGGATGCCGCCTGCCGTGTCACCGGATTCCGCACGATAAAGAAAGTGCGGACTTGCAAGAACAGCGCTGACCGCATCGCGCACGCCGCGATCGAAGTCGCCGCCGGTACGGCCTGACTTGTAGAACTGCATCAGGCTATCGACATCATCATCGGCCACAGGACGACGGAACGCGCGCTGCGCGAAGTTGCTGACGATCTTGCGCGCGCAGGCTGTTTCGTCGGTCGCATTCGCAGGCTGGCAGATGAAAATCTTCTTTCGGCTGGGCGAGGCGCTCATGCCGGTGACCGCAATGGGGCCGCGGATCTGCAGGGCATGGACAGCCTGTATCCGCTCCTGACCACCCTCCAACGCTGAGGTGCGAACGCGCTCGTCGCTTTCGGCATAGCTACGATGCACAAAAGTGATCGCGATTTTGTGCTGGCCCGCGGGAGCGTGGAACTTGATCTTTCTCAGACGTCCGTTGATTTCTTCAACCGCCGCATCCAGGCGCTGGTCGATCGCCTTGTGGTCCTTTTCGCCACCAATATTGGTGCGGTAGAACTCTTTGCCGTCCAGTAGAGCAACGACCGTATTCTCGAATTCCATTCTTGGCACTTCGCGCGCAAGGGCCATGTCGCCGATCGTGAGTTCGTAGTCTCCGTCGACCGGGAACGTGTGTTCGACGACCATTCCGCCACGCGTCCCAAAAGGCATTCCTTCAAGACGATGCTGTTGCTTGCCGGTGCCGGGCTCGGCTGATGGTGACAGGGAAATCACCATGTTCTCCAGCTTGCCATAGGTGGTGGTGATGGGAGGAGCCTCGGGGTTCCCGACAGCCTGCGCTGCAATTTCCCGCGCAGCAGAAACATATTGGTCGATAAAGGTTGGCGATACCTGCAAACCGGCAGCGTTGTTATCAAAGTGGCCTTTGAAGTCGTCGAGCGGCAGCAATTTCTTCGCGTCGACATCGATCGCGAGCAAGTCGCGAAGAACATTGGTGTATTCCCGTCGGTTCAAGCGGCGCAACGCCACTCTGCCCGGAGCAGGGGCCACAACCTTGGAATCGATTTCGTTCTCGAGCCAGGAGACCAGTTTTGCAGTGGTCTGCGGATCCGGGTGCTTGGCGCCCGGCGGCGGCATGAGGCCACCTCGCAGCTTGCGGACTGCGGCTTCCCATGTCTCTGCATCCTGAGCAATCTTGTCAGGGGACATCGTGTCGAAGGCCCTGCCTCCCGCCTTGGTCTTGCTGTTGTGGCAGCCGACACAATAGATCTGGATCGCACTCCACTGATCCTGCTCCGGGCCCGCTTGCGCCGCAACCGCTGTGAGACCACCCAGCGCCACGCAACCCGTCAAGAACACCGCTGCAGTCATGCCGCGCCTGAACATTATTTGGCTCTCCTCATCAAAAACCGTCAGTTGAAGCATACGTAAGTACGCTGCTGACAGTTCTCATTACCACACCGGATTTTCCGAACACAATTGTCCTGTTGCGAGAGGGTTTTGTCTAGTATTTACAAGTAGTTCAGTGGGGAAATCTGATGCGCCTATTCTAGGCCGTCAAACGCCTGGCGCGCCACATTGGACAGATTCGCCTGGCTGAGGTGCGGATTCTTCGCAGACCGCCAAGGGTGGCTTCCAAAGATCATAAAAGACCGTTCCGCTTGTGTTTATCGAAGCCCTCCGGTGTCGGTTGCGACAGGCATGGAATGGTGCCAGACCGAGCATCGTCCTTCATAGCGACCTGAGTCATTCGCGGCTATCCCGGAGCGCATAAAGCCCAACTGCTTAGAACAGTGCTACGCATGCCGAATTGATAGGAGTAAGGGCGGCAAATGAATTGTGGACCTTACCTCGCGCCGGTGCGATGTGGGTTGGGCTCAGTGTGACAAAAACAAATCCTGAAGTTCGCCGTTCAGTTCCCGAAGTTCATCGTCATAAGTCAGATGGAAATAGCCTCGGTGATGTTCGAGCATCGTCGAGCCGTCAAGAATCCCAAGAACATTCGACAACGTATCAACCATTACTTGTCGAATTCCTTCCATGAATTGCCGACGCTGCTCCTCGGTAAGAGACTGGTAAAGCTCCGTCATTTTTGGCCACAAGGTCTGCGGCTCGGCCAATGCGGGACTCGAACGCCCGAGGTTCTGCCGATACAATGTCAAATTTGCCTCTAGGACCTCTCGGCGGAGGCAGGCAACAAAGTCTTTTGGGGTCATTACCTTACTTCCTCACCTCTGGATACATTTGCTTGTTCATTTCTATTAATCGTTGAAGCTGACTGTTCGGTACGTCGGGATAAACTCGTCGAAGTTCTTTAATATCTCTCGCAATCACGTCTCGCGCACTATTAAACCCGCTCATACTTCGAGATACAACTCCTTCGCCAATGGTATGTCCCGCTTTGGGCACTAGGATTGAAGGTGCAGTACTAGGATCATAATTTTCGACCAAGTGCTTCATCAAACCCTTCTGCCCGACGTGATGCGAGTCTAAACCGGCCTCCGCAAACTCACGCAAAACCTTGTAGGGGCCGACTTGGAATTTTCCTTGCGTTATGGGAGCCGAAGAATCTCTACTGGATACGACGCCCAAGATAGCCATGCCGATGGACACTGCACTATCAGAGTTGTCCATACCCACTTGCTGAGCGTGATTAGAAGCAGCCTGTTGCTCGACACCAAGGGTCTTTAGCGCCATTCCAAATAGTCGAGCGTCTTCACCAAGGTTCGAGTTAATGAAGCCCTTGGCGACACCGATCAGAAAGTCGCGCGCGCCCTGAGTACGCCTGTCAAACAGCAACTGGGTCGGATGCGGAACCATTTGATGACCGTCAAGATCAACTGCCATTAGTGGTTTGTTGCGAACGTATTCATACAGGTTCCAGCTCTGAGGATCTTCCTGATGCTCATCCACGAATGCCTTGTCTGCGCCCGTAAATCTCCCTTGAGATGCCGAGTAGTACCTTGCCCCAAAGTAGTCCAGCCTCGTCTCCCCATCCCGTTCCTTCCCCGTAAACTTCTGCGGCACATTGCTGCTGATCTGCGAGTCCGGATTCGGCGGGTAGCACCCAGTGTTCCGCCCGTTCACGCCAGCACTGAGCATCCTGCCGAAAGGCTCATAGTCGTAGCATTCGACCGTATCGCGGGCCGCGTTGGTGACCATGCGCGTGCTTCCCAGCATGTCCGCATGGACATAAGAAGTTCCCGCGGCAGATGTTTCCGTGGAGTACTCGGCTGCAAGCTGACCGAGTGCGTTATAGAAGTAGTAAGTTGTGATGGGTGAGCCGCCGGAAGGAGTCCAGGTCTTCTTTACTCTGCGTCCATCGCCGTCGTAGGAAAACTCCCCGCTGCCACTTGAACTGCTGGTTACCGTCGTGATGCGGTTCTCCGCGTCATAACTGAGAGTCCAGGGTACGAACGTCGTCTGGTTTCCAGCTGCATCGAAGGTGGAGCCAGCGACATAGAGTCTGTTGTTCGTGGGATCGAAATTTGTATCAGCGATTGGTTCGTGCGGATCGTCCCACTGCAGGCCGGTTCCGTTCACCCATCGGTTTCCGTACCGGTCATAACCGTAGTTGCGAATCCAGCCGCCCACTTCTTTGGCTGTCAGGAGGCGATTGATGCCGTCGTACTCGTAGTATTGCGTCCACGTGCCACCAGGCCGGCGGATCACCTGACTTTCAAGATTTCCGTTATTCGCAGTCCCAGAAAAGTTGTACTCCAGTTCGAGCTTGTCATTCGCTCCCTGGGTCGTTCCAACCTTGAACAGAGTGGGCACCCCGGGGGCCTGATACTGTCGCGTTTCCCAGAGGTCGTTGCCCAACTTGATTTCGGCAATCCTGCCGTCGGCCGTATAAGGAGAATTCGAGACGGTGAGGTCGCCGTAAATCGTCGATCCAGCATAGACTCGGGCAGTCCGGCCCGCATCGTCCACGTCGTATTGCAACACGCGACCGGAGGGATTCGTCACCGTTTGCAGGCTATTGTTCAGCCAGTAGGTGTAAACGAAACTGCGTGTGGAATCGCCCGCAATGCTATGACTGCTGGATGTCACGCGTCCCAGAACATCGAAGCTGTCGTTTTGATTAAAAGCTGTATCAGAGGCGACGGACTGCAGTTGGCCGACTTTCGGCGCCGCCGCGTCCCATAAATAGTAGGTATAGGTTACGGGTGCCGTGCCGTCACTGTACGACTTAGTGCGGATGCGACGCATCGGGTCGTAGGTCAGGGTCGTACTAACCCCGCGGGAGTCTGTGCGGATGAGCAGATCCCCGATCTCGGAATAGGCGTAGAACGTCGTTTGGCTTTCCGGATTGTTCGCAGACAATAGCCTGCCGAGGGAACTGTACTGGAAGGCTCGGATTTGAGCCCCTTGATAAACGTGGGTGAGGTTTCCCAGAGCGTCGTACGCGTAGTACGTGTGGTAGTCCAGAGCACCTCCGGGGTCCTCCATCACTTCGACCATGCGTCCCTGCGCGTCGCGACCCTCTGCTCGGTGTTTCGATGCGGGATCAATGGTGGACGTCCAGTTACCGTTGTAGATGGTCCGTGTGATTCCTGTCCGATTGACTGTGGACTCGCAGTCCGTGGGTTCCGTTGCGGACTTGAACATTGCGACCGCAGTTACCCGCTGGGACGCGTCCTTCTGCGTGCACGTCCATTCGAGAGTCGCGTCCGCGGTTGTGCGGTATGGCGAGGACTGAATTGTGCGATTCAGTGTGGAATAGTACGTGGATTTAACTTTGATCCCATCCGGATTGCCCGGTTCTGCGGTCCGCACCAGAGTCGTGCGCCCTAAAGGATCGTACTCGGTCGTCACCTGGAGCTTGCCATCGCCGGGCGTCGCAAGGTCCTTCTTAACAGTGACCTTCCGGTTCGCATTGTCATAGACAGTTTCAGTCTTTCTCACTCCGGCTTCGACGACGGTCCGCGGGCGGCCAACCACGTCATAGGTATATTCGGTAGTGATGTTGTTATCGCGATCGGTTTTGGAGGTTAGCGTTCCGGAATCCGTGTGCCACGAGTAGTCCCAGGAGCGGCGCTCGTTGGTCCCGGGGGCGTAGTCTACGTGAACAGGAAAACCAAACGCGTCGTAAGTAATGCGCGTGCGAACCTCTGGCTCGTAGATGTCGGACAGATTGCCATGACTGTCATAGGAACGGGTTAAGACTTGAGAATTAGCTCCATTAAGAGCACCCAGACCCGGAGCAGACAGAGACTTCACGCTGTCCCAGTTTTTGGCAGCTGTCACGTTGCCCGATCCGAATGCGTCGTCGTAATCGAATTCGCTCGCCGCGACTACTGCTCCCGAGGCATCGCGAACTTCCTTTCGGCGGACGGCATCGAGGCGGCGAGATTGCCCGGGAGAGAGTGGCGAAAAATGAGGATTCCAGTATGCCTTCGCAAGGTTTGCGCCACTCTTGTAGTCAGACACCGCAGCGTGAAACGTAAATTCGGTGATTCTATCGACGGTCGAACCATTCTCGGGGCCCGAAGGGTCGTATGGAACCCAGTCGTACTCGATCGTTTGCAAGAGATTCCCGTTCTTGTCGATGACGCGTTCTGTAACCGCCGTGAGCCCGGGCGCACCCGACATATCGCCCACGGTTACGGTCTCCCGCTTTACAAATGCGTTGTTGCCTGTATAAGGCGAACCGTTCGGCGCACGGTTCTGCGACCATACGCGTTTGATTACCCGGCCATTCGGCTCGTCGATTCGGTAGACAACATCCCCAGAGACTCGATTGTTGGGAATACTGGAGTCCAGATATCCGCTCAGCGAACTGCCTGCTCCAGCCGCCGCCCCATACCAGAACGTCGTCTGACTTCCATCCGGATTCGTGACTGTGGTTGCGCCGCCAATGCCGGCGGGCACTCCGCCGCTACCGTAAATCCAGACCAGGTCCGGCCCAAGGCCGTCAGACACCCGACGTTCCCGAACCTTGATTTCGTGAGCAATGTCGGCAGAATTTGAGGTGCCCCCCTCCCCCGTATAGCGATACTGAAACACAGCCCCCGTGGGAGTGCGCAGGTAATCCACTTGCCCATAGCCGTCATTAGAATCATCGGCATAACCAAAGGCGTAGCTGTTCCAAACCGGTGGTGCTTGATCGGCTGGCACGGGCGTCGCCAGTGGTAGTTGCACATACTTCAAAGCAAGAAGGTTGGCGTTTAGAGGTAACAGTTCGTCCCACGGAGAGCCATCCTGCGGGGCCTTCACTGCATAGACGCGGCCATCCAACCCGAGTTGGAACTGCTCCCAATTCAATGTCCAGTTCATCGGTCCGTTGGGACCCACCGTTGTCACGGTGGTTGTAGGCCCGTTGGGGTTATCCCAGACTTCCGAGATCTGGATTTCATGCCCGACATCATCGACGATCCGGGTATAGATCTGCGTGCAACCAGTATCGGTACAGAAATTTCCGATATGGACGCCGTTGCCATTCGCGTCATAGAGGTGCTTGCCCTCGGAGTCGAGGATGATGCGCCGGCCATCGGGAAAGTACACATAGAACGACTGATGCGACCAGTCTTGTGTTGTGTCAGCGTAGGTCTCCACCTTGATGTAGCTGCCGTCAGTCGTGTAATACGTCAGCCAGCCTGAAGCCATTTGCAAATAGGTGGCCCCGTAATGGCAACGTCCGCCTGGATCGAAAGGGTAGAACCCGCTCCCCGTATAGCCCGGTTGGGCCCAGTCTTTCATTTGCAGCACATGATCGCTGCCGTCGAGGAGCCTCAACCGCAATCGGTATCGACTCCACGATAGATTCACGTTGCAATCCGGAATGATTCCGTCGGGTGGGATGAACTCCTCGAGGTCGAGGGTAAGGTGGTCAATGTTGAAGTTCCACCCTGCGCGGGTGCCCTGGGCTACGCCTAAGCGATACCCCGCTGCCGGCGGCGTGTTCGGATCCTGATCCCATGGAAACGGTGGAGGGATCGGCTCCGGCATCAAATCCCAAATGTGCGAATCGTAGACCAGATTCAGGTCAAAGCCAGATCCTCCGTGGCCCTTCGGCAGTGAGGCCAGTGGAATTTCCAGATGCATCTTCCGGCTTACAGGATCAATGTGATCGACCGGACTGCTCAGCTGATCCATGTTCGGCATGAATCCACGGACGGGCCGCATTTCGACCCGGTAAAAGTCCTGCGCCGATGCCGCCGATGCCGCCGCGAGAAAGAGGAGGCCGACTAAAGAGAGAATGCGGTGCCGAATATTCACAAAAACCTCCTAACGAACATTTGCGGATTTGTGGCCTGCACGAGTCGAGGCCGCTGTCACGATCAAGGAGAAAACCGATGCGTCATTTTCATAACGCTCGATTTTTCCGGGAAACGCCGCGCCCTCCAGCTTCTGCCAATCCGAGAAGCGGGTTTCGACCTTCAATGTTGGTGAACGGGATACGTCGGAATAGCGAGTGCTGCAGAGCAATCCTGTATTCGAATCGAAGTAATATCGCTTCAATTGCATCTGGCGGTCCTGACGCGATCGCACCGCTGCGAGGACTTCATAAATGTCATAGCGAGGCCCGCTATAACGTGGTTCCACCCTGGGGTCGGGGCCGAAGTTCCGCCCGATTAGTCTCACAGCCGCACCATTGCGCGCCGCGTATATGAGGCCTTCAACCGTATCCATGACAAATGTGTCCAATAGAGCCTGGTCCATTGGGTGGGAGAGGCCGCGAGAGAGCTGACCATCGAAAGTCAGAGGAAGATCACCATTTACACCCGTGATCGTTGTCACTCCTGACGATTGATAGACGACCTGCACGGGCCTCGCCTCTCCTAAACCCACAAGTCTCGCGTGCAAGACCGTCTCTTCTTTGCCCGGACGTCGAAGACGATCGCCAACCGCGTCGACGTGGCGGAGAAGGTCGTTGGGTAAGCCGAGCGGAACGGCTCGTGGGCGTGCCGTTTGAGCGGGCAAGCTTCGATCCTGTCCTGCATCGACAGCCGACGGAATCAGACACAAAAGAGTGCATGCCAACCGGACAGTGTTGGCGAAAACCCTATGAAGCAAGCTGCACGAACTCGATTCATTTTGTGGCGACTTAGTCATTGGTTTATTCCTCATTGAACTCGGCATTTAAGGTTCGAGGATAAGTGTCCTTGCTGAAGAGCACTCACTTGACCCCAGATCGAAGCTGATCGAAGTGGACCGCCTTGATGGTTACTCCGGCTAATTCGGCGTCAATGTAGTTGGGAGGAGTGAGCCCAAGCGTCAGAAGCGCTTCGTTCAGGGCGGTTCGAAGCTCAGTTACGTCGATCGCGTGAATCCAGGCATTGGACAACGTCGGGTTCGTCCAATCTAATGCGCTAAGACCCGCTGCTCCACGCACCGCGTTTACCGCAGTCCGCAACTCCGTCAGGTGCAGGGAGTGAATGACCGTTGTTTGCGGCGCCAGCGGATCATCCGTGAAGAACACGGTTGTAGCCAGATCGACGTTTGTCGAACCCAGGACCTGATCGGATGAGTCTTCAGCAGAGACTTGATACAGGTAAGCCTGATTTGCTGCGACTGCGCCGTCGGTGTAGCTTGCAGACCAGGCTGTCCCAATCCTGGAGAATCCACCAGCGGATCTTCTCCACACTCCATAATGATGGGGCTCGCCCGAAGCTGGTACAGACCAACTCAGATTGACCTGCGACGGTCCGACCGCCGTGGCGAGCAGATTAGCGGGTGAACTCGCTGTGGCCGCGCCGAAAGTTTCAACGGCAAGAATCCGATCACCAAGATAGATGTACTCCTTGCTGAGGTGGACTTGGCCAAAACTGGAAATCGCAGCCCACGGTGAAAGGACCATTAACAACATTGCGTACCGTTTTGCGAGATTACCGATCATTCGCGCCAGCCTCCCTCATTACATTCACTGAGCCGGTCCGCCACACAACGCCTGAGGCGTCCATGCGTTCGTTATCGCAAACTAAGCGGGTCTGGATTTCGCCTGCCGTCCGCTTGATGTGCCTGAAATGACAGTTGCTCTCCTGGGGCCGCTTGAAATTCAGCAGCAGACTACAAAAAGCGAATAGTTATGGTCGCGGCGATTCTTGGGTTTCTGTCGGCGATTCTTTGGATTTGGTCTCGACCGGAAAGGTTGATGTTGGGACTGCTCATTCGGGCGATGTCTGGATTCTGCGCCCAGTGATCGTTGATTACTCGTTTGGGAATCGGGGCCGGAACCAGCAGTCGACCCGAATCACAACTTCCAGGGCTTCCTT
>Ga0070667_100004498_pt1 | contig 11762 bp, 11 predicted proteins | sample KBSS33metaG_FD_64659 | JGI IMG/M metagenome (GOLD analysis project Ga0070667, IMG submission 64659) | Switchgrass rhizosphere microbial communities from Kellogg Biological Station, Michigan, USA - KBS S3-3 metaG | ecosystem: Host-associated > Plants > Roots > Rhizosphere > Soil ...
GCGAGACGGTGACACCGGTCTGACCGACCTGCATCGTGTGCGGAACCCAACCGGCGTCAGCGGCGGCACGCGAGGCACCAACAGCGGCACCCATGGTGTCGGCGAGCTTCTCCAGCAGGGAGAAGTTCTCCGCAGCGCCCATACCGCGACCACCGGAGACGATCACCGAGGCATCCGAAAGCGCCGGGCGCGAGCCCTTGGCCTCGACGACCTTGTTGGTGACCTTGGCGCCTTTGGCGGCGTCGGAGACCGTCACCGAAACCGGAACGACCTCAGCAGCAGCGGCCGAAGCCTCCGGGGCAACAGAGTTACCACGCAGGGCGACGACCGGCACACCGGTACGGACCTTGGCCTTGACCGAGATCGCACCACCGAAGATGCTCTGCGTCGTGCCTGCCGAGGCGTCGATGCCGACTGCGTCGGTGATGACACCGCCGCCGATCTTGAACGCCAGACGCGCTGCGATCTCTTTGTTCTCCGGGGTGGAGGCAACGATCACCGCGGCCGGCGAGGACTGCGCGACGATCGCCGCGAGAGCCTCCGCCTTAGGCGCAACGACGTAGCCGTCGAAGTCGTCACCTTCAGCAACGTAGACCTTCACCGCACCATATTCACCGAGCTGAGCGGTCAGCGGCGCGGCTGTGCCAGCGGCGCCAATAACCACGGCGCTGGGCTCACCGATCGCACGCGCTGCGGTGAGCGCCTCGAGGGTGGCCTTCTTAACCGAACCGTCCGCCGAATCGACCAGGACGAGTACTTCTGCCATTTTTCTTAATCTCCTGTTATCGAAGGCGGATCAGATGAGCTTCTTGCCGCTGAGGTAGTCGGCGATCTTTGCAGCGCCGTCACCCTCGTCCTTAACGACCTCGCCCGCCGCGCGCGGCGGAGCGTTCTCGAAGGATTCGACAACGGTCGTGGCGTTGGCCAGACCGACTTCGCTGGCGTCGATACCCAGGTCGCTCAGATCGAGCTCCTCGATCTTCTTCTTCTTCGCCTCCATGATGCCCTTGAAGGACGGGTAGCGAGGCTCGTTGATCTTCTCGACGACGCTGATGATGGCCGGAGTGGCACCTTCGACAACCTCGTAGCCGGTGTCGGTGACACGCTCGATGGTGACGGTCGAACCGCTTACCTCGACCTTGCGGGCCAGCGAAAGCTGCGGCACCCCGAGAGCTTCGGAGACTAGCGCCGGAACGATGGCCGAACGCGAGTCAGTGGCTTCGGAGCCAGCGATGGCCACGTCCCACTCGACGGTGCCGAGCGCCTTCGCGATGACCTTGGCGGTCTGGATGGCGCACGAGCCGTGCAAGGCGTCATCACTGACGTGAATGGCCTTGTCGGCACCCATCGACAGAGCCTTGCGGATCGAGTCGGTGGCCTGGTCCGGGCCGACGGTCAGGATGGTGACCTCGCCGCCGTGCTCTTCCTTGAGCTGCAGTCCCGCTTCGATGGCGAATTCGTCGATGTAGTTAATAACAGCGTCGACGCCCTCACGGTCGACGGTGTTATCTGCCGAGTTGAGCTCGCGCTCAGCCTCGGTGTCTGGCACCTGCTTCACCAGGACCACGATGTTCATAGGTTCGATGACCTCTCAGGTTGAATGACGGCGGCGTCGCCTGTCGCTAAGCACATGGGCTGCTCAGCGAGCTATCGACATCGACTACCTCAACGGCAGCAAATGACAGACGCCAGATGACACAAGGTCCAATACTGGATCAAGTTACTAGCGAGTAGCAATATGACACTCGTCTCGCTTCATGATCGCACTCAGCGAGATCGCCAGTATTGGCCGGGCTCTGGCGGACGCAGATGTCCGCCAGAAGTATGGCCGGGGGTTAAAGGGCCTAGCGGCTCAGCCCCCGGCGGCAAGGATCGCTTCGACGTTGCGCTCAGCGAGCGCCGCGATCGTCAGCGACGGGTTGACCGTACCGGTACTTCCAGGAACAGCGGCGCCGTCCATGACGTAAAGCCCCGAATATCCGGCGACACGGCCATAGGAGTCGGTCGCCTGGTTGAGCACCGCACCGCCAAGCGGATGCGCGGTGAACGGGTCCAACGGCGGTTGCACGATCTGCAACGCCCCTGAGGCAATCTTGCTATTGACGGCTTGCGCGGCGTTAGTAGCCCGCTGAGTGCCGTTCGTGGGGAAGTCCAACACGACCTTGCCCGCCGCGCTGTCGTAGCGGAACGCCCCACGAGTGGGGTCCATCGCCATGCCGAGCGAGGCGACGATGCCTGCGGTGGTGCCTAGCCCGAGCGAGGGCAGCAGGTTGTTCACGGACGGGGCTGACTGGGTGTACCAGTTCTCCAGAGTGACCGGAAGGTCGCCGCGTTCGTCAAGAATCCGGCCGCCACAGAACGCGCCTGGGGAGGAGAAGAGATCCTGGTAAGCGAGAGCCCGAATCACCATCGAGTCGCCGTTGGTGCCCCAGCCTTGGCCGGTGGCCGAGTTGAGGTTTGGCAACGTGCCGGTGGCCTTGGCCTTGACGAGCAACTCGGAGGTACCCATCGAGCCGGCTGCCAGCACCAGGTAGTCACAGGTCAGTGTGCGCTGGGACAGGACGGCGCCGGTCGGATCCATCTTGGTGACGCTGATCGTGTACTTGCCTGCCGAGTTGCGCCCAATCGAGGTAACCTGGTGCCCCGGGTACACGGTGGCGCGGCCAGAGGCCTCGGCTTGCTTGAGGTAGTTCTGGTTGAGATCAAACTTGGCACCGTTGCTGTTACCGAAGTTGCTCAGGCCTGTCGTAGCCGACGCGCGTGACTTGCCTGCTAGCTCAGAGCGGACGACGTCCCAGTTGGCGATCGAGTCAGGGATCTGCACGTTGTAACCGGCGGCGGCGGCCTGCTGGTTCCACGTCCGAGTGTGGGTAAAGGGGCTGGAGTTCATGACGTCCGCGGGCATAGGGCTCACGCGCAACATCTGACGCACCCGTGGGTAGTACTTGTTGTGCATCTCGTCGTAGCTGACCTTGCCCCCGAAGATCGCGTCAAAGAAACGGCGCTCCGGTTCAATCATGACGCCAGTGAAGACGACCGAGCCACCGCCGACGGCGGCACCTCGCAGGACGTTGACGCCACCGTAGAGACCAGCGTCGAGCACGCCACCGAAGTCCTCGCCAGAGCCGACCAGGCCCCAGAACCCGGTGCGGCTGGGGTTATGCCAGTAACCGCGGCCGTCAGGTGCAGCGTCGGTTGTGAAAATTTCGCGCTGAGGGTCGTTCGGCCAGCGACTGCCCCGCTCCAACACTGTGACATTGATGCCAGCCTGAGCGAAACGCAGCGCCGAGACGGCGCCACCGAAGCCGGAGCCGATAATGACGGCCGGCGTGTAGGTGGGCGGGTCGGCCAACGGCGCGAAGATCTCTGGCACCAGTTGCTGGTACTTCGAGACGTTGGCCGCGGCGGTAGCTCCTCCGGAGCCTGCCCACTCAGCGGCAGAGCCAGCGGCCGCGGCAGTGAAGCCCGCGAGAGCAGAAGCCTTCATAAAGGCACGGCGGTCCATACAGACGCCCCCCAAGCGCACAAGGCCGGCCCCCCGGCCGGCGAGGCTTAGGGTCGCATGAACTAGGGGTCAATATCGAATCTAAAGAGAAAAGTGACGCCGATCACAGCAAGTGATCTACTGCCCGCCATTGGGCGACTACTGTGCGCCCATTTCGTGCAACTCGCACTCCGAATACTTCATGAGGGACGAGCCGCCAGACGGCCGCCCAGAGGAGCATCAACGCTCAGAGGAGCATCAAATAGTGCGGTTCACCAAGAAGTACGGCTCAACCCAGCCAACGTAGGCCTCGTTCTCGGCGCTAATGCTTTCTACGGCAGGGGCGGAACTCGCGGCAGGCGCGCGCTCGCTACTACGGAGCAGCTCGAGAATCTCGGGATCGAGAATTTCGCCCAACTCGGCCTTAACAAGGTCAAATTCCGTCATGTCCGACATTTTTGCTCCCATCGCCGAGAAGAACGTGCTCTTCGTAACCGAGCATACGCATAATGTGGTGCAGCACACAGTTGAAATCACACCGTGTGCCGAAATAGTTACCAGAGGTCGAAGGCAACGTTCAGCCAACTCCCGATCACGGCAGAAGTAGACGCTGACGTAACGTGCACTGACATGGGCACGTCCACTGCTGACCATTTCGCCGCTCCTGATTCGCCAGGCTCCACCACCACCAGCGCGCTGATGCTTACTGGTGAACGAACGGTGCCTGGCATCCCAGAAGAGAACTACTGGTTTAGACGTCATGAGGCCGCCTATAAGTTCCTCTTCCCTCAGGTCGCGAATCTGAAGACGGTCGAGGTGGGGTGCGGTGAGGGTTACGGCAGCGCAATGCTGGCCCGCTCGGCGAGCCAGCTGGTCGCGTTCGACTACGACACGATCGCCGTCAGCCATGCGGGGAGGCGCTACGGGGCCTCAGACGACAACGCTGACGCCCAGGTGCCTTGTTTCGTTCAGGGGAACCTTGCGGCGCTACCGGTACGCAGCGGATCGGTCGATGTCGTGGTGTCGCTGCAGGTGGTCGAACATGTGTGGGATCACGCGCAGTACGTGCGTGAGTGTGCTCGCATCCTGCGCCCAGGCGGGACACTATTCCTCTCTACACCCAACCGGCTCACCTTCTCCCCTGGTGCAGATCCGACAGCGCCACCCACCAATCCGTTCCACACCTATGAATTCACTGGTACAGAACTCGTAGGCCTGCTGAGCGCATGTGATCTGCCCCAGGTGCGCACTTACGGGCTCTTCGCCGGCGAGACACTGGTGAGGATGAATCAGCGCCACCGACCGTCGTTTGTTGACGCTCAGCTCTCGACCGCACCGGCACACTGGAGCACCCAGCTACGACACGACGTCGAACAGATCACGGTGAACGACTTCGTTATCCGCGAAGCCTCGGGCAGCGATCTGGATGAATGTCTGGACCTCTTAGTGAGGGTAAGCCTCTAACCCGCCGTCCGACCGGCGTCGGTACCCAAGCACCAGGAGCACGCTGGCCGCCGCAAACCCGGATACGACCGTGAGAAGCACAAGAGCCCCGGCGTAGTCGAAGGGCACCTCTTCGGCGTCGTCGATCCAGATCGGGCCGAGACCTGAGCAAATAACTTTGACTTGTCCGCTGACCGGCGAGACGAAGGTGCCCACCCCGTAGATCGACGTGCCCGCGGCGGAGGCCACGAGATGCACCGGATGGGTACGCAGGGTCGTCTTCTCGATCAGGCCACAGTCCAGCGATGCCGGAGCTCCCAAAGACGACACGGCATAGGCGCTGGGCGCCCCCGTAGGCCGCGACACCGTATAGCTAACGCCGGATTTCAGCCGCACATACGGTGGCGGGCTGGCAGCGGCGCTAAATACCCGCTCCTCGGCGGTGTTTGCTACCCGCGAACCGATCATGCTCACGATCGCGACCGCAACCAGAGCCCAGGCCACCGCGGCGAGACGTCTCATCTACTCCTCGTTCTATGCGGGTGTGGCGGCAGGTTTTCCGGCAGGTTCGCACCAGGTCTAGTGTGTGAGCGCGTGCGGATCTTGATGCTGTCCTGGGAGTATCCCCCCAACATGGTGGGTGGCTTGGGACGCCATGTCGATGAGCTGAGCCGGGCACTCGTCGCCGCCGGACACGAGGTACGCGTGGTCACCCACGGCACCCTTGACCCGTCTGGCCTGTCAGACCGTGGGTTAACCGACGGAGTCCGTAACGGCGTCATCGTCCACCGTGCCGAGCAAGATCCGGTGAACATCTCCTTTGCCACCGAGACTCTGCTCTCGTGGTCGCAAGCTAATGAACACTCCCTTACCCGCACGGCATTGCGTGCGCTCGGCGAATGGCGTCCGGACGTCGTACACGCTCACGATTGGTTAGTCGCTCAGACCGCAATGACGCTGAGCCGAACCGCCGCTCTGCCGCTGGTCGCCACTATCCACGCCACGGAGGCCGGCCGAAACATGGGCTGGTTGGCTACAGAACTTAACCGGGGCATCCACTCCATTGAGCGTTGGCTTGTGCACGAAGCCGACCGGGTGATCGTCTGCTCGGAGTTCATGCGCGAAGAGCTGAAACAGACCTTCGACGTTGGTGGCACGCGACTAGACGTGGTCGGCAACGGCATCGATCCGGCGCCGTGGGGACGCGATGACAAAGAGGCTGCGGCGGTCCGCGAACGGCTTGGGTTGGAGACTGATACTCCCCTGCTGGTGTACGCAGGACGACTTGTCCATGCCAAAGGGGTGCATACGCTCCTGGAGGCGATGCCAGCGCTACGTGAGATGTATCCGGGGCTTCGATTGGTCATCGCCGGAACCGGGCCGTACGAGGCCGATCTGCGCGAATTCGCGGCGCCGTGCGCCGACGCGGTCGAGTGGGTCGGCTTTCTCAGCGACGCGGAGGTCGCGACCTACCTCTGGGCGGCCGACGTCGCCATCGTTCCGTCGCTGTATGAACCGTTCGGACTGATCGCACTGGAGGCCGCGGCCGCCGGAACCCCACTGGCCGTCGCTGATACTGGCGGCCTGCGCGACATCGTCGATGACGGACGCACGGGCCTACGTTTCATCCCTGACTCGGCAGAACAGCTGGCGAAGGCGGTGCACCGGCTGCTCGAAGATCCAGTGCAGGCGCGCGACATGGCCGCCATCGCCTTAGCGGAGATCGACGCACATACATGGGACACCGTCGCGTCACAGACGGCCGCGGTGTACTCCGCAGCTGTATTTGACGCGACGAATGAGCCTTCTGTCGGCAGCTAGTAGCCCATGCTCGCCGCGTTGACCGGCGCGGTGCGCGCTTGGTCCATCCTCGCCACGAGAGTGCGCCATTGTTCGAGCTCACGCTGCGCAGGCCATTTCATGAACGCGAACCACCAGAACAGCACGATATTGACCACCGGAACGAACGATGCCAGCACCCACCAGCCGGAGTAGCCGGCCCGACGAATAATCCGTGCCAACGGCCAGATCACCGCAACGGCGTAGACGGCCGCTAGAGCGACCAGCCCAAGGCCTGCGAAGCCTGCCAGCTGAAAACTCGATGAATCTGCAGAAATAGACATTTGGGGACCCCTCGTTCCCACACGAGAAGCTCAAACACACAACTTCTCGCACTGACTTGATATGAACACATCCGATAACGGCGCGTTGCTTCAGTTAACTCCGTCATAACGCTCCGCTAGGCGGACAGTACAGAGCGCAACCTGTGATTGACGTAAAGATCAGTTAACGATGGCGACGATCACGCATCACGCGAGCGGGTGCACCAACCGCGACGCTGAACGGAGGCAGATCTCGAGTCACCACGGAGTTGGCGCCGACCACTGAACCCGATCCGATCGCTACACCGCTTGCGACGGTAACTTTCGTGGCGAGCCAGACGTCCTCGCCAATGCGCACGCGCGCCTTAGCGATTCCTTGGTCCTTGATGGGCACGGTGAGGTCAGCGAATTTGTGATCGAAGTCGGAGATGTAGACGTCGTCGGCGACGAGCACCTGCGCCCCGACATCGAGGTCGAGGTAACAGTTGAGCGAATCGCCGCGGCCGAAGACGCACTTGTCGCCAATACGCAGGGTTCCTTCGTGCGCGCGGATCGCTGTATGGGCACCGACGTGAATCCAACGCCCCAACTTCAAGCGTACGTACCCACTGCGCACCGTGATCGTGGCGCCCTTATCCAAGAAGATCATTCCGGTCGTCACGGCGCCGGGATTGGCGAACTTGAACCTAAAAAATCGCCAGTAGCGCACCAAGTACCAAGGCGTGATCGCGCGATGACGCCACATCCAGCGCAGTGACGCAAGTGTGAAGAAGCGAGCGCTCTCACCAAAGGCCGACTCACCAAACTGTTCGACCGCAGTATCGATTCGCGGTACCTGCTCTTGGCGCGACGGCGCAGGTGTCTGCTCTTGGCGCGACGGCGCCGGTGCCTGCTGACTGCTCACGGCGCTGGTGGCCTCGCCCACCGAAGGGACCTGTCGGCCAGCCGCCACAGTCACCGCTGGCTGCGCGGGCCCGGTTGGCTGGGCGGGCCCGGTTGGCTGCACAGAGCCAGGCGGTGGAAGCACAGCGGAGGCAGGCGCCGAAGCAGAGGCCGCATGCGATATCGACGCGTCGGCCTGTGGCGCGACCACCAACTGCTGATCGACGTCGGTCGTGGGCAGCAAACTAGACATCGGCGAGCAGCCTAACCCCGGGCGAGGGTGAGACGAGGCTTGGTGCCGGTGATTTCGACGTTGTAGTAAAGCTTCGCTGGCACCAGGTAGGCCAGGACGGCATCCACTCGGGAGAGGTGCTGCCAGCCTTTCATCGCAAAGTTCGACCAGCCGAAACCGAGCTTCTCCGGACGGACTGCACATTCAAAGGTGCGCACTGGCCAACCGAACCAAGCGGCGGTCAGCTCATCAGTCTTTGTCTTGACCTGTTTGGCACCAGCCCGCTGTGCGATGGCTGCCAACGAGTCCGGGTCGAAGGTGTGAATATCTACGACCGCTTCTAACGCCGCCGCGCGTGAGGACTCGTCGAGCTCGCCTTGGGGACGCCGCCACGACTGCAGGGGCCCGAACTTAGTGACGTTGGTCGCCAACCACCAGGTGGTACGAGAGAGCCGGCGGGCAATCTTGTCGCCCCAGATCGTCGGCTCCCCAGCGAAGACAAACCGACCGCCTGGACGCAGCACACGGATGATCTCGGCAAAGGCCTTGTCCAGATCTGGGATGTGGTGAAGCACTGCATGCCCCACGACCAGGTCGAAGGTGTTGTCGTCGTAGGGCAGACGCTCGGCGTCCGCCACGCGCCCGGAGACGTCGAAACCGAGTGACTTTGCGTTGCGTTGCGCCACCTCCACCATTCCAGGACTGAGGTCGGTGACGTGGGCCTCGTTGATGACGCCGGCCAACTTGAGGTTCAGCGTGAAGAACCCGGTGCCGCAGCCCAGCTCAAGCGACTTGCCGTAGGGCCAGCCTTGTTTGCCTGCGATGTGGGCAAAGCGCGCCTTGGCGTAGTCGATGCAGCGTTCGTCGAAGGAGATGGACCACTTCTCGTCGTAGGTCGTCGCTTCCCAGTCGTGGTACAGGACGTTGGCGAGCTTGGGGTCGTTCCATGCGGCCTCAACTTCGGCTGCGCTGGCATGCGGGTTGGGCTCGACGGCGGCGGCTTCGGTCATCGGCTAGTCCTCATCCGCTAGTTCCTGGTGAATTCGGCTTTGCCCGGACCCTTTTCCAGGAACGAGGTCATGCCGATGGTGCGGTCTTCGGTGGCAAAAAGGCCCGCAAACAGATGCGACTCCAGCCGCAAGCCGTTGTCCAGGTCCGTCTCCAGACCGCCGTCGATCGCGGCCTTCGCGGCCTGCAGAGCTAGGGCAGGACCCTTGGCAAGTTTCGTAGCGAGAGCCACCGCGCTGGCATATACCTCTGCAGCAGGCACGACGACGTCGACTAAACCGATTCGCTCGGCTTCTTCTGCCTCGATGAAACGTCCCGTAAAGATAAGGTCTTTAGCTTTTGCTGGGCCGATGAGACGGGGCAGACGCTGCGTCCCGCCCGCACCCGGGATGATGCCGAGCAGGATCTCCGGCTGCCCCCACTTGGCATTGTCGGCGCTGACGCGCAAGTCCGCCGTCAGGGCGAGTTCGCAGCCCCCGCCGAGGGCGTATCCGGTGACAGCAGCGATGACCGGCTTGGGAATGCGGGCAAGGGCGTTGAAGCAGTCGGTCAGCCGCGCGGCGTCACGCACCATGTCGGCGTGGCTCATCGTGGAGAATTCCTTGACGTCGGCGCCTGCGGCGAAGACCTTCTCCCCGCCGAAGAGCACAACCGCCCGAACCTTCGGGTCGCTGGTGACCTGTTCAGCGGCGGCGCGCAGCTCGTTCTGCAACTGAGTGTTCAGCGCGTTCATCGGTGGTCGAGCCAGCCGGATAGTCGCGACGCCCGTCTCAGCGTCGTGTTCGACGGTGACGAATTCAGCCATTACACACCCTTCTCAGCAGCGCCGCGCACGCGACCGTAGAAGCTTAACGGCGGTATCGACGGCTATTTAGAGCGGGCGCTCCACCGTCCACCATGCCGGTTCAACTCAAGATCGACGTTGAAAGTCGCACTGAGATTGGCTGCGGTGAGCACTTGATCGGCCAGCCCGGAGGCCACGATCGCGCCGTCGCGTAAGAGCAGTACGTGGGTGAAACCGGGCGGGATCTCTTCGACGTGATGGGTAACGAGCACCGTTGCCGGCGAATCAGGGTCGGCGGCCATCCTCGCCAGCCGCGTCACCAAATCTTCCCGGCCGCCAAGGTCCATCCCGGCCGCAGGCTCGTCGAGCAGGAGCAACTCAGGGTCGGTCATCAACGCGCGTGCGATCTGGACCCGCTTGCGCTCCCCCTCGCTCAGCGTGCCGTAACGGCGATCGGCGAAGTCGCCCACGCCCATCCGCTCCAGCATCTGCGTCGCACGTCGCACATCCACGCGCCCGTAGGCCTCCCGCCAGCGTCCGATCACCGCATAGCCAGCACTGACCACAATGTCTACGACGGTCTCCTCATTGGGAATCCGCTGGGCCAGCGCCGCCGATGCGAACCCAATACGTGGCCGGACGTCGAAGACGTTGGTCGCTCCGAGACGTTCGCCGAGCACGTAGGCCGTACCGGAGCTGGGATAGAGCAGGGTGGCGGCGATCTGCAGCAGCGTCGTCTTGCCTGCCCCGTTCGGGCCGAGGATCGCCCATCGTTCATCGAGCTCAACGGTCCAGTCGAGGTGATCGAGCAGAACCTTGTCGCCGCGCCGCACACTGAGGTCGTCGAATTGCAGCACAGCATCCGGGTTAGGCGGCGGTGGCGACGTCACAGAGCTATCAAACCCTAGGCACTTGCCCTGCGTGCAGGCGCTCATCGCTGGGATAACTTACGGCCGAATAACTTACGAACTGTCTCAAACTGTCGTAGAGTCCGGACACCATGCTTCCTGAAGAACTGACCGCCGCACTCGCGGCCCGTCTGGAACGGGCCTGGCCAGGCGAACCTTTCCCACTCGGAGCCACCTGGGACGGCGAAGGAACCAACTTCTCCCTGTGGTCCTCCACTGCTACCGGGGTAGACGTATGCCTGTTCGACTCCGCCGGACGCGAGACCCGCATTCCCTTGGATGAGACGACTTACCACGTCTGGCACGGCTACCTGCCCGGTATCGGACCTGGGCAGCGCTATGGCTTCCGGGTGGACGGGCCGCATGACCGCGCCCAGGGCTTGGTCCACAACAAGGCGAAGCTGCTGACCGATCCCTACGCTCGCGCCATGGAAGGCGAGTTCATCGACCATCCAGCGGTCTATGCCAACAACGACCTTGATTCGGCGCCCTACGTTCCGCGCTCGGTGATCATCCACGGCGCCTACCCGTGGGGCGACGACCTGCGTCCGAACCGGCCCTGGAATGACACGGTGATCTACGAAGTGCACGTCCGTGGTTTCACCATGCTGAATAAGGAGATTCCACCGGAGCTGCGTGGTACGTACTCCGGCCTGGCCCACCCTGCGGCGATCGAATACCTCAAGTCGCTCGGCGTTACCGCGGTGGAACTGATGCCGATTCACCATTTCGTCTCCGAGCCGTTTATCCAGGCCAAGCAGATGACCAACTACTGGGGCTACAACACGCTTGGCTTCTTCGCCCCACACGAGGCGTATGCCTCCCGTCGTGGCAACCAGGTGCGGGAATTCAAGTCGATGGTGCGCTCGCTGCACGCAGCCGGCATCGAAGTCATCCTCGATGTCGTCTACAACCACAC
>Ga0070667_100004505_pt1 | contig 11755 bp, 4 predicted proteins | sample KBSS33metaG_FD_64659 | JGI IMG/M metagenome (GOLD analysis project Ga0070667, IMG submission 64659) | Switchgrass rhizosphere microbial communities from Kellogg Biological Station, Michigan, USA - KBS S3-3 metaG | ecosystem: Host-associated > Plants > Roots > Rhizosphere > Soil ...
GCGTCGACCGGCGAGCAGGTCTCGGTCGGGTTGCTCGCGCTCGCGCTGCACGCCGAGGGCGTTCCCGCCGTGAGCTACACGGGCTGGCAGGTTCCGATCGCGACCGACAACGCGTACACCAGGGCACGCATCGAGAAGATCGACGACGCTCGCGTGCGCGACGACCTCGCCGCCGGCAAGGTCGTCGTCATCACCGGCTTTCAGGGCGTCGACGACGACGGCCACGTGACGACGCTCGGCCGCGGCGGCTCGGACACGTCGGCGGTCGCGATCGCGGCGGCGCTCAAGGCCGACGAATGCCTGATCTACACCGACGTCGATGGCGTCTACACGACCGACCCGCGCATCGTCGCCGACGCGCGGCGGCTCGCGACGATCAGCTTCGAGGAGATGCTCGAGATGGCGAGCCTCGGCTCGAAGGTCCTGCAGATCCGATCGGTCGAATTCGCCGGCAAGTACCGGGTGCCGCTTCGCGTGCTGTCGAGCTTCACACCGTGGGACATCGACATCGCCGAGGAAGCACGCTCGGGAACGCTCATCACCTTCGAGGAAGACGTCAAGATGGAACAAGCCGTCGTATCGGGAATCGCGTTCAACCGCGACGAGGCCAAGATCAGCCTGATCGGAGTCGCCGACAAGCCCGGCGTCGCGCACATGATCCTCGGCCCGGTGGCCGACGCCAACATCGACGTCGACGTCATCATCCAGAACGTCTCGCACGAGGGCAAGACCGACTTCTCGTTCACGGTGCACCGCAACGACTACGCGCGGACGATGGAGCTGATCCGCCGCGCCGTGCTGCCGCAGACCGGCGCCGCCGGGCTGATCGGCGACGACCGCATCTGCAAGGTGTCGATCGTCGGCATCGGCATGCGCTCGCACGTCGGCGTCGCGAGCAAGATGTTCCGGGCGCTGAGCCAGGAAGGCATCAACATCCAGATGATCACGACGAGCGAGATCAAGACGAGCGTCGTGCTCGACGAGAAGTACATGGAGCTCGCCGTGCGCGCGCTCCACAAGGCGTTCGACCTCGACCAGGGGCCGGCGGCGAGCTGACCCGTCGGCGCGCCGTGCGCGGGTCGGTAGAATCCGGCGCCACGGAGCTGTGACCGAGTGGCCGAAGGTGCTCCCCTGCTAAGGGAGTATGCGGGCAAAACCTGCATCGAGGGTTCGAATCCCTCCGGCTCCGCCAAACGCCCTCTGAACGACGCCGCGAGTGGGGCGTCGACGCCGAGGCAACACGACAAGCGACCCGCGGGGTCGTTCGAAACTACCCGGAGCTCTATCGAAAGAAGGCGGCAGCGCGGGGCAGGAACGCGACCCGCGACCTGAGCGCAAGCGCGGAGCAGCCGTTGTTGCAAGTCGCAGGGATTGCCGGAAAGGCCTGAACCATGATTTCCGAGGCCTTAAGTGCATCAGCGAATCCCGCGGATCGCCGTCTGGGCTTGGACATCGAACGCTTTGTGAGCGGGCGTCGTCTCGACAGGCGGGTGCGAAGGGAAGAGACGAAGACACGGCCAGAACCGCAACGAGACTTCGGACGGGATCGTTGAGCCCTTCGTGTGTAGTAGGGAGTTCGTCGCTGCGACCTTTGTCAACGCTATGCGCTGTGAGCAGGTCCGGCAATACGCCAAGGAAATGACAGCTTTGCGGGTAGAAGATCGGTCGTGGTCAGGTCTCTGATCGACCCACTGCGGTCCTACACGTCGCGCAAATCGGCGCCCGAAACCTGCCCTCCAGCAGAAGATCTGGCCGACGGAAGGGCGAGACGCCGGACGTGCTACTTGTCCCCCAGCGGTTGCACGAACTCCGGCGTTGAGACATGTAATTCGCGGCCTCTCCCTTCTCGCAAGCTCTCTGCGCCACATATCGGAGAGCGGGCGGCGGGTCAATGACAGCGCTTAGCTGCTCATCCGCACGCCTCCGGTTTCCAACGTCAGTTCACACACCGCTTCTTCGTCGAGCACCTTGCCTCTGGCAAGCTCGCGCTCGAGCGTCTCCGCGTCGAGAACAGTTTGGAGTTCAGCGAGGAGCTCTGCGCATTGGCGCGGTATGTCTTGGCGCCCCCACGCTGCGCGCGCGTAGCCGAGCAAGCTCGCCGCCGGCGAGTAGCGCTGCTCGTGAACCGCGAGTTCGACAAAGGCGTTGCCGAACTGACCGAGAAACTGCCAACCTGTGCGACGGCTGGCTTCGAAGAACTCTGCGAGCGCGGAGCGAGCCTCGGCACAGCGACCCTGCCGCGTGAGAACAGCCGCGTAGTTGCCCAACGTGAGCTCAACAGCACGGCCGCGCCAACGACACTCGGCGGCGATCTCCTCTCGACTGCGCCGCAACGCATCATCAACACGGCCAAGCGCGAGTTCGGCGATGATGGCGTAGCGCGTGAAACCCCACAGGGTATTCGCCATTCCTTTCGATCGTGCGAGAACCAGACCAGCTTTGGCCGCCGATAGTGCTTCGTCGAAACGCTCCTGCGCGACATGCATCGCGGCTTCCGCCATAACACGCCACACCTCGGTGCGAGCTGGCCACGCTTCCGGCGCCAGCGAATCCATTTCCGCCCGGGTAGCCGACCATTGGGCGAGGGAATAGACCTGAGCGAAGCCGAGGCAACACAGGGAGGCCGCGATACCACGCTGATTGCCGAGTGCGCGGAACAGGCTCGCGGCTCGTTCGCCGGCTCGCGCCGACGGAAAGCCCACCTGCGTCTCAGCCACTGCCTGTCCCAACCAGTACCGCGCCGTGATTACGTCGACGGCATCCGACGAGAGGACCAACGGTTCGAGCACCTCGGCGTAGCGCTTGTGCTCGTGCGTCAGACGGAGCAGCACATAGAAGGAAGAAGAAGCGCCGACCAAGGCGGTCGCGAGTCGAGGATCGTGCTCGAGGCTCCATGCGATCGCCAAACGCACGTTGTCGAGCTCGCGTGCGAAGGCGCTCAGCAGCGGCACATCCGGCGTTGTCCACCTCGCTTCGTCGAATCGCTCCATGACAGAGTTCATCGCGCACGCGAATCGCTTCTCCGCCGCATCGAGTTCGTGCTTTTCCGCCAGCTGGTGCAGCGCGTACTCGCGCGCGCTTTCCAGCAGCCGATAGCGCGGCGGGTCGGCTCCGTCGTTGACCACGAGAGAGTGATCGAGCAGCGTCGAGATGTGCTCGATCACGACCCAGTCGTCCTGGCCGGCCTGGCCCGCCACTACGCGCGCCAGGTCCAGGCTGAACCCGCATGCGCCCGCGAATACACCGAGTTGGCGAAATGTCGTCTGCTCCTCGGCGCTTAGCAGGCTGTAGCTCCAATCGAGGGCTGCGCGCAGCGTCTGCTGACGCGTCGGCGCGCTGCGGCTCGTAACTGCGAGCAGCTTGAGCCGATCGCCAAGCCGCTGTTTCAGTCCACTCAGCCCGAATACGGGCAGCCGTACCGCCGCGAGCTTGACCGCCAGCGCCAGCCCATCGAGATGCCGGCACAGCTCAATTACCGTACCGACGTTCTCGTCCGTAATCTGGAACCGCGGGTCCGCCGCCTTGGCTTGATCTACGAACAATCCGACAGCGCCGTACCCCATCGCGTCCTGCGCCGAAGTGCCTACCTCGGGTATTGCTAGCGGCCCGAGTCGGAACACACGCTCGCGCTCGACCTTGAGCACGACTTGGCTGGTGACTAGTAGCCGCACGCCTGGCGCACCGGTCGCGATGGCGTTGCACAGTCGCGCCACCTCATCGATCAGATGCTCGGCGTTGTCAAGTACCAGTAGCACGTCGAGGGACCTCAGCCCGGCCACGAGCGCGGGCAGCTGATGGTCCCCGCTCGCCACGGGCAGCTGTAGCGCGTGGGCCACCACGGCGCAGACAAGCGCTGGCTCGGAGATCGATGAGAGATCGACCCAGGCCGCGCCGTTGCGCTGTGCGTGGCGCCTGTCGTGCGCCGCGGCGAGCGCGAGCGAGGTCTTGCCGATTCCGCCCGCGCCGAGCACGGTGACGTGCTGGTGCCGCGTCAGCAGGTCCTCGAGCACGGCAAGGTCATCGCCGCGGCCGAGCAGACTCGGCGCCGCGCCGGGCGGCGCGAAAGGTTGAGAGCCGGAAGGCTCGAGAACAGCAGGTGCCGGCGAGCGAGGCCGGGCGCCTACTGATTCGGACGACGACTCGGCTTCGACGAAGCGTGGCTCGATGGGTGCTTGGGAACCCGAGACGACCCTGAACGCACGTAGCGGGTCAGGGATGTTCTTGAGGGCCTGCTCGCCTTGATCCAGGAAGCTCGCATCGAGCTTGCCCTTGACCGCAGCGCGGACCGACTCGGAGATCGTCACACCGCCCGGCTCGGCGAGCGCCTGCAGCCGAGCGGCGATATTCACTCCGTTACCGTAAACCGTGCCCTCGGCCTTCTCGATGACGTCTCCGAGGTGAACTCCGATGCGAAAGAGCATTCGCCGCTCTTCTGCGACCTCCGCGCCTCGACGTCGAAGCTCGTCCTGGATGAGAAGCGCCGTCGAAACGGCACCCGTGGCGGTCTCAAAGACGGCCAGGACCGAATCACCCGCCGTGTCGATGACTCGGCCGCCGGTCGATTGCACCCGGGTTCTGAACACGCTACGTGCCGCGTCCAGGGCAGTCACCGTGGCGCTTTCGTCTGCGCTCATGAGCCGCGAGTAGCCAGCAACGTCGGCAGCCATGATCGCCGCGAGGCGGTGCTTGGTCGGGGGGCTCGCCTCATCACTGCCCGCGAGCTCCGCAGTGAACCGGTAGCCCCGCCCCGGGATGGTGGCGATCGCCTGTGAGCCAAGCAGCCTGCGTAACGAGCTGACCTGGACCTCAAGGTTGTTTTCCTCGACCACGAGCCCGCGCCAGACCAAGTCCAGCAGCTCAGCCTTGCTCACGACTCGCTCGCGCCGCTCGACCAGCGCCAAGAGCACGTCGAACGCCCGAGATCCCACCGCGACAGGCTCGCCGTCTCGCAGCAGTCGTCGCTGGCGAGCCTGGAGTTCAAAGCGACCGAACTTGAGTGCCTTGGCGGCTTCCATGGCGGCACCGCTGGGATCGAGGGCTGGATTGTCGGCTCTGCGGCTACGTCTCGCCAGAGGCAGCCCACGGACGAAATGTCCGCGGCCCCCGTGTCGGTGCCTTCAGTACGTTTCAGGCGAGGTTTCAGCTGCCTTCAGGACTGAACGCGTGGGGGTCCTTGACAGTTGCTCCGTCGTCAACGCACGACGATGCACTGAAGGAGCGCTCCATGAAGACCTGCGCGCTGAGCCCGAGTACCGCAACGTGCGGGATTGACCGCACCCGGCCGGTGAGCGACCAGTCCGCGCGAAGCGATAGTTCCCCACGTCTGGGGCTCGCCTTGGCGTTGGCCCTTTGTGTCGTGCTTGCCGGGTGCGGTGGATCGACTGATGAGCCCTTGGCGGCTGAGCCCGCCCCCTCAAGCCCCGGCGCCGCTGAAATCGGATTTGATACCGTCTTCCCGGCCGGCGTCTTCTCCGCGCCCGCGGCACCGCTCGAACTGAGCGTGACGGCTGCGTCGGCGAGCGCCGTTTCTCAGGAAATAGGCCCGGAAGGTGGGCAACTCATCGCGACCGCACCTGACGGAACGACCTATACGCTCGAAGTCCCGCTGGGCGCGCTTCCCGTCCCAGTCACGCTCACGGCCACGCCGCTGACGGATGTTGCTGGGCTGCCATTCGATGTCCAGCCTCAGCACCGCATAGGCGTCGCGCTCACGCCGTCGGGAATGACGTTTGCGAAGCCCATCAGCCTGACGATCAAGCCGGCAGCTACGCTACCCGATGCGGGCGTGGCGACGCTCGGCTACCGCGGCGCGGGCCATGACGCTGGTGTGGAACTCGCTATCCAGAGCGGTGGGACGCTGCAACTGTCCATCGAGCACTTCAGCGGCTACGTCGCGACCTGGCCTATCCGAGAGGCTGACTGGCGCACCTTGGCGCGCCAAACATTAGAGGCCAAGGAAGCGGCCCTTCGTCACGTCATGGCGACTTGGCTAGGCCTTCGCGCCCAAATGATCATGGAAGGCGCCGATCCGTCGAAGTTCTTGACCGAGGTCGAGTTCGCCCGCTCCATGCTCGAGAAATACGTAGCCGAGGTGCTTGCCCCCAGGATCCAGGCGGCAGCGAACGGCTGCCGCGAGAGCCAGGACGCGATCGGGTATTGGATCGCTTACTGGCGGCAGGTCGCGTTTCTGAATGTGGCCGATGACCCGGACTTCTTCGTGACGATCAATGGGCGCACTTATACGGGCATGTTCGAAATGCCTGAGTCGCTTCTGCCGACGGCCGTCGAGAATTGCCTCCGGGAAGATTACCAACGCTGCGTGGCCAGCGGTGACTTCTTCGTGCTGTACCGGCGGATGCTCACCTTCTACCGTGTGACGCAGCTCATCGGGCAGGAGTTCGAGCCTGCCTGGATAACCCTGGTGAGCGGCTATTTGCAGAGGTGCGGCCGCTGGGAGCTCGAGGTTGCGACCCGGTCCCGCTCCGAGGTGGGCGAAAGCGGCCTTGTCATCACAGCCAACCTGCGGCGGACGGTCAAGCTGGCCTGGAAGCAGGGTGATGGCCAGGGCATGGACACGCTCTTCCTAGCGAAGATCACCGGCACGGCGGAGCCGACGCTCGAGCAAGTCAACTCTACTTCGGGCGACTGCACTCTCAGCTTCGGTCCACCGAGCTTGGAAACTCCAGCCGAGGCGTCGCTTCGTAAGCTCGAATGGGAGTACCCGGATGACCCGGGAACTCCCGACTGGGCGGCAAGCGGCTACCCCACTGCGCTCGAGATAGCCCTGCACCCCGGAACGCTGCGAACGACGATCGCCGTACAGTGTCCGGAAGGTTCTCCAAAGCAGCTCCCGTGGGAGTTCGACGGCGATCTCCTCACCAGCCTCATGTTGATGGCCAAACACGCCGTGCGAGATGATGACCACCCTGATCTGGGAGCGCAGAAAGTCCTCTTCGGCACGGGATGGGAGTTCGCTGGCCTTAACCCGTTCCGGGCGCGCCTTGCCCGCGAGGCTGCTTTCGTGGGCGGTCCCATCGCACTTACAGCGCGGATTGAGATGGACCTGCGCCACGCGCCTGAGTAGAGCGTCCGCGCAGCTGCAACGTTAGCTTTCGGCAGGAGCTGTCGCTCAGCACCGCGAAGTCGAGAGGCAGCGTCAGTCTCAAGCAGTTGGCGCAGGTAGATGGCACGGAGAGAATGGCGCTTGCGCTCGGCGCTATACGATGCGCCATGATGCTTCGCCGTCCTTGGATTGCTGTCCTCATCGGAGCCGCCCTTCTGGTTGCGCGGACGCGACGAGTTCCTTGACTATCACGTCCGCTTGCAAGGCTTCGAGAAGCTCTTCCGCGCTCACGTCGCGGTCCGGACCAGCTGGGCGAGTGCGACACCGTCATATCGGTCGAATTCGGAGAATCCGCTCATAGGTCCTCCGTGCTCGATGCGTCGACAGCCATCTACCGCAGAAAGTGGCTTACCGCACCCGTGCGGTGTAACTCGGTTCATTCTGCGCCACAAGACATCGCCGCGCCCTAACAAGCCAACCGCTCGTCGGTGCCGCGCGTACCGGCGATCTGAGCCGTCCCAAAGCGGTCGCTCGTGACCGTCTGGTATTGGCCGTGAGCCGCCCTTTCCTAGGTTCGCTCGCGACCCACAGCACCAGCCTCGCTGGCGAATTGATCTTGGCTTCAAGTGCCGATCACTGGATCACCTCATCCGCGCGCATCAGCAGCGCCCGTGGAATCGTGAGGCCGATCGCCTTTGCGGTCTTCATGTTGATGGCGAGCTCGAACTTGGTCGGCCGCTCGACCGGCATGTCGGCGGGCTTTGCGCCCTTCAGGATGCGATCGACGTAGCCGGGGACGCGTCGTGCGACATCCCTGGGATCCGCGCCGTAGGACAAGAGCAGGCCTTTTTCCATCAGATACTTGTTCGCGGTGATCGACGGGATCCGCAACCGGATCGCGAGCTCGCCGATGCGCTCTGCATTGGCGGTGGCAATCACGGCCGGAAGCACGATCAGAGCGCCGGGACGAGCACGCTCGATGGCCGCCAGAGCAGGATCGACGTCCGCGGCGTTCGCCATCGCCACCGGCAGAAGTTTCAGCTTCAGGCCTTGGGCCGCAGCCTGCATGTCCCTGAGGGTGAACTCGACACCGGGATTGGCCGGGCTCCAGACGACGCAGACGTCAATGGCCGCCGGGACGAGGTCCCGCACCAGCTGCAGCAGCTTCGTGACCGTGTCGGACTGCGCCACCGTGACGCCGGTGATGTTGCCGCCTGGCCGCGCAAAACTTTCCACCAGTCCTTCCTCGACCGGATAGCTCGGGCCGCTGAACACGATCGGGATCGACCGGGTCGCTTCCTTCATCGCCTTGGTCCCCTCGGAACCACCGACGACGACGACATCGGGATTGAGGCGCGTCATTTCCGCGACCGCGTCGCGCAGCCGTTCGGGCGACCCTTCCCACCATCGCCATTCGATGACGACGGTACGACCCTCGACGTAGCCGAGTTCCTGCAGGCCCTGGCGCAGGGCCTCACCGCCGGTCGCCACCTTCCCGGGGTACAGGACACCGACGCGTGGCAAGCGGGCCGCTTGCTGGGCCCCGGACGTGAACGGCAACGCGACAGAGCCGCCTGCGACGCCGCCCATGAATGTTCGCCGATCCATCCTCACCTCACCGACGAATGGAGTCCAACGATAGTAACTTCGACGGTTCGATGACAGCTTCCCGCAGGTCGGGGTGCCGCGGCCTGATGCCTTGACCGGCAGCGGACTGTGTTGGTGTGAGTCGCGACCCGAACCCCACAAAGCGGACGTTGACGAGTGACCGGAGGTGGCCGACAGGGGTCCTACCCGCACGACCAGCAGGTAGGTCGCTAGCTAGCGTCGCTCAGCCGGTGAACATCGCGCACTGCTGCGGCAGCTCCAACCTACTGCTCCGCAAACCCCGCCTTGCGCATTCCAGACAGGATGTTCCGCTCGTACTGTTCTCGATAGTTCGGGTTGTCCGAATCCTTCCAATTATTCGCCCTCCAGGCAGCGACCGTCAGGCCGGGCCACCGTGCAAGTGCCCTATCCCTTTCGGCTGCGGCTTTCGCGGCGTCGCCTTTTTGAGCGTACGCCGCAGCAAGCCAGATGTGCTGGTTGGCGCTTGCCCTTCCGCTCACGGCCTTCTCGCAACTTGCTATCGCCTCGTCGAACTGACCAAGCGCGAGGTGCGTGCGACAGAGGGCAGCCTGGTAGTCGAAGTCTCTGGCGACGTCCGGTTTGACTTCCAATTCCTTCGCGAGCGCGTGAAGTGCTTCCGCAGGCCGTCCCAGATGAATCATGTCCCAGGCGAGGTCGGCGTAAAACGTATGCCGGGAGGGACCGAGTTGAAGCGCCCGGGCGCGGGCCTCCGCCATCGCGGCCCATCGAAACTGATGACGCAGCGCATCGGCACGCAGGTTCCAGGCAACAGGGTCAAGGTCATCCAGCGTCACCGCCCCCAGCGTCAATTCCTCCATCTGCGCGATGCGCTTTGAGTCGAGTGTCCGGTCGGGCGAACTGTCCAGGTCTCTCTCGACCTGAACTGCCTTGCACCACAGCCCCGCGGCCAGCTTCGGGTTCTGCCTCAGCGCTGCGTCGCAGAGTTCCATGGCCTTGTTTGAATCCAAGTCACCATTGCGCTTGAACGCCATGAAGTTGCCGCGAAATACCAGCTCCAGCGCGCTGGCATCGCGCGCGGGTTGCGCGGGCAGACGGCGCAACTCCGCCGTCACGAGCGCGACTCGCATGGCATTCGCGGCGCGCAGCACGGCAAGCTCCGGGAAGTCGACCAGTCTTGTCTCCGGGGTGTCGATGCGCCCGGCCCAGGCCTGCACCCGGGTGGGCGCATCGACGAGCCGCGCGTCGACCACGACCTGTCCACTCTGCCGACGGATTTCGCCTTGGACCAGATAGCGAACATTCAACTCCTTGCCGACAGCGCGTACGTCGCCGAGTTCGCCGCGGTAGGCCGCGACCGCATCCGCCGGAACCACCGGCCTGCCGATCACCGTCCGGGCCAGCTCGGCCGTCACCGCCCGGGTGAACGCGTCGGCGAACGGGTCCGGTGCCGAGCCCCCAGCGGACTTGAACGGCAGCACCGCCAACGACAGCAGCGGCGGCCCGCTGGCTGAAGCCGGGCCGCCCGGGTCGCGCGTCAGATAGGCTGCAACGCCGGCGGCCAAGCCGACGGCCAGCACGCCCATGGCGAGCCAGCGCAGGCGGCGCAGCCATGACGCCGCTACCGGCTTGCCCAATGTGCCCAACGCCGCCTCGCCACCCTGCACCTTGGCGGTGACGCGAAACGCCCGCACCGGGTCGGTAATGTTCTTGACCTGCTGGTCGCCCAGGTCCTCGAAGGTCGCCGCGACCCGGTGCCGCACCGAGCCGCGCACCGCATCCGACACGGTGATGCCGCCCGACAGCGCCAGCCCTTCGAGCCGGGCGGCGATGTTCACGCCGTCGCCGTAGACCGTGCCATCGGGCTTCTCGATGATGTCGCCCATGTGCACGCCGATGCGAAAGCGCATTCGCCGGTCCGCGGGCACACCGTCGGCCAGCGCTTCGAGCGCCTGCTGCACGTCCAGCGCCGTGCTCACCGCGCTGGCGGCGGTTTCGAACACCGCCAACACCGAGTCGCCAGCCATGTCGATGACGTGGCCGCCGTGGGCCTGGATTGCAGCGCGGAAGGCCTCGCGCGCCGCATCGAGCGCCGCAACGGTGGCCTGCTCGTCCTGCGCCATCAGGCGCGAGTAGCCCGCGGCATCGGCAGCGAGGATCGCGGCCAGTCGCTGACGGATGCCTTTGGCTTCGCTCAACACCACCTCCGAGCATTCGGCGCATGCTATGCAAAAGGACGGGCACGCGCCAGCGCTCGGCAGCTGACTGCAGCGCTACAGGAATCTCACCAAGAGTGTCGAAGATGGACCGCTGCTGTTACGCAGTCCGCGTTCTTGCCATCAAAAAGCATGAGTCCGATGCGTGACCGCAGAGCCGACTGTCGTCGCCGGCTGCTGATGGCCGACTTGAGACTGTTGGGGACGACCGCTCGGAGCGAATGCCGCTCTGAGAAGCCGACGCGGCACCAAGATGGTCGTTCCCGAGGTAGACAGGGTTAGCCGGGACTCGTCACTTCGGGAGATTGAAGGCCCTGAGTCTTCGCTTTGTTGAGCTCGCTGCTTTCACTCGCAGGGGCGCGCTGCTGGCGATCCTTTCGAACGCAGTTGTTGGCGCGCGCGATCGCGCACCTGCAGAACGAGCGCCCTCGACGACGCTGGGCCGCGCTTGCGCGTGCTGCGCCACGGGCAGTGCCGCAGCGACGACGCGGTCGCGCCGATCCCGGCGTCGCACGCCGCTGCGACGGCGTAACATGTGCCGTCAACCAGGCCCCACGCGGGTCGACGGGCGTGAACGCGACGGGGCTCAGGCAGCGATTGACGGCGATCCTCGCCGCGGATGCGGCGGGCTATTCCCGCCTGATGGCGATCGACGACCGCGCCACCGTGGCCGCACTCGACGCCGCTCGCGCGGTCTTTCGCGCGCACATCGAGGCCAACCAGGGTCAGGTCATCGACATGGCCGGCGACTCGGTGCTCGCCGTCTTCGAGACGGCGGTCGGGGCGGTGGCCGGCGCGATCGCGGTGCAGCGCGAGCTCGGCGCGGCTGCGAACGACGCACCGCACGACCGGCAGATGCGCTTTCGGATCGGCATCCACATGGGCGACG
>Ga0070667_100004506_pt1 | contig 11755 bp, 11 predicted proteins | sample KBSS33metaG_FD_64659 | JGI IMG/M metagenome (GOLD analysis project Ga0070667, IMG submission 64659) | Switchgrass rhizosphere microbial communities from Kellogg Biological Station, Michigan, USA - KBS S3-3 metaG | ecosystem: Host-associated > Plants > Roots > Rhizosphere > Soil ...
GGAACGTTTGCGCGCTCAGTAAACCCGAGCGCGCGCCAGAAGGTGGCGGACGATGCAGGGGTGCAGTTTACAGCGACCTGTGCTACCCCGAGCTCGAACAGGTGCTCAATAGTGGCGCGTGCCAATTGGGTCCCTAAGCGCTTGCGCCTATGCAATGGATGGATTTCGAAAATGTCGATGGATGCGCCGGTACTCAGGAGACTGTAGATGTCGAATCCGACGGCCTTACCCTCGGACAAGACACAATGCATTTGTGAATCGTAGAACGCTTCAACAAGCATGTCCTTCTTGCAGTAGAAGCCGTCGTAATCCTCTTCCTGTTCGCGTTTGAGCCAGGAGAGGATTTCTTCGAACTGAAGGCGCGAAGGTACTTGGAAGGTGGCCATCAAGGCATGACGTTGGAGCGCGCCGCGTCGGGCGCTGGGTAATCGTCCCGACACGTCACGGTCGCGTTAAACAAATAGTTAGGCATCGCTACCGCCGGAGATTGGCAAACGGAAAATGATCATAGGTTTGCACAAATTCATTGAGCAGCCGTGACTCAACGTGGGCTGGCTCCGCATGGGGTATTGCCACCCAGTAGACCGCCAGATGCTTGGCATCAGCGAGCTGCCAGATGTAACGGCCACCCCAGTGGGCGCATGGCTGCCCGAGGCCGAACTGCATATATGAATGAAGCCGACTATGGAGCGTGCTGCGTTGACCCGAGCCACCGGCTTTGCCGATGTAGAGCACCTCGGCCTGTGGCAACCAACGTGCCTGAAGCTTAGCGATTGGTACCGACGGGTCGCGGTTCTTGAAGCGACCGCCAGAACTTGTCTGAAGGAAGTGAACTGGACCCTCGCTCTTGCGTACGACCGCATAGACACCGGGCGTTTCAGGAACAGCGGCACATGAGGCCTGAAGTTGGTCGATGGTGATGCCGCCGGCAAAACCGATCGCGGCAAAGTTAGACTCAAAGTTCATACGCTCAGCGATGCCTGACGTTAGACTTAAGCGGCCGCTGCTGATCGCGGCCAGATAGTACCGCAACCCACCGCAGCGGTCCGCTTGACCGATCAATTAGAAGGTGCACTTCGTGAGGCTGACCGAGCGATGCGTGGGCATCTACAAACCGTTTACGACATAGAGTTGCTCAATGACTTGTAAGGTCTCTTCGAAGGCGAGGCGTGCCTCGTCTTTCCCAACAGTCTTTCTGGCGTGCATGACGGTGCAGAGGTCGGAGTAAAGGCACGACAACCGGTCGCGAAATGGCCCGGAAGATACCTTGTCTCGTAGCTGATTCCAGTTGAACTTTGCAAAAAGCACTACGTTTTCACCAAGATCGGGAAACAAGTGACGTCGCACGCAAATATCGCGGATAGCCGCCTCGAGTGCTGTGCGGCATAAGCTATAGGCTGCGTCATATTGCTGGAACGCATAGCAATCCTTAATCTGACGCACCAAGCGAGAGACGCTTTCTGAGACCTCGCCGCGAACAACCAATGGGCGAAGATCAGCGAGACCATTTAAGTACTCGTAGTGGCTGAACCAGGAGTAGAAGAGTTCGGATCCTAGTGCTTCGAACTCATCATCGCCGAACTTATCGAGTATCTCTTCAACTCCAGAAACCGAGTGAAGATGCTTTAGGAATTTGTCCGTCGGTAGGCCTTCTCCAGTAGTGACTTTCTGAAGCAGCGCGATGACATCTGGATCGCTGATCGAGACGACGGTTTGATCGAGTAGGTCGGTTCGAATGTCTTGCTGCAACGCTTGGTATTCACTCAGCGCAGTTTGCAGCCCTTCTCGATTTGATTCCATGAAAGCCCGTATCACTCGCCGGTCCAAAGCAGCCATCTTGAGGAGATCGTCTTGAAGTGGCATGGTCGCGCCTTTCGAGAAACGAAGATGTTGGTTGTGCAGCCTAACGCTTGAGTTAACCGGCCGCTGCTCGGCGCCGCATGATAGTACCGCAGCCCGTCGCAGCGGTCCGCTTGAACGAATAGTTATGCCTAATGCCGACGCGGTTTTGTAAAGCTACCTACTAACTAGGGCGGCTATGAGAAACAGCGCGCCGAAAAAGACTATCAGAACAAGATTGGACCAGCAGGCGAATAGCAACCAGCTGCGTGTAGGGCCAGCTTGCGGAAGACTAGCGGTGCTGAGGCCGGCGCCGGCGCCCCAAACGCCGATTGCCCAAGGCCAGGCCATAAGTCCCTGCAAGCCCAAGAAGAACGGCAGCCCAAAGCCGGCAGGAATGCATGCAAGTGCCGCAATGATGATCCAGAGATGTCGCGACCCGGAGGAAGCCGAATCGGCTGCGGCAACGACATTGTTTCGCGAGCTCGAGTAGAAGCCGACTGCGAGTAAGAGCAGCACCACAAAAGGGATCGCAAACATCTTCATGAGGCATAACGCTTGAGTTAAGCGGCCGCTGCTGACCGCCCGTATGATAGTAGCGCAACCCGTCGCAGCGGTCCGCTTGAACGAATAGTTAGGCCACTAATGGTGCGGACGCAGGGCAACCCTCGCGGAGATTTCAAAGAACTCACAGTCCGCCGCCTCACGACCGGGAGTGAACGTGTCTAAGCAGATCCGCGCCTCATTTAACTCAATGTGAGTGGAGGAATCGATAGCGGGCAACACGTGAGAGAGACGTTTCAGCATTTGCCTCGTCCGCTCTGTACAACGTGTCCGAGCAGCTGGCTTGTCGTCCGCAGCGGCAACGCCGCAGGAAACAGTAATAGAAGGGCCCACCGTTGGAATTTCGGAGCTGGTTAGGGTTGCCGCTTCCTCGGGCGTACAAGAGCGCGTGCCGGGCAAGCATGGAGGATCTATGGGTTCGCTATTAACCACCGCTCGTGAGCATGCAGCCGTGATAAGAAAAGATAGCAAGACAGCGAGTCGCATCGAGTGGCCTAACGCTTGAGTTAACGCGCCGCTGAGCGACGCTGGGTTATCGGCGCGACACATCACGGTCGCGTTGAACGAATAGTTAGGCTGCAAACGCACGCTGCCGCTGGAGAGAACGATAGCGCCACGACGAGAGCGTAGCAACAGCGCCAAGCGGCAGTGGCCTGCGCTGGAATGCGCGACCCGCGTGCGCGCCTCAGTGCAACAGCGCCGTAAACCTGTGCAAGATGGTTTGCTCGCGAGCCGCGTGCACGACCTCCACGCAGGCCGGCCAAGAGGTGAGCGAAGGATATGCAGGACGACGAAGCCAAACCTTGACGCCAGGACAAGCGAGCACTGACACGAAAAGCTCTTTGCGGCCTAACTACCATTAGACCCCGAGTTCGGGGTGTTGCACGGTTCTGCGGAGCCGCAGCGCGTCATCTGGATCACGATTGCCGAAAAACGCCCATCAGCATGGGTAGATCAATTTTGCATCACCAACGCGACCCAACTGAACCAGACCAAGATACCCACGATCAACGCCTTTTGAACGACGCCTTTGAATTTCAGCGACACAAACGAGAGAACAACGAACAAGGCCACAAGAATCGCAACCAGAACGCCCAGTAGCGGTGCCGCGGACTTGAGAAACTCCTCGTTGCGCCATAGCCAAGTATGCAAGACGATCGCCGTGATCGCAAAAAGGAAGGCCAGGAAGGCGGATTTCCGGTGCCACCACCGCGCGCGCGGGTTGTCGACGTGCGCAAGCGGAAGGTCCGCACGCGCGGTCGCTGCGGCGATCGCTACAAACGCAATGCTAAGCAGATACAGCGTCGAGACGGCACTGAGTCCAACATCCAGCCCAGGGCGCGAAAGAGTCGCGAGCGCGAACGCCGCGATGCCGGCGACGAGGCATGCGTAACAAGCGAGCCCGACATGACGACTCGTACCGCTCAAGTATGCGCTGAATGGCGTCGCAGCAGGATCGAGTTCGCGGCGCATTATGTGGGCCAGAACCGCCAGCAAGAACGAAAGAACCATCAGCATGATGGCCAGCTTCGCCGCAATGGACGTGATCTGCTGCAGCGTCATATGAGGAAGGCGGCCAAAATATGGCGCACCTCGGAGAGTTGCTGCGCGAATTCGACCGCGTAGCTTCGCGCCTGATCCAATTTATCTAGGTCAAGCGCCTCGGCAACAATCTGGCTCAGGCGCACGGCACCCAGGCTGACCACGACACCGTGCAAGCCGTGCACAGATTCGTGCCATGAACTCAACGGTTGACCAGGCTTGAGTTGACGAAGCTCGCTAATCCGATCTTCCGCGTCTTTGAGCGACTGGCGCACCACAGTCTTGACCAATTCGTCGCCGCCAATCGCTCTCAATTCGTCGAGAGCATGCTCGTCCCATACCGGCAGAGCGGACTGCTGTGCGTCTTCCCTTGTCGACGCGAATACATACGCGTCAGTTTGCGGTATTGCGCTGCAAGTCATGTGTAGTGTCGTCCGTTGACAGCAAGATGTCCGCTTTCTGTTCAGGCAACGCCTGCCCCACCCTTGTCACACCGGTCAGGTTATTGCTAGGCTCGCGCGCCGCCCGGCGGAGCTGGGCATTTTACCCGTTGCACGATGGCACTAAAAGTGTTGTTGGTTGACGATCAGCCGAGCACGCGGTTGATGGTACAGGCGCTTCTTGAACACGCGGGCTATGAAGTCTTCGAGTGTTCCACTGGAGGCGAAGGCCTCGATGCATTGTCGAGACAGCATTTCGACTTTGCCTTCATCGATCTCAACTTGCCGGACATGTCCGGGCTCGAATTGCCGGGCCGATGCGCCGATTTGCCTTTCCGGTTGCCGCCCGTCCTGGGCATCACCAGCATGCCAACGGCGAACCTCATGTCCAGCGCATTGACTGCCGGCATGTGCGGGCTGTTGAGAAAGCCGATTACGCGCGAGCAATTGGCCGAAGCGATGGCCGCCGCGCGAAAAGTCCGCGCACCAACCGAGCGTGTCCGCTTCGGCGATCAGCCGATCGACTTGAAGGTGCTGTCGGAGATTCGCGCGACTGGCGACGGGGAGCTGATTCAGCGTTTCGTCGATCAGGCCATTGCCGATGCGCGGCGCTGTATCGAAGATCTCGGTCAAGCTGACGTTCGGGCCAACCTCGAAGTCTGGCGTACGACAGTCCAGACGCTACATGGAGTTGCGGTGACAGTCGGCGCGCGCCGACTGGCCAGCGCTACAGCCGACACGGCAACGCTTTCAAGCGAACAGCTGGCCGATAGGGCGGACGACCTTCGACAGGATTTCGCCAAACTGCTGGAAGAGGCAAGAATATGGCTCGAAGAACACGTCCGGCTGCTTTCGTCACGCGAGCGAGACTGTCTTCGCCTGGCTGCCGCCGGACTCGGCACAAAGGGAATAGCTGACAAGCTCGCGATTGCCGAACCCACAGTGAAATTCCACCTCAACAATGCCGCGATCAAGCTCAACGCGCGCGGGCGAGTTCAAGCCGTGGCAAGAGCCGTGAAGCTGGGAGCTATCTGAGCTTCCTGCACATTCCGAGGGTGCTGAGCACCCATTCCGTCATGCGGTGAGTAACGTTTGGTCAGCTGTGACTGGCCGGTACCGACCCCGAAGGAGCCACTCGCGAGAGGCCGCTGTGCGGCGGGTAGGCGCACAGAGCCATACCCCGTGCGCGGGATACGATTTGTGCTGCTCTCGGGCCCTCTTGGCTTGTCACACTCGAGCTTTGCGCGCACAGTAGTTTCGATGCGAATTTGTCCAGCCGATACTCGTGTTGCAGGCGTCATGAGCGTGTTCGCGAGCGATCTGCGTTTCGCCCTGCGCCGTCTCGCTCGTGCGCCTGGTTTCGCGCTCACCGCGATCGTGCTGCTTGCGTTCGCATTTGCGGCCAACGCCTGCGTATTCAGCGAGGTCTGGTGCCTGCGCTATAAGCCACTGCCGTTCTCGCAACCCGAGCAACTCGTCAGCGTGGGCGTGCACTGGACCCGCGAGAACCAAGACAATCCGATGAGTTCGGCGACACTGCAGGAGATTGCCGCCAAGACGCGCACGTTCGCGCAGATCGCCGGCTGGGCGCAGGACTGGGTCGAGCTCGACAACGGCCCTGACAGCGAACCGGCAGGGATCGAATCCGTTGTCTTCCAGCCGCAGATGTTCAACGTCCTGGGACTGAAGCCGCTCGCCGGCCGGGTACCGAACGCCGAAGATGCGCGTATGCGCGATCCGGCCAACGTGCTCGTCTCGCCTCGCTTCGCCGACGAACGCTTCGGTGGCGTCGAGGCGGCGCTCGGCCAGGCACTGCGGACCAGGCAAGGCATGCTGCGCGTCATTGGCGTGATGCCGCGCAATGCGCCGTTTGTGGATACGGCGAGCGTGTGGCGGCCTCTGATGTTTACCCCGCAGGACAGTGAACTCTTCCCGGACCCGATGTCCCACGGCGTGCGCGTCATCGGCCGTCTGCTTGGAGATGCGACACCCGCCGACGCGGAACACGAACTGATCGCACTGCAGCCGCAGCTTTCGGGCATGCAGCAATTCGCCGACAAACTCGGCAACAACCGCCTGCGCGTCGATGCGATGCGCGATCTGTGGATCCACGACAGCCGGACCGCCCTGCAAATGATGCCGCTCGTGGCCCTCTTGACCTTCCTCATCGCCACCGTCAACGCCTGCAATCTCTATATCGCGCGACTGTCGCTGCGCCAACACGAGACCGCGCTGCTGGCCGCGCTCGGCGCGGGACCGGCGCGCCGCCTGCGCCTCGTGCTGATCGAAACGTCGTCGATCACGGTCGCAAGCACGGTCATCGGTCTCGCGCTGGTACCGCTCGGCTTCAAGCTGCTCGCGCACTTCGACCTGTTGCCAACGGATACACCGTATCGTATCGATGCCGACACGACACGCGCGTGGTATGTCGGCCTGCTCGCGCTGGCACTCATGACCGCGCTGACGCTGAGCGCGCTGTGGCTGCAGCGCAAGCGTGGACGCATCCACGAGATGCTCAAGCAAGGCGGCGTACGGCAAACCGCCGGCATCGGCGCGCAGCGCGCGCGTGCCGGCCTGACAGTGATGCAAGTGGCGTTGACGACGGCGCTTCTGATCGGGACGGGCCTGCTAGTGCGCAGCGCGCAGAAGCTGCTCAACGAGGATCTTGGCTTCGACCGCGAGCACCTCGGCGTCGCGGCCATAAATTTTGCGGAAGGCACTGATGCCGCCAGCAGACAGTCCACACTGCTCGCGCTGCGTGAGCGAACGGCGGCATTGCCGGGCGTCGCCTCGGCCGCGCTAGGCAGCTTCCCGCCGTTCTTCAGGGAGCGGCCGAAGCTCAACAACTATCAGCCGCCCGGCGATACGGAAACCGACGAGAAATTGTGGCCCGCGGCGAATTTCAACTTCGCCGACGCCGGCTACTTCGGCACGCTCGGCCAGCCAATGATCATGGGACGTGCATTCACACCCGAGGAAACGCGCAACGCTGCACCAGTCGCCATCGTCGATCGCGAATTCGTCAAACGCCATTTCGCCGACGGCAATGCGCTCGGCCGCCGCTTCAAGGTGCACAGGCAGTGGCAGAATGACAGCATGCCCGCGCCGCGCGAGCTGACGATAGTCGGCGTCGTCGGCAGCGTGAAAATGTTCGCGCCCGATCAGAAGATCGAACGCCCCACCATCTACATACCGACCGATGAAGGCTACAGTTTCATCGTGCGTACTCGTATCGCCCCGGCCTCTCTGGAAGCCTCGCTCAACGCGGTTGTGCACGATATCGCGCCGACGGCGCGGCTCGGTGCGTTTGACTCGATGAGTGAACGCCTCGACGATATCGTGCACACGCGCTTTCGCCTCAACGCGTTACTCGAAGGGCTCGGCGGGCTCGCGCTCGTGCTTGCGGCTGTCGGCCTCTATGCCGTGCTGGCCTACGCGGTGCGCATGCGTACCAGCGAATTCGGCGTGCGCCTCGCGCTTGGAGCCCCGCCTGCGCGACTTCGTCGCGATGTGTTGCGACAGGGCCTTCACCTCGTAGCGATCGGCATCGTGCTTGGCCTGCCGCTCGCCTACCTATTCACGTGGGCGTTCGGCTCACAGCTGTACCGGACCGCGCCCTTCGATCCGTCAACGCTCGCCATCGTTGCGCTGCTTGTCGCCGCGATCGGCCTGCTCGCAAGCTGGTGGCCCGCGAGCAGTGCATCACGGGTCGATCCGATGACTGCATTGCGCGCGGAGTAGTCGATGAGAATGTGCCCACCTAATGATTGATCGTCAGCTACTCTCAGCACCGGCAACCGCCCTCTGCGCTAGATCAAGCTCAACGCCATTTCGCATTGGCCTACACTCGACTCGTCCCCTGAGGCCCAGCAGAATGCTCGGCGTCCCCTAACCGCGACTGTCGTCTAGGCCGCCCCGGTTTGCTACAACCACACCGCCTTCCGCAGTGTCTGCTTCCGGGCGATTGGTTGTGAGGCGGGGGGCCGCTTTGGGCCGGTTGCGGACGCCATCTAAGATCTCCTTCGCTCAAAAAAGCGACCGCTCGCGACAGCCCCTCAGAGCGGATTCCGAGGAAGTTGCCTCGCTAGGTGCCGTTCGCTCGCCTACCAGGTTGATCGTGTCCGCCCTGATGCAACACGATGCCGGTAACGTCGCCCTTGGCATCCTTCACGAACGTGATCCTTGCGTCGACCGCCTTGAGGAAGAAATCCGTCTCTGACTCGGCGAACACTGGTAACGAGGATTGTCCGGTCGCTTGCGCCATCAGTTGATCGCCTTCAAGGAAGAAGCGGATATTGAACGTCGGCGCAATTTCATAGCGGCCGACGAACTTTTCGAGCGTCGCACGTGGCAGGTCCACCGCCTTTCGTTCGTTAGGCAGCACAATCTTGCCGCCGATCGCCACGATGCCGAGATTCCTTCCCATCTCCGGTACTGCATTTCCGTTGAGATTGGCGAGCACGACTACCGTGATCTTGTCGTCCGGGAAATAAGCAAGATGCGTATTGAACCCTTCGATCCCGCCGCCGTGCTCGATGACCTTGTGACCTTGCTCGTCGCGAACGAAAACCCCGAATGCATAGTTTTCCTTGAACGGAGTGATCATCTTCTTCAGTGACGCCGGCGACAGAAGCTTGCCGCCGAATAGTCCTTCTTCCCAGCGCAACAGATCATGCGTGGTGGAATACAACGCGCCCGCGGAGAATGGAATGGACATGTCGATGTAGGCGGCGTTGCGAGGCCCTTTCTCATCCGGCGAATAGCCCTGCGCTCGACGCGGGATGATCGACTCGCTGGAGTCATAACCCGTGTCCTGCATGCCGAGCGGCTCGAAGATGTTTTGGCGCAGGAAATCCGCATAGTGGCGGCCGCTGGCCTTTTCGATGACATAGCCGAGCACTACGTAGCCTGAATTGCTGTACTGCCAGCGGTCACCGGGCTCGAATTCAAGTGGCTTGTCGCGAAAACGTGCAATCAATTGCTCGGGCGTTGCCGGTGTTGCTTCGCTGGCTCTGTAATCCGGAAAGTCTGTGAAATTGGGGATGCCCGACGTATGAGTGAGCAAATTGACCAGGGTTATCTTGTCCCATGCTGCTGGTGCATCGGGCAGGTAGCGTTTGACCGGGTCGTCGATCTTCAGTTTGTCTCGCTCTTCAAGCAGCAGAATGGACGCCGCGGTGAACTGCTTTGTCAGCGATCCTAAGCGGAACTTGGTCGTCGGCGAATCCGGTATCTGCCACTCCAGATTGGCAAAGCCATATCCCTTGTCAACGAGCGGTTTGCCGTCCTTCGCAACTAGCACTGCGCCCATGAAACGGTTGCTGGTAGCGCTCGGTTCGATAGCTTGTTCCAGCCGGCTGAGATGCTCTTCGCAAAGCCCTAAGGACGGGACCACTACTAGGATGACCGCTAACATCCAGCTGTATGCTCGGGAATCCATAGTACCGAGACAGACGGAGTTACGAAATTTGAAGCTATGCATTCCAGATCCTCGGGCTGCTTACGAGATAACGCATGAGTCTAGCTCAGAGAGCCCGGAGCTGCGTACGTGAGGCCGGATGAGGAAGTAGAAAACCGGCCGGCTTCAGGGCGCCGAGTGCGTTTTACGCGAGGCGGATGTTTGAATGGTCTGTAAGAAAGATGCGCGTACGGGTACAACCAAGACATCCATGAAAGCGCCTGCCCTAAACCCTGATACCGAATCCCGCTCGCGTAACGCGGCTGTTCGTTGTGACCAGGATAGCCTTCACATGCTCGCTGACCGAGAGTTCGGCCAGGCATTGGCGCGCTTGGCCAGGGGCTACGAGCCGGACCCGCACCGCTGGCGAGATCTACTGCAGACCATCCATCTGGAGGTGTGGCGAAGCTTTGCCACCTTCGACGCGCGTTGTTCGATGCGCACCTGGGTATACCGCGTCGCCCACAACACGGCCCTTAAATACATCGCCCGGACTCATCGTCACCGATTGCCCACGGTTGGTCTCGATGACATCGCGGAGCTACCAGACGAAAAGGACACCGAGACGCAGATCGATCATGAACGCTCCGGGGATCGACTGACTGCGCTCATCTCGCGCCTCAAACCGATGGATCGAGAAGTCATCCTGCTCTATCTGGAGGATATGAGTGCGCAGGACATCTCCCTACTCACTGGATTGTCATCTGCACACGTCGCAACCAAGATTCATCGCATCAAGAATCTACTTACCAGGCTATTTCGCTCTGGAGTCAGCCATGACTGAAAACGACCCCGACTCCGCCAAAGCACTGTGGCAATCACAAGAGCTGGAGTTGCCACGCCTGAGCCCGGAATTCCTCCGCCTGAGAGCCAATGACGTCAGGCGCATCGAACGAGCCGAGGCACTTTCGGGTTATGCAGCCTTCGCTGCATTATCTGCTTGGGTGGCCTGGCTGTTCGCCACGCTGCCCGCCGTGTCGATCCTGACGCCCGTCGTGTGGTTGCCACGACTTATCGCCGCGCTCCTATACGCTGGCGCGATCTTTTCTGCCGTCCGGTGGCACCGCCTCGGCGGACACCGGGCATTTGCCGCTAGCGACAGCGAATCCTCCGGTCTACAAACCTATGGTGCCGAACTAGAACGGTTGCGGGATAGTCGTCGCGTCGCCTCGAATTTCTCAGTCTATCTGCCTGGCTACTTGGTGTGGATTGTGAGCTGGTGGCGCTACGACATCTGGCCTCATGGAACAGCGCTGTTCGTGTTCGTCGCCGGATCCTTCGGTGCCGCATACATTTGGACCCTATGGCATAGCCGTCGAGAAGATGAGCGAGTTGGCGCTGAGATCAAGGCGCTGAAGACCCTTCAGGAATGATTCGGTGACTGTCCGATACGGTATTTCAGACCGTCAATGCGCAGTAGCCACAACGATCACCGATGCCCCAGTCATTCCGAAGCGCGGGAGGACGGATGGGCAACGATCCTCGGGCAAGTTCACCTTGCCTGCAATCGTTTCATGGCTAGTTTGCGCGCCACTTCCAATGCGTCCGCAGCCGGAACTTTGACATCCGGCTCAACGCCGGTGCCTTCCCAGTTTGTCTTCGTGATCGGGTTGATCGCACGCGCGAATGGGACGCCGATGAAGAAGTGATCGTCTATGCGGTGTCTCCAGACTGGGTGAGCGCCACCGCCCGTTGTTTCGCCGATCAGGCTCGCGCGCTTGAGGTTTTTCAGGTCGTAGCTGAACTCTTCCGCGCCTGAAAACGTCTGTGCCGACGTGAGCACGAACACCGGCTTTCCGATGAATTTCTTGCCCGGCACATCGGGCTGCGTCCAAAGTGACGGTGGCAATGGCTTAAACCTAAGATTCGCGCCAACATTTTGGTAGCATTGTGCGCCTGCAGCCAGGGAGAG
>Ga0070667_100004507_pt1 | contig 11750 bp, 7 predicted proteins | sample KBSS33metaG_FD_64659 | JGI IMG/M metagenome (GOLD analysis project Ga0070667, IMG submission 64659) | Switchgrass rhizosphere microbial communities from Kellogg Biological Station, Michigan, USA - KBS S3-3 metaG | ecosystem: Host-associated > Plants > Roots > Rhizosphere > Soil ...
GACCTGCCAATGCGTCGATGACAGTACGGCCTGTTGTTGTCATTCCGCCCGTCAGCTGCCGGCCGTCTGCTCCTCGCAAAACTCCCCTCCTGGCATAGCGAAAAGAATGAGGGGACTGTCCCCTCATTTCCCGCACAGTCCGAGCCGCTTTACGACTCGATAGATGTATGTTGGATTGAGTCCCAGGAGTTTAGCGGCTTCCTTCAAATTCCCGTCCGTTTGCTCCAAAGCTTTTTGAAGCGCATGACGTTGGGCGGTATCGGTGATGTCCTGGAAACTCGCCGATGCTGCTGCGGTGAAATTCTTTAGCGGTTGGGTCAGTTCTACAGGCAGATCTGCAGGCAACACCATATCCGTCGAGCCAACGACGATGGCGCGTTCCATGAAGTTTTGCAGCTGCCGGACATTTCCAGGCCAATCGTAGCTCTTCAACATCTGTTCCGCTTCCGGGGAAATTCCACGGACATGTCGCACCATTTCGCGGCTGAATCGCGCGACAAAATGGCGCGCGAGCCGGACGATGTCGTCTCCACACTCGCGCAACGGCGGCGGAACAATCGTGACCACCTTCAATCGATAAAGCAGGTCGCGGCGAAACGCGCCTCGCGCCACTTCCGCTTCCAGATCGCGATTCGTGGCTGCAATCAATCGGACGTTCAGCTTGATCGTCTTTGTTCCGCCGAGCCGCTCAATCTCGCGCTCCTGCAGCACGCGCAGCAGTTTCACCTGAAGTGACGTTGGCAGCTCGCCCACCTCGTCCAGAAACAGCGTCCCGCCGGATGCGAGTTCAAACTTGCCCTTCTTCTGCATGACGGCGCCGGTAAACGCGCCTTTTTCGTGTCCGAACAGCTCGCTTTCGAGCAGACTCTCCGTGATCGCTCCGCAATTGATGGCGATAAACGGTCCGGCAGATCGCCGGCTGTTCTGATGCACGGCTCGAGCGATCAGTTCCTTCCCGGTCCCGGTTTCGCCCTGGATCAACACTGTCGAATCCGTGGCAGCCACTTGCGCAATCTGCGCTCCAAGCCTGGTGATTGCGTCACTCTCACCGACGATCTCGGAGCGCATTTCCATGTCGCGCTTCAACGCCTTATTCTCAATTTCCAGCCGTTCCATCCGCGCCGCGTCTTCGAAAGCGCCGCCTCCAACGGCAGCAATCACCGACATCAGCTCGAAATCATGCGCCTGAAACGGCATCGCCGCATCCGTGGTTGCCACATGAATCACGCCAAGACACCCTTCGCACCCCAGTAGCGGAATGCAGATGATCGACGGGGACATGATTGCCGTCTCTCCTCGATATACCCGATCCACCATCGCCTTGCTGATGCGTACCGGCTTCGACGGAAACCTGCGGTTGATTGCAAAAGTTTCGAAGGTCTCCGCACTATCCACCAGCACCATCGCGATGCTTTCCGCCGGAGTTTTCGCCAGCAGGAACCGGAGCATCCCCTGCCGTATCCGCGACGTGTTTCGAAGCAGGAATCGCAGTTCGCGCGTGAATTCCCGCATGGCGTGATGCAGCGTGTTGCCTTCATTTCCATCCATCGACACTCTCTCGATCAATGGATCGACAGGCGAGGAGTCGAAGTGCACCGGAGAATCCGCGCCAATAGTGCCGGACTCCACAAGAAACAGCAGCTCGGAACTTCCGATACCAATCTTGCAACCGTGATGCAGTGGATGACTTCCAGTAATCCGCTCATCATTGATACGGGTACCGTTCAGACTTCCACAATCCCGAATCGCGTAACGCTCCGGACCCACTGAAACGATGCAATGACGCAAGGATACATACTCATCGGCGAGGTGCAGGTCTGCGGCTTCATCGCGGCCGATGACAAAGTCTCCCGGAGTCAGGGAGAAGACTTTTCCTGTTCGAATGCCGGATATGACGGCAATCTGCAGTTGGACGTTGTGCAAAGCGCCCTTTCGCTCGAGCCTCATGCCCGGAATGTTGGAATCGGCAGTTCGTCCTGATGCGCCAAGGATTTTGCGCAGCAGTGTACACCTTTTTATATGCAGGGACGGATTTCTGATGTTCACCCATGACTCCGTCGTGCAAATCGAGGATTCCCGCGTGCCAGTCGAGAATCCTCGCCGAAAAATGCACGACTCCGGCTTGAAAAGGGAGAATCCCCGCTTTACATCCGCGATTCCGTTGTGCAAATCGATGATTCCCGCCGCACGCCGACATACTTGCGATCACCGAACCCGGTTTCTCTTCCAGGAGAAACACATGTCTCTTAAATGAGAATTCCACGGCTGACCGAATCGTATTGATTTGAAAAGGTGTAACGCGGCTAGCGCGAGTTCCCCACGCCTCGGCTCTTCTCTTTCAGGAGAAGACTTCGGTTGCTGCATTCCTCCATGTATTTGAAACCACACGATGACGCGGCGAGGACATGCGTTTGCATTACTCCATCGCGAACTTCGATACCGAGAAGTTTTCAGATCACAAAACAATGCCGAAACAAAGAGGAGGTTCTATGAAAGATGTAACGGTTCGTCAATTGGAAATGGCCAATCGGGTTGTTGGATTCTTCCGGGAAAATCCGATCGCTTTTCGCAGGAATTCACCAGGTGCGGATCTGGTGGAGCAACTCAGCAAACAGGTCGGCGAGATTCAGAGTCTCACGGCAACTCAGGCGGCCCAAATCGGTCTGTCCCGCGCGCAGTCCCAAAAACGCGGTGCGGCGCGCGAATCGCTGAACACGACGGTGATGAAGATCAGTCATACCGCGGACGCGATTGCAATCTCGAGGCCCGAGATCGCGGCACGAGTCCATGGAGGGCGCCGAATGGGTGACTCCAAACTCGAAACTCGAGCGCGTGCGCTGGCCGAATCCGCCAAACCGTACGTGAAGGATTTCGTGAACTTCGAGATGGATCCGAAGTTTATCGAAACGCTCGAAGCCCAGATCGATGCATTCACCGGGGCGATCGCGGAACACAAGGCCAGCCGGGCCGCGCACGCCGCCACGTCTCAGCTCATCGACGAAGCGATGGGGCGCGCGTTGACGACGCTGGCGCAACTCGATCCCATTATCGAAAATAAACTCGCCGGAAATACCGCGCTGCAGTTGAAATGGGAAAACGTTCGCCGCATCGAACGACGGTGGGTCTATAAGAAACCGGAAGAGACCAGCGAAGAACCGAAGACGGATCTCGTTCCGGCCGCGTGACAAACACGTGGTTCTCCCGCCGTGCACACGCCTCGCGGGCTCTCGAAATTCGAGAGCCCCTTTTTTCGACCAGATTCGGAGGCGAAGTGATCGGCGTCATCGAAATTCACTTTCTCTACCACCCCGGCCTTCGGCCACCCCTCCTGTTCCAGGAGGGGAGTTGATTCTCCTTCTCCTCCGATTCATCGCCTCGATGGTTATCGGTGCATGCAGCGCCCGGCCGTGTTTCCTGCACCGCCGCGGCCACCGACGTCACGATACACGCGGTGGCATGCATTGCACGTGTTCGACAGCTCGAGCGTGTACTCGGAGAGGGCTTCCTTGTTCTTAGTTTGAGCCAGCCGATACGCCCGTCTGGCGACGGAGATCATCTGATCGGTAAACTTGATCCAGTCCGGTTCGGTGATCGGCGCGGCCCGGCCGTTTTCGCAACGTATTCCCGGCAGCATTAGCAGCGCCGACGCATCTGCCAGCGCGGTGGAGGCGTTTTCAACCGCCGGCCAACCGGTGTACGCCATCAGGCCCCAATCGAATGTCGTCAGCCCGTCGGGACGGGTCGGTGGTGGCTGCGGCGGCAGATCCTTAGCCTCGACCTCCTGGATCGAGAAGATCAGATTCGAGTTGTGGAAGAACACGCCGCGCATCAATTGAGCGAGATTTCCAGTCGGCGAATACCAGCTCGGTGAGGGTGCGCTGCCTGCACCCACTCCTCGACCAGCCGGCCACCCGATGGGGCTGTTCGTCGCATCAACCGCCGGGAAGTCGGTCTTGCCGGCGGGGAAGCCATTACTCTTGAGAACATGCGCGACGATATCGGCAGCCTGCTCGGATGTCAGTTGCGCATTCGCATCTGCCCGGGGCGGCATGGCGTAGCGAATCTGGATGAAGAGCGCCGACAGCGGCTCCATCCGGAACTTGTTCGTGAACGGATCGCCTGTCAGCGCGGGCGCTGACGCGCCCGCCAGTGCCGGACCGTGGCAGCCGGCGCAGCGTTGCGCATAGAGTGCCTGGCCACGGCTTGCTTGCGAGTCGGAGTAGACGCCATCCTGCACCGTTCGTGGTGCCTGTGCACTGAGCGATGACGACGTGATGAGCAGCGTGACGAACGTCAGCGTAGCCAGCGCCATAACGAGTACGCCTCGGACACATGACATGCGCGGTATTGTACCCATAACGCAACGAAGATGATCGAAGATCGCAAAGAACCTACGACGTTTCGTTAACTGGGAAGTATCGTCCAGCTGCTTCTTGTTAGTCGAGGTTGACGCCGATCCATGTAAGAATTGATCCGCGACTATCATGCATGGGATCGATTCTCATGCGCGACAGGCCAGCCTGCGCAGAACTGTCAAAGTTTTCCCCGAACGCACTTGTCCGGGATTATGCGACTATTGACCGATCTTCATTCGATACCTTGTGTCCCGGCCGAACCGCAGAGATAATGCCGCGGGGCACCAGGTGTTTCGTTTAGCCTAATCGTCTGAGATTGCCAGTCCAAAAGGAACGATCATGCCGACTCGTAGAGTTCTCATCGCATTCTTTGCGGTGCTCACTGTGGCCACGTTCTACTTCCAGCCCGCGTTTGCACCACACCAACTCGCGAGTGCGTCCCCGCAACCCGATCCCATCATCGATTGGATCCGGAGCCATGCTGTAGCGCTGAAGACGTCGGAAGCGGGCAACGGCTTCGACGACATGCGGCCGCTAAAAGCGTTAATAGGACAGTCACGAATCGTGTCGCTCGGAGAGGCAACCCATGGCACGAGTGAGTTCTTTAAGTTGAAGCATCGGATGCTCGAGTTTCTGGCCAGCGAGATGGGCTTCAACATCTTCTCCATTGAAGCCAATCTGCCGGAGGCCTACCGCCTGAATGATTACGTGCTGGAAGGGAAGGGCGATCCCGCGCAACTGCTGCGCGGAATGTATTTCTGGACGTGGGACACCGAAGAAGTGCTGGCGATGATTCGCTGGATGCGCGAGTTCAACAAATCCGGCAAAGGGCGCGTGCAATTTACCGGCTTCGACATGCAAGTACCGGACGTGGCAGTAAGCATCGTGCGCGACTTCGCTTCCCGCTACGACGCCTCGTTCGTGACCGATGTTGACGAGGCGAGGAGGATGTCCGAGACATCCTCCTCGAATGCTGCCGCCTCATTCGGCGTGGCAACTGGCACGTTCCCGGTGAGCCGTGCCGCGGGCAGGAAAGTTCGCTACAGCGGTTTCATAAAGACCGAGGGAGTTACAAGCGGGTTCGCCGGACTCTGGTGGCGTGTGGACGGACCGTCAGGCGTCCTGGCGTTTGACAACATGCAAAGCCGGGGAGTTAAAGGAACGACCGGCTGGACCAGGTACACAATCGAGTTGCCAGTGGACGCGAACGCAAAGAACATCAACTTCGGGGCGATCCTGCCGGGTAATGGCACGGCCTGGTTCGACGCCTTGACGATCGAGCTGGATGGGGAGCCATTTACCGACGCATCCCTATTCGACCTCGACTTCGAGGGGGATACGCCGCGCGGTTTTTTTACGGGCGGCGCTGGTTACCGCGTGGTCATCGATACTGCCGTAGCACAGTCCGGAAAACAAAGCCTTCGCATGCAGTCTATTGGGCCGCCGCAGTCGACCACGACACCGACAACGAGTCCGACGGCAGCAGCAGCGCGTTGGAAAGCGATAGTATCGCACCTGGATGGAGGGCGCGCAGCCTACCGCACGGCCGGCGCTTCTGAACGCGACATCGAGTGGGCGGTGCAGAACGCGCGTGTGGTCCTGCAGGCGATGCAGATGCGCGCCGAGCCGGCGATACGCGATCGGAGCATGGCAGACAATGTGAAGTGGATTCTCGAGCAGAACCCGAGCGATAAAATCGTGTTGTGGGCGCACAACGGTCACGTCGCGGCTGGAGGCTTCTCCTACGAGACGATGGGCAGCGCGCTGCGACGGACGTACGGGCGCGAGATGGTAGTGTTTGGGTTTTCGTTCAATCAAGGATCCTTTCAAGCAGTCGACCAGGGCCGTGGAGTTCTGAAAAACTTCACTGTGCCTGCCGCGCCGTCGGGATCGCTCGACGCAACGCTGGCTGCCGCAGGGCTGCCACTCTTCGCGCTCGACCTCCGCGCGGCGCCCGAGTGGTTTCGTCAGGCGAGGGGATCGCGGCAGATTGGCGCGGTCTACTCCGAAGGGGCGCCCAATGCGTTCATGAGTAACATCGCGCCAGCTGAGGTGTACGACGCGGTGCTGTTCGTGGAGTCGACAACCGCAGCGAGAAAAAATCCCGGGCGGTAATTACAGGGCTTCCGACTGACGAAGTGGGTCACTTCGACGTAAACCGACTTTTCAGCAGTTCAATGCGGATCGGTCAACATTTGCGCGTCACTCACGAAACATAACTCCAGACGCTCTCTCCGACAACCGTTTGAGATTCGTGAGTGTCGACTAGCGCTTCCCGGTCTCCGGTTGCGCTGCTCTGGATTCGACGTGTTTGTCGATCCAATCCAGCAGGAGATCGGCTAGATCGAGGTTGTTTCGATCCTGCATGAGCATGTGACTGTTGCCCTTGATTCCAAGCATAGGGAGGTACATCATTTCGGCGTCGCCGCCAGCGTCCTTAAGTTGCTGAACGAATTTCTTGCAGTCTTCATACATTGGGATCCAGTTCCCGGCTACGCCCTGGGCATCACCGAGGTGATCGCCAAACACCACCTCTGTTGGAATCTTGGCCAAGGATGAAATCTGGATAGCGCTCATTACGGGGCAACTTCCCGGTTCAATGGAGATTATTCCCTTGATGCTGGACGGGTTTGTCATTGCTACCGCTTCAGGCAAGAAACCGGACTCTGAGTGACCGATCAGGACGACTCCCTTTAGGTTCATTGCCAGCGTCGCTATATTCGTTAATGAGGGATTGATGCCTGAAGGATTGGAGTACACTTCCGGGACCAATTGCTTATAAAACTCAGCCACGGCTTCAATCGGGAATTGGCCGTCTTGAAAAGGTGTTCCGAAGCTTGGCCCAAATCGAAAGTTCGCCCATGCAGCCTCATGAGTTTCAATCCGAACAAGTGGAAGCTGGCTCGGCGGAGCTTTCCCGTCCCTCACTGCGATGATTGCTGAAGCGTCGAAGCCAGATCGCGCACGCGACGGCTGCTCCAGTAGGTACACAGAGCGATTCCTGCGAACGAAATACTCATTCCACCCCATACGACCGTCCGGAGTAGTTTCCCAGGACTTGCTGCTGAGGCAACATCCATGAACCAAAACGAGTGGTATATGCTCGGTGCCCTCAAGCGGGATCTGAAACTGTACGTATATCTGATTGACGGTAAACTCGCCGCCAATTGGCTCGGAAGGACTTGTCGGCGAAAAGAATTTTGAATCGCCGCCGACAAAATAGCTTCCCTGGCGGGCGATCACAAGTGGCTTGTCTAAATCATCTCGTCGCTTCGTATTTTCATTCTTGTTTTGTGCCAGAGCTGGCATACCGGACAGAATCAATATGAATGCCAAGAGTGTCGTCTTCATTAGGTTCCCCAGTTCGGCTAATGCTACCACCGCGAGTCGCCGTGTTCGTCAACCGAATAGTCGCCAGTTGCGCAGTATTTACCAATTCAGCGAACCACTTGTCTGTATTACGCGAGATCTTTATCGGAGGTGCTCCGGCGAAAATGCAGGTGCGAGAGAGATGCTTCCCGGAGCACATTCGATAAAGATCTCGCGTAAAAGGGGATCTGGCAGCCTATTGCCTCTCCGTCGTCAACCTCATGCTGCGCTATCCAAATTGGTGCAATTCCGTCTATGTGTCCCGATTCCATACATCGGCATAAGATCTACTGTTGATGCGATTGCGCACAACTGTCGGATATATTCCTTGGTTGGCTTGCTTTGGAATACAGAGGTTCAGTATGACAGTCACAAGTCGGAATTCATGTTCTCTTCCCCGAATTGCAGTGCTGGTGATCTGTTCTTTATTGATGCCGGCGAGTTTGCAAACGTTTGGACAATCCCAGGGGACAGCAACGACCCGGAGGGAATCCCCAGATTTGGTTCGGGTCACGACGCCTGCGGCGGCGGGTACGAAAATCAGCCTCGAAGGTTATCGATTGGGAGCCAACTTGTATAGAGGCGGTGTTCGTGTGCTGTTTTCTCAAGGAGGCCAAAATTACTTTGAATCGGTGCCAGGTGGTTCTTATGTCGAGGCGAATGCGCAACAGGGTTGGCAGAGGCTTGGGGTTGTCATTCCGTCTCAGCTTCAACCCGGTCCATGTCAGGTTGCAGTCGACGTTGAAGGGATGATGAGCCAGACTCGCACGATCATCATCAGTCCTCCGGCAACGGCTCCTGTGATCAGTGCGATCAATCCCCATACCGTCGGACCAGGCGACCTCATCTGGATTGAGGGAACCGGGTTCAGTGACTCGGATGATTTTGAGCTTACCGACAGTGCGGGTCGGGTTTACGTCAAACGGTCTTCAATCACTTCGGATCCGGGCACCGCTGCGATGAACATTCCAATGGATGCACCGGATGGGGAAGTGACTCTTCGCGCGATTGAACGCCGCAGTGGCACCAATGTAGCGGGCAAAGCTGTTGCGTTCACAGTCACTCGTGGACCCAGGCCAGCAGAGGTGTCGGCCGAATGGTTGATGCAAGTCGCACCCGGCCAATGGCTGGATCTCCCGGTGTGGAGTGAAAGCCCGATTATCAGTGCCGATCGGGTCGAGATTTCGTTTACACAGAGAGAGCAATCCCAGATTGTCCCAATAGCGGATCCAAAAGTTTTACGAGTGCAGGTTCCGAGGTCGCTTCTGCCCGGCGATGTCACGATTCGGATGCGGACGTGGATTGGAGATAAAGTCTCAGAGTGGTCTGTTCCGACCTCTTTCAGGCTTCTTGCTAAGGCCGCAGCTCCGAAACTTTACAGTCTGGAAATAGTTCCAGTGCGTGCAGAAGCAGGATTCAAACAAGGCGAGCGAACTATTACAACCGTTACAGTGGACGAATCGGATTATCCCCGAGTCCGCGTACCAATGGAATTACTTTCGCAATCGCTTTCCCGCGGGCCGGTAGAAATTGTTACGCGCGTTTGGCGCGGGGGACAACCCTCCGACTGGGTACGAAGCCAGGTTGGTTTTCAGTGGCCCACAACTTTTGTTGATGGGAAAATCGGGAGCTTAAGCTTTGTCAAACGTATATACATAGGGCCGGACACTCCAGACCGCCTCCTCGTTTACCGGGGCGAAAGCCTCTTACTGCAAGGCACCTTTCCAGTGGAATCTGTGGACAAGCTGCAAGTTTCACTGGAAAACGATGCTCATGTTCAGCTGCTATTGAATCCAACGAAGGTGGTAAACCCCGCGGAAGCGAAGATCAAGTTGCCGCAAGATTTAGAAACCGGAGAATGGCGACTTACGATTCGCAATCAAGATGATGGTGCCGCCCTCGTGTTGCCGACAAGACTGCAGTTCGCCAAAGAGAACTAGCAATAGACCGCCTGTTTCGGTCCGCATCGATGCACTCGGACGTATGACCGGCTATCCGTCATGTGAAGCGTGATGGTTCACTGCCTTCATGCGGTTTTGTTCCGAGGTTGCGCGGGTCAGCGTCTGGGCTTCCAGTTCAAGATGACCGTGATAGGTGAGGTGCTGCCTTCTCCGAGAACGGAGTTCATCACGAACGTCTGGCCGTTCGCAGAAACGGCGTACTGCTGTCTGTTCGTGTTTATTGCCGTGCTGCCCACGTTCGTCGCGAACAATCCGAGCGGCGTCCCGGGTTCAACAGCCTTGCCGTTTGAAACGAAGCGGATCGGTACTGCCATGAGCCGATCGTCCGGCGCGATATAGAACAATTCCTTGCCGTTGGGATTCCAGCGCACCTGCGCGCCGCCATCTATGGACACTCGCGAGTCGCCTCCGGGTCCGGGAAACGGCTGGACGTAAATCTCAAAGCGCCCGGTCTTGTCGGACTGGTACGCGATCCACGTTCCGTCAGGAGAGAACTGCGCCCGACCTTCGTTGAAATCTGTCTGGACGACCTTGAACGGCTCGCGGCGGTTTCCCTCCAGCGGCAGCGCCCACATGTCAAAGCCTCGCTTCGGATCGAGGCTGTCATACAGCAGGAAGCGTCCGTCGGCCGACCAGTCCATTGGAAACTTGGGCTGGGGCGTCTGGAGCAGCAGTTCTTCACTTCCCGGCGGGGAATTCAGCAGCTTCCAGTAGAGATTCATTTGGCCGCGCCGGGAACCGAACACGATGCGCTTGCCATCTGGAGACCAGAGGGGGTAAATGTCATCGCCCGAATCAAACGTGATTCGATCCCATGCGCGGCTGCCGGTTTCGTACGACCAGATGTCCGTATTGCCGTTCGCATACCGGAACACGGCGATACGGCGGCCATCGCGTGACAACGACGGACCTTGTGAGTTGGTGTCGTGATACACCACCTTATCGATTTCCATACCGGACCGATCAACCCACACGAATTGCCGCTGTCCGCTGTCTGCTGAACGCGTGCGATAGACGATAGGCCCCGCTGCGGATGCGGCCAGTGTCGTGCCTCTGTTCACGTTTTCGGCAACAAGAAATGGGTCTCCCGTCACTTCCAGCCGCTTCAGTTCGAAGTCTTGCGCCAGCAGTTTTCCTTCACGGATGAAAAGCAGATGCCCGGGGGCGGCATACACGGCGGGTGCATCCGCGTCGAATAAACGTTTCGTCTCCAGTCCGTCGAGCTGGCCGATATAGACCCCTCGGGCTTCAGGACTGCCGACCACGAAGAAGAGAAAGTGCCGGCCATCGGGGAGGAATTGCGGTGAAGACTGGCTGCTTTGTTGCGATTCAAATCGGGTTGCGGCTGAGGCTTCCCCCCCTTCACCGGAGATGCGGAAAATCGGTCCACCGGGGTTCGTCGAAAAGACTATCGTGCCGTCGCTGTTCCACGCGCCCCCAAGAGGCGCCGGAGCGACAGATACCAATGTCTTCAATGATCCGCCGTCGATATCCATGAGCTTGAGCTTGTTATCCGCAAAGAATCCGATGGATCGGTTGTCGGGCGACCAGAACGGGGATGTTGCGCCCTCCGTCCCGTTTAACGGCCGCGTTAACAGAGAATCCAGCGATCGCAGCCACAACTGAGACTGGCCTGCGGACCCGACCGCGAAGACAATCCTGAGTCCATTGGGCGAAATCGCCAGGGATGAATTCCTGGTCGGAGGCGTGCTGATTTCGAGCCGCGCTTCGGGACCTGCAGTTGCTGGACGGAGAGCCTGTGCACCGAACACGGCAGCAATCAGCGTGACCAGCGCCAGGGCAACCAGTGCGAGGCGCTCCCGGCGTCGTGAACCGATCGGAGCCACCAGACTTCTTCCATCTGAGGCGGCGCGTTGCGCGTATTCGATGTCGATCCGCACGTCTGTCGCAGTCTGCCGTCGCTTCTTTGCGTCCTTTTGGAGGCAGACTCGCAGCAGGTCCCGAATGCGGGGCGGCACGTCCGATGTCAGGCGTGTCCAGTCCGGATCGCTCTTCAATACTGCGCTGAGGATCTCCGGTACATCATCGCCTTCAAACGCCGGCC
>Ga0070667_100004512_pt1 | contig 11737 bp, 13 predicted proteins | sample KBSS33metaG_FD_64659 | JGI IMG/M metagenome (GOLD analysis project Ga0070667, IMG submission 64659) | Switchgrass rhizosphere microbial communities from Kellogg Biological Station, Michigan, USA - KBS S3-3 metaG | ecosystem: Host-associated > Plants > Roots > Rhizosphere > Soil ...
CAGGAACATGAGGTGCTTCTGCGGGTACTGGCGTGTGGTGTGTGCCGCACGGACCTGCATCTTATGGATGGGGAGCTGGCGGATATACGCTTTCCGGTAACGCCCGGGCACGAAATCGTCGGACGTGTGGTGGCCCTCGGTGAGTCAGTCACACAGCTTCGGGTGGGCGAGCGTGTGGGAGTCCCCTGGCTCGGTTACACCTGCGGCGTCTGCCGGTATTGCCGCGCGGGCATGGAGAATCTGTGCGATCAGGCGAAGTTCACCGGCTACACGCGCGAGGGTGGTTATGCCCAGTATGCCGTCGCGGACCCCCATTATTGCCTGCCCGTTCCCGAGCGCTACTCGGATGCGGAGGCCGCGCCCCTGCTGTGTGCGGGCCTTATCGGGTATCGGGCCTACCGCGCTGCCGGCCCGGGAGAGAACCTTGGCTTTTACGGCTTCGGTGCCGCGGCTCATCTATTGGCGCAGGTGGCCCGCTCCGAAGGCCGGCGCGTATTTGCGTTTACCCGCGCCGGCGACACGGTAGGGCAGCGATTTGCGCGCTCGCTGGGCGCCGTCTGGGCCGGCTCATCCGACGAGTCATCCCCAGAGCCACTCGACGCGGCGCTCATTTTTGCCCCCGTCGGAGCACTGGTGCCGAAGGCGCTCAAGGCGACGCGCAAGGGCGGTCGAGTGGTATGCGCTGGAATTCACATGAGTGATATTCCGCGCTTTCCATACGAGCTTCTTTGGGGCGAGCGGGTGATTTCCTCGGTCGCCAATCTCACGCGCGCCGATGGCCAGGATTTCATGCGCATCGCGGCGCACCTCTCCCTACATCCGCACGTCGAGCTGTTTGACCTGGCACAGGCAAACGAGGCGCTCGAGTGCGTGCGTGGGGGGCAGCTGACCGGCGCTGCCGTCCTGAAACCGACCGACTAATGCAAAGTCGGCTGCCAGCCCGGGCGGCGTCGATGGCCCCGTCCGTAAGGACCTTTACGGGCGCAGCAACCCTTCGGTTTGACGCTCATTACCGATCGCAGCGACGACATGCTGCGCGTCGCCTGCTATTACCTTGAGCAGCTTCTCGCGCATACGTTTCGCAGCGCGAACGACTTCATCACCGGGGCGCACCGTAAACAGATGTCGCTGGCAGATCGCTCCGGCGTTAATGGATAGGCTCCTCAGCAGTCATTTCCGTCTCGACACTAAGGCCGCGTGCTTGTTTTCGCCTCGGTAGTTGTACTGACAGGCCCGCTCCTCGAGGGCATAGTCTCCAGGCCACGGTGATGATGGGGGCTCGCGCCGTTCAGCTCCGCAAGCGGCACGGCGGCGGTCCACAATCCGCAGGCGACGATGACTGCACCGACCAGGCGCACGAGCGAGCCATCGGCGCGCACGAGGCGTCCTCCCAGCTGAGCCAGCCCGAGCATCGCCGGCAAGGTACCGAGCCCGAACGCCAGGAGCAGCACACCCCCACGTGCTGCGCTACCCGCGGCGGCCGCGACAAGTAGCACCGAGTACACCAGCCCGCAGGGCATGAAGCCCCACAGCGCTCCCAGGCTCAGCGCCCGCAGCGCCGGCTCGCGGGGCAACGACCGTTGAATCGCCGGCGCCACACGCCGCCAGGCGCGCGCCCCGAGCAATTCCGGGAACCGCAGCCATCGCCAGCCCACCACGCCGCGCAGCGCGATATTCAGGCCGATGACGACGACGAATACGGCGGTCGCAACTCGCAGGCTCGCTTCCAAGCGCGGCAGCACGAAGGCGCTGCCAGCCGCGAACCCCAGCGCCCCCGCCAAGGCACCCGCGGCACAGTAGCTCATTAAACGCCCAAGCTGATACAGCAAGGGCCGCCAGCTACGTGCACCGGGCCCCGGTGCCGTTGCCAGCGCCGTGGCAAGCCCTCCGCACATCACCACACAATGCGTGCTGCCGAGAAGCCCTGCGATGAAAACGGTTGCGAGCGCCACTCCCGCCATGTCTCAATCCTGAGTTTCAGCCTGTTGCAACTCCGGGGGCACGATCTGGTCTTCATCGAGCAGAATACGCACGGCCGGGCTCTGCAGATCGTCGAACTGCCGCTGGCGTACCGCCCAGAAGAACCCTCCAACCGCCACCGCGAGCATGCCGACCCCAAGCGGAATCAATAGATAGAGAATGCTCATGCGGGTGCGCGTAAGGTTGCCTTGGTGTTTACGGGGGCGGATACGAGCTCGAGGGTCGGCGGGGCTGCGCGCAGCAGTCGCATCGCATTCAGGACCACCAGCAGCGAGCTCGCCGACATGCCCACGGCCGCCATCCAGGGCTGGAGCCACCCGCCCAGCGCGAGGGGAACCGCGGCCGCGTTATAGAGCACCGCCCACGCTATGTTCTGTCGGATGACGCGCAGCGTGCGCCGCGCTGTGTTCACGGCGAGCGTCAGGGGTGCGAGGCGGTCGCCGAGGAGAATGAGGTCCGCACTCACTTTCGCCAGGTCAGTTCCACCACCGACCGCAACCGATACATCCGCGGCCGCCAGCACCGGCGCGTCGTTCACCCCGTCGCCCACCATAAGCACCCGGTGACCGGCCTGTTGAAAGGAACGCAGCAGCGCAAGTTTGTCTTCCGCACTCAAGGCCGCGTGCGCTGTGGAAACCTCGAGCCGCGCCGCCACACCCTGCACAGACGAGGCGTTGTCGCCGCTGGCAATCACGGGCCTAAGCCCAAGGGCGCGTAGCTGAGCGATGGTGCCGTGCGCATCCGATTTAAGCGGATCCGTGAGGGTGAAGGCGGCGAGCAGCCCCTGGCGGTCACCGAGGACCACCGCGCTGCCCCCGAGCGATGCGCACTGCGGCGTCTCTATTGATTTGCAGCCCGCACGCACGTACTCCTCGCGTCCAATGCGATAGCAGGAGGCGCCCAAGTGTCCCTCCAGTCCCCGGCTCGCCGCGACCGTCACATCGGTAAGCGCAATCGGGCTGCTTAAGTTGGCGAACGCGCGCGCGATCGGATGGCCGGAGTGCCGCTCCAGCGCCGCCGCGATCTCAAGACACCCGGCCTCATCGGCGCGGCCGCTGAGCGGCTGCACCCGTGCGATACGCGGCTCGCCCACCGTCAGGGTGCCGGTCTTGTCGAACACCACGTAGTCCGCCCGGACAAGATTCTCGAGCGCCCGACCACGCGCCACCAGAATCCCTCCGCGGGCGAGGCGCGCACTGGCGGCGGCGAGTGCGGCAGGGGTTGCGAGCGAGAGTGCGCACGGACAGGTTACGACCAACACCGCAAGTGCGATCGGAAACGCGCGCGCGGGATCTGCGTGCCACCACCAGGCGCCAGCGGCTATGCTGAGCACCAGAACCGCTGCGACGAACCAGGCCGCGACCCGATCGGCACTGGACGCGAGGCGCGGGCGCGCCGCGCGCGCCTGGACCAAGAGGCGCCTTATTGCCGCCAGCGTCGAATCCTGACCCACGCGTGTAACCTGCAACTCTAGGACACTGCTCAGGTTGAGGGTGCCGGCGATCACCGCGCCGCCTTTGCCGCGGGATCGGGGCGCCGCCTCCCCTGTCAGCAGCGACTCATCCAGTTCGCTCTGACCATTCACGATCTCACCATCGGCCGGGATGCGCTCGCCCGCGAACACGCGCACCCGGTCACCGACGCACAGCTCCTCGGGCAGTACGCGCTCGGTGCCCGCCTCGCGAACACGCACGGCGGCATCCGGCAGCAGCCGCGCGAGAGCGTCGTTCTCCCGCCCCGCGCGCGCACGCAACGTCAGTTCAATGAAGCGGCCGAGCAGCAAGAAGAAGGTGAACATGACTGCCGAGTCAAAGTAGACGCTGCCCGTGCCGCGCAAGGTGGCGATCGCGCTCCACGTGTAGGCCAGCCCGATCGATAGCGCGACCGGCAAATCCATGCCCAGTATTCGCGCGCGCAGGCCGCGCCATGCACCGGCAAAGAACGGCTGCGCGGCATACAAGACAACGGGCGTTGAGACCACCAGGCTGACCAGGCGCAGCAACTGTTCCAGATCGGGCGTCATGCCCGCCATTGCGCCGGCGTACAGCGAGATCGCATAGGTCATGACAGCCATCATCCCGAAGGCAGCCACCCCCAGCCGCCGCAGCATGTCCCGACGCTGCACACTCCAGTCGGGTGCTACTCCGGTGAAACTCAACGGCTCAGGGTCATAGCCGAGGGTATGAATGCGCGAGAGCAGTTCACTCAGGCTGATCTGCCGCGGGTCGTAGCGCAGTTCAGCGCGTGCACTGGCAGGCTCCAGGTGGATCTCGTGGACCCCTGCTGCACGTCCGACACTGCTTTCGATCAGCCAGCCGCAGGCGGCGCAATGCAACCCGCCGATGCGCAGACTCACCTCGCGCGAGCCATCCGCTCGCAGATGGGTGTAGCGGCGTAGCGCCGCCTCGCGGTCGAAAGCTTGCCACTCACGGACCTGTAAGACGAAACCAGGCGGCGACGGCGCGCGGAACTCGTAGTAGCGCTCGAGCCCCTGACTGAGGATGAGATTCGCCGCGGCCTCGCAGCCGCCGCAGCACACCGGCCGGCGCTGGCCACCGAACTGAACTGCATGGCGGAAGTTAGGCGTCAGCGCCGCGCCGCAATGGAAGCATGGCTCACTCATAGCAGCGGCAACACAACGCAAGCGCTATTCCGAGGCGTCGCGGTGCTCGACCACGGCGTCCGGGGTATGCACGGCCAGGTAGGCGCTGACGAGGCTCGCACACACTGCGCTGGCCACAAGAGCGATGACCAGCCACGGCCAGAAGTATCGATACCAAGGTGCCGGAGCCTCGTGCGCGCGAGCCGGGGGACCCGTTAACGCAGTGATTTGGGGTACGCTCATGATTTGGGACCTATGAAACGGGTTGTTTCGCGCACTGCGATTCGCGGTGCGTCCTGCGCCACCAATGCCAGCGTCACACTGTGAACACCTTGGGCGACAACGGCCGGGGCCTGGAGCCGCGCCGACACCGTGGTGACACTGCCGCTGGGCACCTCGATCCGACCGCCCGTCGGATCGACCAGAGTTAACCCCTCCAGACCCGCCGCGAGCAGATGGTAGCGGTGCGGTCGATCGTCTTGGTTAATGATCCTGAGTAGATAGCTGTTCTCAATGCGGCCGTCCTGCACTTCCCGAAAGAGCGCATTGCGATCCCGCAGCACATCGACAATCAGCGGAGTGCGCACGATGAGCAAATAGCTCAGCCCGCCTACCAGCGCGAGCAGCAGGGTGACGTATACGAGTAGCCGCGGCCGCAGGATGTGGGTCGCGCGCCCCTGCAGTGCGTGCTCGGTCGTATAGCGGATCAGGCCCCGCGGTGAGCCCATCTTGTCCATTACCTCGTCGCACGCATCAATACACGCAGCGCACGCAATGCACTCGTACTGCAGTCCGTGCCGGATATCGATTCCGGTCGGACACGCCTGCACGCACATGGTGCAATCTATGCAATCGCCGAGGCCCTGAGGGCGCGCGAGCGTCTGGCGGCGACGCGCGCCGCGCGGCTCGCCGCGGGCAGCATCGTAGGAGATGACCAGCGTGTCCTTATCGAACATGGCACTCTGGAAGCGCGCATAAGGGCACATGTACTTGCACACCTGCTCGCGCAGAAAGCCCGCGTTGCCATAGGTCGCCAGGGAGTACAGAAAGACCCAGAATGTGGCCCACGGCCCCAGTGAGAAGCTTGCGAGCTGCCCGGCGAGACCGCGGATCGGTACGAAATAGCCTACAAAGGTGAAGCCCGTATAGGCGGCAAGCGCGATCCACAGGAGCTGCTTAAGGCCCTTACGGGTAATCTTTTCGGCCGTCCAGGGGCCCTGATCCAGTTTCATGCGGCGGGCCCGGGTGCCCTCGGTCCACTGTTCGATCCAGGTGAAGAGCTCCGTCCACACCGTCTGCGGGCAGGCGTAACCGCACCACAAGCGCCCGGCCAGCGCGGTAAAAAAGAACAGCGACAGGGCCGCGATGATGAGGAGTAGCGCCAGGTAGAGAAAGTCCTGTGGCCACAGCGTGAGCGCGAAAATGTGAAACTTGCGGGCGGGCAGATCAAACAGCAGCGCCTGACGGGCATCCCACTGAAGCCAGGCCACGCCGTAGTACAGCCCCAGCAGCAGCACCACCGCCGCGCCGCGCAGCCGCGCGTAGCGGCCGCGTACTTCGCGCGGATAGATCTTGCCCGCCGCGACGTAAAAGGGACCGTCGGCCGAAACCGCAGCGCCGGGGACGCTAGCGTTCATTGGCGCTGGTCAGCGCATCGCGGGCCACCGGTCGCAAGGTGCGCGCCAAATAGAGGCTCAGGGTGCTCGCGCACGCCGCGATAAACCAGAAGAAGAAGAATCCCAACGCATAGCCGCCCTCGCGCTCGAGTTCGTCGAACAGCCGCGGACCTGCGTCACGCAGCAGCAGCGGATCGACGGCAGCAAAGAACAGCAGACTGGCGAGGCACGCGGCGAGCAGCGAGGGCCAGAGCACGATCCCGAGCATCCAGATGCGCTCCATGGCTGCGCTGCGCGACGCGGAAGCGTCAGGCTGTGCGGGGTAATTCATCGCCCCGCCTCCGGCGGCGCACCCCGCCCCGCGTCCGGCGGCCCTTGCGCGCGGGGACCCTGCGAGAGGCTGTAAACATACGCAGCCAGCATGCGCACACGGTCCTTCCCCAACCATGCCCACGCGGGCATCTGTCCATGATGGCCTTCCTTGATGGCGCGGCGCACCGCGGCCGGGGAGCCCCCATAGAGCCAGATGTCATCGGTAAGATTCGGTGCGCCGACGGTCTGGTTCCCCTTGCCGTCCGCCCCATGACAGGCCGCGCACAGCACGAAACGCGCCTCACCGGCGGCAACCTTGTCGGCCGCTACCGCGCGCCCGCTCAGACTTAGCACGTAGGCCACGACCTCATCGACTCCCTGATCCCCGAGCGCGCTACCCAGGGCCGGCATCATGCCCTCGCGCCCGCGAGTGATCGTGGCGATGAGCTCATCCGGGCTGCCCCCGTAGAGCCAGTCGTTGTCAGTCAGATTGGGAAAGCCCGGCGCGCCGCGCGCATCCGCGCCGTGGCAGTTGATGCAGTTTGCGGCATACAGGCTGCGCCCCAGAGCGACAGCCTTCGGATCCTGAGCCAGGGCGGCGACGTCGCGGCCCGCGAAGGCGGCGTACACGGGCGCATAATCCTGCTTAGCCGCGATGGCCTCGCGTTGCCACTGTCGCTCCTTACTCCAGCCCAGTACGCCCCGGAAGCTCCCCAGTCCGGGATACAAAGCGAAATACACGCCGGCAAAGCCGATGGTCAGAAAGAAGAGAATGAGCCACCAGCGCCATGGGATTGTTGCGCTCCTGCAAGTCCTCGTCCCAGACATCCTTGAAAACCTCACCCTCGGCGACTTCATTGGGGCGCTGACGCGCGGACCACCAGATGAGCCAGCCGCAGGCGAGAACGTTGAGGATGCTCAGGACCGTGACAAAAATGCTCCAGCCGGTAGACATCAGCCGATCTCCTGCGGCCCGGAATCGCCAGCATCGGTGTCGTCCTGCAAAGGTATCAGCGCTGCCGCTGTGTACTCGGCGCGCCGCCCCTTGCTCCAGGCGGAAATCCACAGCAGCACAAAGAGCACAAAGAGCGTGACGGTCACCACAGCGCGGATCGTATTCAGGCTCACGGCGCTTCTCCGGATCCGCGCGGACGGGCTAAGCCAAGGGACTGTAGGTATGCAATCAGCGCGTCCATCTCGGTCTTTCCCAGAACGGCGGACGGGGCCGCGCTGATGTCGGCCTCTGAATAGGGCGTGCCCAGCATGTGCAGGACACGCATCTTGCGCTGCAGGAGCTGCGGATCGATCGTATCTTTCTCCAGCCACGGGTATCCGGGCATCACGGACTCGGGCACGACATCGCGCGGGTTGTGCATGTGAACATGATGCCAGTCATCGCTGTAGCGTCCTCCGACGCGCGCGAGGTCGGGGCCCGTACGCTTAGACCCGTACTGGAACGGGTGGTCATACTGCGACTCGGCCGCGAGCGAATAGGGCCCGTAGCGTTCCGTCTCGCTCAAAAAGGGTCGCACCTGCTGCGAATGGCACAGGTAACAACCCTCGCTCACGTAGACATCGCGACCCGCAAGCTCAAGCGGTCGGTAGGGCTTGATGTTCTCACTGCCCTGCTTGGCGTAGGCGTTCATCGCCAAAGGCACGATCTCCACCAGCCCGCCGACGCTGATGACAATGATGATCAGAACCGTAAGCAGACCTACGCTCTTCTCGACCGCCGCGTGATTCATGCGGTAGCTCCCAGCGGCGCCCCGTTCGGCCTTGTCGGCGTCGCAGGCAGTGGCACGCGCACCACCGCCGGTTTCTGACCCCGCACGGTCCTCCAGGTGTTGTAGGCCATGATCAACATGCCCATAAGGAAAAGCGCGCCACCAATCATGCGGACCAGATAGAACGGTTGCGTCGCCTTCACGCTCTCGACGAATGTGTAGGTGAGCGTGCCATCCGCATTGAAGGCGCGCCACATGAGGCCCTGCATGACGCCCGCAATCCACATCGAAGCGATATAAATCACCACGCCGATCGTCGAGGTCCAGAAGTGCACGTCGATGAGCTTGACGCTGTACATCTGTTCGCGACCGAACAGACGCGGGATCAGGTGATACATCGAACCGATGGTCATCATGGCAACCCATCCCAGCGCACCGGAGTGCACGTGACCAATGGTCCAGTCGGTGAAGTGTGACAGTGCGTTCACCGTCTTGATCGACATCACGGGACCTTCAAAGGTTGACATGCCATAAAAAGACAGCGACACGATCATGAACTTGAGAATCGGATCGGTGCGCAGTTTGTGCCAGGCACCGGAGAGCGTCATGATGCCGTTGATCATCCCGCCCCAAGACGGAGCCAGCAGCAGCAGGGAAAACACCATGCCGATCGACTGCACCCAGTCCGGCAGTACGCTGTAGTGCAAGTGATGTGGCCCCGCCCACATGTATACCGAGATCAGGGCCCAGAAGTGCACGACCGAGAGGCGGTAGGAATAAATGGGCCGCTGCGCTTGCTTGGGGACGTAGTAGTACATCATTCCCAAAAAGCCCGCGGTGAGGAAAAAACCGACCGCGTTGTGTCCGTACCACCACTCCATCATCGCATCCACGGCACCGGCGTAGACGACATAGGACTTCGTCGCACTCACTGGAATTGCGAGATTGTTGAACACATGCAACACCGCGATCGTCAGAATGAACGCGGCGTAGAACCAGTTGGCGACATAGATGTGTTTGACACGGCGCTTGGCGATGGTGCCAAAGAATACGAGCGCGTAGACCACCCACACGATCGTGATCAGAAGATCAATGGGCCACTCCAGTTCGGCGTATTCGCGGCTCTGCGTGATGCCAAGGGGCAGGGTGATTGCGGCCGCGACGATAACCGCCTGCCAGCCCCAGAAGACGAAGGCCGCCATGCGGTCTCCGAACAGGCGCACTTGGCAGGTTCGTTGCACGACATGCAAAGAGGTGCCAATCAGGGCAGAGCCGCCGAAGGCGAAGATCACGGCGTTGGTGTGCAGAGGTCGCAGGCGGGCATAGCTGATCCAGGGCAAATCGAAATTCAGTTGCGGCCAATAAAGCTCGGCGGCGATATAAACGCCGACCGCCATGCCGACGATCCCCCACACGACGGTCATGATCGCGAATTGCCGCACGACCTTGTCGTTGTAGGTTTCCGGGTACGGCTGCGCTACATCCGTCATGCTTGCGTCCTGTCGGTTGAATTATTGCGGCCGCAGTGGCCGTGTCACTCCCCAGCGGTGCGCGGATCCTAGCTTTCGCGCCAGGATGAGGGAGTACGCAGTTTCCGCAGACCTTGGCCGCACCACATAAGGGAATGTCCGTACGCGGCCGCCGCCGCCGGGCGCGTACACTCGCGCCTTCTGGTAAGTGAGGTGACGAAATGACTGGCACCTGTTCCCGGCGCGATGCGCTCAAGGCATTCCTGCTGCTCGGAGCCGTCAGCGTGGCGGAGCTACCCGAAGCGCGTGCCGATACGGCGGACCATCTAAGCCCGACCGAGGCCACCGCCGCAGCGCTCGGTTATCACGAAAATGCCAAGACGGTGGACGCCAAGCAGTTCGCGACCTACCAGCCGGGGCAACTTTGCAGTAACTGTCTGCAGCTGCAGGGCACACCAGGTCAGCCCTGGCGCCCCTGCAACCTTTTCCCGGGCAAATTGGTCAGCGCTGATGGCTGGTGCAAGGTCTGGGTAAAGAAGGCTTAGCGACACGCTCGAAGCACCGAGGCTGAGCGCGGCCGGTCTGCTGGTTCAACACGATCATGTCGAAGGGCGTCGTGATCGTGCCCTTTTCCCTTCCCCCGGCTCTCTCCAGGCTCCAGCACCGCCGTGGGGGCTGCGGAATATACCTAGGGACACAGACAGCGAAATGCTGGATCGTGCCACCATTGAGTACCATGGACGTCGAATGACTCGAGACTCTCATTCGGGTGCCCCGCCACCGATCGGCGGCGAGGCGGCTGTGGCGTCCCAGGCGCGCGAGGCGGATATGGGAAGGCCCGGCCCACCGGCTGCCCTTCATGGCCGGCTGCTGCATGTGGCGCGCATGGCAACCTTCGGCGAGATGGCCACCGGCATCGCCCACGAGTTGAACCAGCCGCTGACGGCCATCGCCAACTACGCGCAGGCCTGCAAACGCCTCCTCGACAGACCAGACTGCGACTCCGCCACCCTGGGCGAGGCGCTGACCGAGATCACCGCACAAGCGGCGCGCGCCGCGGACATCATTCGCCAGCTGCGGGCGCTTGCTGTCAGTCAGCAAGGCCCGCGAGCGCCGGCTGATATCAACGCGCTAGTGCGCGAGATTGTCGATCTGGTCGAAAGCGACGCTCGCATGCACCGCGTACGGCTGACGCTGGATCTTGCCGACCCGCTGCCGCAAATTGTCGTGGACGCCGGCCAGATCCAGCATGTGATCTTGAATTTTGTCCGCAACAGTCTGGAGGCTCTGGCGTCGCGCCCGCCGGACACGGGGCGGCTCGTGATCCGGACTTCCCTCACGCCAGACCAGGAAGTGGAACTGGCGGTGGTCGACAACGGACCGGGTCTGGTAGCGGAGGCCGTGCAGCGCCTCTTCGACCCGTTTTTTTCGACCAAGGAGAGCGGCACGGGGCTGGGCCTTGCCACCAGCAACACGATTGCACGCGTTCATGGCGGTTCGGTAGGCTATCGACCCAACCAGGACGCCGGTGCCTGCTTCTATATTCGTCTACCCTGCCCGTCTGCGGCCGCCTGACATGCACGAGCGAAATTCGACGGTCTTTGTTGTAGACGATGATACCGGCGTTCGCAACTCGCTCTGTTTTTTGCTGAAGTCGGTGGGCCTTTCCACCCAGGCGCACTCGTCGGCGGCGGAATTCCTCCAGGCGTACAAAGCACAGCAGCCCGGCTGCCTGGTGCTTGATGTGCGCATGCCGGGGATGAGTGGTCTTGAGCTGCAGCAGCAGCTGAATCTACGTGGCGCGACGCTTCCGGTCATTTTCATCACCGGCCACGGCGATGTCCCCATGGCGGTGGACGCAATGCAGCACGGTGCGTTCGATTTCCTGCAGAAACCCTTCCGTGATCAGGACCTAATTGAGCGGGTTCAGAGGGCGCTCGAACGCGACCTCCGCAGCCGCAGTTCCTTGGCGCAGCATGCGCAGATTCGTTCCCGCTTCGCGTCCTTGACGCCGCGAGAACGTGAGGTACTCGA
>Ga0070667_100004517_pt1 | contig 11721 bp, 8 predicted proteins | sample KBSS33metaG_FD_64659 | JGI IMG/M metagenome (GOLD analysis project Ga0070667, IMG submission 64659) | Switchgrass rhizosphere microbial communities from Kellogg Biological Station, Michigan, USA - KBS S3-3 metaG | ecosystem: Host-associated > Plants > Roots > Rhizosphere > Soil ...
GCGCAGATCAACGCGGACAGCGAAGTGCGGATGCGCCACGGCCACGGGCATACGCAGGAAGAAATGTACGCGATCAAGTACACGCAGCTTGGGCGCCTCCCGGATGTTGTCGTGTACCCCGAATCCGAAGAACAGGTTACGAAGCTTGTGGAAACGGCGCAGCGGTATGACGCGACGCTTATCCCCTACGGGGGAGGAACGAACGTGACGGATGCGCTTCGGTGCTTCCCCAACGAACACCGGTCCATCGTGTCCGTGGACATGCGCCGGATGAACCGCATTGTCTGGATTGATCGGCAGAACATGCTCGCGTGCATCCAGGCGGGCGCGGTTGGACGCGAGATCATGTCGGAACTGCGGAAATACGGCGTCACGATGGGTCATGAGCCCGACAGCGTCGAATTTTCCACGCTCGGAGGCTGGATCGCAACCAACGCGAGCGGCATGAAGAAGAACAAGTACGGCAACATCGAGGATCTTGTTCTCGATGTCACTGTAGCCACCGCGGCTGGGACGCTGGAGCGATCCAGTTGCTCACCGCGTGAATCTGTCGGCATGGATCTCCGACGGTTGATCTTCGGTTCGGAAGGTACACTCGGCATCGTGACTTCCGCCGTTGTGAAGATTTTTTCGCTACCCGAAGTTCAGGAATACGGGTCAGTTCTCTTCCCAACCTTCGAAGACGGTTTCAAGTTCATGTATGACCTGACTCGCGAGGCAACACCACCGGCCAGCGTCCGTCTTGTGGACAACCTTCAGTTTCAGTTTGGGCTTGCCTTGAAGCCGAAGTCTGATGGTTTTGGGAAGCTAAAGAGCCGTGTCGAGCGATTCTTTGTTACGAAGGTGAAGGGATTCGAGCCCGACAAGATGGTGGCCTGCACGCTCGTTTTCGAAGGAACGCATGAAGAGGTGCAGCAACAGCAGAAAGCCCTGTATCGCATTGCGGCGCGTCACAACGGCATGAAGGCCGGAGGCGAGAACGGGCGGCGCGGCTACCAGTTGACTTACAGCATCGCGTACATTCGCGACTTCCTGATGAACTACTACATCATTGCGGAGTCGTTCGAGACGTCCGTTGCATGGAGCGATGCGCTGGCGCTTTGCAAGAACGTCAAAGAGCGACTGCAGAAGGAGTACGCCGAACGCAAGTTGCCGGGTAAACCATTCGTGACAGCCCGCGTGACGCAGCTTTATCGGACGGGTGTCTGCATCTATTTCTACTTCGGGTTCTATTACAAGGGGATCGAGAATCCTCATGAAGTCTACCTCGAGCTCGAGAACGTCGCCCGAGACGAAATCCTGAAATCCGGCGGATCTCTATCCCACCATCACGGCGTCGGAAAATTGCGGAGGGTGTTCCTGCCGCGCATCATGTCTCCCGCCAATCTCCAATGGAAGCGCGAATTGAAGAAGAGTCTCGATCCTGGAAATCTTTTCGGCGCCGGCAATCAAGACCTGGATACTCGATGAGCGGGGAGGGCAAGTGGGCCATCATCACCGGAGCTTCCTCCGGGATCGGTAAGGCCCTGGCGTTGGAGTTTGCGTCCGGCGGATTCAACGTTGTTCTTACCGGACGTAATGAACAGGCTCTCGCACAAGTTGCCGCAGACTGCAGCGACAAATTCCGAGTTGCCACCGAAGTTTTGCCCGCGGAGTTGTCTCGATCCGATTCAACGGACCGGTTGATCGCTACGATCACGGCGCAACAGCGGAATTACGAGGTTCTCGTCAACAATGCGGGCTTTGGCGTTAACGGGACTTTCTCTGATGCGGACATCCAAACCGAAATCGACTTGCTCAACGTGCAACTGACAGCGGCGCTAAAGTTGACGAAGGCCATCCTGCCCGGAATGATTTCGCGGCGCAGCGGGCGGATCCTGAACGTTGGATCTGTCTATTGCTACGCCCCCGTACCCTTTCAATCGGTGTACAGCGCGTGTAAGGCATTCTTGCTGTCGTTCTCAGCGGCGATTCGGAATGAGCTTTCCGGGTCGGGCGTCAGTGTAACGGTGTTCTGTCCGGGTATCACGCAGACCGAGTTCAGAGCGCGGGCGGGCATCGCTGAAAAAAACAAGAATTCGGGGATGACTGCCGAAGCCGCCGCGCGGATCGCTTTTCAGCAAACGATGCGCGGAAAAGCGGTCGTGATACCTGGCGTCGCAAATCGAGTTTTTGTGCTTTTTGCCAAGATCCTGCCGAATACGTCGCTCACGAACATCATCCGATACATCAACCGGAAGCGCGGGCATAAGAGCTAGCGTTAGGCCAAATCCCTACCCCGTCCCCGGCTTCTTCGATGATCCAAACATCGGTCGGATCCACTTCTCGATACCTTTCGTGTGGATATTTACCCAGTAATCGGCCCAGTCGATGCTTTCCGGATTCCAGCGGATTCTCCTGAGGTCCTCGTCTGTAAGCATCGCGGCAGCTTCCCGAATATTCCGCGTCTCGAAGATGAAACTGTTGTGAAACATGAACGGGAGAAACTTGTCGAGGGTGATTTCCTGCGCGCGAATCTGGCGCCTTGTATCCCGAAGACTCTTTAAGTAAGGATCGACTTTCTTCGCACCCAGTATCGTCTTCCCCAGCGTAAGTGCCGCATGGATGATATCCAGACCGCGGTGAAGCCGTGATCGTCGCGCTTGCAGCGACTCGACGGTGATCACCTGAGTTTCCACATACGCTTTCCACGCATTCGCCAGCCTGTTGCCTTCCTTCTTGTGCTTGTGTTTGTAGCGCGAATTCATTCCAAGGAATGAGACCAGCCGCGGAAGCATGATCGGATTCTCGTCCGCGGAAGCCAGGTGATAAACGCGTTTGCTCTTTCCCGAGAGCATTGCCGCAGTAACAATCAGTATTCCCTGAGCCACGAGGTCCACGGGGATGACCTCCAGGGGGCCGTCCTTGCGGACCGGCCAGCCCTTTACGCCCTCGCCTCCCATCAGGACAAGCGGTGCAGACGTCGTGAAACCCTCATTCCATCCCGGGAACGGAAACTCCATGGACGACTCGACAATCGCTGGCCGCACAATGCAATAGCTCAGGCCGGGAGTTTGGGCGAGCATTTGCTCGCCCATGCTTTTCGTGTACGTATAGGTGTTCGTCCAGCCCCAATAATCTGCGCGATTCATCCCGCCTTCACGCAATCGTTCGCGGACCGGACGCGGATTAGTATGCCGGCTCTCGCGAGTCTCCTTCACGAATTGCTCGTACCACTCGAGTTCCTTCTGCACGGAGAATTGCTCATCTGGCGACTCATCCCGCCGGGGAAAATAGCCGTTGATCTCGATATCTTCGGGAACCTTTCCATTTCGCTTGCCGGCGACATAGCACGTGGAAACATGGACAAGCCTGGTGTCGAGCAATCGGACAAGGTCGATCAGATGCTGTGTGCCGTAGACGTTTGTCTCAAACGACTCGTTTACAGGCGGATCAAAATCCACGACCCCTGCAAGATTTACAACCACATCGATCTTGCCCTTCCAGTGCGCGAGCACTTCGGCGCTGATTCCGCACAACGGTTCGTCGAGGTCGCCTTCCCACACCGTTGCTTTCTGACGGAGTGCATCGAGTCCACCAAGGCGGTCCACGGTAGGCCGCACCGGCGGTGAATTGAGAATGTCTGAGAAAAACCGCTGCTCACCAGAGACGTTCTTTTTGCGACGGACCTGGATGATCAGGTGTCGAAGCTCCGGGAATCGATCAAGAATCATCGCAAGGAAAACCTTCCCCACGAATCCCGTCCCGCCCATCAGCAGCATCGTGCAGTTGCGGAACGCGTCTACCGCAGATATTTGTCCTGAACCGTGCGGCCGTGGAGGCGGGCCTGCCTCATATTCACCTCGGACTGCGTTCCATCTCCACGGTGATAGCGTTTTCATCAGAGAGCCTTCGCAGGTCTCAGAAACGGAGGAAACGTCGACGAAGGTTCGCGCAGCTCGAGGATCGGCCAGTTGTTTCGCATGGCGATGCGGCGAAGACGATGAGTCGGATTCGTCGCCACAGGATGACCTACCGAAGACAGCATCGGAACGTCTGCCGAACTGTCGGAGAAAGCACACGACTGGGCGAGATCGATTCCTTCCTGCGCCGCATATTCGCGAATGCTCCGTGCCTTTTCGTTCTCTGCGAGCAGCGGTGTGAGCACACGTCCTGTTGCGATGTGATTTTTGAATTCGAGGCGATTGCAGATGATCTCATCGAATCCGAAGTGCAGTGCGATCGGCCGGATTGTGAAGTCCAGGGTTCCGGTCACTAAAACGTTCCGGTACCCGAGGTCCCGCGTACAGTCAATCAGAGCTTTGGCCTGTGGAAAGATCGAAGGTTTGATCGTGACTTCGAATAAATCGTCCGCAAGGCCGATGAGGCGATCACGATGCATGCCTTTATAAGCGCGAAACGAAAAGACGTTAAACAATGACCGCGAATAGAGATCGAGACCAAAGAGCAGAGGCACACTGAGAACGACTTTTGACAACTGATACACGCTCTTCACGAGAGAACGATCGTTCCGGGCGTAGTACGCGTGCATGGTGACGAGATTGCAAGAAAGCAGCGTACCGTCAAGGTCGTAGAAAGCGGCCTTATTCATAAAACGGCAGACATTATACCTTGCTATGTTGCTGTTTTTCGGTAGTCCGCTTGCGTCGAGAAAATTCGAAAATAAGGATAAAGCCTGATGCGGTCGCAGCGGGCCAGTCGCCTACGAGCGTGTAAACGGAGTGGCTGTCAGTGATCCATAAGTCCCCTGACGCATTGCCGATTTCATTCTTGCCGAGCAGGATTTCGGAGCGGCCCAGCGGATCGATTGTTCCCGACAGTCCATTGTTCCCAGAGCGCACGACGCCAACCCTGTTCTCGATGGCGCGAAAACGGGCAGTCACGTAGTGCTGATCCAGTTCGCTGAGGCCAAACCACGCATCGTTGGAGATGTTCACAAAAAAGTCCGCGCCGTTGCGCCGCAATCTGCGCGCAAGCTCCGAGTCGGTATCTTCGTAACAGATCAAGACGCCGAACTTCAGCGTCTTCCCGTCACGCTTCATCTGGAAGATAGTTTGCTTTTCTCCTTCGTTAAGCGATGCGTCGAACGGCACGAACTTCGACAAAAAGGGAAGAGTGCCGCGAAGCGGAATGTATTCCCCGAACGGAACAAGATGCATCTTGTCGTACCGATCCACGTACCGCCCACTGGGATCGAGAAGATAAGCGCTGTTGTAGCGTCGACCCCAATTTCCGCTCGGTATCCGCCTGGCGACCTCGGGGTCTGAAACGTAGCCATGAGATGCGGGAAGGAAGCTTGTCGAACCTGCAAGAAAATAAGCGTTGTGCGTTTGTGCGAGCCGGCCAAGAGATTCCTGCGCAAAGCGCGCGTCTTTCGCCAGAGCATCTTGCAAAATCTCGGGATCGACATTCATCGTATACGGCGAAAGCACAACCGTTTCGGGCCACACCAGTAGATCGACCTTCTGATCAACGGGGATTGCAGCGCTCGCGGTTAAATACCTGGTGAGTCCGCCAAGGGGGTCATAAGTTCCTTCCAGCGCCTCCTTCATTTCCTGCGGCACACTCGCCTGGACGAGTGCGACGCGTTGCGCGTGTCGCAAGGTAACGGTGGACATGCGGATGTAACCGTAAACACAAACTCCAATGAGAATGCCGGCGGCAACCAACAGGCTCTTACGCTTTTCGCGGTACGCTCCGTTCCAGATCAAGCAATTCATGACTATGAGTAGTCCGCTCAATCCGTATGTCCCGATGACGTCGACGATTTGCGTGAACGGTGTAAATGCATATTGCGAGTGCGCGAGGAGGAGCCAGGGAAAACCCGTAAAGGCGATCGCGCCACGTACGAACTCCAGGAGCACCCATCCCGCAGCAAGGGCAAGGATGTTGGATGTCGCGCGGGCGAGCACCGCAAAGATTGCGATGTAAGTTGCGCAATACAGAGCCAGCGCAACCCAACCAATGATCGTCGTTGAGGTCAGCCAAAAGAGTGCCGGGACAAAGAAAACCGCCCCCGCCAGGAAGCCACCTAGCGCCGCGCTGCGGTAAGTCCGCGCGCGGCGTGCCGCGTGCATCGCAGGAATCAGAGCGATGAATGCCAGCGGCCAAAGACCGAAAGGCGGCTCTGCAAGGTAAAGAAGAAGGCCTGTAATGAGATAAAACTGCATCTTAGTTGGGGGAATCAGGGGACGGACTACTAAACCTCCAAACTCCTGACAAAGGTTGCGTGCACATCAATAAGTCTCGCGGGAGTTTGGGGGGGTAGTAGTCTGTCCCCTAATTCCCCTTTCTCAAACATTGTTCCATAAAGCGGATGCTGGTCTCGAACAGGATCTCCTTGTCCGGCTCCACGGTAAGGATGTGCCGCGATCGCGGCAACCGGACAAGGCGAATCCAGGGATTGTCGCGCGCAACCGCAAGTATCTTGTCGAGTGAGACCGTCGATTCGCGATTGCCCGCAAAAATCACAACGGGGATACGGCTAAGCCTTCCCATGTCACTTGCCACACTGCCGCCGAGTTTGATGACTTGTGCGGCCAGATTCATTGGAAAATGAAGATAGCTGTACAAACGGTTGTCGAGAAAATAGTCCGAGGCGCGTTTGCCTTTGCTCGAGAGGTTATGAACCGAGCGCAGCAGGTATACGACTGCACTTCGGAGCCGCCCGACTCCGAACGCCGGCGCTAGAAGTACCAATCCCTGGAGCTTCGGATCCTGCGAAAATCGAAGCGCTATGTGACAGCAGAGAACTGACCCCAGCGACAGGCCCACGAGAAACACACGCTCGCACTGCTGCGAAAGAGCTTCGTACTCGCGCTGGACTGTTTCAACCCAGTTTTCGGCATTCGTCGTCTCCATGTCGCCAACTTTGGTGCCGTGGCCGGGCAGAAGGATTCCTCTGCACCGCCATGCTGTAGATTCGGCGACGACCCGGGCCATAGGTCGCATCTCCGCTGCAGACGCGGTGAAGCCGTGCACGAACAAAACGCCAACGCGCGCCATCGGGCTTCCAAAATCAAAGGGGTGTGGATCCGCATTTCTGCGAATCATTTCGAATGCTCGTTCGGCGCCCGGCCATCCGCCGCGGTCACGAGTGGGATTCTTTTCCTTAGCAGACAGACCCGCGATGTTTAGTGCCTCGGGGATAGTTGCTCCCTTTAGAAGCGCTCCCGCACACAATCCGATGGCCTCCGAATGCATCGAGCGGTGGGCCGCCCGCTTCTGCCTCCAATGAATCTCGAGGTTGAGCACAGGATTCCGTTCTGTGCCCGGAAACCGTGGCCGCGTCAGCACGATCTTTCGTCCCTTGTTTGGTACTCCATGGAACCATTCCACCAGCCTGCCTTGAACGAAATCTTCCGGTGAGTAGAGGTTCCAGATGCGCCCAACACGTTCAGGAGCTTCTCCCCAATACATCCACTGAGGCGGCTGACCACGGCTATCGAGCAAGGCGATATTGGGGTTTGCCAGCAGCACAATCGAATCCACACGCTGATGGGGAAGGCGATTCACGGCGACCAGGGCCACGTTGCCACCGTGACTGTGTCCGATCACGTGGACTTTTCTCTGGGGAGAATCCTTCTCGATCGTCCGCGCGAGGTCCTCGGCGGCTTTGAGTCTGGCTGCGTCGGTATTTTTACCGCTCCACCGAAACTCGCGAATCTCGCATTCTTTTCCAATCGACTGGCGCACTGCGTCACAGAACAGACTCCACCGTCTCCACCAGGGATATCCTCTGTTGGCAAGCCGGCGCCACCACGTGTTAGCGTGCGATCCGTGGATAACGTAGATGATGTCGGCAGCGCTGGTCATTGCCGGCAAAGCTGCGCGATCGCCGTGTAGGCCTTCCGGAGGTTAAGTTGCTCCTGGATGAACGTCATGACGAGATGGTCGGGCACGATGTCATAGTAATAGCCGGGATGAACGAGAACGCCATCGTCGCGCAGCAATTGCAGTGCAGCCCGATCTTCATCCGTCGATAACCGCGCCGTTATGTAGAAGCCTCCTGCCGGATGGACGACGTCGCAACCCGTGAGACATTGGAGCGCCACGTTCCTGGAGTTCGCGATCCACTGGCGATATCTGTCGAGGAAGGGTTGACCTTTAGCGAATATCTGCGGAACTGCAAATTGTGCCGTTTCGTTGACCGGCAGAAACGTATCGGAAATCAGCTCGAGAGCAGAAAGAGTCTTCTCGACAAGATGATCCTCACCAGTGACGCCGATCCAGCCGATCTTCATTCCCGGAAGCGCAAACATCTTCGAAAAGCCATTCAACGTAAACACGAGGGGAGCATCTGTAAATGCAGGACGCGGCAGCGTGTCGCGACCGAAAAGGAATTCACTGAAAACCTCATCCGAGATAATCGGAATTTCATAACGTCCCGCAATTCCGGCGAGTTCATGCAGTTGCTCGATACTGGCCACCATGCCTGTCGGATTGTGGGGCGAGATGAGGACAATGGCTCGTGTCCTTGATCCGATCTGGCGTTCGAGATGTTCCAGATCGATTGCCCAGCCTTCCGATTCATCCAACGCATATGTTGTCAGCGTGACGCCGCAAAGCCGCGCAATGTAGTCGAAGAGAGGATAGGAAGGTTGCGGCGTGAGGATTTCATCCTCAGGTTCAGCGAGGAGCTTGAAGCAATACCAATAGGAGATGCTGGTCCCGGGTGTGATGACGATTTGTGTCGCGGGAATGTTGTTCTGGTAGTAACCCGAAATCGCGTCTCGCGCCTCGATCTGACCCAGCGAGTCGGGCTTATAGACTCTGGCGTGCTCGGTGGCATCCCGCAGAATCTCTTCCAGGACATCGTGTGGATAGACGATCCCGTGTTCGTTTACGTTACCCTTCACAAGGTCCAGTATGGGCTGTCCTGCTGCGCGAAGTTCATCGTGCAGAAGGTAAAGCGGATTCTTGGGTGCTGTAAGGCTGTCGGCCAGGGAAGAGAAGCGCATGTGGCAAGATTTGCGGCTCGCCCCCGTAACGGGGAGGCGAGCCCGGTTGCGAATTCCTACTTCGCGGCCTTGACCACTTCGTCGTAGAAGGCGTCGATGCGCGCTTGATTATTTTGCAGAAGCGCGCCTGTGTTGGTTGTTGCGTCCGCAGTTCCGATGGCCGCTATCAGCTGGTCCTTGGGAGTTCCCTTCTTCACCAGGTCGATAGCGTTTTTCGAGATGCTGTCGAGCCGGGCCTTGAAGGCTTGGAGATCGGCTTTCGTCATCGGATCGTTGCCGTGACCGGGAATGACGGTATCAAAGTCGAGTTTCAGAACTTCCCCGAGAGACTTGGCCCACTCGAGGATGCTTCCGCCCTGCGCGTAATCGCAGTTGCCCCCGTTTGAAGCGAGTTCATCTCCCATCGCGACAACTTTCAAATCGGGGAAATACACAATCGAGTCTCCACTGGTGTGGCCGGCAGCGTAGTGATGCACCTGAGCCTCAACTCCGCCCAGCTTGATCGTATAGTCTTTTGCATAAAGTTCGTTCGGCGTGCCGGGCTTTCCCTGCGGGGAGGTATAAGTCTCGAGATTCTTCTTGAGATTTTCGTGCGCGACAACCTTTGCGCCCGCCTTGATAAACGAGTCGGTGTTACCGCTGTGATCCTGATGCACGTGAGTCACAACAGCGAATTTCACAGGAGCTTGAGAAACGGTTTTGATTTGATCCATGAGCTGGTTGTAATTAGCTTCGCCGAGATTCTTCGTATCGACAACGATGAGACCGTCGTTGGTCACACGAACGGTCGTGTTGCCGCCGAGACCTGTAACCATGTAAATACCGCTCTTGTTTGGTACCGGTTTGATAGCAGGAGCGCCACCGCCTGCTCCGCCGCCGCCCCCGCGTCCCTGACCACCGCCACCACGTCCAGCGCCGCCTGCGCCAGGAGCCCCACCCTGTCCGGCGGGCGGACCCTGTGCGAGCATCAAACTCGCTGCAAGGATCAGCGCTCCGAGAAATGTCAGCACAGTAATAATCTTTCTCACAAATATTTCCTCCCGATGCGTTGCAAACGATTGCGCGAAAAATGGGAATTTTACTCCTTCACCATTTCAAATCGACATTTTTTAAAATTCTCATGCGCTGATGGAACCGATGGTACATGTTCGAGGCTGTTTCGATGGTGATAGCGAAATCCGAACTGTTGCGACAAAGCGTGTCGTGAAACATTTCCATGTTTCTGAATGCCCCGTCCGATTTTTCCTGACATTTTTTCCACGACAACGAATCGATTAGTGCGTTCATCAATCGATTCTGCAGATTTTTTCGGAAATGTTCACTTTATGGGTTGAATTCACCTTAGCGTCGTCCGTTAGAATCACGCCCCGTAAATGGATCATGGAAGATTTCATAAATGCGTAGGATCGCGCATGAAGGTTCATTTTCGCTGCCCGCTACTTTCCGGCCTTCTGCTCGTGACTGTGCTCGTTTGTCCCGCTTTCGCTCAGACGCGACTCGTGTCTATGTCGACGCAGTTCGACGGATTCCTTCAGACAGAGTTCTTCGGGTTGAATGGAATCCCGCTGAACGGTCAGACGCTGTCCATCGATTTTAGATTCGAACAGGGGACTGCTCTCGAGACTATCGGACCTGTGTGGGCGGAGCTTATGCTCCAGACACGGCCTCACAATCCGGCAGGCGACTATCCATACGATCAATACGTCGTCTTCGGCTCTGGCACAACGGCTCACCTGCTCGATGCGGCCGGACAGAGGCTCGATGTTCCAATGTCGGCCTGGAACGGCGAGGTCACCGGGTCGCCAGCCCGAACGCTCGGTGTTTTATCCACGCCGGTCGGCCTCGCAGGAGGCGACATGCTGGCGTATCCGGTGTATGGCGAGTGGATCGGAGGCATCCACTACGACATCGTCCTTCCCAACACCGGCGAAACAATCTATGTAGGCAGAATCGGGTTGAAGTTGGACACGCGGTATCGACGGATCGCTGAGCCTGTTGTGCAGATCACTCCTCCGGATCCCCTTGTGGAGCCGCCGCCTGTCATACCTCCTCCGGACCCTCCGATCATATCGAATCTTCCGCCTGTCACCGGTCCGGCGACCAGCTTCGCGATTGGGGGACTTGGTGAGGCATCATTTACAACCGGTCGTAACGGTCCGCTTGCAACGGGGTACGGGCGCGTCACACCTGACCCTGGTTCTGCAAGCCCCTCGGGCATGGTGATTCTCGGGTCTCGGCTCAACGGCATTTTGACGGGCGAAACCATTGTGCCGGATTCTCCGTTGATCAGTTCTGGCCGGATGTATGCAGAACTTACCCCCGACGGCCGCGTCACAACGGGAATTGCCATTGCGAATCCGAACAATGAGGACGCAACAATCAACTTTGAAATCCGAAACGAGCAGGGGATCCCTTATCGAACCGGCAGCTTCACACTACGGGGCGCGGGGTCTGCGTGCAATCCGGGCTCAGACTGTAATCAGTACTCACGATGGCTTGACGATGCCCCATATTTCGCGGGACGAGATGTTCAGGGAACGCTGACTTTCACGTCGACTTCACCTGTTGCGGTCTTTGGAATTCGCTGGACCAATACCGGAGGAGGGGATCACTTGATGACGGCCATACCGGTTGTCGATCTATCCGTCGGCCCGAGCCGCGGAGTCCAGTCGGTCCCGCTCTTCGCAGTGGGTGACGGCCGCAGATCCGAACTTATGCTCGTCAATCCTACTGGAGCAGCCATGGTCGGATCTGTGCAGTT
>Ga0070667_100004521_pt1 | contig 11712 bp, 23 predicted proteins | sample KBSS33metaG_FD_64659 | JGI IMG/M metagenome (GOLD analysis project Ga0070667, IMG submission 64659) | Switchgrass rhizosphere microbial communities from Kellogg Biological Station, Michigan, USA - KBS S3-3 metaG | ecosystem: Host-associated > Plants > Roots > Rhizosphere > Soil ...
TTATTTGGCTTTTTTAGCTTTGTCAGCAGTCTTGGTGGCGGCGCGAGCTTCTTTTTTCTCGGCCTTCTTGGCGCTGGTTGGGCGGGCTTGGATTTCTACCTTTTCGAAAGAACCACCGGCCTTTTGTACGGCTTCCAAAGCGCTCGCGCTGATAGCCTGGGCCTTAAGAGTAACTTTCTTGGTAACTTCACCCTTGCTGATCACCTTAACTTTAACGAAGGCGCTGGAGATGAGACCTGCTTTGGCGAATGTCTCAGCGTCAGCAGTCTTGCCACCGAAAGCGTCGAGCTGGCCAGTGTACACAACTTCTGCCTTGGGGCGGATGCTGCGGAAACCAGGCAGCTTAGGCAAACGTTGCATCAGCGGGTTCTGACCACCTTCGAAGCCCGGGCGACGGCTAGAGCCGGTACGAGCCAACTGGCCTTTGGTACCACGACCAGCAGTTTTACCCTGGCCAGCGGCAATACCGCGGCCTACGCGTTTGCCGGTTTTTTTCTTAGCTACGTTGAGTTCGTGAATTTTCATTACTTAGCCTCCGCCTTCTTAGCTGCGGGCTTCTTAGCTTCGGCCTTTTTCTCTACAGCTTTTTCTACTGCCTTAGGGGCGGCAGTTTTCTTAGCGTTCTGGCTCGTTACCCATTGGGCACGAGGAACCAGAGTTTGCAAGGCAGCGATAGTAGCGTAGGCAGCGTTGGTTTTGTTGCTAGAGCCCAAAGATTTGCTAAGGGCGTTCTTAATACCCGCAACTTCCAGTACAATGCGCACCGTGCCACCAGCAATCAACCCAGTACCTGGGCTAGCTGGCTTTACCAAAATGTTCGCGCCGCTTACTTTAGCAGTAACTTCGTGAGGAATGGTGTCGTTATGCACAGGTACGTGTACGAAGTGCTTCTTGGCGATTTCGGTTGCCTTGGTAACAGCTGCGGTTACGTCGGCGCCCTTAGCGCTACCGATACCCACGCGGTTCTTGCGGTCACCCACAACAACTAGTGCGCGGAAACGGAAGCGGCGGCCGCCCTTTACTACGCGGGCTACGCGGTCGATGTGAACTACGCGCTCATCAAATTGCTTTTCTTCTGGAGCAACTTCCGGACGACGGCCACGAGGACCTTGGCCACGGCCACCACCACGGCGGTCGCCACGCTGCGGGCCTTGTTGTGGGCCGTTTTGGGCTTGTTGCTCGGCTGCAGCTTGCTTCACAGCAGTTGTTTCTTCAGCCATGATTAGAACTCCAATCCTGCTTTACGAGCAGCGTCAGCCAAAGCGGCGACGCGGCCATGATAGATGTGACCGCCACGGTCGAAGACAACGGTCTTCACCTTTGCGGTTTGTGCTTTTTTGGCAACTTGTTCGCCAACCCAGGCGGCACGCTCGCTCATAGAACCCTTGGCAGCCTTGCTGCTAACGGTGCTTACGTAAGCCAACGTTTTGCCGGTGGTGTCGTCGATCACCTGGGCGGTAATGTGGCGGTTAGAAATGTGCACGCTCAAGCGCGGACGCTCAGCGGTGCCGGATACGGTGGCACGAACGCGATGTTTGCGCTGCCACTGGTTTTGTAACTTGTGCATCAAAGTGTTCATGCTACTTCTCCTTTCCTGACTTGCCGCTCTTGCGCAAGATGCGCTCACCAGCGTATTTAATGCCCTTGCCCTTGTACGGTTCAGGCTTCTTCAGCGCGCGGATTTCGGCCGCAACTTGGCCGACGCGCTGCTTGTCGATGCCGCTTACGGTAATGGTGTTCTGCTCAGTTTTAGCTTGAATGCCTTCTGGCAGTTTATAAATTACATCGTGGCTGAAGCCTAAGTTAAACTTGAGGTCTGCACCTTGCATGTTTACGCGGTAACCAACGCCGTTGATTTCCAGTTTCTTTTCAAAGCCCTGGCTTACACCTTGGACCATGTTGGCCACTAGGGTGCGCATCAGGCCGTGCTTGGCCTTAGGGCCGGCTTCGTCGCTCTCGCGGGTAACGACAATTTGGTCGCCCTCGACAGCAACATTCACACCCGGCATCGTAAACTGCTTCAGCGTGCCTTTAGAGCCAGCTACAGTTACGAAATCTGGGTCGACTGTGATTGTCACGCCGCTGGGGATTGCAATCGGTAGTTTTCCAATACGACTCATCGATTTCTCCTATTAATAAATCTTGCAAATTAATTCGCCACCCACACCGTGCTTGCGTGCGTCGTCACCAGTCATAACACCCCTGGAGGTGCTGATGATCACTAAGCCGCGGCCGCGCTTCACAACAGGGATTTCCTTGCTGCTGCTGTATTCGCGGCGGCCCGGCTTGCTCAGGCGCACAATTTCGGTAATGCGGGCGTTTTCGCCGTCGCGGTTGATGACGATCTTCAGGGTTTTACCCACTTCAGCGTCAGCAACAGATACGTCGGCAACAAAACCGCTTTTCTTCAAGAGTTCGGCAACTGCTTGCTTTACTTTGGAGTGCGGCATAGACACTTCGCTTTTGCGCACAGCAACGGCGTTGCGGATGCGGGTCAGCATGTCGGCGATTGGATCTGTAGAGGTTAGATTACTCATTTCATTCTTCCTTTCTACCAACTGGCCTTAGTTACACCGGGGATTTCACCCTTGCTTGCATGTTCGCGGAACGAAATGCGGCTCAAACCGAACTGACGCATGTAGCCGTGCGGACGGCCGGTTTCAACACAGCGGTTCTTCAAACGGGTTGGGCTGGAGTTGCGAGGCAGTTTAGCCAAGCCTTCCAGGTCGCCCAGCTGCTTTAATTCAGCGCGCTTGGCGGCGTATTTGTCGTGCAGTTTGCGGCGCTTCAGGTCGCGTGCAACGTTGGATTTACGTGCCATTATTTGGCCTCCTTTTCAAATGGCATGCCAAATTTCTCGAGGAGCAGCTTGGCATGAGCTGGTTCAACACACTTAATGGTAAAGACGGCTTGCAATCCGTGTACGGTTGTTGTTTCGTCAAAAGTAAGTTCCGGGAAAACAGATTGGTCGATCATACCAAGGCTAAAGTTGCCCTGGCGGTCGAACGCCTTGTTAGAGACACCGTGGAAGTCGCGCAAACGCGGCAATACTACGGTAATCAAACGGTCCAAAAATTCATACATTTTGTCGCCACGCAGAGTAACTTTCAAGCCAATCTTGTTGCCTTCACGAAGCTTAAAGCTCGCGATAGACTTCTTGGCAATGGTTTCGACCGGCTTCTGGCCAGTGATTTTTGTAAGCGTGTTGGTAGCGGTTTCGATCATCTTTTTGTCGTCCTTGGACTTGCCGAGGCCAACATTAAGAGTGATTTTTTCCAACTTAGGAACTAAGTGAGGGTTAGTCAAGGAAAGCTCCTTACCAAGTTCAGAAGCGATCTTCTCGTTGTACGCAGAACGGAGACGCGCAGTAGTAACTTGAGCGGTTTTAGCGGTTGCAGTTGCCATTACTTGATCTCCTTTCCGGTTTTCTTAAATACGCGCTTCTTGGTGCCGTCTTTAGCAAGTTCGTAGCCGATACGGCTTGGCTTCTTGCTAGTAGGCTCAACAATTGCCACTTTGCTTACCCACATTGGCTTGGTCAGTTCAACAATGCCGCCTTGCGGGTTGGTGCGGGTTGGCTTCATGGCCTTCTTTACAATATTGATGCCTTCTACGGTCACCTTGTTTTCGCGCGGATGGGTGGCGGTAATTTTACCAGTCTTGCCCTTGTACTTGCCTGAGGTAACAACTACGGTGTCGCCCTTCTTTAAACGGATTTTGTACACTTTGTCTTCAATCTTATTCTTGGTGCTCATTACAGTACCTCCGGCGCAAGGCTAATAATCTTGGCGTAGCCGAGGTCGCGCAATTCGCGCGGTACTGGCCCGAAGATACGGGTTGCCTTGGGCAGTTTGTCGTCGCCGATGATAACAGCAGCGTTGTCGTCGAACTTGATGGTGGAACCGTCTTTGCGGCGGATCTTCTCGGTGGTGCGAACGACGACTGCCTTTACGACAGTTTTCTTCTTAACGTTGCCTTGGGGGTTTGCGTCCTTCACGGTAGCAACGATGATGTCGCCAACGCGTGCGTAACGGCGGCGGGTGCCACCCAGGACGCGGATACACAAAATTTCTTTAGCGCCACTGTTGTCACAGACAATCAGGCGGGTTTCTTGCTGGATCATTACGCCTGCTCCTCCGGAGTACTGCCAGTAGCAGTGCGAGTATTCGCAGTGCCGGTTGGCCCTTCGGTTTCAGCGTCAGCCGCTTGGGCTGCTGGTTCAGCTTCAACGTGAGTGATGCCGGCCTTCTCTACAACGCGCAGCAGTTTGTGGTGCTTGCGGGCAGAGATCGGGCGGGTCTCAACGATGACAACTTTGTCGCCCTCACCGGCTTCGTTGTTCTCGTCGTGCGCCATAAAGCGCTTAGTTACGGTGTATTGCTTGCGGTATAGCGGGTGCGTCAAGCGCACGTGCTCGGTCACGACAATTGTCTTGTCGGTCTTCTTCGAAGCAACAACACCAGTGATAGTCTTAGCCATTACTTGGTCTCCTTTGCGAGTTGCTCACCGAGCACCGTCAGAAGCCGTGCGAGGTCCTTGCGCTTGCCGCGGATAACGCGGACGTTCTGGACTTCGCCCATGCTCAGGCGACGCTTCAGTTCTACTATTTCTTCACGGAGTTTGGTGCTTTCTTGGGTGAGCTGTTCAGTAGACAGCTTGCGGATGTCGACGATTTTCATATTACAGCTCCTCCTTGACCAAAAACTTCGTCTTAACAGGCAGCTTGTGGGCAGCCAGGCGCATAGCCTCGCGTGCCAGTTCTTCGCTTACACCTTGCATTTCAAACATGATGGTGCCAGGGCGAACCTTGGCGGCGAAGTATTCAGGGCTACCTTTGCCGGAACCCATCTTCACGTCCAACGGCTTCTTAGTTACCGGGGTGTGCGGGAAGATGCGAATCCAAATTTTACCGCCGCGCTTGATGTAGCGGGTCATGGCCTGACGGGCAGACTCAATTTGGCGGCTGGTGATGCGCTCGTGGCCTTGGGCCTGGAGGGCGAAATCACCGTAGGCGATGTAGTTGCCGCTGGTTGCAGGGCCGTTGATTTTGCCCTTGCGAACCTTGCGGAACTTAGTACGATTGGGGACTAACATTACGCTACCTCCCCCTTGTAGATCCATACCTTAACGCCGATAATGCCGGAACCTGGGAACAGGGCGTTTACCTGTGCGTAGTCGATGTCGGCGCGCAGGGTGTGCAGTGGTACAGAACCAGCTACTTCCTTTTCGCGGCGGGACATTTCAGCGCCGTTTAAGCGGCCTGCAACCTGAATACGAATACCGAGGGCGCCAGCGCGCATGGTAGCAGCAGCCGAGCTCTTGATGGCGCGGCGGAAGCTCATGCGGCGCTCAATCTGGTGGGCGATATTTTCGGCAACCAGTTTGGCGTACAGTTCAGGCTTCTTGATTTCTTCGATGTTAACGCGGGAAGGTACGCCATAAATTTTCTCGATGGCTTGCTTGAGTTCGGTAGCACCAGAACCGCCGCGACCGATCACGACACCAGCCTTAGCGGTGGTGATAGTAACGGTTACGAGGTTTGGCGAGCGCTCAATGTCCACCTTGTTGATAGCAGCACGGCTGCCCAACTTGTTTGCGATCATGCGGCGCACGGCGAGGTCTTGCGCCAAATAGTTGGCGTATTCACGCTTGCCTGCGAACCACTTGCTGCGCCAGTCTTTGTTGACCTGAAGGCGCATGCTAATTGGATTTACTTTTTGGCCCATATTATTCTGCCTCCTTCTCGGCCTTAGCGGACGCTGGCTTCTTTGCTACACGCTGCTCACCTTCAACAACCACGCGGATGTGGCTGGTGCGGCGCATGAACGGCAAAGCGCGGCCGTGTGCTGCCGGGCGGTAGCGCTTCAGGCGTGGGCCGCTGGTAACACTAATTTCAACAATACGCAGAGTGTCTGGCTTGTAGTTGTGGTTGTGGTCGGCGTTGGCGCGAGCACTCATAATGGTTTTCTTTACCTGCAGCGCAGTGCGGCGCGGGGTGTGTTCCAAAATGGTGAGTGCGTCGGCAACAGTGCGGCCGCGTACCAAGGCAGCTACAACGCCAACCTTGCGCGGGCTCATACGAACGCCTTTAGCAATAGCTTGTACGCTCATATTATCTACCGCCCTTTGCCAACTTACCACCGTGGCTGCGGAACTTGCGGGTTGGGGCAAATTCACCCAGCTTGTGGCCAACCATGTTCTCGGTTACGAACACTGGCACGTGAACTTTGCCGTTGTGTACCGCAAATGTGCGGCCAACGAATTCCGGTGCGATAGTGCTGGAACGGGCCCAGGTTTTGATAATAGTCCGGTCTTCAGAACCCAATGCGGCTGCTTTTTTGGCAAGCTTGGGGTCGATGAACGGGCCTTTCTTTAGTGAGCGACTCATTACAGCTTACCTCCTTGTGCTCTATCTAAAACTTGCATTAATGGAACTTGAGACATGGCACCAATCCTAAACACACGCTCCTCCTCGAAACTCATCGGTGGCTCGGCAGCGCGTACAAACTTTGTGGCAGTTGACTCACACATATTGGAATGTGTGAGTGTTCCGGCGACGACGCTTACTGTCGCGCCGAGACTTTCCAGTTGTTGCTCGTCATTACGAACGACGTTAAGCAAAGTGTTCCAGTGTTCGCCAGGAGTAATAGAGGCTGAATTTTCTTGCGGATCTACTTGAACGTGGACGGCATCCCAGAAATTAAAACGCTCGCTCATGGCTACTTCCTCTTAGCCGCATGGCGGCTCTTAACAATAAACTTGTCGGTGGACTTGCGGGTGCGAGTCTTGTAACCCAACGTCTTCTGGCCCCACGGCGTCATTGGGTTTTTACCCATACCGTGACGGCCACCGTCACCACCACCGTGCGGGTGATCTACGGCGTTCATAACCACGCCGCGCACAGATGGGCGGACACCCATATGGCGCTTGCGGCCGGCCTTACCAATCTTGATGTTCTGGTGCTGTTCGTTGCCGACAACACCCATCGAAGCGGTGCACTCCAGACGCACCAGGCGAACTTCGCCGCTTGGCATACGCACCTGGGCGTACTCACCCTCTTTGGCCATCAGCTGGGCGCTGGCACCAGCCGAACGGACCATTTGGGCGCCCTTGCCTGGCTTAATTTCCAGGGCGTGGATGGTGCTACCAACGGGGATGCTCTTTAAAGGCAGACGGTTGCCGTTCTCAACAGGGGCTTCCTCGCCGCTGGTGATGGTTTGGCCAACCTTCATGTCCTTAGCGGCCAGAATGTAATGGTAGGTGCCATCATTCTCTTTAATGCGGGCGATTCGAGCGCTGCGGTTCGGGTCGTATTCGATGTGCTCGATTACGGCAGTAACGCCTTGTGCCAGGTTAAAGTTCATTAGACGGTAGAAGCGACGAACACCGCCGCCCTTGTGGCGGGTAGTAATGCGGCCTTGGTTGTTGCGGCCGTTCTGGACGCGCTTAGCTACTAACAGGGAGCGCAATGGCTTCTTGGTTGTAATCTCAGCCGTGTCCTGGCTGGTCATGCCACGACGGGCCGGGGTTGTCGGCTTGTAAGCTTTAATAGCCATTACTTCGTCTCCTCTTTCTCAGCCTTCTTGTCTGCTTTTTTGCTCTTCTTGTCCTCTTCGGGATCATCGAAGAACGGCAGCTTTTGGCCTTCAGCAAGAGTTACGTAAGCTTTCTTGATGTCGGAGCGCTGGCCATTGATGGCGCGGCCGCTCTTACGCACCAAGCGCTTTGCTTTACCCTTGATGTTGGTGATGTTCACTTCCTTAACAGCTACGTCGAACTGCGCTGACACAGCAGCAGCAACGGTGAGCTTGTTGGCGTCAGCCGGAACGTCGAACACGTACACGCGCTTGGTGGTGCCAAGCATGTAGGTTTTTTCGCTCAGGCGTGGGCGAAGTACGGTTGTCTTACTCATTACTTGCTACCTCCCAGCCAGTTTTTGATAACTTCCAGGGATTTTTCGGTGATAACCAGTACATCTGCGTTCATAATATCGTACACATTCAGGTAGGCAGCGTTCACAATCTTCACCTTAGGCAGGTTGCGCACAGCGCGCTCGGCCAATTCGTCCTTGGTTTCGGTTACTACCAGCACGTTGCCAGTAGCTTCGATTTTGTTCAGCAGCTTAGCGATAGGGGCAACTTTGCCATCGGCGCTAATAAAGCTCTCGATAACCTTGATGCGGCCTTCGCTTGCAGACAGGCTTAATGCCTGACGCAGCGCTTTGCGCTTGGCGGTAACGTTCACCTTGATGGTGTAGTTCTCTTCGCCGGTTGGGCCGAAGGCGATACCACCGCCACGCCAAATTGGGTTACGGCTGGAGCCGAAACGAGCGCGGCCAGTACCCTTTTGCTTCCACGGCTTCTTGCCACCACCACTAACAAGGCCGCGAGTCTTGGTTTGCGCCAGGTTGTCGCGGCCATTTGCCAGGTATGCGGTGTACACGAGCTTGAGAAGTTCGTGGTTTTCCGGCATGACGGCAAAGACAGACTTGTCCAACTTAGCAGCGGTAGCGGCTTTGGTGCCGCTCTTGGTGTACGTAGATACGTCAGCCATTACTTCGCCTCCTTAATAACAACAATACCTTGCTTGGGGCCAGGTACTGCACCGGTAACGCCGATGACGCCCAGAGTGGTGTCAACGAAAGCAACCTTCAAGTTCTTGACGGTTACTTGCTCGTGACCCATGTGGCCAGCCATCTTCTTACCTTTAAAAATACGCTGCGGGTACATCGAACCAATGGAGCCAACGCGGCGGTAGGAGCGGCCACCGTGTGTCTTGCGACCGCGGTGGAAGTTGTGGCGCTTAATAGTGCCAGCCCAACCTTTACCTTTGCTGGTGCCGATTACGTCGACTTCATCGCCAACTGAAAAGACCTCGGGGCTGATTTGTTCGCCAACCTTGAGGTCTTCAGTGATTTCATCTACGCGGAATTCGCGGACAATCTTTGGCATAATGCTGTCGCCAGCCTTGGCAAAGTGACCTTGCTGTGCCTTGGCGACATTTTGTTTTTTGGCTTCCTCAAAACCAACCTGCACAGCAGTGTAGCCGTCTGGGTCTACGGTTTTGACCTGTGTGATGACACAGGGACTAGCGGAAAGCAAGGTAACAGCTTGCACAGCGCCATCTTCTGCGATGGTGCTGGTCATGCCGACCTTCCGAGTGATTAATGCTTTCATAGTTACTCCGGGTACGCCAAAACTTGGGCTACGCACCTCTGTTATCCTGCGCCGGGCAAATTTATGTGTATGTACATTTGACATAAAAATGCTCGGCTCCGGATGGTTTCCGCCTCTGTTAGAGTTAGACCTTTCCAAATCACCAAGTACAGGAATTTGTGATACCGTTACATCTTAACAGAGAAAGTTACCTCTTGTCAATATGTAGACAATTCTACACTAATTTTGTGACCGCTGCTGTATGGATGGTGGGACAACAGTTGCCACGCCATCGCTGGGGGTGAACAATTCATCATCTAATCCATTGAGCGCATTGAGCATGACCCCATCCCCCAGATGCCGTGCCGCTGCTACGCGACGTAGCGGCTTAGCTAAAAATTAATATAGAGGCCGTACGGCGCGAAGTAGCCAACCAACATTGCCAGCAACAAGACCGCATACTCAATTTTTCGGTCGATGCGGAAATGCTCATGACTGGTAAAAATAAGGCCGATGAATAAACCCACCGGCAGCGGCAAGCTCAGGTGGTTATTGTGTCCGAGTTTAATCCAGACTGAACCAAGCAGTACATACAATAACAACTTCAACAAATATACGCTGTCGAGTTCGGTGTTCGACGACTGCATCTTGCGTTTCACTGCTTTACTTTTGATTTTTGCCATTAGCAGTATTTAAGCAAGTTTTGCCGCGTAGGGCAACAGCGCACAAACTACAAACGTTGCGGCACAGGCAACGGCACATCGAGCGGGGTTGTCGGCACTCCCTGCTCTACCAACAACTTTGCCAACAGGTGTGACGGCAAGCCAATAATAGTGTCGCCCTGCCCCACAACATACTCAATAAGAGGCGCTGCGCCGCTTTGGATGCCCCACGCACCCGCTTTATCTACCCAGCTATTAGTGGCCAGGTAGGCTTCGTTTACGGCCTCATTGTATGGCTTGAAGTGTACCGTGGCTTCATCGGCAACTGCGCGCTCCAGGCCGAGCGTCTTGCAAACTAGCACAACAGAGGTAGTTACCAGCACGTCTTGGCCCGCATGATCTTTCAGCCACTGGCGCGCCTGGTGTATATCTTCGGCTTTGCCAAGCTGCACGCCGTTTAAGGTAACGATGGTGTCGCCACCAATCACTAACGCTTCAGGGTATTTTTCGGCGACTACGCGCGCTTTACCTAAGCCCAACTCTTTCGCTACTTCGGTGGCGGGCCGGTCGTGGTCTAAATACTCGTCGAAATCGCTGGTTAGGGCCTTAAATTGCACACCCATTTGGGTGAGGATTTCTTTACGCCGTGGCGACACGCTCGCCAAAATTATTTGCCGTTGCATGAATATAGCCTAGCAGGAAATACTAGCAATGTCAGTGTTTGGACCGATAGTTAAGGATATCGACCTGCCGTGCGTTTGTCGCAGAGAGCATTGGATTGTCGCGCAACAGCCCTAGTAAATTAGGTAACAAGCGTGCTTGCGTGCTGCACCTCTGTACCGCCTGCAAAAACCTTGAGTTATTCACCCCTGGTGTGTCCCCACGGGGTGGTGGAAAATCTGCCCGCCAGCGAGCAATCTGTAATGGGCTATAGTGCACACTGGGGTCGCCATAAAATTCGGAATGTCGAACAACACCAGTCAGAGCCAACGTAACCAAACATTCACCGCCTACCCGCGCAATGAATTCGTCATAGCGATCGCTCAGGCTTGGTGCCAAACCTAACCTGTGCGCCCGCGCATACCCCAACGCAAGTCCAGATATAGCTCGCTTGGCGTGACCACCTTGCAGCGTACGCCAGTCCTGAGTAAGAATGGTGTCTAGTATGTTTTCTGTGGACGCGTTGGGTACAGCGCGCATAACCTCCAGCGAGATGAGTACCGCCGCGCTAATTTCGGGGTTTGGCGGTACAGCTATCATATTGCGTTCGGTCAGAGCCTCGCTAAATAACGGGTCAAAGTCGCGCGGAAGATTACCGCTCAGTCTGACAGGCGCATAGACACTGGCGGGCGGAACTTGCAGAGCAGCACGTGTGTCCGCAAGTATTACTGGCACAGGAGTAAGTTCGGGCGTGGTCACACTAGTTCAGGAAGTTCAGCAGCTCGTTATCTTGTAATTGTTGGCATTGATCTTTCGTCCAGTAGCTCATTTTGTCGGGGTCATGGCGCAACATAGTCATATATGCTGGCCAATCTACCCACATATGGTCCTCGACTTCTTCTGGATTCGGTGCCGGTTCCTCTTTCGTAAAGGCGATATACACCGGGCAAAATTCATTTTCAATTATTCCGTCGTATGGCGGCGTAGTGTATTTGTAGTGAGGCAAAACCACTTGTAGACCCGTAAGTGAGTTCAGCCCCAGTTCGAATTTGGCACGTCGCAAAATAGCGTCTTCCATGGACTCGTCGGGCGCCGGGTGGCCGCATACGCTGTTTGTCCAAACACCAGGCCACACCTTCTTTTTTAGCGCCCGCTGCGTCGTCAAAAACTTCTTGTCGCCTTCGCGGAAAATATAGCATGAAAAAGCTAGATGCCGCTTGGTGTTGGCCGTGTGG
>Ga0070667_100004524_pt1 | contig 11707 bp, 8 predicted proteins | sample KBSS33metaG_FD_64659 | JGI IMG/M metagenome (GOLD analysis project Ga0070667, IMG submission 64659) | Switchgrass rhizosphere microbial communities from Kellogg Biological Station, Michigan, USA - KBS S3-3 metaG | ecosystem: Host-associated > Plants > Roots > Rhizosphere > Soil ...
AGGCGGGCCTCGCCGAACGGGTGACCTTCGAACGCCACGACCTGGCCACCGGTTTCCCCGAGGGGGAGTTCGACCTGGTGTCGGCCCAGTTCCTGCAGTCGCCGATCGACTTCCCGCGCGATGAGGTGCTGCGCCGGGCGGCCGGAGCGGTCACCCCCGGAGGCCTGTTCCTGATCGTCGAGCACGGCGCTCCCCCGCCGTGGAGCGATCACGCGCACGCCGATTTCCCCACCGTTCAGGGCACTCTCGAGGCCCTCGCCCTGGACCCGGCGATCTGGACCGTGGAGCGCGCCGACTCGCCCGACCGCGAGGCCACCGGCCCCGACGGGCGGACGGGCGTCCTGACGGACAACGTGATCGCCGCCCGCCGCACTGGTTAGTCCACACTGGTCAGTCCGCACTGGTCAGGCGTGTCAGGCGGCGTCGTCCAGGGCCAGGGAGGCGAGCAGCCAGCGGTGGGTGGCGCCGAGGGTGACGGCCTGGCCGGTGACCTGGCTGAAGAGGGCCCAGTAGCGGTCGATCTGCGGCTGCTGATCCAGCGTCAGCTCGCGGTGCAGATAACGGCGGAACTCACGGGTGTCGCGGTGACCGCCCCTGACCGCCGCGTGAACGGCCACGAAGCCGTCCAGCTCGGATCCCGGCCGGGGAGCCTCGTCCGCCAGCAGGTGGGGGATGACCAGCCTGCACGCGTCGCCGATGCCGATCATCAGTGCGTCCTCGTCGGAGATGTTGCCCATGTTGACGCGGCCGCGCGCACGCATGCGGGCTATGAGGACGTCGTCACAGGTGAGCGTGACCATCTCAGCGAACGCGACCACCTGGGCGGGCGTGGGCTCGGCGGGCGCAGGAGGCACGAACGCCGTGATGAGCCCCTCTACGAGCTCGGGCCGGATCGGCGCCTGCACCATCCCGAGCCAGAACGTCTCCAGAGCATCGCGCGCCCCCGGGCCCTGCGCGTGCGCCAGCAGTTCGAGCCGGGCGGCCCGTTCGGCGGGAGGGACCTCCGCGACGGCCGTCAGGGACGCACGCCGCCAGGCCAGCGCGGACAGCTCGGCGTCCACCGCGGAACGCTCCATGGCGATGACCTCGTCCAGCGAGCGCTCCCCCGTCAGGACCTCGACGATGGCGGGCAGCCCCAGGCCCAGCCGGCGCAGCCTCCGGATCAACTGGACGGCCTCGACCGAGGACCGGTCGAAGCGGCGGTGACCACCGGTGCTGCGGCGGGCGTTCAGGATGCCCTCGTCGCAGTAGAAGCGGATCGTGCGCACGGAGACGCCCGTCAGATGGGCGAGCTCACCGATCCCGAGTGTGTCGTCGGTCACAGGCACTTGAACCTCCACCCGGCTGGAGTTCCTACGTTAGAAGAACCGACCCAGGGAGGAACATATGGGTGCACTCACCGTGGAGCGCCTCACCGAGGGGCTCCTTGAGCAGACCGACGGCCTCGCCCGGACCAGCGAGGGCGCCGACCCCGAGACGTGGATCCCCACGTGCCCTGACTGGGTGCTGCGCGTCCTCGTCGAGCATGTCGGGCAGGCCGTTCACTGGGCGGCCGCTCTCGTCGAACGCGGTGCGTCCGAGCCGAGCCTGCCGACGCCGCCGGGGTCGCTGGACCTGGAGCCGCACCAGTGGCCGGACTGGCTCCGCGGCGGCGCGGACCGGATGGTCGCCGCGGTGCAGGGCCGGCCCGGCGAGGTCTGGTCGTTCCTCGGGCCGCAGCCGTCGGCGTTCTGGCTCCGGCGGATGCTGCACGAGACCGCCGTCCATCACGCCGACGCCGCACTGGCTCTGGGCGCCGGGTACGAGTACGCGCCGGACCTGGCGGCCGACGGCGTCAGCGAGGCGATGGACATGATGACCAAGGCCGCCGCCCTCGGGCTCAGCACCCGGCTCGCCGCGCTGCGCGGCTCCGGCGAGACCCTGGGCTTCAGGCCGGACGAAGACGGTCTGGAAGGGTGGCTCGTCACCCGGATGCCCGAGACGATCCGCTGGACCCGCGGCCGCGGCGCCACCGACGTGGTGGTCACCGGCCGGACCGCCGACCTGCTGCTCCTCCTGTCGCGCCGGATACCGGCCGACGCATCGCCGATCGAGATCCAGGGCGACCGTGCGCTGCTCGACCACTGGCTCGAGCACACCGCGTTCGAGGGCGTCAAGGCCGAACGGGTCCCTTGATCGGCAGTGCTAGCTTCGCGGGCATGGTCAAGGAACTGGAGTCACCGCCCGAACCGCCCGGGTCGCTCACCGATCCGGGCGAGCTGCTCTCCGGCTATCTCGACTTCTACCGGGACGCGGTACTGCGCAAGCTGGACGGGCTGCCGGAGGAGCAGGTGCGCACCAGCGTTCTGCCGTCCGGGTGGACGCCGCTGGAACTGCTGACGCACCTGAGCCACATGGAGGTCCGGTGGCTCAGGTGGGGCTTCGCGGCCGAGCCCGTCGATGAACCGTGGGGTGACCGGGGGCCCGACGACCGGTGGCACGTGCCGGAGGATCGGACCTATGCCGATGTGAGGGCCGAGTTCCTTGAGACGGCCGAGCGGTCACGGCAGATCGTGGCCGGGGCCCGGCTCGACGACATGGCGGCGGTCGGCGGACGGTTCCCGACGGCGGACCAGGCGCCGTCGCTGGCGTGGATCCTGTTCCACGTGCTGCAGGAGTACGCGCGGCACACGGGCCACCTGGACGTGGTGCGCGAGCTGATGGACGGCATCATCGGGGAGTGATCCGGTCCAGGATCTTCGACAGGATGTAGGCGGTGACGCGGTCGGATTCGGCCTGACGGGCGGCCTGGATCTCGTCTCGGCACTGCGGCGCGCACGCGTTCTCCAGGCCGGACGCGGCGCCCCAGCGCACGTCGCGCTCCGGATCGGCCAGGCGGCCGTGCAGCGCCCGGTGCAGCGGGTCCCCGGGGGCGTGGTCGGCTTTGGCCGCGCAGAGGCAGGCGCGCTTGCGCAGTCCCGCGTCCGGGTCCTCGATGAGCGGTGGCCAGTCCTCGGGCGGGGGCGCGGCTCCGGCGTGGACGAGGGTTTCGATCGCGACCGTGCGGATGCCGGGTTCGGGGTCGGTGAGGCACGCGTGCGCGGCGGTCGCCCAGAAACGGGCCGGGATCTTGATGGCGGGCCATGAGCCCCGGCCGAGCCGGTAGAGGGTCTGCCTGCGGATCGCCGGGTCCTCGTCCTCCAGCAGCACGCTCAGAATCGGGATGAGACCGGATCGGCGGCGCGAGCCCAGGAGCCTGTGCACGGCTTCACGGCGTACGCGATGGTCGGGGTCGGTGACCGCGGCCACCGCCAGCATCCCCTCCCAGCGGGCGTCCTTGTCCCAGGCGAAGGCGTGAACGGCGGCGGCCCGTACGGCGGGATCAGGGTCGGCGACCATCGTGAGCACCCGGCGGAACAGCGGCAGGTGGCGGGCTTCGGGCCTGTGGAACTGCAGGGTCGGCAGAGCCTGGACGGCCGCGACGCGGACGCGTGACTCCGGATGGTCGAGGTGGTCGGCGATGACCTGCTCGGCGCCGAGCCTGCGCGCGACCGCGACCGCGACGATGGGATCGGGGTCTTCCGCCAGCGAGCGGATCGCCTCGGTGGCCTCCTCGTCGGGTTCGCGGATCCAGGTCAGCGTTTTCAGCGCCGTCATTCGCACGTTCGGATCGGGGTCGCGCAGGGCCGGGACGGCCATCCGCACGCCGGCCGAGCCTCCGCTGCGCAACGCCCACACGGCGGCGGCGCGCACGCGCGGTGAGCCGGAGGTCGTGGCGGCCTCGGCCAGCGTCCGGCAGCCGGGCTCCGACAGCTCCGGCCAGTCCCAGCGGCCCCAGCGCGCGGCGATCATGCGGGCCGCCCAGACCGCCTCCTCGGGGTCTGGGTGGTCGCGGACGACCGAGGGCGACCAGTCCGGCCGGTCGAAGTCGGTGGCGGGCGGCGGGACCGACCGCGTCACCCGGTCGTCCAGCCACTCCTCGTACCAGGCGAGGAAGTCCGGCGCCGGGTGGTAGATCGGGCCGAAGTACTCCTGGTCGGCCTCGACCATCACCATGCGGCCGCGGCCCGGACCGTTGACGATCAGCAGGGTCAGGGGCCTGGCCGTCTCGTGGTAGTCCCACTCGATGTCGGCCTGCCGGTTGAGCACGAGCGCGCCGATATAGCCGTCCCAGTGACCCCATTCGGAAGTGCGGTAGAGGACGGCCAGGTCCTCGGGGCCGCACGGAAAGTCCGCCGCCAGCTTGTGGGAGGTCAGCCGGGGGTCGAGCGGTTCGAGACCCTTGTAGGGGCCCGGACCGCCGTTGCCCAGCATGGTGATGAACGCGCGGTAGTCCTCGGGCAGGCGGATGCCGTTGCGTTGCTCGAACGCATCGACCTCTTCGACCGGCAGCGGCGGGTTGAGCTCCAGGCCCGCCGCCTTGCCCGCGATGCGATCCAGCCGCTCCTGGATGCTGTTGCTGTCTGCCGCGATGACCACCCCTCTCTTCCTGGGACGCGTCTTGGCTGGTTAGGGTTCCCGTACTGCGAGCAAGCGATCAAGGAGGGCCTGTGACCCGGTCCCTGCGCGGTGACGCCGCCGAGCTTCAGGACGACCTCGTACGGCTGCGCCGTGCCCTGCACCGCGAGCCGGAGCTGGGCCTGGATCTCCCGCGTACCCAGGAGAAGGTACTGGCCGCGCTGGAGGGTCTGCCGCTGGAGGTGGCGCAGGGCGAGCGCCTCACCTCGGTGACCGCGGTGCTGCGAGGCGCGCGGCCGGGACCGACCGTGCTGCTGCGCGGCGACATGGACGCGCTGCCGGTGACCGAACGTGGGGACGCCGACCTGATCTCGCGCACGCCCGGGCAGATGCACGCCTGCGGCCACGACCTGCACACCACGATGCTCACGGGCGCCGCCCGCCTGCTGTCGGGGATCCGCGACGACCTCGCCGGGAACGTGGTGTTCATGTTCCAGCCCGGCGAGGAGGGCCTGGGCGGCGCCAAGATCATGATCGAGGAGGGCGTGCTGGAGGCCGCCGGCGAACGGCCGGTCGCCGCGTACGCGGTGCACGTGCTCTCGGCCGGGCTGCCCGCCGGGATCTTCGTCACCAAGGGCGGGCCGGTCATGGCGGCGGCCGACCGGCTGCGGGTGACGGTCAAGGGCGTGGGCGGGCACGGGTCCTCGCCCCACCTGGCCAAGGACCCGCTGCCGGCGGCGTGTGAGATGGTCACCGCGCTGCAGACGATGGTGACGCGCTCCTTCGACCCGTTCGATCCGGTGGTGCTGACGATCGGCAACTTCCACTCGGGGACGATGGACAACGTCATCCCGGACGAGGCGGCCTTCTCGGGCACGGTCCGCTCGTTCTCGCCGGGCGCGCACGAGCGCCTCAAGGAGCGGGCGGTCGAGGTCGTCCGGGGGATCGCGGCGGCCCACGCCCTGGACGTCGACGTGAGCTACGTGCAGGACTACCCCGTCACCGTCAACGACCACGCGGAGGCGGCGTTCGTCGGCGACACCGTACGGGAGGCGTTCGGCGAGGACCGCTACTTCGAGGCGCCGCAGCCGTTCCCCGCGTCGGAGGACTTCTCGTTCGTGTGCAACGAGATCCCCTCCTCGTTCGTCATGCTGGGCGCGTGCCCGTCCGACCGCGACCCGGGCAGCGCCGCCTACAACCACTCCGCCGACGCCGCGTTCGACGACTCCGTGCTCGGGGACGGCGCCGCGCTCCTGGCCGAACTCGCCGCGCGCCGCCTGGCGTCGGCCTCCTGACCTGGCATCCCCTGGTCATGTCGCGCTCGGCGGCCCCCAGCACGTGAACCCCGGCCGGAACGGGGAAGGAACAAGGTCATGATCGGGGAACATGTTCTCGCCGGATACAAGGGCGACGCCGGGGGGCGGGAGGCGCTGGACCTCGCCCGCGCCGTCGTCGCGCTCACCGGCGGGAAGCTCACGGTCGCCGCGGTCCATCCGCCGGACCGGCCCGCCGCGGCCGGTGAGGCGAACACGCTCCTGGAACAGGCGCACGAGCTGCTCGGCGACCTGCCCGTGGAGTTCGCCGTGCACGAGAGCCGCAGCGTCGCGCGCGGCCTGTCGGTGCTGGCCAGCCGGATCGGCGCCGACCTCATCGTGATCGGCTCCACGCCGGGCGGCCCGCACGGCCGCATCAGCATCAGCAGCACCTCCGACCACCTGCTCCACTCCGCCACCGAGGCCGTGATGCTCGCGCCCGAGGGCTACCAGCCCCCCGAGGCGCTGAGCCGCATCACCGTCGCCTACGTGCGCCGGCCCCAGTGCGACGAGGCGGTGGCGCGCGCCGCCCAGGCCGCCGTACGCCTGGACGTTCCGCTGCGGTTGCTCACCCTCGCGCTCGGCGACGAGCCGCGCGCCAGGCTGAACGACGATCTCGCCCTGGCGATCCGGCTCGCGCAGGACTCCTCCGGTCTCTTCGAAGACCGCGTGACCGCCGAGCTCGCGGAGGGGGACGACGTCGCCGACGCCCTCGCCGACGCCGACTGGCACGAGGGTGAACTGCTGGTCTGTGCCAGCAGCGAGGACGCCGTGGCGCACCGGGTGTTCATCGGGGAGGTCGGGCTGAAGATGCTCCGCGCGGCGCCATGTCCGGTCACCGTGCTTCCGAGGGGCTATTCCTGACATAGTCAGGCCCGACTACCGCCCGCGTAGTCCAGATCGACCGTTTCATCCGGAACCGCTTGCCCACAGCTCTTTACCTCGGCTACATTCCGTCGAGATCGGAGCGTGACCTTCGGACCGCTCCGACCCGGGTCGGTCCCCTCGCCGCCCCGGCGGGGCTGCAAGGAGCGCAATGGATCCGGTCGGCAAGAAGCTGCTCGACATCGCCGAGAAACAACTCGGCTATACCGAGAAGAGTGACGGCTACACCAAGTACGGCGACTGGTACGCCAAGAACGTCGACGGCGACCACGACTCCTACTTCGCGACCGCCCCCTGGTGCGACATGTTCCTGGCCTGGGCCGCCGACAAGGCCGGCGTCCAGGACTCGGCCGGGCAGTTCGCCTCCACGGTCGACCACGCCAAGTGGTTCAAGAAGCAGGACGCCTGGGGCACCAAGCCCGAGCCCGGCGCCATCGTCTTCTTCGACTGGTCCGGATCCCACGACGTCGACCAGATCGACCACGTCGGCATCGTGAAGGCGGTCCACGGGGACAGCCTCACGACCATCGAGGGCAACAACGGCGGGTACCAGCTGGCTCAGGCCACCCGCAGCATGGACCAGGTCGTCGGGTTCGGCTATCCCGGCAAGGTCAAGGTCGCGGCCAAGCAGGCGACCGACAAGTACGCCCCCAAGCACGCCGCGCCCGCGCCCTCGATCGAGAAGTACACCGCCGACCCCGGCGTCACGAGCGCCCACCACGACAAGCCGGTCACCCACACTCCCCTGCCCAGCCAGGAGATGGTCCTCGGCGGCCTGCTGGCCCTGGTCGTGTGCGGCACCGTCGCCCTGGCCGCCGGCAAGGCCGCCGCCGCGATGACCCCCTCGTCTCCCCCGGTCCGCGTCCGCAAGCGCGGCAAGCACCACCGCGTCACCCCCGTGGAGCTCCCGGTCGAGATCACCCCGGCCGACCTGGAGGCCGCGGAGTCCGCCACCACGATCATGCCCGCGCTCTCCCTGGCCGCCGCCCACGAGGCCGAGGACCGCGAGTTCTGGGGCCGTATCGCCCCGCTGGAGGAGGACGAGGAGCTGGCCTTCTGGGACTCGATGCACGCCGAATCGACCCTCTCGGCCGCCGCCCGCGAGCGCGCCGAGTACGCAACCACTCCCGGATTCCGCTAAAGTTAACTCTGCGCGGCCGGGGTGAAACCCCCGACCAGCAAGCGGACGTGGCTCAGTTGGTAGAGCATCACCTTGCCAAGGTGAGGGTCGCGGGTTCGAATCCCGTCGTCCGCTCTGAGAGGCCCTGTTCACGGCATGGTCTCGCTCTGGTGGAGTGGCCGAGAGGCGAGGCAACGGCCTGCAAAGCCGTGTACACGGGTTCAAATCCCGTCTCCACCTCGACGCACGTGTCGAACCTGGCACGGGCTCCGGGCGATTAGCTCAGTGGGAGAGCGCTACCTTGACACGGTAGAGGCCACTGGTTCAATCCCAGTATCGCCCACCACTGTTTTCCGAGGTCAAAGCCTCGTCTCAGCTCAACTGAGACGAGGCTTTCGCCGTTCCTGGGGAGAAGGTGGAACCGGCGGCGCCGTCCCGATCATCGGGACGGCGCCGCCGGCGGCTCTGCCGTCGCGGATCAGCCTGCGTTGATCTGCTGGGTCTTCAGGTTGTAGCCGGACAGCCTGACGACCGGTGCGGCGTCGGCGCGGTAGCGGGCGGTGATCGTCTGCTCCTCGCCGGGCCAGAGCGTGATGTTGTTGTCGCTCCAGCGGATCGGCAGCACCTGGTGGCCGCCGGCGAACAGGTCGGCGCGGGTGAACAGTGCGGGAGTGTGGCCCCCGCCGATGTTCCGGACGGTGACCGTGGTGACCGCGTCAGCGCCTTCCCGCCGGGTGTGCGCGGTGACCTTGACCGAGGCGTCGCCCAGGGCGCGCAGTCCGCTGAGGTCGGCGTAGCCGTCCTGCTCGAAGTTCGCGTACCCCTGGAAACCGGCGTGCGTGGACTTCCAGTCGACCCGGTCGGCCTTGGTGGACAGCCAGTAGACGTTGCGGCTGACCTGGGTGGACCCACGGCTGAGGGTCAGCTTGGCGAAGTAGGTGCGGGAGATGCCCGCCGGCACCTTCGGCCGCAGCGCCGTCCGGACTTCCTGGCGGGCCAGCGCGGACAGCGGCACCGTCTGCTTGCCCCGCACCGTTCCGTTGATGTCGACGAACTCGACCGTGGCGCGGAGCCCGGCCTGCGGGGTGTTGGTCAGGTTGGCCACCTGGATCGAGCCGTCCTTGTACGAGTACATGATGTGCACCGGCTCGTTCGCCTTCTTGGCGCCGAAGTACACGCCCGGCTGGTCGAAGTCGTAGCCGTACAGGCTCCACTGGAGCGACGGCCATGCCTTGTTCAACATCCAGTAGATGACGCCGGTGCTCGGGTTGGCCGGATCGGTGGAGTTGCCGATGTAGGCCTCGAACTGGGCGCGGGCCACCTCGTACTCACCGAGCTGGACGGTCTTCTGGTAGCCGGCGGCGTCCGACCAGGGCCCGTACCGCTTCCACAGGGCGGTGTTGTAGACGCCCATCCGGGCCAGCTTGTAGTACTCGGTGTAGGCGGAAGTGTGGAACAGGTCCGCACCGGCCCCCGGTCCCTGGGCGGTGGCGGGGTCCCAGATCTTCTTCTGGTCGGCCTTGGTCAGGAACCGGTCGAGCGAGTCCTGCGTGGGAATCGTGTTCCCCGCGCTGGCCTCCGCCTCAAAGCCCCAGGCGCTGCCGTTGAACAGGAACATCCTGCCGGGGACAGCGGCGTTCACCGTCTCAGGGCCGTTGGCCCACCAGTAGCTCGGTGGCGCGTAGTTGTACGAGCCCTCCTTGGAGCCGGACGGGCCGAGCTTCGGAGAGGACTGGTACCAGGCGGAGGGCACGAGCGGGGTGTCCCAGTCGGCGGCGTGGAACGCGTCGAGGTAGATCCCCTCCTTGGTGGCGTCCGGCGCGTAGTCGCTGCCCAGGAAGAAGGTGAACACGCTCGGGTGGCTGCGCAGCCGCGCCGCCATGTGCGACGCCTGGTTGGCGGCGTTCTCCTTGGTGGCGGCGTCCCAGGTGCTGGTGTCGTCCTCCCAGCGGTCGCAGCACTGCCAGCCGGTCATGGCGAGGATGCCGGCCCGGTCCAGCTGGGCGAACATGTCGTCGGGCGGGAAGTTGCCCTCGAAGCGAAGGGCGTTCAGGCCCATGTTCTTGACGTACGCCAGCTGATCGGCGATGTTGCGAGACGAGTAGCGCAGGAACATGTCCTGCGACCAGCCGCCGCCCCGCACGACGAACGGCACGCCGTTGACCAGGAACTGCCGGTAGCCGCCGGCCCCGTGGGTCTTGCCCGGCACGACCCGCGTCAGCCGCGAGGTGACGGTGCGGATGCCGAAGTCGTCACCGTCCTGGTCGGAGCGGCCGCCGTCCACGTCGGCCGCCACCTGGAGGTGATACATGGGCTGGCCGCCCATCTGGTAGGGCCACCAGATGTCGGGGTGTGCCAGGTGCAGACCGCGGTCGTCCGCCGGCGTCACGGTGACCGTCCTGGTCTCGTGCGGTGCCAGCGCCACCGTCTTGGTGAACGGGATCCGGGTCTGGCCGCGGGAGATGCTTCCGGAGAAGACGGCCCGCCGCGGCTCGCCGGTGTTGTTGCGCAGGCTCGCCTTGACGGTCAGGTCCGAGGTGCTCAGATCCTTGGCGTTGTGCTGGACGACGTGCGCGTCCCGCACGGACACCGGGCCGTTCTGGGCGAGCTGCGGGGCCGACTGGAGCCCGGTGTAGCGGTCCGGCGAGGGCGGGTTCCAGTCCACCATGTTGAGCGTCAGGTGCTTGCCGGCCGGCTTCGACGGGTCGGAGTTGAACTCGTCCTCGTTCTTCGCCACGTCCAGGGCGATCGCGTTGGCGCCGTTCCGGACGTACGGGGTGATGTCGAACTCGAACCGGGAGTAGGAGCCGCGCAACCGTGACCGGTCGGCGATCTTCCGGCCGTTGACCCAGAGGTCCGCGTCTCCGTTGATCCCGTTCATCGTCAGGAACGTGTGGTGGCCGGGCCGGGGGTGCACGGTGATCTGCTCCCGGTACCACCAGTTGACCTTGAACTGCTCGGTCGGCACCTTGGCCAGGTTGTCGCCGTGGAAGACGTTCGGATAGCGGCCGTTCTCCAGCAACCCGGCCATGAGCGTCTCCGGCTTGGAGAGGGGCAGCCATCCGGTCGCGCGGTAGCCGGGCTTGCTGATCTTCGCTCCGTCATGCCCGGCGACGGCCGAGGACTGTATTCGCCACCCCGAGGTCAGGGCGGCCGTTCCGGGATTCGGCCCGTTGGGCACCGCCGCGGCGGCCTGGGCCGGCGTACCGGTCCTGATGATCGCCACCACGCCGGACAGGCCCACCACCGCGGCGGTCGCGGTGGCCAGACACGCTTTGCTCTTCGACACGGCTACTCCCTAGTTAGATCGGAGCTCAATCTAACTAGGGGCCGGAGGGGCTACAAGGCAGCTACACCCACCAGGCCAGGGGTGCGAAGACCCATTGACACCAGGGATCGGGGATGCTTAGCATCCGAGCAATTAGTACGAGAGTCGATCTAATGAACGAGGTGGGCGATCGTGAACCAGCGGACCGGCCCCGCCGTCGCCGAACCCGCCGACGACGGCCTCAGCGCCGGATCCATCGGGCTGCCGCAGGCTCTCTTCCAGTCCGTCACGCACATGGGTCCGGCGGCGGGCATCGCCTCGTCGCTGCTGGTCGCCATCTCCTTCGCCGGCCCCACCATGCCGCTGGCCATCGGCCTCGCCATGATCGTCTGCCTGCTCATCGCCACCGCGGTCGCCCAGCTCGCCCGGCACGTGACCACCGCCGGCGGCCTGGCCGACTACGTGGAGGCCGGGCTGGGCCCGCGCGCAGGCCGGTTCGCCGGCTGGCTGTACCCGGTGCTGGAGCTGCTGATCGCGCCGATCGTGTTCATGGTGCTCGGGCAGATCCTGGCCGGCGTGTTCGACCGCGACCTCGGGGTCACCGCGCCGTGGTGGCTGTGGATGATCGCCGCCGCCGCGCTGTCGGCCTACCTGAACGTGCGCGGGGTCCGGTCCTCGACCAAC
>Ga0070667_100004542_pt1 | contig 11680 bp, 12 predicted proteins | sample KBSS33metaG_FD_64659 | JGI IMG/M metagenome (GOLD analysis project Ga0070667, IMG submission 64659) | Switchgrass rhizosphere microbial communities from Kellogg Biological Station, Michigan, USA - KBS S3-3 metaG | ecosystem: Host-associated > Plants > Roots > Rhizosphere > Soil ...
CCCCATGCGTGCGCGCTTCCAGCGGGCGCGCGACAGAATGAGCGAAGGCCTTCGGAGCGTCGGCTATGAGGTTCTCGACGCGACCTCGACCTATTTCCTTTGCGTCGACCTTCACAAATCCGGAATCGCTGCGGACGACGAGACGTTCGCGACTGCGGCGGTTGAGCGTGGGGGAGTGGCCGTCGTTCCGCTTTCTCCCTTCGCGGAGCGCGATCCCGTGCGACATTTGGTGCGCCTCTGCTTTGGCAAGAAGGATGAAACCATCGACGCGGGTATCGAGGCGATGGCGCGGGCGAAGGAGCTTTTTGCATGACACCGGCCGAAGAAGCTGCCGACCTCCTCAAGCTGGCTGGAGTCGACAGCGGTGGGAAGCTGGTCAGCTACTCCCCGATTGATGGAAAGCCCATTGGGAGAGTGACCGCGGGCGATCCCGATCAAGCAGCGATGCGGGCGGCTGAGGCCTTTCTCCGATGGAGGAATGTTCCCGCCCCGAGACGCGGAGAACTGGTTCGGCTGATCGGTGAATGGCTCCGCGAATTCAAACCGCTCCTGGCGAAGATGATCACGCTCGAAACAGGCAAGATCCGGCAGGAAAGCCTCGGCGAAGTGCAGGAGATGATCGACATCTGCGACTTCGCGGTTGGCCTTTCGAGGCAGCTTTATGGCCTCACCATCGCCAGCGAGCGCCCGGACCATCGGATGATGGAGCAATGGCATCCGCTGGGTCCCGTCCTCGTCATCAGCGCGTTCAACTTTCCCGTCGCGGTCTGGGCCTGGAATGCGATGCTCGCGCTCGTCTGCGGCAATCCGGTGATCTGGAAGCCTAGCGAAAAGGCGCCGCTTTGCGCCGAAGCCGTGATGGTTGGCGTTCGGCGCGCCCTTGGACGGTTCGGGGATGCCCCGGACGGCCTGATCCAGCTGGTCCAGGGCGAGCGCGACATTGGCGAAGCCCTGGTCGACGATCCACGAATCGCGCTGGTTTCTGCCACTGGATCCACCGCAATGGGCCGATCGGTCGGTCCTCGTGTCGCACAGCGGTTCGGCAAAGCCCTGCTCGAGCTCGGCGGAAACAACGCGATGATCGTCTGTCCGAGTGCGGATCTCGAACTCGCTGCTCGGGCGATCTTGTTCTCGTCGGCCGGAACGGCGGGTCAGCGCTGCACGACGCTTCGTCGGCTGATCGTCCATGAGAGTGTTGCGGATGGGCTGGTCGAGCGTCTTCGCAAGTTGTTTGCCGGGGTGAAGGTGGGCGATCCGCGCCACCCGGATACGCTTATTGGGCCGTTGATCGATGAAGCGGCCTACCAGGCAATGCAGAAGGTGCTCGGCGAGACGATCGAGCGCGTGGATGCCGTCGCCGGCGGTCATTATGTCCGGCCGGCGCTGGTCGAGCTCAGCGCCCAGGAGGGTAGCGTCCTCACCGAGACTTTCGCCCCCATTCTCTATGTGATGCGCTACCAGGATTTCGAGCAAGCCATCGCGCTCAACAATTCGGTCCCGCAGGGCCTGTCCTCATCCATCTTCACGACCGACGTTCGCGAAGCTGAGCGGTTCATGTCGGCGGCGGGCTCGGACTGTGGAATCGCAAACGTCAATATCGGGCCCTCGGGCGCCGAGATCGGCGGTGCATTCGGAGGCGAGAAGGAGACGGGCGGGGGCCGCGAAAGCGGTTCGGACAGCTGGCGATCCTACATGCGGCGCCAGACCAATACGATCAATTACGGCTCCGACCTGCCGCTTGCTCAGGGCATTCGGTTTGACGTCGCGCCCTGACGCGGCAAAGCAGCGCGAACGACCAGAGCAGGAACCTATTCGTTGGACAGCATCACCCTCGATAATGGAATCATCTTCGCGAACGACCGGCCGTTCGTCCTCATCGGGGGCATGAACGTCATCGAGGATGAGCGCACGGTCATGGACGTGGCCGCGCACTTCGTCGAGGTGACCCGCGAACTTGATATACCCTATGTCTTCAAGGCTTCGTTCGACAAGGCGAACCGCTCTTCCATCAACGCCTTTCGCGGACCCGGCCTGGACAAGGGGTTGGAGGTGCTCGCCGCGGTGAAGGATCGCTTCGGCGTTCCGGTCCTGACCGACGTGCATGAACCGTTCCAGGCGGATGCCGTCGCCAAGGTCGCCGATATCTTGCAGCTTCCTGCCTTCCTAGCCCGGCAAACCGATCTGGTCGTGGCGCTCGCCCGGACCGGCCGGCCGATCAACGTCAAGAAACCGCAGTTCCTGGCTCCGCGTGAGATGCAGCATATCATCAATAAGTGCAGCGAAGCGGGAAACGACCAGGTCATCCTGTGCGAGCGCGGTTCGAGCTTCGGCTACAACAATCTGGTCGTCGACATGCTTGGCATGGACCTCATGAAATCGATGGCCCCGGTCGTGTTCGACGCCACCCACGCGCTCCAGACGCCGGGCGGGCGAACCGACAGCGCCGGAGGACGAAGAGCTCAGGCCGCGGCGCTGGCCCGATCGGGAATGGCGCTCGGGATCGCCGGCCTGTTCCTGGAAGCGCACCCGGATCCGGAAAAGGCCCTTTGCGATGGCCCGTCGGCCTTGCCGCTCCGCGCGCTCAAAGATTATCTCGTGCAACTCAAGGCCATCGACGAGCTGGTAAAGAGCTTCTCGCCGCTCGAGACCGGCTAAGCCAAGGTCAGATCTGCCACTCGCCGACCGGGTCGGATTCAACATCGCTCCAAAGGGCAAGTTTTTCCTCGGCGATCATCGCAGGCCAGGCTCTTCGGAACTTCTGCACCCACGGTTTGAGCTTGTCGGGGTCCATCGGGGCGGAAACCAGATAACCCTGCACGAAGTCGCAACCGAGCTCACGCACGATCCTCAACTGGTCGATCGTCTCGACGCCTTCCGCGGTCGCGGTGAGTCCGAGACCGTGAGCCAGGTCGGTGACCGCCTGAATGATCAGCCGTGAGTCCCGTGAGTGCGGGACGTCCGCCACGAACGCCTGGTCGATCTTCACCTCGGTGAAGGGGAGCTGCCTGAGCTGCATGAGCGAGGAATAGCCGGTCCCGAAATCGTCGATGGCCAGACCGATTCCCTTGATCCGGAAGCGGGTGAGGGCATCCATCAACTTCACCAGGGGCTGGGTTGCTCCCTCCGTCAGCTCCAGGACCAGCCGATCAGTCGGGACTCCCAGACCACGGCACATCCGTTCGACCAGGTCCGGGAAATCCAGATGCTGTAGGCTGAGCGCGGAAATGTTGAAGGCGATGCTGGTATCGAGGCCTTCCTGTTGCCAGTCGAGCCACTGCTTCAGGATCGCGCGCAGGCCCCATTGGGTAAGCTCGTGGATCAGCCCATGCTCTTCGGCGAGGGGCACGAAATGCGAAGGCTTTACACTCCCTAGCTCCGGGTCTTCCCAGCGGACCAGCGCCTCGACCTGCTGAAGGCTGCCATCCCTGATGGAGACCTTCGGCTGATAGACCATGTGCAATTGTTGCCGGTCGAGCGCTCGCTGAAGTCCGTTGACCAGCTGGAGCTCGAGCTTCGGGCTCATAGGACCAACGCCGCCTTGAGCTTGGCCAGCAACTCTTCGAGAACATCAAAACGCACGGGTTTTTCCACTGGGCCGGCCATGTTGAGGCCGAGAGCCTCGCCGAGCCGGAAGGCGGAGTCGAGCACCCGGCGATCGAATCCACTGACGATCAGCACGGGTCCACGATAATCCTGATCGGCCAGGAAACGCGTCAGCTCGACCCCATCCATTCCCGGCATGCCGAGGTCGAGTGCAACCATCTCGGGCCGGTGGGCGACGAAAGCATCGCGAAATTCATCATCGCGCGCGGTGACGATAGGCTCGAAACCACACGCTTTTGCAGCGTTCGCCAGATACTCGGCGAGCGCCGGTTCGTCATCGATCAGCAGCAGGCGCGGCTGCGGCATGAAATCGTCTCTCCCCTGTGGAGGCGTACGCAGCAACAACACTCCAGATCAAGGTTTCTCAACGCTATTTTAACCGTGTCGTCGATAAAGTCCCAATTTGGCGCGATTTGCGTCGATTGGAGACAGGTTTCCGCATGTTCGCGTCGCTGATCCGGAGGAAATTTGGGGCTCAATCGATCAGCAGCAGCGAAGCTGCGTTCGAGTCGACGACGGTTTCACTTTCCACTGCCGTTCCGCGACCCGCGGAGCGGCGGTTCGACGAACGTGTTTCCGCGATGCTGCGCGTCGGGAAGCTTAGCGATTCATCCGGAAGCGAGCAGCTGATCAAGGTGAAGAACCTGTCGGCCGGCGGGATCATGGCGATCGTCACTCGGCCTCCGGCCGTCGGCGAGCAGGTCAATGTCGAATTGTCGTCGCAGCGGATTCCGGCTTCGGTCGTGTGGATCCGCGAAAATCTGGCAGGCCTCAAGTTCGATCAGAATGTGGATCTCGGCGAGCTTCTTGCCGGCCGCAAGCCGCGCCACGGATTCCGGCCCCGCCCGCCGCGGCTGCAGATTCCGTGCAAGGCGTCCGTTCGTGTCGGGAAGACCTATTATACGGTCGACGTGCACGACATCTCGCTGGGCGGGATCAAGGTCCAGCCGATCGAGGAATATTGCGTCGGCAAGCAGGTGGTCGTGGTTGTCGAAAGCCTCCGCCCGATCAAGGGCGAAGTTCGCTGGTACAGCGACCGGCGCGCCGGCATCATCTTCGAGCGGCCGCTCAACTTCGACGAGCTATCGGAATGGGTCGGCAAGCGACTCGAGCTCGCCAGCCTCAAGGCGTCTTACAAAGAGGATTGAGCGATCCTATTTCCGCTCCGCCAATAAGAAGGAGCGGTCGCATGGCAGAACAAGTCGCAGTCCTCGCAGGTGGGTGCTTCTGGTGCACCGAAGCGGTATTTCTCGACGTCATCGGAGTGAAATCGGTCACGAGCGGCTATACCGGCGGCACCGTTCCCAATCCCACCTACAAGCAGGTCTGCGGCGGCGACACCGGGCATGCGGAGGCAATCCGCATCGTCTTCGATGATTCTCAGATCAGCTATGACGACCTGCTCGACATTTTCTTTGCGACGCACGATCCGACCCAGCTCAATCGGCAGGGCAATGACGTCGGCACGCAGTATCGCTCGGCGATCTTCCCGCAGGACGAGGAGCAGGAGCGCAAGGCCAAGGAGGCCATCGCCCGCGCGAACGAGGAAGCAGGTGGGCGAGTCGTCACGACGATCGAGCCCAAGGGTGAATGGTATCCGGCGGAGGATTATCACCAGGATTATTGGGCCGGCGAAGGGCAGAGCAACCCCTATTGCATCGCCGTGATCCCTCCGAAGCTCCAGAAACTCAGGAAGAGCTTCCAGGCACGGCTGAAAAGCGCAAACGCAGCCGCTTAGGCGGCCGCTCTGCGGAGCCGATCGTTGATTGCTGCGCCGAGTCCGCGATCGGGGATCGGCGCCACGGCGATTCGGCTCTTCGGAGAGGCGTCGGCCTGGTGGATCAAGTCGAACAGCCTCGCTGCGGCCTCAACCAGATCGCCGGTCGGGCTGAAATTCGCATCGCCGTCCGTGGAGCCGAAGGCGATCAGATATTCATCCGGCGCGGCGGATCTTGCGTTGAGCCGAAGAGGTTTTGAAGGCGCGTAGTGACTAGCGAGCTGGCCCGGAGCTTCGATCCGGCTGGATGATGCGCCATCCGCCTCCACTTCGATGGGTCCAGGTCGCAGCAGGCGAAGAGGGCCGCCGGTAGCCGCAACGATAGTCGATTCGAGGCCACGTTCGGTGGCTCCTCCATCGATGATCATGGGGATCCGCCCGCGCAGGCTTTTCAACACATGTTCGGCCCGGGTCGGGCTGATCGATCCGCTGGCATTCGCCGAGGGGGCAGCAAGCGGCCTTTCGACGGCGCGGAGCAATCCCTGCATTGCAGGATGGGCAGGTACCCGTAGCCCAATCGTCGTCAGCCCCGCGGTCACCAGCGAGGCAATGCCGGCGTCCGCGCGCATGGGCACCACCAAGGTCAGTGGCCCGGGCCAATATTGTTCGGCGAGTGCCCGCGCTTCTTCTCCGAATTCGCCAATGGATTCGGCTGAGGCGATATCGGGAACATGGACGATCAGAGGATTGAAATTTGGCCGGCCCTTGGCCTCATAAATCCGAGCAACTGCCTCGGCATTGGTGGCATCGGCTGCAAGTCCGTAAACAGTCTCCGTGGGCACCGCGACCGGTTCGCCGCTGAGGATCAGCCGCGCGGCCTCCGCGATGGTCTCGTCGGTAAAAGGAAGGACCCGGGTCTGCATGGAGCGCGGCTAAAGGATTCCGCGCCGATTGAAAAACTTCAGGCTGTTTCGCGGTCCAACAGCTCTGCGGGATTGATCCCAAGCCTGCGCATGCGGGCGCGGATCTCCGGCCATTCTTCCTTCATGAATCGGCTGCGCTCGGAATCGCTGAGGCGGGCTCGTGCCCCGGATGCAACGAACATCCCGACACCGCGCTTTACGACAATCAGACCTTCGTCCTGGAATCCCTGATAGGCCTTGGCGACCGTAAGAGGGTTCGCCTGCTCTTCCGCTGCAAGCGCGCGAACCGAGGGCAGGGGATCGCCGTCGCCATATTTCCCGGCGAGGATCGCATCGGCGATGATCTCCCGCAGGCGGACGTAAACGGGTTTGTCGTGATGAGTGCGAAGCGTCATGCTGTTTTAATACAGCGGATCGCAAGAGGTTTCAATATCTTACAGAATTTAGACAGCGGGAGGGGTCCACGTCCTCCAAATGTCCTTGAGCTCGGGTCGTGGACGTTCCTCGAGCTCACGGCTCGCGTGGCCGATAAAGATGAATCCCGCGATACGCTCGCCGGGCCCACAGAATGCGCCTGCGACGTGGTCGGAATAAGCGTACCAACCGGTCACCCACCCCGCGACAAACCCCATCGCATGTGCAGCAACCAGCAGGTTCATGCCTGCCGCCCCGCAGGAAAGCTCCTGCTCCCACACGGGGATCTTGTGGTCCCGGACCGGTGCTGAGATCAGAACGACAAGCTGGCCGGCATGATGGGCGAACTCGTCGGCTTTCTCATGTTTTGCCGGGGGCGCGCATTCGTCTTCCCTCGCCAGAGCTTCACGAAAGAGGATCGCGAGATCGTCGCGCTGGTCCTCGGCGACGGTTACGAAACGCCATGGGGTGAGCTTGCCGTGGTCCGGTGTTCGCGCCGCGATCGCCAGCATGCGCTCGAGTTCCCTGGCGGATGGGCCAGGCCCCACCAGCTCGCGCGGTTTTCCCGACCGTCGCGTTTCCAGCAGCGAAAGGATCGATGATTGGTCGTTGAGCATTGGACATGCGGATAGCGGCGTGCCGCAAGCCCAACAATCCGCTTCACAAGCGGAATTTGGTCGTTACGGTCGCCGTCCGAATGTGATGGGGAGAGTGCCGGATGGTCGACACGCCAGCCGTTGAAGAGCCTTTTTCGCCAGCGTCGGGGCGATCCAATCCTGCCGATAAGAAGACATGGTTCGGTCATCCCCGCGAGCTCGCGCGGCTGTTCACCACCGAAATGTGGGAGCGGTTCGGCTATTACGGCATGCGGGCGCTGCTGACGCTCTACCTTACCAAGCATTTTCTCTTTTCGGACCAGCAGGCGACCGGCCTCTACGGCGGCTACACCGCACTGGTTTACCTGACCCCGCTCGTAGGCGGCCTGCTGGCCGACCAGTTTCTTGGGTCGAAACGCTCGGTGAAGTTTGGTGCGATCCTGATGGCGATCGGCTATTTCACGCTGGCTTTCGGGGGTTCACCGGCCAAGCCTTATGCAGTGATCGGTGGGCATCGCTATGAGGTCGTCGTCGATAATTTCGTTGATCGGCCGACCACTGATCCTCACGAAGCCCGTTTCATTGTCGATCAGGGCAAGAAGCTGCAGATCCACGGCAACGAGGACGGATCGATCTCGCTTCTCGATAACGGCACGGAAGCCAAACACCTGCCGAAGGGCTCGTTCCAGGCCGGTGCTGATCGCAATTCGCTAACTCTCGCAATCATGCTGATCGCGCTGTCGTTGATCTCGGTCGGCAACGGCTTCTTCAAGCCCAACATCTCGACCATCGTCGGAACGCTGTACGAGAAGGGCGATCGTCGCCGCGACGCCGGCTTCACCATTTTCTACATGGGGATCAACCTGGGCTCGATCCTGGGCCAGTTATTCTGCCCGTTGCTCGCAGATTGGTTCGGCTGGTGGGCCGGCCTTAGCCTTGCGGGCGTCGGCATGCTGGTCAGCTACTCTTTGATCCAGTTCGACGGCGGACGTCTGGCTGGCTATGGCGAGCGTCCCGAGACAGCGCCGAACAAGGACATCATCATCTACGTCGGTGCGTTGATCGCGGTTCCGGTGCTCGTCTTCCTCTTCAACAATCTGATGAATTCGGCACCAGCCGCGGAAGGTTCGGGCTTCATCGGCTACCTTGCGTCCCTGTCGCTAATGGGCAAGCTGCTGTTCGGCACCTTCATTGTTGCGGTCCCCGCCATCCTCATCTGGTCCTATGCCAAGGGCACGCGTACCGAGGCGCAGATGATGACCGCGGCGATGGTCCTGATCGTCTTCAACGTCTTCTTCTGGACCCTCTTCGAGCAGGCGGGGTCGTCCCTGACCCTGTTCGCCGACCGCAACACCGACCGCAGCGTGTTCGGGCTGTTCAGCATTTCCGCGCCGCAGACGCAGAACTTCAATCCGATCTGCATCGTGCTCTTCGCGCCATTGATGAGCATCCTTTGGGGTTTCCTCGCCAAGCGGGGGCTCGAGCCGTCGATTCCCGTCAAATTCTCGATTGCCCTCGTGGGCGTAGGTGCGGGCTTCCTGTTTCTGGTGTTCGGTTCGACCTTCGCCGGCCCCGGCAACAACTTCCAGGTCGGGCTGTGGTGGCTCGCCGGCCTCTATTTGATCCACTCGCTTGCCGAACTCTGCATCTCTCCAGTCGGCCTCAGCATGATCACCAAGCTGTCGATCGCCCGGGTGGTGGGATTGATGATGGGCGTGTGGTTCCTGTCGATCTCGGTCGCTCAATATTTCGCCGGCATCGTCGCACAGTTCGCCAGCGTCGAGACCGTCGGCGGGCAGGTGAACAACCTGAAAGTAAGCCTGGACACCTACACCGCGACCTTCACGACGATCGCGTACATCGCAATCGGTGCCGGAATTGTGCTGTTCCTGCTGTCCTGGCCGCTTCAAAAGTGGATGCACGGAGTGAAATAAAAGCGCGGCAGTATTGCGCGAGAGGATTAGGGGAGGGATCCGGCAATGACGCCGCAAATGGGACTTTTGTTCTCCGCAATCGCGTTCGTTGGAACGCATTTCCTGTTCTCGCATCCGCTTCGAGGGCCTTTGATCCGGGGAATGGGCGAAAAGGCATTTCGCGGCCTCTATTCATTGATCGCGCTGATCACCCTTGGGTCGATGATCTATTATTATCGGATCATCGGACGGGAACCGCCGCTGTGGAACGCTGGCGATGCCGGCTGGATCGCGGGAACGTTGCTGATGTGGCTCGCGTCGGTCCTTCTCGTCGGTTCGTTCTTCGGGAACCCGGCGCTTCCGGGCGCGAGAGGACCGACCGGCGGTCCCCAGGGCGTCTTTCGAATTACCCGCCATCCCATGATGTGGAGCTTTGCGCTCTGGGCGGCCGTGCATCTGACGATCCTCGCCATGCCCAAGGCACTGGTGTTCGACGGCGCGATCATCCTGCTCGCGCTTGCCGGAGCGGCTGGACAGGACCGCAAGAAAGCGGCGCTGATGGGCGATTCCTGGCACGAATGGACGGCCGAGACCGCTTTCGTGCCCTTTACCCGGGGGCTCGCTTACCCCGGAACGGTCGCGTTCGTCGGCGGCACTTTGCTGTTCCTGATTGCGACATGGGCCCATCCGGTACCCGCGGGTGTCTGGCGCTGGATCGGCTAGCCGCGCTAAAGCGGCGCCATGACACGCAAGTTCTTCGGCACTGACGGGATTCGCGGAACCACCAACAGCGAGCCCATGACCGCCGAAACGGCGCTTCGCGTCGGGCAGGCAGCGGGCGCCCACTTCCTGCGCGGCGATCACCGGCATCGGGTGGTGATCGGCAAGGATACCCGGCTCAGTGGCTACATGATGGAATCGGCGATGGTCGCCGGCTTCACGAGCGTGGGGATGGACGTCGTCCTCCTCGGCCCGATGCCGACGCCCGCAGTAGCCATGCTGACGCGGTCCATGCGCGCTGACATCGGCGTGATGATCTCCGCCTCCCACAACGCTTTTGCCGACAATGGCATCAAGTTGTTCGGCCCGGATGGCTACAAGCTTAGCGACGAGGACGAGCTGGCGATCGAGCGCCGGCTGGAGAAGGGGCCAACGCTTGCCAAATCGGAACTGATCGGCCGGGCGCGGCGGATCGACGATGCTCGCGGTCGCTACATCCACTTCGCGAAATCGACCTTCCCCGAGCATCTCCGGCTGGACGGACTAAAGGTCGTCATCGATTGCGCGAACGGCGCCGCGTATCACGTGGCTCCCGAAGCGCTCTGGGAGCTCGGAGCCGAAGTCGTTCCAATCGGCGTTTCGCCCAATGGCCTCAACATCAACGAGGATTGCGGCTCGACCAAGCCGCAATTGCTGCAGGAAACAGTCATCGCGAGCGGAGCGGACATCGGCCTCGCGCTGGATGGCGATGCAGACCGCCTGATCATGGTGGACCAGCAGGGCCAGTTGGTGGACGGCGACCAGCTGATGGCGCTGATTGCCATCGGGCTTCAGTCGCGGGGGGAATTGCGCGGCAATGCGGTGGTGGCGACCGTCATGTCCAATCTCGGACTTGAGCGGAAACTCGGTGAGGTCGGCCTCAAGCTCCTTCGAACCAAGGTCGGCGACCGCTACGTGCTCGAGGAGATGCGGCGCAGCGGCTGCAATATCGGCGGGGAGCAGTCGGGACACATCATCCTCTCGGATCATGCCACGACCGGCGATGGGCTGGTTGCGGCGCTTCAGGTGCTCGCGGCCCTGGTCGAAGCGAAGAGGCCGGCAAGCGAGCTCTTGCGTCAGTTCGAGCCCTTGCCGCAGCTCCTGAAAAACGTTCGGTTCAACGGCGGAAAAGAACCGCTTGAGACCGACAGTGTCCGCAAGCGCATCGCCGCGGCCGAGGCGGAGCTGGAGGGCAGGGGCCGCCTGGTGATCCGCAAATCGGGAACAGAGCCACTGATCCGGGTCATGGCCGAGGGCGACGATCCTGAAATGGTCGAGCGCCTCGTCGAGGATATTTGCGAGGCCGTTCGGACAGTGGCGTGAACACTTTCTTCGTAATTGTCGGCATAACGACAATGCCGTGCACATGGACAACTTCGCGCCCGGGATCGGGTCGAAGACGCGGGGTATGACGTCGACGGCTCGGATCCTTATCATCGCCGGCTCGGATTCGGGCGGCGGCGCCGGGATTCAGGCCGATATCAAGACCGTCACCATGCTCGGCGGCCATCCGATGACCGCAGTAACTGCGGTCACAGCCCAGAATACGGTCGGAGTCAGCGCGATTCATCCGGTTCCTGCCGAGGTGATTCTCGCGCAAATCGACGCAGTTATCAGCGACATTGGGGTTGACGCGGTAAAAGTCGGAATGATCGGCGGCGCCTTTGCGGCCGAGCAGGTTGCGGCGCGGCTCGAACGCCTGAAGTCCGAGCAGCCGGGGATTCCGATCGTGTTCGATCCCGTCATGGTGGCAAC
>Ga0070667_100004543_pt1 | contig 11678 bp, 12 predicted proteins | sample KBSS33metaG_FD_64659 | JGI IMG/M metagenome (GOLD analysis project Ga0070667, IMG submission 64659) | Switchgrass rhizosphere microbial communities from Kellogg Biological Station, Michigan, USA - KBS S3-3 metaG | ecosystem: Host-associated > Plants > Roots > Rhizosphere > Soil ...
ACCGGATCGACCTCGACATGCAGGTCGATCCGGTCCAGCAAAGGTCACGAAACCCGCGCCTGGTAATCTGCCCCGCACTTCGGCGCCCGCGAACAGCCCAGCGCCGCATCGCCCAGATGCCCGCAGCGGCACGGGTTCATCGCCGCCACCAGCTGCACCCGCGCCGGATAGGTCACATGCCCGTTGGCCCGCGCCACACTGACCTCGCCCGTCTCCAGCGGCTGCCGCAGCGAATCGAGCACCGCCCGCTGGAACTCCGGCAGTTCGTCGAGAAACAGCACCCCCAGGTGCGCCATGCTGACCTCGCCCGGCCGAACCTTCAGCCCGCCGCCGGTCAGCGCCGCCATCGACGCCGAATGATGGGGGCTGCGAAACGGCCGCTCCCGGCTGATCCGCCCCCCTTCCAGCGTGCCCGCCACCGAGGCGATCATCGAGACCTCCAGCGCCTCCCCCGCCGTCAGCTCCGGCAATATCCCCGGCAGACACGCCGCCAGCAGGCTCTTTCCCGCCCCCGGCGGCCCGACCATCAACAGATTATTGACTGAAGGACCCTGACAACGCAGAGGCCTTGTATGTCTCCTGACCCTACCGACACCCCGGTTCCCAAAGCCTACAGCTACCTGAGATTTTCGACACCTGAGCAACAGAAAGGGGACAGCTTCAACCGGCAGACCCGACTTGCCGCGGAGTATGCGGCGAGACGTGGCCTTGAGTTGGACAACACCCTTCGACTGCACGACATAGGCGTGTCGGCCTTCCGGGGGCGCAATGCAATCGACGGGCATCTCGGCAGGTTTAGAGAGCATGTCCAATCAGGGGAAGTCCCTAGAGGAAGTATCCTCCTGGTCGAGAGCTTGGACCGTCTGAGCCGACAGGAAATCGGAGAGGCGCAATGGGCGTTCCTTGACCTCCTGCGTAGCGGGGTAAGGGTCGTCACCCTGCTAGACGAGACGGAATACAGTTGGGAAAGCGCCAACTCTCCTACAGGGATGATGTCGCTAATCATCTCCCTGACGATCCTCTCCCGTGCCCATGAGGAAAGCGCCACCAAGGCTAGGAGGCTCAAGGCCGCGTGGGAGGCGAAGCGCAGCAACATAGCCGACACGCCCCTAACCAGCGTGGTCCCCGCCTGGATCGAACTGGATAAGGCCAAGCGTGAGCTTCGCCTGATCCCCGAGCGAGCGGCTATCGTGGAGCGCATATTCCGGGAGACCCTAGAGGGCCTGGGGCAGCATCAGATTGCTCAGCGTCTCAACCTTGAAGGCGTAAAGCCCTGGGGCCGGGGGGCATTCTGGCAACGGTCCTACATCGCCAAGGTCCTTGAGAGCGAAGCGGTCATAGGGACCTTCACTCCGCACACGCTCGAATATGTCGAGGGCAAGCGAACCCGGAAGCCTCAGGAGAAGGTAGAGGGGTATTTCCCCCCGGCTATCTCTCAGGATCTATGGGCAGACGTTCGGGCCTTCAGCGACGGGAAGCACGCGAGAGCTAGGGGTCGTCATACCTCTGCCCCTGTTACCAATATGCTTGCTGGCATGGCTGTCTGTCCGCTGTGCGGCGACACCATGACGCGGACGAACAAGGGGGCGAGAAGCAAGCCTAAGTATGTCTGTGTCAGAGCTAAGAACCGTGCGGGGTGCAGCTACAGGAGCGTATCGGTTGCCTTAGTGGAGGACGCTATCCTTACCCGTCTCCCTGAGAGACTGAGGGACGCCCCGGCAGGCGAGAGAGACCCTCAGCTAGACCGGGAGCTTAGGGACGCTGAGGGGGCTGTAGAGGAAGCGCAGCAGGGGATTGAGAAGCTGCTGACTGCTATTGAGAAGGGCGGGGAGACCACAAGCCTAGTGCAGAGGCTCAGGCAGCGAGAGGCTGACTTTGAGACCGCGAGGGCGAAGGTCCGGGAGCTTGAGGGGCGTAGGGCAGCGGTAGCAGGCGCAACGGTTCACGCGAGGATCGGGAAGCTCCTTGCGACCTTGGAGCCTGAGGACGGGGGACAGCCTCAGCCTGGGGCAGTCAATCTTGCCCTTCAGTCTGTGTTCCGGCGGGCGACGGTGGACTACAGGTGGGGGGTCTTGGAGTGCGAGTGGCTGCATGGGGGTAGTGTGGAGGTTCCTTACGCGCTACCGGATTAGTCTGGAGCGGGAAAACCATGGCACGTAAGAAGCTCACGCGTTTTGTAATCCAGTGCGATGGGCGAGACGGGCAGGTCCTCAAAGTTCATGACAAGGGAACCGAACTGTTCCTGTTTCTACCTCATGCAGAGTATTACAGAGACGAGCCTTTTGTCGATGTAAAGATCAAAGAGCAGCGGTTTTCCGTCCATGCCACGGAAAATAGCACGCGAAATATAAACGTAATCAAGCAGACAATCCGACTTGAAAGCGGAGATATTATAGAGACAGTTCTGGAAGCTAAAGGCCCTAAGGCCGGAATGTTTCAGATGTTATTTTGTCGGGCTTCTCCTGACCTTGGAGATGAAAGGTATGCAGCTCCCGTTGAGGGGAGCGGCGCTGCTATATCTTTGGGAAATTACGACCCAACAAAGAGAACGTTTATATATTCCATCTTCATAACGTCGCTCGATGGTCCCAAGAAGTTTCCGGGTTCTTCAAGATACAGGCATGTATCGCACGATTTACTCAATTTTCGCTTGTTCGTTGTCTATAGCTTCATTCCTCTCCCTTCTCACTGGTATGGGCAGTTAATTCACAACTTATCAAATGCTCCTCGAATAAATAAGGCAGAGGTGGCTGGAAAAATTGCCCCACATGCAGAAGGTTTCTCGCCGGATGTCGCGAAACAGGTAGTCGTTAGCCGATTTTTGGAACTGTGTAGGATTGTGACAGGATGGGCTGAAGGTATGCTACCACCTTACGCGATATATCTGGTTTCAGCACTGAAGTTCGGAGTATGGTCCGATGTAGAGTTCGGAAAAGCGATTGTGAAGGTTGACCGAAAATTGAAACTTAAAACGAAGCGTGCTGCGGGCAATTGACGCTCGTCTCCAAGCCCGAACAACAACGAACAACGCGAGACTTTACCGGCTTTTTGGAAACGCCCCGCTGAGGCGACCGGGGGAACCCACGATCCCGGAAAAGGGGACCCGTAGGGACCCGCGACAAAGAAAAGGGGACCCGCTGCCTCCCCGGTCTCTCAGCCTCTCGGTCGTGCTAATCCTCTTTCGATGACGGGAGGCTGAGTGGCAGACATTCGGCGGAAGCCTGAAGCCCTGAGGACCTTGCCAGACATTCGGCCCCTTAGCCCCTGCGATTTCCTCTGGACATTGGGCCGGGGATGGTGTTTGTTTTCAGGCAACGTCCGTAGTCAGAAAACGAACAGGCTCCTACCATGACCGTCTATGTCTCTTATGCACGCGTCTCTACCGCTCAGCAGGGCCGTTCAGGCTTGGGCCTTGAGGCACAGGAGGAAGCTATCCGCTCCTACCTGCGTCAAGGGGACGAACTCTTAGTCCCTACGTATGTGGAGGTAGAGAGCGGCAAGCGTAGCGACAGGCCCGAACTGGCGAAGGCTATCGCTCACGCGAAGCTCACCGGCGCAACGCTCCTGGTCGCCAAGCTCGACCGTCTGGCACGCGACACCAAGTTCCTCCTAGCCCTTGTGGACAGTGGGGTGGACGTTGTGTTCTGCGACCTGCCCAACGTTCCTGCCGGGCCTGTAGGTCGCTTCATGCTCACTCAGATGGCGGCTGTAGCGGAGTTAGAGGCGGGTCTTATCTCTCAGCGGACCAAAGCCGCCCTGAAGGCAGCTAAGGAGCGTGGGGCAAAGTTGGGAGGCTATCGGGGAGGCGAGAAGGTGGACCCGTCTCTAGGGCTTGCTGAGCGCCAGCGTAAGGCGGAGGACTTCGCTACTAGGGTTCGTCCTGTCATCGCCGAAGCGCAGGCGTCGGGAGCTACAAGCCTTCGCCAGATCGCGGCATACCTGATCGGGAAGGGCGTGCAGACCCGGCGGGGAGGCCCTTGGGATGCCGGGAAGGTGCGGGCGGTTATCGGGGCATAAGGGGTATGGCACAAATGATACCGATCCATGGCTCCCTTCTTGAAAGTCGACGAAAGGCGCACGCCTACGTGTTTCGCCCCCTTACCAATTCGTGCGCAGTCTCGACATAGCCTTTCGCTTCTTCAGCGGTCGTCCTACTGAACCACTCTCGCTTCTTGGGTTTACCGTGGTCAACCGCAATCTTGTGGGCTAGTCTCTCGACCTGAGATGATTTCGACTTCTCGATTGCTACCATAAACGCAAGTTCAAGGTCGTCGCAGCTCCCGGTCTGTAGGTTGATAAGCCGCCTCTTGGGGTCATTCGCCTTGCCAATCTTCGATCTATTTCTTTCAGGGTTGTAGATCACATAAATGTAAGTGTGTTCATTAGCTCCAATGTTATTAACAGGCTTCACGGTGTTCCCTCGCTGCCAGTGTGTGGCTGTATAACGATTTTCCGCGCTCGCAAGTTCCGCCGTTTCGCTATTCGGCAGGCTGCCATCCTGGACAAGCTGAATAAGGCTCCATTGCCTTCAGCTTCTCGCCGTTGCTCGCCAGAGCGGCCCCCTTTGTGTCGCGACAGTATCCCGGCTGCTGCACAATAATGCGGCGCTTCCCTTCATGGTAGGCCTTTTCCGACCAGACCCAGCTTGCTTGTCCGCAGTCCCTACAGGTCTGCTCAGGATATTTTCGGGACATAGCGCCTCCATCTAGCCGCCACCTTGGCAGGTTACTTCGCGTAAGCCATCATCCTCGCATTCATAGCACTAAGGGGGCAACGTGTCAGTATTACGCATGGGGCTTTGGGGTCTTGTCGTGCTGCTAGGCGTTCTACTTACGCCTTGGGCCTTCACTATGCTCTGGAATTGGTTCGTGGTTCCCTTGGGCTTTAGACCGACAGGATATGTCAACAGCATGGGATTTCTCCTGCTCGTCAACCTTGTCGCGAGCTGGAAAGACCGTCCCGCTAGAAATGACCTAAATGACCCTAAACGGACGCTAAAACGGGGTGCAATCAAGTTGGTTGTGGGTCCGCTTTTCGTCGTGCTCGTCGGAACGGTCCTACTTGCATTCAGACCTCAATAAGCAGCGGAATGTCCTCAATCGTGGACTAAATATTTGATCTATCAATATATAACGGATTCACAACGTCCTCTCCCTGTGCCACAAGCTCCCCGGCGCGGAGGACGTTTCGTCCGCTGCGATCATCAATGAGGGAACGACAATGGGAAGCATGGGAGCAATCGCAGCACAGGCAGCAATAGAGGGCAAAGCGGACTACGCGGTCATGCTGGACGACATGGGGGACGGGTCGCTGGTCTTGTCTCAGTTCAGCGAGGCGTCGGGTCTCACTGAGCGTGTCGTCATCGAATGGGCCGATATGCTGGCGAAGGTGGAAGCCCTTCGTCCCCGCTACGGCTGAGACTAAAAAACACAGATCGTCTTCTCCCTGCCTCAGGGGTAGGGGAGGGCCGGTGCTAGACATGCCCTTCCTTCCTGAAATCGTGGCTAGCAGCGTAGCGGACGCGAGGCGGGGCCTGCGGGAGGGGTAGGGGTGCGGACAGCATCCCCCTTCCTAAAAACCTATCTCTACGCTGCACCTTCAGGACCCTATGACCCGACAGCCGCCCCCAGTCCGCAAGTTCCTCCAAGCTCGCCTTGATATGGGCGGCTCAGCGACCTCTCAGGAGGCGAAGGACCTCGTAGGCCACCTGAGGGACCAAACCGTTCTCCCCCCGCTCACAAGCCAGCAGCGACGGCCTAGCACGCTGCCTGCAATCGAGAGGGCCATCGCTGCTACCGTGGCAGGCCTTTCGTTGGCGAAGGGTGACGGCTGGCTTACTCGCCCCCTGTCTCCTGATAGCTTCAGCGGCGAGGCCGTTAGCCGCGTGCAGTTCCTCAAGGTCCTGAAGGCGCTTGAGGCTCAGGGTTTAGTGGAGGTCGCTAAGGGCTTCCATGATCGCAGCGGATATGTAGCGAGAGGGTCTGTCTCCCGTATCAGGCTGGCAGAGGCGGGGTGGGAGCTTCAGGAGGCGTTTGGTATAAGCCGGGGTGACGTAGGATTACATTACGCAACAGAGGACATTGAGATGGCTGAAAGCTGACTGAAGGATAAGACCCAGATTGAAGACCCTAGATTGATCCTCAATGAGAGACTGAGATGATTATCAGAGAGGGTCTCTCTTTCATTCCCTAAGCCTACCTTAAGTCTCCTTAAGGTAGACCTATAGGTCTATCTCCATGTCTATCTCTATGTCATACCTTAAGTAGACTGCATGTGACGCTACGTCCTATGACACATGAGACATAGGGGGTCCTAGGACCATACGTCTATACTAGTAACGAAAGTCGAGTAGGCCATCGGTCATGAGAGTAGGGGAATGCCCTAGAGTAAGCTCCCGGTTGCCTGCGGTTTCCTCTGGACCCAAGGCTCTACCGTCCGGTCTACGGTAAGGGTCTCATCGCAAGTCCGCACTAATGACAGAGCGTCATCGGGGTTGCCATCGGTCCACAGGCTCCAATGGTCGGCCTTCAGGATCACAGGCATACGGTCATGGGTCTCGGTCATTTGCGAGCAAGCATCGGTCATGACCATTGAGTAGACCTCTCCCCATTCCTGCGACCATCGCCAGATGCCAGCGACAGCGAAGAGGTCTGATCCGTGGAGGGCATACCATGTCCGGGTCATCTTCCCTGTCTCGCCTTCAGCCTCCGCCCATTGAGTGACAGGGATCAGGCAGCGTCGCTCAAGGAAGCTCGCCTTCCACATCGGGGTAAGGAGCTTGTCATCCCGCGTGTTATTCACTGCCTTAGGCTTGGAGGTAGGCTTCATGGATTTGAGCCTGAGGGGGAAGCCCCATGCCATTGTGCGGGTCTGCCCCTCAGCGACCACTACCCCCGGATACCCAGGGTAGACTTCCGAGCCGAAATTGAGACCTTGCGGCTCAGGAGTCCCGAACAGCTGCGCTATCTCGGCTGTGCCGCTGGTCATTCGGTAGAGGTTGCACATGCAAGGAAGCTGGGCAGGGGGACAGAGAGTGTCAATCCACAGGCAGGACGTAGGGGAGGGTCTTGCTCCTATGTTCTGCTTATGTTCTCATAGTGAGGCTATGCGAATCGACCCTGCCCCCTCTCTCCATGCTGCCGCGAATGCCATTCTCCATGCCCCAGGCTGGGCAAGGGTAGGCATAACGGCTCCTACCGAAACCCTACGCCACCAAGCGGCCCTAGAGCTTGCCCGCGTGGTCCTAGAGGGAGGACCAAAGGAGGGACCAAACCAAGCTCCCGGCGACGACCAGCTATCGCTTCCGATGTGACGCTGTGCCGTGTCCGTCTGGACTGCTGAGGGGACCTATCGCCCCACCTGCATTTTTGAGTCAGCGTGTTGGAACTTTGCAATCCAGCCGGTCTGTCGCTGCGGCCACGCGTCCACCTTTGAGGCTCATGGCCTGTGGTGGCTGTTTGAGCGCCGGGGTTGGAATGACACCTTGCGGGAGGCGAAGGGTCGCTTTTGGTGCCGGGTCTGTGGAGGGACGGGAAAGGCGAGGGTTCATCCCAGGTCGCTTGAGTTCGTGAAACCGACCGGGGGAGACTTCGCGTTCCCTCTGCCTCCTGATCGGGAATGGAAGCGGGCTGTCAGTCGTTTCAGAGCCTAACCTTTTCGCAAACTCCTAGCCTTGCAGAACTTGAGGAACGCAGAGACGCAGGACAGGTAGCGGTTGAGAAAGATAACCAGTTTTAACCTATATGGATTTCCGCCGGTTTCAGCGATGAGCCTGCGGCTTATTCAGCGAGGAATGCGGCCAAGCTCTAGGGCTAGACCGTAAGCCATCGACAGTAGGGGATCGCGGTGAGGGCAGGGGGTCCCGGCAAGTATCTTTTGGAGACAAATGCCGACCGTGCCGTAGATTGCCCCAGGAGCCTCGCTGAGCGCGTTGAGACATTTTGGCTAATATGTTGCCTAAATGCACTCGTAGGCGCTCAGCGAGCCTCAGGACCAATTCTAGGGCGTCTTGGTTATGCGGCTAGGTCCTCCGCCTTCCATTTCCTGATCCATCGATTGCCTGTTCCCTGATCTCGGGAAAACCTCTTGCCCAATTCGGTCCCGGTGCAGCCGGTTGCCAGCCAATAACACCGAGCAGCTTCCTCAATGTGGGCATACCGTTTTGCATTCGTAACCCTCTTATGGTCGGAGCGCTCTACAGGCCTGAGATGGCTTGGGTTGCAGCACCAGCGGTGGTTGCAGGAATGGTCCGCCTCGTATGCCTTGGGCCACGCTTCCCAACCCAGGCGAGAGCGAAGCATGAACCGATAGAACGGCTCCCGCACTTTGCGTCCCTCTACGCTCCAAGTCTTGTAGAGGTAGCCGTCCTCGTTGTGCCGATGGCTGACACAGACATAGCACGGCTCAGCGAATCCGTAGGGCTGCACCACGGCCTCAAACCGCATGGGGGTCGCTTGGTGGTGCGAACTTACTGTGGCACTCACTTCTTCACCTGTCCTGCAAGCGGGAGGAGGACCGACCGGGCATAGTCGCGCTTCCCATTGTCCAGCTTGTCCAGAGCATCGGCCACGATAGCCTGAGCCTTGGTTTTGCTCCCGGTGTTCCCGATCGCAGTGACGGCACCGGCGAGGATTTCCCGCTCAGCATCCTTCAAGGTCGCATCCGAATGGACAGCTTGGAGCGCATCGCTCACCCGCTGCTGATTACCCTTCGCTGTAGCAGCGTAGGCCAGAGGGTTCCGAATGGTCTTCCCCGTCTCGGAAACACCCAGAGAAGACGCAGCAACCTGAGGTCGCCAGTTGGGGTCTCTGGACAGCTTCCCGGTTTCCGCCATTTGACCAAGCCGGTCCACCAATGCGAGACCAGCCTTCCCGGTCATTAGCTTCTCGGGGTTCCTCAGAAACGCATTGAACTGAGCCTGTGAGATAGCGCCATCATTGAGCGCCTTAAGCGCCCCTGCATCCTGATCGGCAGGAAGCAAGCCAGTCTGGTCATAGACATAGCCGCGCCACCCGCCACCGGGCCTCACGTTGTCCTTATCGTTCGCAATCGACGCCTTGCGACCTTCAGCTTCAAGGGCTTGGGTCTCCGCTGCTTGGGCTTGCTTCGCCAGGAACGGAGCATCCCTTGCCTCTGAAGCTGCCTGAGACAGCCGGTCAATGGCGCTTGGATCAGTGAGGGCGTTTCCTGCCTCTCCCGGCATCTTGGCGAACTTCGGAGCCTTCGCCGCAAGTTCCATGGCCTGCTGAGCGGCAGACTTCTCCTGAGATCGGCCCAAGGCACGCACAGCAGCGGAGCCGATAGCTCCCCCGATGGGTCCACCAAGTTTGGAGCCAGCGATACCCCCAAGGCGTTCCACTAGAGCCTGTCCGCCGCTGGTAGGTGCATCGGAGACCAAGGCCCTGAGGCGACGGGCCTTCTGGATGCCCTCAGCCACCGCCTCGCCTGCCGTGCTGCCATCGGCCAAGGCTGCAACGTCATCATCCGAGAGGATATGACGCTTCGCCATCGCCGCATTGAGGCGGGCCTTGACGCTGGGCGCAAGGTCCAAAGCCTTCACATCAGCAGTTGGCAGATAGCTGGCTTCCAGGTCGTCCAGACGGCTCAAGAGAGACTGTTGCTGGCCTTTGGTGAGCTTGCGGCGGGCACCGTTCCCTGAGCTGTCACGGACTACTTGCACGATCTTGTCCACATCACGGGAGACCGTCGCATCGGTAGCCGAATAGCGGTTCATTGCCTGCCGGGCCTCAAAGCGGGATTGTGCCAGCTTGGGGACCAATTTCTCAGCAACAGGCGACAGGGTGCGACCGGCGGCGGAAAGACCCAGTGCGGTCCCTGCGCCCATAGCTGCCCCGGTAGCTGCACCGTCCAGACGATCAGTGAGACCCCCTGTGTCACTCCCGGCACCATAGACGGCCCCGGACACAGCGCCTCCCTTCGCCTTTGCGACAAGCTGCGCCATGCGGGAGGCGTCAGTAATATCCTCCCCGGCGTGGAATGCCTTCGCGGCTCCTACGAGACCCCGACCAGCGGTTACAGCTTCGGAGGCAGCGCCGAACGGCAGGAGACCAGACGTAAGGCCTCCGGCCACATAGAAGCCGGGGTGTTCGTTAAATGCTGCGTCCTTATCGCCCCTGTAGGCTCCTACGTTAGCGTCATAGGCATCGGACAGGGAGGACCCATCCCAAACTGAGCGCTTCCCGATGCCAGGAATGACAGCGGCAAGGCCTGAGCCGATTTCGTCATCAAAGCCGAACGTAGCTCCATCCAGGGCACCAAGGCCGAACGCCTGAGAGCGGGAGGTTTGGTCAACGTGGGGGGCTTGGGGCTGCACAGGCTTAGGTGCCGGAGTTTTTCCATCATCCCTGTAGGAAATCGTTTCAGAGACCGGCTTCCCTGCATCCCTCTGAGAGACCCAATCCCTGAGGCCCTGAGGGTCTGCACTGTCTGCCCCATGTTGCTTCAGGAAGGCGAGCAAGTCCTCTGCTGAAGCCGTGTGGAGCATGGACTGATAGGCGGCCTCATCGGCTTGCGACAGGTGGCCGGTGGCGACGTTAGGGGCTGAGGCGCTTGAGGGAGCGACCGGCGGCTGTCCTTCAGGGTATCCATCGATCAGGAGGCGGATTGTGTTCTGTCCGCGTCCAAAGTTCCGCTGAAGCTGAGCGTCCAGGGCAGCGATACCTGCCTCACGCGTCGGGTAAGACTGGAAACCATTACCACTAGGGTTTTTCAGGTTGCCAACGTTGTTCGTGCGGGAGCCTTCCGTAAGGTTGTAGGCGTCCCGAAATGCCTGAAGCTGTGCAGGCGTGAGCGGGTCATCGATCCCGACGCCAAGCCGCTTGGAGATGGTCGCCATCTTGGTATCGACAATGCCATCGGGGTTGTCTCCGCCAAAGGAGGCGCGTGGGGTCAAGCCGCCAGTGTGACGGGGAGTGGCCGATGGTGCAGGCTCGCCGCCAGCCTCAGCGGCAATTTCTTCAACCGTATGCTGCTGTTCGGCAGGCGATAGATTGCGGAAAGAGCCGTCTAGTTCGACCTTCCCAACCCCGTCGATTTGAACGGTGACGGTGGACATAGGGGATGATTGCCCCCCGGAGAGGGAGGACTGATTGTTAGGCAAGTAATTGTTCCAATTGGAGTTAGACCCTCTCGTCCCTAGTGCGCACAGGGCTGCATGGAGAGGGCGTGGGGGGTTGGGTTAGGGTTGGATCAGGGACGCAAGCTCAGGGCTGGCGTAGTGCTGTAGGAGACGCTTCGCGACCTTCTCCCGTTCCTTGCGGGAGCCGGGGGTCTTTACGAAGGTAAGAGCCTCTAGGGTGGCCTCTGCCCCGGCATGATCGCCAGGAGCTATGAGACCGGCTCTGCGGAGACGAGAGACAAGCTCAGCGGCTTCCATGCGTGCAGCGGATTGAGCGACTGCGAATGCTTCTGAGGACCAACCGCGAGCTATGCCCTTGCGGCTCGGTCTCGCCATGTTTTTGGGGTCCCGCATCTTGGCGAGTTTCTTGGCGAGGGCCGTCCGTTCCTCAGGGCTGAGGTTAGACCATATGCTTCCCCGGACGCGGTTGCGTTCCTCAGGAGGTAGCAGGGAGGGAGCCGGGGGAGGCTGTGTGGCAGGGGCGGCTAAAGCCGTGGAGACGAACTCAGCGACCGATGCAGCTTTGGGGGCTGACTGTGGC
>Ga0070667_100004547_pt1 | contig 11672 bp, 8 predicted proteins | sample KBSS33metaG_FD_64659 | JGI IMG/M metagenome (GOLD analysis project Ga0070667, IMG submission 64659) | Switchgrass rhizosphere microbial communities from Kellogg Biological Station, Michigan, USA - KBS S3-3 metaG | ecosystem: Host-associated > Plants > Roots > Rhizosphere > Soil ...
TTCGGGGTGGCGGCGAACGCGCCCGCCGACAGCATCAGGGTCACAACCGCCAAACTCGCAACGCCAGGTTTCATGAATCGCCTCGGGAAGTGGTGTCTTGTTGGGAAGAGGATGCGGCAACGACCGACGCCGCGCCCGGTAGTGTAGGCAGGGCCGGCGCGCCCGGCGGCATTTTGTTGGGCGCCGCTGACACGAACCGGACCTCGACCCGCAGCCCGCCGAGCGGCGAATCACCCAGCAGCACCGTGGCGCCATGGCGCTCGGCGATGCTGCGCACGATCGCCAACCCCAGGCCGGTGCCGGCCTCGTCGCCGGCCGCGCGGCGGTAGAAGCGGTCGAAGACACGCGCGCGCTCTTCGGGCGGGATGCCCGGCCCGGCGTCGTCGACGCGCAGCAGCGCCGCGCCGCCCTCTTCGAACACGCGCAGCTCGATCCGCGACCGGTGCGGTGCGTAGCGCACGGCGTTGTCGGCCAGGTTGCGCGCCAGCACCGTCAGCGTCGCGGCGTCGCCGCGTACCCAGACCGGCGCGTCAGCGACGAGTTCGACCGCGGTGCCGCGCGCATGCGCGAACGGCAGCGTGTCGACGACCGCGGCGCGCACCAACTCGCCGAGCTCGAGCGGCACCATCGCGGCCAGCGGTGCCCCGGGCTCGGCGCGCGCCAGCGTCAGCAGCTGCTCGACCAGCCGCGCGGCACGGTCGATGCCGGCGTTCAGCGCCTCCGCCGCCGCGCCGCGCGCCGCGTCGTCGGGCGCGCGCCTGAGCAGCTGCATCTGCAGCTTCAGCGCCGTCAGCGGCGAGCGCAGCTCGTGCGCGGCATCGGAGACGAACGCGCGCTGCGCGCCGAGCGCGCTGCCCAGGCGCAGCAGCAGGCCGTTGAGCGCGCCCACCAGCGGCGCGACCTCGTCCGGCAGTCCGGCGGTCGGCAGCGGCTGCAGTGACTGCTCGTCGCGCGCGCGCACGCCGTCGGCCACGCGCCGCAGGGGGGCGAGCGTCTGCGCGGCCAGCCACCAGATCAACAGCGCCATCGCCGGCGCGATGAACAGCAGCGGCGCGACGCTGCGCAGCGCAGCGCCGGCCGCGAGGCGCTGGCGGATCTGCAGCGGCTGCGCGACCTGGATCACGCGGTCGCGCGACGCGACGCTGAACGCGCGCCAGGTCTTGCCCTGCACGGTCACGTCGGCCAGGCCGAGCACCGCGCGCGTCGGCAGGTCATTGCGCAGGCGCGGCGGGTAGATGATGCGGCCGTCCTCGGTCCAGATCTGGACCACGAAGTCGAGCTCTTCGTCGGCCAGCGTGCTGGCCTGCGCCGGCGCGATCTCGCCCTGGTCGCGCAGCGAGAACGCCATCTGGCGCAGTTGGTAGTCGAACAGCGACTCGGTCTCGGCGAGCACGTTGCGGTAGGTCAGCGCGCCCATCACCAGCGCCGTGACGACCAGCATGCCCAGCAGCGACAGCAGCACGCGGACGCGGATCGAGTTCATGCGGCCACCGCCCGAGCGCCGGGCCGCCATGTGCCACGAAGAGGCCCACTGCGTGGACCTCGGCCGGGCGGCACCCCCTCGGGGGGCAGGAGCGCAGCGACGTGGGGGCTCATGTTCCTGGCTTGTCGCCGACGAAGTAGCCGACGCCGCGGATGTTCTGGATGAAGTCGGCGCCGAGCTTGCGCCGCAGCTGATGGATGTAGACCGAGACCGCATTGCTCTCGATCTCCTCGCCCCAACCGTAGAGCCGGTCTTCGAGCTGCGCGCGCGACAGCACCGCGCCGGGGCGCTGCATCAGCGCCTCGAGGACCGCGAACTCGCGCGCCGACAGCAGCACCGGCACGCCGTCGTGGCTGACCTGGCGCGTCGCCGGGTCGAGCGTGACGCCGCCAAACGCGAGCGCCGGCTGAGCGCGCCCGCTGTGGCGGCGCAGCACGGCGCGGATGCGGGCGGTGAGCTCGTCGAGATCGAAGGGCTTGACGAGGTAGTCGTCCGCGCCGGCGTCCAGCCCCGCGACCTTGTCGCCGGGGCCGTCACGCGCGGTCAGCACGATCACCGGCGTCGCATCGGCGCGTGCGCGCGCCGCGCGCAGCACATCCAGCCCGCCGCTGGCCTGGGTGTCGGCGGCGTGCGCGCCGCTGACCGGCAAGCCGAGGTCGAGCAGCACCAGGTCGAAGCGTTCGGTCGCGAGCGTGGCCTGCGCGGCCGCCACGTCGCGCACCCAGTCGACCGCGTAGCCTTCGAGCCGCAGCGCGCCGCGCAGGCCCTCGCCGATCATCCGGTCGTCTTCCACCAGCAGCAGTCGCATCCGAAAAGCATACCCTGCGACCGGCGTGGCCCTGGCCGCGCGGACGCGGTATCGTGCCGGCCATGCCCGCGATCCTGCGCCACACCCTGCTGTCGTTTCGCGACCTGCTCGCAACCTTCGGCCCGTTCGTCGTGCTCGCCGCGATGCTGCTCGCGCTCGCCTACTGGGTACTCGACCCGACGCCACCGAAGAAGGTCGTGCTCGCCACCGGCACCGAGCAAGGTGCCTACGCCGAGTTCGGCAAGCGCTACGCCGACATCCTGAAGGGCTACGGCGTCACGGTCGAACTGCGCGCGACGCAGGGCGCGGCCGAGAACCTGCGGCTGCTGCTCGACCCGAAATCGGGCGTGGACATCGCGTTCATGCAGGGCGGTGCCGGCGAGCGGCTGCGCAAGGAGGCCGACTCGCTGGCCCCTGCCGACGACGACGGCGAGGGCGGCCTGGTCTCGCTCGGCAGCCTGTTCTACGAACCGGTCTGGCTGTTCTACCGCACCGACTCGGCGCAGCGGCTGCTGCACGCGCCGGCGCTGACCAGCCTGTCGCAGCTGCCGGGCTGGCGGCTGAACGTCGGCGCCAGGGGCAGCGGCACGCCGAACCTCATGCGCAAGCTGATCGAGGCGAACCACAGCATCGACGCGACGACGCTGACGCTGGTGCGCCAGTCGCAGACGCCGGCCGCGATGGCGCTGGTGGCCGGCGACATCGACGCGCTGGTGTTCGCCTCGGCGCCCGAGTCGCTGATGGTGCAGATGCTGCTGAGCACGCCCGGCATCGCCCTCTACGACTTCGCGCAGGCCGACGCGTATTCGCGCCTGTTCCCGTTCCTGACGCCGGTGACGCTGCCGCGCGGCATCGTCGACCTCGCCGGCGACGTGCCGCCGCGCGACGTGCACCTGCTGGCGCCCACGGCGACGCTGCTGGCGCGCGCCAACACGCATCCGGCACTGCTGCAGTTGTTCATCCAGGCCGCCAAGCAGGTGCACGGCGGTGCCGGCTGGTTCCAGCACAAAGGCGACTTCCCGAAGGCCGCCGGCACCGAACAGCCGCTCGCGAAGGAAGCCGAGCGCTTCTACGCCAACGGCACGCCGGTGCTGCAGCGCTACCTGCCGTTCTGGCTCGCGAACCTGATCGACCGGATGTGGCCGGTGCTGGTGACGATCGTCGCGATCATGCTGCCGCTGTCGCGCATGCTGCCGCCGCTGTACCAGTTCCGCATCCGCTCGCGCATCTTTCGGTGGTATGCGCAGCTGCGCCATGTCGAGGCCAGCGTCGGCAAGCGGCCGGTGGCCGAACTGCTGGCCGAGCTCGACGCGATCGAGGCCCATGTCGAGGAGGTGACCGTGCCGCTGAGCTACGCCGACGAGCTGTACTCGCTGCGCAGCCACATCCAGATGGTGGGCGACCGGCTGCGCGCAGCGGCACCGGCGGGAATTGCATGAGCGGGCGGCCCCGCGTCGTCATCATCGGCTGCGGCTTCGCCGGCATCGAGGCGGTGCGCCACCTGTCGAAGGCGTCGGTCGAGATCACGCTGGTCGACCGCACCAACCACCATCTCTTCCAACCGCTGCTGTACCAGGTCGCGACCGCGGGCCTGAGCGCGCCGGCGATCAGCGCGCCGATCCGCCACACGCTGCGGCGCGAGATGAAGCGCGGCAATCTGACGATCCTGCAGGCCGAGGTGACCGGCATCGACGCCGCCGGGTGCCGCGTGCTGCTCGACGGCGACGACAAAGACGCCCTCGCCTACGACCACCTGATCGTCGCCGCCGGCGCGACCCACAGCTACTTCGGGCACGACGACTGGGCCGCCTATGCGCCGGGGTTGAAGACGCTCGACGACGCGTTCAAGATCCGCGCCCGCGTGATCGGCGCATTCGAGCGCGCCGAGCGCTGCACCGAGGCGGCCGAGCGCGAGCCGTGGATGACCTTCGTCGTGATCGGCGCCGGCCCGACCGGCGTCGAGATGGCCGGCACGATGACCGAGATCGCGCAGCACACGCTGCCGCAGGAATTTCGCCGCATCGACTCGACGCACACGCGCGTGGTGCTGCTCGAGGGCTCCGATCGCGTGCTCGGCGCGTTCGTGCCGCAGCTCTCGCAGCGCGCGCGCGAGCAGCTCGAGAAGCTCGGCGTCGACGTGCGCACCGGCTGCAAGGTGACCGGCATCGACGCCGCCGGCGTCACCTACGAGCGCCAGGAAGGCGACGCGACGCAGCGCTTCTGGCTGCCCAGCAAGACCGTGATCTGGGCCGCCGGCGTCGCCGGCTCACCGCTCGGCCAGGTGCTCGCGACCGGTGCCGGTGCGATCCTCGACCGCGCCGGCCGCGTCGTCGTGCGGCCCGACCTGAGCCTGACCGATCACCCCGAGATCGCGGTGATCGGCGACCTCGCTTCCGCGATGAGCCATCCGGGCGCCTCGGCGCCGCGCGACGCCAAGCCCGTGCCGGTGCCCGGCGTCAGCCCGGCCGCGAAGCAGATGGGCCGCGCCGCCGCGGCGAACCTGCTGCGCCGGCTGCGTGGCGCGGCCACGCTGCCGTTCCGCTACATCGACTACGGCAACCTGGCCACGGTCGGCCGCAAGGCCGCGGTCGTCGACCTGACGGTGCCTGTGTTCGGCGCGCTGCGCTTCTCGGGATTCTTCGCGTGGCTGTTCTGGCTGTTCGCGCACATCTGGTTCCTGATCGGCTTTCGCAACCGCCTGATCGTGATGCTCGACTGGGGCTGGGCCTACTGGACCTACGAGCGCTCGGCGCGCGTCGTGGCGGAGCCGCCGACCGCGCCCTCATGGCCTTCGCGGGTGGTGCCCCAACCGCCGGCCACCCCACCTTCTCATCGATGACGCGCGGCCGCGCTGCTCGAGTAGAAGGCGCTGGAGCCGGGTTGCCGCCGGATCCGAACTCCTAGAATCGGGCCGTCGGCACGACCGACGTCCTCTTTCCGGAGCCATACCATGGACACCCGCACCTCCCCCTACCGCCTGCGCATCGAGAAGGTCCGCGACGCGCTGAAGCGCCATGGCCTGGCCGCGGTGCTGGTGCCGTCCAGCGACCCGCACCTCAGCGAATACCTGCCCGAGCGCTGGCAGGGGCGGCAATGGCTGTCGGGGTTCACCGGATCGATGGGCACGCTGGTGGTCACGCAGGACACCGCCGCGGTGTTCGCCGACAGCCGCTACTGGGTCCAGGCCGAGGCCGAACTCACCGGCACGGGCACCGAACTGGTGAAGATCCCGACCGGCAACTCGACCGCGCACGTAGCCTGGCTCGCGAGCCACGTGCCTGCCGGCGCGACCGTTGGCGTCGACGGCAGCGTGCTCGGCCTGGCGGCGGCTCAGCACCTCGAGGCCACGCTGACGAGGGCCGGCGTCGCGCTGCGCACCGACTTCGATGCGCTCGCCGAGGTCTGGCCCGAGCGCCCGGGCCTGCCCGCCGCGGCGGTCTACGAACATTGCGCCCCGCAGGCGCCACTGGCGCGCGCCGCCAAGCTCGCGAACGTGCGCGACGCGATGGCCGCGCAAGGCGCGAGCCATCATTTCGTCTCGACCGTCGACGACATCGCGTGGCTGTTCAACCTGCGCGGTGCCGACGTCAGTTTCAACCCGGTGTTCCTCGCGCACGCGCTGCTCGATGCCCGCGACGCGACGCTGTTCGTCGCCGACGGCAAGGTCGATGCCGCGCTGCAGGCCGCGCTCGCGAACGACGGCGTGCGGCTCGCTCCGTATGCGCAGGCCGGCGCCGCGCTGGCGGCGCTGCCGGCCGATGCCACGCTGCTGATCGACCCGAAGCGCGTGACCTTCGGGCTGCGCGGCTTCGTCGCGGCGGCGCGCGTGATCGAGGCGATCAACCCGAGCACGCTGTTCAAGAGCCGCAAGACCGCTGCGGAGGCTGCGCATGTGCGCGAGGCGATGGCGCAGGACGGCGCCGCGATGTGCGAGTTCTACGCCTGGTTCGAGCAGGCGCTGACGGATGCCACGCGAGCGGAACGCATCACCGAGCTGACGATCGACGAGCGACTCAGCGCCGCGCGCGCCCGGCGCCCGGGCTTCGTGGGCCTGAGCTTCAACACGATCGCCGCGTTCAACCCGAACGGCGCGATGCCGCACTACCACGCCACCGCCGAATCGCACGCGGTGATCGAAGGCGACGGTCTGCTGCTGATCGACTCCGGCGGCCAGTACCTGGGCGGCACCACCGACATCACGCGGGTCTGGCCGATCGGCAACATCACCGCCGAGCACCGGCGCGACTACACGCTGGTGCTCAAGGGCACGCTCGCGCTGAGCCGCACCCGCTTCCCGCGCGGCACGCTGTCGCCGATGCTGGACGCGATCGCGCGTGCGCCGCTGTGGGCGCACGGCCTCGAGTACGGCCACGGCACCGGTCACGGCGTGGGCTACTTTCTGAACGTGCACGAAGGGCCGCAGAGCATCTCGAAGGCGATCCCCGATGCGCACATGGCGATGGAGCCCGGCATGATCACCAGCATCGAGCCGGGGCTGTACCGCCCCGGGCGCTGGGGCATCCGGATTGAGAACCTGGTCTTGAACGTGCCGGCGGTGTCGCTCGGTGCGAACGGCGTCACCGAGTTCGGCGAGTTCCTCGAGTTCGAGACTCTGACGCTGTGCCCGATTGACACGCGCTGCATCGAGCGCGCGCTGCTGAACGCCGACGAGATCGCCTGGCTCAACGCCTACCACGCGACGGTGCGCGCACGCCTGGCGCCGCTGGTCGATGGCGACGCGCTGGCCTGGCTGAACCGCCGCACCGAGCCGATCTGACCCCGGTGCGGACGAGCGACCGGCGCCCCGCCTGTCCGCGCTGCTCGCAGTTCATCCGCCCGTGCTCGCAGTTCATCGGAACACGCTGGCCGCGGCCGCATCCGGCTCCTAGAGTTCGCTCCATCGGCTTCACGCCACGAACTGCAGGAGCAACACCATGATCAGCCGCCTCACCCTCAGCGCCGTCATCTTCGCGATCATCGGCACCGCCTCCCTCGCCTTCGCCGCCAACGCACATCAGGCCGCCGCGGCGTCGCAGGTCGCCGCCAAGCAGGTGCGCGTGGTGCAGCTCGAGCGCGTCGTGATCGTCGGCAAGCGCCTGGCGCAAGCGTCGCTCTGAAGCACAGGCATCAACGCCGGAGCGCCGCCGGCACGAACACCCGGGTCTACACGCCCGAGGCCCTCCGGACTCCGGGCCTCGGGCGCTTTTTTTCATGAGGCCATGCGTGCGGGCATCGGAGCGCGCTGCTACGCTTCGCCGCCATGGCGGCCCGCAACCCCAGCTTCAACCCCGCGATCGGCGTCGACCTCGGCGGCAGCAAGATCGAGGCGATCGTGCTCGACGAACACGGCGCGACGCACTGGCGTGAACGCGTCGCGACGCCGGCCGGCGACTACCGCGCCACGCTCGCCGCGGTGGCCGCCCTGGTGGCGCGCGCCGAAGCGGAACTCGGCCTGGCGAACTGCAGCGTCGGCGTCGGCACACCCGGCAGCGCGACCGACGCCGGCCTGATCAAGAACGCGAACTCGACCTGCCTGAACGGCCGCCCGCTCGCACGCGACCTCGCCGAGGCATTGGGTCGGCCGGTGCGCATCGCAAACGATGCGAACTGCCTCGCGCTGTCCGAGGCCACCGACGGCGCGGCGGCCGGCGCGTCACTGTCGTTCGCGGTGATCCTGGGCACGGGCGTCGGCGCTGGCATCGTCGCGAACGGTCGCCTGCTCGAAGGCCCGAACGGCCTGGCCGGCGAATGGGGTCATGTGCCGCTGCCCTGGCCCGAGCCCGCCGAACGCGACGGGCCGCGCTGCTACTGCGGGCGGCAAGGCTGCATCGAGACTTGGCTCAGCGGCCCGGCGCTCGCGCGCGACCACGTGCTGCACGGCGGCGCAGCCTTGAGCGCGCAGCAGATCGGCGCGCACGCCGCGCGTGGCGACGGCGCCTGCGAGGCGACGCTGCGGCGCCATGAGTCGCGCCTGGCACGCAGCCTCGCGTTGATCATCAACGTGCTCGATCCACAGGTGATCGTGCTGGCCGGCGGCGTCTCGGCACTGCCGGGGCTGGTCGACAACGTGTCGGCGCGGTGGGGCGACTTCGTGTTCAGCGCCGGCGTGGTGGAGCCGGTGCGCACCCGACTCGTGCGCAGCCGCCACGGCGACTCGTCGGGCGTGCGCGGCGCCGCGTGGTTGTGGCGCGATCGCTGAGTTCCGGTCACGACATCCATCCGCGATGGCGGCGGTTCGACAGCACCGATCGGCAGCCTGTCGCAAGCCGCTGTGATGCGTGCGCCGGCACTTCTAGAGTTCGTTTCAACGCAGCACCGACGTGCGTCGACGAACCCCGGGAGTCATCATGCTCGACCGCCTCTTCACCGCCACGCTGACCTTCTGCCTGCTGATCGGCTGCACGCTCGCAATCGCCTCGGCGATGCTCGGCACGGACCAGCACGTTTCGGTGCCGCGCGCCGCATCGGAGCCGGCACCCACCGTGCAACTCGAACGCGTCGTGATCGTCGGCAAGCGCCTGGCGTCTGCCACCGAGCTAGCGCGAACCGATGCCGAGGGCGCGGGCGCGCCGCGCGTGCAATGACCGTGCTCCGCGCGCCGCTGTTGCGGCATCGCGCGAGCGCGGGTTCAGGCCCCCGGCCGTGCCATCCGCGCCGCCAGTGCCTGCGTCAGGGTGTCGGCGCTGTCCTGTAGATGCGCGCGCGTGTCGGCGCCCAGCCCGGCCCGTTGTGACGCCGCGTTCAGCCGCAGCAGCAGCGCCTGCGCCTGGGCCCGCACCAGGCTGCGCGCATCGGCGCTGCCGGCGCCGTTCGGACGCAGCAGCAGCGCTGTCAGGCGGTTCAGATGCTCGCGCTGCAGTGCGCGGCGCGGTGCCGGGATGTCGGTCGCGCGCGCCGTGCCGGCAGTGTCGAGCTCGCTCCAGATGTCGCGGCCCAGGCGGCCGTAGAGCTCGGACAGCTGGAACGCGTCACCGCGCGTCGCCACCTTGCCCTGGCTGTCGATGATGCGCGCAGCGACCTCGTCGCCCATCAGCTGGTTCAGCAGCGCACGCTGCACGCCGAGCACGCGCTCGGTCACGGAGTATTCGGTGGCCACCGCCGCGCTGCCGCGTTCGAGCGCGTCGATGCGCTCCTGAAAGTCCGGCGCGAGGCGCCGCTGCAGCGACGCCGACACCGGAAGGCTGTCGGCCGCGAACAGCCCGCGCGCGATCTGGTCGAGGGCGTCGCGCTGGGTCGCGGCCGGCACCGGCTGCAGCGGGTCGCGGCCCGAGCCGGGGAAGTCGCGCAAGGTGCGCACGCCGCCGATCTGGCGTGCCAGCACGCCGACCGATCGCGCGACATCGTTGACCGCGAAGTTCAGCGAGCGGCGCAGCACCGCATAGTCGTTGTCGGGCGAGAGCGAACGCGTTTCCTGGCGCTTGAACAGGTCGCGCGCGATCGCCAGGCGCTTGCGTGCGAACGCGAGCGGGTCGTTGCCCAGATCGAACTGCAGCGCATCGGGGTCGATGCCGAGGAAGTTGTCCTCGTCGGTGCCGAAGGCCAGCTCGGGCTCGCTGCTGCGCGCCGCGATGCGCTCGAGCGCGGCCTTCTCGTCGGCCGGCGCGAGCGGGCTGTAGGCGTACTCGATGGCCCAGTAGTCGTAGGGCCCGAGCGTGGTCTGGAACGGTGCCACTTGCCGCGCGCCGGGGCCTGCCAGGTTGACCGGCGCGTACTCCATCACCGAGCCGGTCAGCGCGTGCGTGCGCGTGAACTCGGGGTCGGAGAGCTGTGCGTCGGTGTAGGCGCGCGAGGCGCGGAAGTTGTGGCGCAAGCCCAGCGTGTGGCCGACCTCGTGCATCGTCACGTCCTTCAGGTAGGCGAGGACGAATTGCTCGGCCTGCGGGCTGTCGGGGTCGATGTCGCCGCGCGCGCCAAGCACGTCGAGCGCGTAGCTGAGCTGGTCGGCGGCCTGCTCGGCGTTGATGCAGGCGCGCGCATCGAAGGTCTCGCCCGCGGCGGCGCCGCCGAACTGCATCAGCGCCGCGTACGCCGCCGAGTTGCTGGTCAGGATCTGCGCGCGCGAGGCCCGGATATTGCGCGATGACAGGCTCTCGATGCCGATGTTCGCGGCCAGGATCTCGCCGCTGCGCGGGTCGACGTGGCTGGGCCCGATCGCGCCGAAGCTCGGCGCGGCGTTGGTCATCCAGCGCACCGAGGCGCCGCCGTCGAGCGTGTCGAAGTCGGCGTTGTCGGGCTGTACCTTGACCTGGATTGCGTCCTTGAAGCCGATGCGCTCGAAGGCCTTGTTCCACTCGAGAATGCCGGCGCTGATGGTGTCGCGGTACTTCAGCGGGATCGTGCGGTCCAGCCAGTAGACGATCGGCCTGACCGGCTCCGACAGCGGCGCCGCCGGGTCCTTCTTTTCGAGGCGCCAGCGGTCGACATGGCGCACGACCGGGGTGCGCGCGAGGTCGTCGCTGAAGTCCCATTGCGTGGCGGTGTAGTAGCCGATGCGCGAATCCGCCGCGCGCGCCGGCATCGGCACCGCGGGCAGGGCCGCGACCGTGTACTGCGCGGTGACGAACAGACTGCGCGGGTCGGGCACGGTCGCCGGCACGGTCGGCACCGGCGCACCGGGCGGCGTGTTCGGCTGACGCACCGCGATCGAGCCCGTCGCGAAATGCTGCAGCACTTCCAGCGCGACACCGTCGGGGCGCACGCGCAGCGCGGTGATCGCCGAGTTGCGGCCATCGAAGCCGTAGCCCTGGCGGTAGGCGCGCTGCAGCTGCATGCCAATGCCCAGCATGTCGTTGACGAACAGCGCGCCGGCGTCGACCAGCACCGACTTGCGCTCGGGCTGCGGCTGGCTCGCCACCGGCGTGCTGGCGAGCAGACTCGGCGAGAACGCCGCGGCGACCGCGCGGCCTTCGGGCGTGCCGACGCGCGCGGTGAACTCGGTGTTGCGCGCGATCATCTGCACCTGGTTGTGGACGCGCCGGAACTCGATCACCTGTTCCCCGCCCCACAGCAACAGGCCGCCGAAGACAAAGGCTTCACCGATGCCGGTGGCGATCTTGGGCGACAGGAAGAAGGGCTTGTCGAAGTCGCCGGGCTGCAGTTCGAGCCAGACCTTCTCGTCCTTCTGGTAGAGCGTGAACAGGCCCTCGCTCTTCTTCGCGTCCTTGATCACGGCGGCGAAGGGCTGCAGGTTGCCGAGCGCCGGCATCCCCGGCTGCGGCGTGCCGGGGGGCACGCCCGAGGCGCTGGGCGCCGGGCCGGTCGCCACACGCGGCGGGTTCGTCGCGCCGGCCGCGCCGTTGGCCGCGGTGGGCGCCGGTTTCAGCGACGCGCAGCCGGCCAGCAGCGCCAGCGTCAAGGTCGCGAGCAGCGGTCGGCCGAGGG